>UMJP01002583.1_pt1 | contig 30611 bp, 31 predicted proteins | sample 1966041 | NCBI WGS metagenome assembly UMJP01 (sample SAMEA4836153, study PRJEB28245) | human gut metagenome | biome: gut microbiome; material: fecal sample | place: Denmark | collected 2008
AGGCGCCGGCATCGTAGCCAAAAGCCGTGACGAACGCGAACTGCAGGAAGTCAACAATAAACTGGGGGCTCTTAAAAAGGCCATCATCTTGGCTGAAACACTCGAGAACTGATTTCACTGCCTGAATTCACTTCCGATACGGATTTATTCACTGGATAAAATGAAAATGTATTCTGACAAATCAGATGAAAGTAATAGGAAATTCTTATCAATCCCGGATGAAATTCTTTAGTTCACGGCGTGAACTAAGTAATCCACGGCGCGAACTAAGTAATTCACGACGTGAACTAAGTAATCCGCAGCGTGAACTAAAGAATTATCCGTATCCTTTGGAAGTTTCCGTCGGAAGCAAATAAACAATTAATCGGTATCTATCCATTTATAGAAGAAGAAGACTTATGAAGGTATTATTATTCGACAATTATGATTCATTTACATACAACCTGTTGCATATACTAAAAGAACTGGGAGCAACGGTCGACGTCAGACGCAATGACAAGATCCGGCTGGAAGAAGTCCGGGAATACGACAAAATACTTTTATCACCAGGTCCGGGCATTCCTGAAGAAGCCGGCATCCTGCTACCGCTGATCAAAGAATATGCACCCACGAAAAGTATTTTAGGTGTTTGTCTGGGCGAACAGGCCATCGGACAGGCCTTTGGTGCCCATCTGATTAACTTGAAAGACGTTTATCATGGCATCGCTTCTCCGATACAGGTAACCGTTCCCGACCCGCTCTTTGCCGGTATGGGCGAAACCTTTACCGCCGGACGTTACCACTCATGGGTAGTCGATCCCACTGATCTGCCTTCGTGCCTCGAAGTAATCGCCAAAGACGCGGAAGGCGGACAAATCATGGGTCTCAGACATAAGACCTACGATGTAAAGGGAATTCAGTTTCATCCCGAATCGGTGCTGACTCCTAACGGCAAACAAATTATTAGTAACTGGTTAAAAGCTTAAAGACATGAAAGATATATTATATAGACTTTTCGAACATCAATATCTCGGAAAAGAAGAATCCCGGCAGATTCTGCAGCAAATAGCCTTGGGAAAGTACAACGACGCACAGATTGCCAGTCTGATCACGGTTTTCCTGATGCGAAACATCTCGGTAGAAGAACTCTGCGGATTCAGGGAAGCTCTGCTGGAAATGCGTAAACCGGTAGATCTGAATGAATATAAGCCCATCGATATTGTAGGAACCGGTGGTGACGGCAAGAACACGTTCAACATCAGTACAACTGCCTGCTTCGTCGTAGCCGGTGCCGGTTACAATGTAGTCAAGCATGGAAACTACGGAGCTACTTCGGTAAGTGGAGCCAGCAACGTCATGGAACAGCACGGGGTTAAGTTTACAACCGACATAAACCGCCTCAGACAGTCGTTGGATGTATGTCACATCGCTTACCTGCATGCGCCTTTGTTCAATCCGGCGTTGAAAGCTGTCGCACCCGTTCGCAAGAACCTCGGTGTCCGCAGTTTCTTCAATATGCTGGGTCCGCTCGTCAATCCGGTTATTCCGACCTATCAGCTGTTAGGTGTTTACAACTTGCCGCTTCTCCGTTTGTATAACTATACCTATCAGGAAAGCGGTACACGCTTTGCCATTGTTCACAGTCTGGACGGATATGATGAAATATCTTTGACAGGCGAATTCAAATTGGCTACGCCGGATAAAGAAAAACTCTATACACCGGAGATGTTAGGTTTCAAGAGATGCCAGGAAGCCGACCTGGACGGAGGAGAAACAGCCGAAGCCGCAGCCCGTATCTTCGATGCCATTCTGGAAGGACATGCGACTGAAGCACAAACCAACTGCGTCATAGCCAACGCTGCTTTTGCCATTCAGGTCATCCATCCGGAGAAAAAGATAGAAGAATGTTTGTACGAAGCTCGTCAATCTTTGGAAAGTAAGCAGGCATTGGCTACCTTTCGGAAGTTTTTGAGCTTAAATCAGTAAATCAATGAAACACGATATTTTAGAAGAGATTGTCGCTCATAAGAAAATTGAACTGCAGCACCAGAAAAAGGCGGTTCCGTTGCATATTATGCTTGGTCTGGCCAGCGAAAATATGGATCGGCCCACCTACTCCATGCGGGAATCGTTAGAGAAATCAGACAGCAGCATCATCGCTGAGTTCAAGAGAAAGAGTCCGTCAAAAGGATGGCTCCACCCGAAAGCTGTGGTTTCAGACATCATCCCGGCCTATCAGGCCAACGGAGCATCAGCCTGCTCCATCCTGACAGACGAGCACTTCTTCGGAGGCTCATTGGGCGACCTGAAAAAAGCCCGCCAGCTGACGACGTTACCATTGCTCCGCAAAGATTTTGTCCTCGAGAGTTACCAGCTGTTCCAGGCAAAAGCCATGGGAGCCGATGCCGTCTTGCTGATTGCCGCCATTCTGAATCCGGAAGACTGCGAGATGCTTGCCAATACAGCGCATACATTAGGTCTGGAAGTACTCCTCGAAATCCACCGGGAAGAAGAACTGAAATGCCTGAATCCTTACGTCGATATGTTAGGAATCAACAACCGGAACTTGGGATCGTTTGATACACAAGTCAATCACTCCCTCGATTTGCTCCCGGCTGTACAAGCCTACTTACAAAAGGAAAAGGTATACACGCCGTTGCTGATTACCGAAAGTGGCATTCGCGACCCTAAAGATGTAATCCGTCTGCGTCAGGAAGGATTCCGGGGCTTCCTGATTGGAGAGACCTTTATGAAAACTGAAAATCCGGGTGAAACTTTACGAAGCTTCATCCAAACATGTACGAGTCATGCTGATTAAAGTTTGTGGCATGCGCCAGGCTGCCAATATACGCGATGTTGCCGCCTGCGGCATTCAATGGATGGGATTCATCTTCTATCCAAAGTCTCCGCGGTATTTCCAGGAGACAAGCATTGAACTCCCGGATAACATCCGTAAAGTCGGCGTCTTTGTCAATGCCGATCCGGCAGAAATGCTACCTATATATAATAGGTATAAGCTGGATTATCTCCAGCTGCACGGGAACGAATCGCCGGAGTTATGCCAAGAGCTTCGGGAGAAAGGATGCAGAATCATCAAGGCAATCTCAGTCTCTACCGAAGAAGACATCCGCAAAACCGAAGCCTATGAAGCGGCAGTCGATTACTTTCTGTTCGATACCCGCTGCACAGGCTATGGAGGTTCCGGACAAGCCTTCGACTGGTCCGTACTGAAGCATTACAAAGGTCAGACTCCTTTCCTGCTCAGTGGAGGAATCCGCCTCGAGCTGCTTCCGCAACTGCTTCGTTTCAGTCATCCACAACTCATCGGATTCGACCTGAACAGTGGTTTTGAGTCAGCACCCGGTCTTAAGGACGCTACACGTATTCAATCATTTATCAACCAATTAAAACAAACAAACGTATGAATCGAATTAATCAATTATTTCTAGATAGAACAAAACCGGTACTTTCCATTTATTATCCGGCCGGTTATCCCAACTTAAATGACACAACAGCCGTTCTGCATGCCTTGCAACAGAAAGGTATTGACCTGGTAGAAATCGGAATTCCTTTTTCAGACCCGATGGCCGACGGTCCTGTCATCCAGGAAGCTTCTACCAAGGCTCTACGCAACGGTATCAGTCTGCGGTTACTTTTCCAGCAAATAAAAGACATCCGTAAAGAAGGCATTACCATGCCTATTATTCTGATGGGTTATCTGAATCCGATCATGCAATTCGGCTTTGAACCCTTCTGCCAAACCTGTGCCGAAATCGGAATAGACGGTATTATCATTCCGGATCTTCCTTTCGCCGATTACCTGGAAAACTACAAACCGGTTGCCGACCAATACGGTCTGAACATGATCATGCTGATTACTCCCGAAACATCCGATGAACGCATCCGCCAAATCGACGAACATACCGACGGATTCATCTACATGGTTTCCAGTGCCGCTACAACAGGTATGCAAAAAGACTTTGAGTCTCAAAAGCAACATTACTTCAAACGGATCAAGGAACTGAAGCTAAAACATCCGTATCTGATCGGTTTCGGCATCAGTAACAAGGCCACTTACGACGCTGCCACTCAAAATTCGTTCGGAGGCATTATCGGAAGTAAATTTGTTCAGCTCCTAAAGACAGAACCCAGCATTGATGCGGCAGTCGACAAACTACTTCAGGCCATCCACACAGACTGTTAAAGGCAGAAGCATTTTCAATAGATAAACAAATCCGGTAAAAGTACTCTATTACAGGAGCTTTTACCGGATTATCGGTTTATAAAGGAAGAAAAATCCTCCACCAATGATAAATTTTCCTTCAGAAAGTTTGCACAATCAAAAATAATCCTTACCTTTGCACCGCAATTGAGAACAAAACAATTGCAATACATGTTGGAAACGACTGGAGAGATGGCAGAGTGGTCGATTGCGGCGGTCTTGAAAACCGTTGAACTGAGAGGTTCCGGGGGTTCGAATCCCTCTCTCTCCGCTGAAAGGATGTAAATCAATCAATTCAAGATTTACATCCTTTTTTTATTACCCTCAAAGTAAAGCTCCTTCATAAGTGGCATTTAATATGTTTTCATTTTCTATTGACAAACTAGTGTTGCCACTTCCATTTGTTACGTTAATAATGGTAGAAGTCCGTTTCAATCAGTCTTATCAAGACTGATTGGAGTAATCGGTCCATTTCCGTTATTATCGCTCTAACAAACAGTCACATGATAAAAAGAATCGGGTTGATAAGTTTATTCATCATGGCTATATGTTATTGTTTCTTTATCGTAAACTCCAATTTTTGAAGTCCCATTTTGCGAACATTGGCAAGGATGAGCGCATAACGAAGTTCTTCGCCTGACTTCATAGATTGGGTAATATGAATAAACTCATTCTCAGGAATGACATCCTTGAACATCGGACCGGATGATTCGTTTCTTACCAGACGTATTTCATTTGTAAGCGGTGACAATACAAATGAGTATATTGCCATATAGGGTACCCTATTGAACTCCACCCAATTCGGATCTGCCTTATCAAGAATACACTCTAACCAAATGCGAGCATTATCATAAGACGGAAGGTTGTGACCGTCGGCATAGGAAATTTCTCCATTCTCATTGACAATGATTTCCTTTTCTATGGCATACTTGTTAAAGGGGCACATATCATAGTACTCAATGTCTTCCTCCGAATTGATTTCTTTATCCACAGGTATCTCTGGCTCTGTGACAATACGGTCTTGAAGGATTCTCAACAGTGAATAGATACGGTCCGGAGCATCCATGGGAGGATTGGCGAGAATGGTCCGCTCCACCGAAAGGTAATATTCATGTCCTCTTTCGTATGTAAACCATTTAATACTATTAAAGTCAAGTGGCTCCCATACACCGGGATTGTCTTCAGACATAACGAGCATACACTCTACAAGACTATCGCTGCCCAATGGTATGTACGCACCTGTTTCGGCAGAAACGGACATCTTGATTTCGTTAACAACATCTTTGGGCTCATCATCGCTGCAACTCACTGCAAGGAAAGCGGTGATTAAAAGAAACGAAATAACCAATTTGTTCATATTCGTATAATTCCCCATCGGCTCTATGGCTTTTTGATTTATATTGAAAAAACGTGAGCCAACTATGCCACATCTTAATTGGAGGTCCTGAGAAAACCTAATGAGCAGATACAACAATAGCAGCCCACGCTATAGCGTGAGAACCACTATGCTATCTTTGCTCATTTGAAAATTTCTCAGGTTTCCAATTACAAGATAAGCATAACGCTTCTTCATATTTTAATATGTCCTGAAAAGAGTTGCCTCTATTCAAATACAAAATTAGTTATTTAATTGATAAAAGAGCATTATATTAAACATATTCTGCATAACTCAAAAACAAAAGATAAAAAGTACGCCTTGCCTATCTAGTAACTCTCATGGTAGTCAAACTCACCCATACAGTTTTTCTTATCAATAATTACCAAACAATCCTTTTCAGTTAAAGAAACTCAAATTTAATTTATCCAATTGATTTATTCGCCTTTCTTTTATTTCTTTAGATATCTTTTGTTGGTGCACTTTTCAGTTAGTAGAATGTGTACTTTTTATTTGGTATTTACAAAATAAGGGAATTAATGATGGCTAAAATATACAAACCCAAGTCTCTGCAGGAGTTGAAGGAGTTAGTGAACGACAAAAGCGTTCATCTCGGTGATATTGACACTTCCCTGATTACGGATATGACAGAGCTGTTTAAAGACTCAAAACGTAAAAACTTCGACGGACTTGAAACATGGGACACCTCAAACGTGACCACAATGAAGGGAATGTTTTATAGGGCGAAATATTTCAACCATCCCATTGGGGACTGGGATGTTTCGAAGGTGGAGGATATGACATTCATGTTTTGCGAAGCACCGGCCTTCAACCAACCACTTGAGAAATGGAACGTCTCGAATGTCCGCTGCATGAATTCCATGTTCGCCTGGGCGTACAGCTTCAACCAGCCAATTGAGCGCTGGGACGTCTCAAACGTATATAACATGAAAGCGATGCTGTATTTCGCAAAGAGTTTCAATCAGCCACTTAACGATTGGAACGTCTCAAAGGTTTATACCATCACATGCATATTGGGTGGTGCGAAAAGCTTTAACCAGCCGCTCGACAAATGGGATACATCAGGAATCCAAGAAATGGCGTACGCTTTCTTCGAATGTTATGAGTTCAACCAGAATATCGATTCGTGGGATACGTCGGAGGTCACATATATGGATGGAATGTTCGACGGTGCGAAAAACTTCAACCAGCCGCTTAACTCGTGGAAGACGGGTAATGTAAAATTTATGAGGCGTATGTTCCAAGGGGCGTCGAGCTTCAATCAGCCGCTCGACAAATGGGATGTAAGCCGTGTTGAAACAGCAGAAATGATGTTCAAGAACGCGACGAGCTTCAACCAGCCTCTCGATATGTGGCAGATATCGAGAGACTGCGATATCAACGACATGTTTCTGAACGCTCCGTGCTTCTCCGACGTCAAGATTTTGACGCTCAACTTCGCTCATACTAACAAAATGAGATACCGCGAGTATCTGAAAGAAATTCTCGGAAGATTCGACGCTGCGCAGGTGTACGCCGAGCTCTCGGGTTACAGTGATAAGCACACGGCGAAATATAAGCGCGAGCTTGAAGCTGCTCATCCAGAACTGAAAGGCCCAATCCACGCCGTTACGGGAACGGGAAAGTACAAGCCTCGCTCAAAACCGGAGTTGATAGAGCTATTGAATATGGGCATTCAAATACCGCTTGATAAGATTGATACGTCGTGCATAACCGACATGGAAGGTCTCTTTCAATACTCTAAGAGCAGAGACTTTACCGGTATCGAGACGTGGGATACGTCAAATGTCGTAACGATGAAGAACATGTTTGCCGGCGCGGAATACTTCAACCACAACATAAGCGGCTGGGATGTCTCAAACGTACGGGATATGTCGCATATGTTCGATGGGGCGAGAAGATTTAATCAGCCGTTGAATGATTGGAACGTCTCTAATGTGCAGAACATGTACGAGATGTTTGCCTGGGCAAGAACATTTAATCAGCCACTGAACAATTGGAACGTCTCGAACGTGCAGAATATGTCTCGCATGTTCGCCTGGGCATCCAAATTCAATAAGCCGTTGAACGATTGGAACGTCTCTAATGTACAGAACATGTTTGAGATGTTTTATTACGCGGAAAAATTCAATCAGCCTTTGAATAATTGGAATGTTTCTAATGTACAGAATATGTGCCGTATGTTCGGCGGGGCTGAAAAATTCAACAAGCCGCTGAACGATTGGAACGTATCGAACGTGCAGAACATGCTCGAGATGTTTTACAACGCGTCAAGCTTTAATCAGCCACTGAACAATTGGGACGTTTCAAATGTGCGGAATATGTCTCTCATGTTTTACGGCGCATCTAGTTTCAACAAGCCTGTCGGCTCGTGGAACGTTTCCGCTGTTACGAATATGAAACAGATGTTCAATGGAGCGGAAAAATTTAATCAACCCCTGAATGATTGGAACGTCTCGAACGTGCAGGACATGTGCAAGATGTTTTGTAATGCGTCGAGCTTTAATCAACCTCTGAATAATTGGAATGTTTCAAACGTCAAGAATATGACACAGATGTTCGAAGGGGCGGAAAAATTTAATCAACCGCTGAATGAATGGGACGTCTCGAACGTACAGGACATGAGCAAGATGTTTTGTAAAGCATCGAGCTTTAACCAACCACTGAACGATTGGAATGTATCGAATGTCGAGAATATGGTACAGATGTTCGACGATGCGTCGAGTTTTAACCAGCCGCTCGACCACTGGAACGTGTCGAAAGTCAAAGATATGACCTGTATGTTCTACGGTGCAACCTCGTTCCGGCAGCCAATAACAGCATGGAAGCTGCGCGGCCAGTCTACGAGGGGTATTTTCCTTGATTTGCCTGACTATCGCGATATGGAATCACGCGTCATGTGCCTTGCCGCGCTTGACGGGAACAACCGGGAATACGAACTTCAGGAGATGATAGAAGTATTAGGAGAGAAGGAAGTTCAGGACGCGCTGCGGCTTTATGGCGCGAAATATGGTCTTAATGAGTATTTACAAAAATAATGGAGAGTAATTATGATTAAAAAATACAAACCTCGCTGTAGTAAGGAACTAAGGGAGTTGGTGAAAGATGATAGCATTTGCCTCGGTGACATCGACACTTCTCTGATAACTGATATGAGTTGGCTGTTTTGCGATTCAAAACGCACAAACTTCGACGGGCTTGAAACGTGGGACACGTCGAACGTCACTACGATGGAACGCTTGTTTCACAGGGTAAAGCATTTTAACCATCCCATTGGAAACTGGAATGTTTCATCCGTGACGAACATGGAATGCATATTTTGTGGCTGCAGTGATTTTAATCAGCCGTTAGAGGATTGGGATGTTTCGTCCGTAACGAATATGGAGTCGATGTTCGGTACCTGCGGTAAATTTAATCAGCCGCTAAACGATTGGGACATCTCAAATGTCCGTAACATTTCATGTATGTTCTGCGAAGCCGAGAGTTTTAACCAGCCGCTCGACAAATGGGATACGTCGGAAGTTCGTGAAATGGCGTGGACATTCGCCGGTTGCACCAAGTTCAATCAGAATATTGGCTCGTGGAATACGTCAAACGTCTTTAGAATGGAAGGAATGTTTGAAGGGGCGGTACGTTTCAACCAGCCTCTGAACGATTGGGACGTCTCGAACGTGCGGTATATGTTACGCATGTTCGACGGTGCGAAAAGCTTCAATCAGCCGCTCGACCGCTGGAACGTAAGCCGCGTCGAAGATGCCGAACGTATGTTTAAAAACGCACGAAGCTTCAACCAGCCGCTAGATATGTGGCTGATACCGCGATTCTGTGACGTAAACAACATGTTCCTTTACACTCCGCTCTTCACCGACGTCAAGACGTTGACACTCTGTTTCCACCTTACAACCAGAAAGAATTGCCGCGCAAGGCTGAAAGAAAAGCTGGATAAACTCAACCCTGCGGAAGTATGCACTGAACTTTCACGTTACGGCAGCGAGCACACAGCAGAATATAAGCGTGAGCTTGAAACTGCCCATCCGGAGCTGCAAGGCTTCGTCAGCGCAAGCACGGATGCGGAGAAGCACAAGCCCCGCTCAAAACGCGAGCTTATAGAACTCTTGGACATGGGCGCAAAAATACCGCTTGCCAATATCGACACTTCTCTGATAACAGACATGGAAGGCCTCTTTCGAAAGTCTAAACGCAGTAACTTTACCGGTATCGAGACATGGGATACGTCAAATGTCGTAACGATGAAGCATATGTTTGCCGGCGCAATCTACTTCAACCACGACATAAGTGGATGGGATGTCTCCAACGTGCGGGATATATCCCACATGTTCGAAGGAGCGCACAGATTTAACAAGCCGCTTGAAGCTTGGGACGTTTCATCTGTTACGGATATGAGTTTCATGTTCAACGAAGCCGAACGCTTTAACCAGCCTTTACGGAAATGGAACGTGATCAGCGTAACAGACATGAGTAATATGTTCTCCTGCGCAGAGCACTTCAACCAGCCACTCGATGGCTGGAATGTTTCAAAAGTTCGCAGTATGAAGAGCATGTTCTACCGTGCCTTCTCCTTCAATCAGAATCTTAACTCGTGGGATGTTTCCAGCGTTACCGACATGTGCCACATGTTCGATATGGCAAAGAGCTTCAACCAATCTGTCGGTGCGTGGAACGTATCTGCCGTCACAAATATGAGAGAGATGTTTGTAAGGGCATCGGCATTTAACCAGCCTCTGAACAGTTGGAATGTCTCGAATGTACAAAACATGCGTGAGATGTTCTGCGAAGCAACGAGTTTTAACCAGCCGTTGAACGATTGGGATGTCTCAAATGTGCAGGATATGCGCGAGATGTTTAGCGAAGCGTCAAGCTTCAACCAACCATTAAACGATTGGAATGTCTCGAACGTACAGAATATGTACTGTATGTTCAACGAGGCGAAAAGTTTTAATCAGCCGCTCGACAAATGGGACATCTCAAATGTCAAAGATATGGCCTATATGTTCTGCGAAGCAACCTCGTTCCGTCAGCCGATAACGGCATGGCGACTGTGTGGTCAATCTACAAAAGGTATGTTCCTCAGACTGCCTGACTACCGCGACATGGAGTCGCGCGTCATGTGTCTCACTCCTCTGAACGAAGAAGCGATGAAATACGATTTGGAAGATATGATAAAAATATTCGGAGAAAAGGCAGTTAAAGATGCACTGCAGCTTTACGGTGCGAAATATGGTCTTAAGGAATATTAGGAACAATCTACCTCAAAGCAGAAAGAGTAAAAGAATTATCCTTTTACTCTTTCTGAGAGTGTTTGATATGTTTTAATCATCCATTATGTACGACCATGTAATTTTTCCTTTCCCCATTGCGTTCTATTTCCAGGGTAAGACTATCAGCTTGTTGAATATATCTTTCTAATTTACCGCTTGATACAGACATCTCATCTATAGAAACCGCCCCATTGTCGACAGCGATGACCTTATCGCCTAACATTAATCCTGCTGTTTCTGCCAATCCGTTTATTTCCAATGCGGTAACACAAACAGCATTGCCGCGGAGATTAAGGCGTAAACCGAGTACAGAAAGTTGGGCCTGATCAGTCGGAACTATATCTGTTCGCTGCTTAATATATAAGTCTTCCCCAACCAGTATGAAGTTCAATTTCCCGGCAAAGATATTTCCTGCAACATTTTTATTAATTGAAGGTATATAATCTAATGTACAATCCGGAATAGCGATCCCGTTGCAATACATAGTAATACCTTGGAACTCTTCAACCGTATCTATTAATCCTTCTCTACGAAAGAAGGCATATCGCCTTGGTGTCTGCTGTTTACGCAATTTCTCATAAACAGTCTTATCGATTAGCAGATCATAATTCGAGCCTAAATCAAACATCAGCTGCAAACTATCGGTCTGTTCACCATAAAGCGATAAATCATTTATTCCATTCTTTACAAGCATGAAGCCTTCTGTTTCCCGTTTCAGTAACTCCTCATTTGTAAGAGAGAACAAAGTCATTTCATTTTTATCTAAATCGAACTTCCAACCCATATATTCGATTATAGTACGTCCTAATACCGTACGGTATAATGCATTATACATACCGTTATCTTTCGGAACGGAAGTAAAGACTATATCTTTCAGCATACAATCGCCGATACCTATTTCATTTACCCTATACAGTTTCGAGAAATAGGCCTGCTTGTAAAAGTTAAAAGTCGGTATGGGTTTTCGTTTCCAATATTCCGCCTCATATCGGTCTAGTACTTCTTGCTTGGCAAGAGAAGTAGATGCTTGCGTATCTATCAGCAATGTATCCGCACATTGATTGTTGATTGTGGCAATTATCCCGAAATATCCATTCGGATCACGAACCAGCTGCGAAGTTTGATAAAAATCGGGATCAACATTTTCTACTGTTCTTTTCTGATCTGCATTAAACCGGTAAATCCAAACAACAGCATACATGAAGTAAGCTAAAACAATGACCACAAGAACAAGCAATACTTTAAACAAAGTACAAACAATCTTTTTGAGTTTCATATAATGGCGATTTATTGATAATTCGTAACAGGAGCACAAAGGTATAAAAGGCATTTAATTTCTATGCGCCTAATATATCTATTTCATGTTGCAAGTTATCTAAAAAACGGGCAGCATGAGCTCCATCCATTTGTGTATGATGAAACTGAAAAGAAACTAAAAGATTTGTCCGAAAGAAATGACGCTTATACTTACCCCAGATCAGGAAAGGATTATTGAATATTCCACTATACATACCCACAGCTCCATCTATTTCGTACTGAACCAAGGCGGAAGTTCCAATAACCATACGATCCGATAAATCGTGGTTTGTACAAGTTTCACGAACCTGCTCTGTCAGTTGTAAATAGAGATGATTAAATGCAGACAAGTCATCTGTAAAAGGAATATCGCAAGAACTGACCTCTCCTTCCCGATTGGCCACAATCGTATTGACTGCCAACTGATCATATTGCATCAGCTTCTTCCCCACGGGCAACAAATAAAACTCCGGGATAGAACTTGCGGCCTTACCGACACAGAAACACATCAGCATATTAAACTTCAATCCTTTTCGTCGGCTCAACTTCACAAGCCGGGTTACATTCAATGTCCTGAAAAAGGTAACCATCGGCATTGGCGCATTCATCCACATTTCAAAGGCATAGGCCCGCGAGGTATCTTTGGGATCCACTTCTTTCATACGCTTAGTTTATATAAAGATATAAATCGGTTTTACCGCCCAACTAATTTAATGACGGCAAATAAAACTCCCGAGAATCAAAAACGGAAATAACGGGAATCGTTTTTGAAACTCGTTGGAATCATTTACAGAGGTTGGATATCTGAAAAGCTCTGACAAGAAGATTTATTTCCGGTCCGGGTACGTCCGGTTCGGATTTTTAGGGAACCAACCTTTCAAAACCCGTTCTTCCTGTTCAAAGACTTCTTTAATAGACCAAAATGAAGAAAAGGCAAATACCCCACAAACAGTAGAGCCCAATATATTTTCAATAAACAAAGAAGCTACGGCTGCCAAAATTCCTCCGATTAAAAACAGCCACCAGCTTTTCGTCCCCCAATAATATTCTGCCTTTACCACAAGTGGATGGAATAAACCTATGACCAAAAAAGTAACCACTCCGATTAATAATCCATTCCAGTTCATCATATGAATCAATCTAATTTAGTTATAAAACGAATAAAGGCTGCACAGCTTTTTGAGCCGAACAGCCTTCTATATTTTTTCTCAGACAGTTGCTTACTTCTGTTCCGCTGCTGGAGCCGGAGTTTCCTGTGCCGGAGTTTCTGCTTGTTGTGCTGTACCAAAATCAGGAGAAACAGCATTCGGATCGATCGTTACAGCATCATTTACCTGCTGCTTAATTTCAGACTGATTTCCATTTTGCTCAGCGCGAGGAATAAACGCTGTAATGATGATACTCAATACAATCACTGCACCAGCCAGTGTCCACGTAGCTTTTTCCAAAAAATCAGTTGTCTTACGAACGCCCATGATCTGGTTAGAAGAAGAAAATCCTGAAGCCAAACCACCGCCTTTAGAATTCTGAATCAAGACAATCAAAATCAATAAGATTGAAGCGATCAGAATCAAGATCGAAATAAATACGTACATTTTTTAATTTATTTTTTAGTGTTAATAATCAATTTCTCGAGAAATCTAATTTGGTCTGCAAAGTAAATATTTTTTTCTGGATATTTCAAGCTTAAGTTTTTAATAATTTGCAAAGCTTTATCATATCTTTTCTGTTTCACATAAATTCGAGCCAAAGTCTCCGTAAAATAGGAGTCATCCAACTGCTTAAGAGAAACATCCTCTTCTTCGTCCTCTTCCTGAACCGAATCCTCAACTTGCTCGTTATCCTTCCACATCGGTTTGTGAGCCATATCATTCTCAAGAAATGAATCAATCAAATCCTGATGTTTTAATTTAACCTCTTTTTGCTCGGATTCCGGTTGGGAAACAGGATCAGACTGCGCCACTTCTTTCCACTGAAAGTAATCTGCCGAAACCGACGGCTCTAGCAACAATGCCTGGCTTTCTTTCTTTTCAGACTCAGAAGATTCAGTTCCAGCCAGGAAAGCATCGATCAACGCAAAAGAATCAGCAGCCGAATCAGGGACAGCATTATTCCCTCCCGAAAGATCAGGAGAATTTTTCAACAAACGATATAAAACTTTCCGATTGGTAATACCTGTAGCCAAACGCTCCAACTCGGTTCTAAAATCCGGACTATCAATTTTCCACAAATTCAGTAAATAAAGCATTTGTAATGCTTGGAAATAAGGATAAGATGACAATGCCTGTTTTATGCCAGGTAATGTTTCCGACGTCAGTAAATCCGGATTCTGTATATATTGATGTAGTTCAACCGCATTCATGCCTCGCTCTTCTACCAATTGGCTACCGTAGAATTATAGATCTGATCGGCCAGTTCTTCAATAATTTCCGAACACAACTGATCTTGTACATCCTGCAGCATGACATTACTATCAAATTCCCGATATGCCGAAAACGACTGTTCAAAATCTTCGTCAGCGTTGGTCCGATTGGTATATCTGACTTTCACCGTGATCGTCAATTTCGTCTGAGAAGAATAAGCATCTTCTTTTACAGCCATTGGCGTCAAATCATAACCGGTTATTTCTCCTTCCAGTTCCAGATCGCCGTTATCTCGCACCAACGACAAGCGGGTCTGACGGACATAAATATCTTTTACACCTTCCGTGAACTGTTGTGCCAACGGAGGATAAACCAAAGGAGCCTGATTAGGAAAATCTTTGATGCAAATAGTTTTCACCTTCGTATAGTCAATCGAAGCCCCATTAAATTTATAAGATATGGTACATCCTGTCAGAATAACCGACAAGACAAGAAACAGATAAACGAATCCAGTTTTCTTCATAGATTACTCCAAATTATATTCCTTAATTTTTCTGTACAGTGTCCGCTCAGAGATTTTCAGATCGGCAGCCGCATTCTTCCGCTTTCCATTATGGCGCTCCAAAGCCCGGCGGATCATATCTTTCTCAACATCTTCCAATGACATCGATTCCTCTTCTACCGTCTCGGCTTCCTGCACCGGTGGCTGAATTGTCGTCACCGGATGAATAGTCGATGCAAATGATTCATCCTTATCAACAGAGACCGGTACTGTACCGCCTATAATATCATGAACCAGTTTCTTCAGATCATTAACATCCTTACGCATATCAAAGAGAATCTGGTACAAGATTTCCCTTTCATTATTAAATGAGCGCTGTTCATTCTCTTGTTTCACCAAAACCGGATATTTGGCTACATTGACATTCGGTAAATATTGCCGAAGAATATCAGCGGTTATTTCTCTTTTTTCTTCTATCACAGAGATTCGTTCTGTAACATTCTTCAGTTCACGGATATTACCCGGCCAGCGGTAAGAAGTCAATAACTGACGTGCATCATCGTCCAAACGGACAGCCGGCATTCTGTATTTTTCCGCACAATCTGAAGCAAACTTACGGAACAATAATATAATATCTTCAGACCTGTCTCTTAATGGAGGGATCTGAATAGGGACTGTGTTTAAACGGTAATACAAGTCTTCACGGAATTTTCCATCGCTCACAGCCTGTACCAAATTAACATTGGTAGCAGCCACAATACGAACATTCGTCTTCTGTACCTTCGATGAACCTACTTTTATAAACTCTCCTGTTTCCAGTACACGTAATAAGCGGGCTTGAGTAGGCAAAGGCAATTCGCCGGCCTCATCCAAGAAAATAGTTCCTCCGTCGGCTACTTCAAAATAACCTTTACGATCTGCCAAAGCACCCGTAAAAGATCCTTTTTCATGACCGAATAATTCAGAATCAATAGTACCTTCCGGAATGGCGCCGCAATTGACAGCGATATACGGACCATGCTTACGGGCACTGTTTTGATGTATAATTTGCGGGAAAACTTCTTTACCTACACCACTCTCTCCGGTAATCAATACAGACAAATCTGTTGGAGCTACCTGCAAAGCCACATCAATAGCCCGATTCAGACCGACACTATTCCCAATAATGCCAAAACGCTGTTTTATTTGCTGAAGATCTATTTTCATTTTCCAATGATACTGATTAATGTATCAAAAGTATAAATAATCTGTCAAATTCCCGTATTTTTGACTTTTAAAATATGCCAAATAGTTATTCAGGACCGACTATTCTTACAAGCATAGGTCAAATCATAGAGATATTTGCCCAATTCTTCCTCTGTCGCAAATGAACGTATCTTTTCAGCTGGGACAGGATCTCCTATATAAACATCAACCGTTTTCCCTTTCTTATTAAAGACTTCGGGAACTATCCGGATCGTCCGTAGCCGCCAGTTCAGCCAACCTAAGAAATAAAAATATTTAGAGTTGAGAAAGTCAAAATAAACCGGATAAACAGGAACATTTGCCTTCTGGATCAAACGAATCACACTCCGGGTCCACGGAAGATCGCGCACTGCATGGTATTTACTATTATAAAAAGACATCGCTCCGGCAGGGAAAAAACCCATCGGATGTCCTTCTTTGATATGTTGCAAGCAAAGTCGGACACCGTTCATATTACTCAAATTTCCTTTACCATTACGCTTGGTATCTGGATGAACCGTAATGAAATTATCATTCATGGCACCTATCTTCGACAAGATACCATTTACCATTACCTTAAAATCCGGACGTCGAGCAGCCATTATATCAATCAGCATAATCCCGTCCAATGAACCAATCGGATGATTCGAGACCGTTATAAAAGAACCTTCTGGCAAATGATCCAATAACTCGGCTCCATGAAGCCTGTACTTCAAATCTATCAAAGGATCTCTCAATAGGGCCGAGGTAAAAGCTGCGCCTCTCAAATGACAGCTATTCTTATGCGCTTGATTAACTTTATCTATTTCCAGCCATTTGATAAGCAATTTTCCAACCCACGAGCCAAAGCCCGTATTAAAAAAAGGCGACATAGCCTTTAAATCATTACTATCAATAACGGTCTCTTTCATGATTTATGAATTATCTGTTCAAGAAAGATCTGCACATTTTCTCATGGCGTCGCATGCTGATGCCCAATACAATGTTCAAGACTATAATCTCATACAAATAGTAAGCCCATACATAACCAGACAACACGATGATAAACATAACAATCGTTCGTCCGTTAAACGTCAACAAATCTATCATTTTCATCAACTGCTTGCTCTGACGACGGAAATCAAGCCGGACATCCTGTGGGAAATCATCACCGTATTTAGCATGCAGATTTTTCAACATCTGTTGTAAAGTTGGCGTTGCCTTCACTTGTATCAAAGTATACCAACGATACAGAAAATAGAAAAATTTAGTAATGCCATACTTCATTTCCTTATGTTGGGCAACGACTTGCTCGAGAGATTGAAATTCGGCCCCTTTATCCTTACTGATAAAATAAAGATGCAAGGTCTTATAATAGTCAGTAATATTTGCCTGCAACAAATGCGACATACCTGACAATACGGCTAAGATAAAAAACGCGTAAGAACCTGTTTCATTAGCCAAACGCAAAGCTAATCCGATATATATACTGGCAAACCAAATATCTCCGGCAAAGCCATCCAATATTCTACCTATCTTTGATTTGATACCTGTCAGACGAGCCAACTGGCCGTCTACGCAATCCAATATATTAGCAAAAATCAAGCATAAAATACCATAAATATTGTATTTCAAATCGCTATGATAAAATAAAAAACCGGTTGCCGCACCTACAAAGATGGATATAACCGTAATCATATTGGGTGTAACTCCCGTATTACGTAAGGCTTTTGCAATCTGAAAACCGATAGGACGATAAAATATACGATCTACCAAATTCTCTGTTTCTATAGACTTCAAGGAAGCCTCATATTCTTTGTTCAATTCTCCCATGATTCTTTATTTATAAGAATAACCGCCATCCACGACGACTACTTCGCCATTAAAATAACCATTCTCAATCAACATTTTATATACTTCAGCGATTTCCTCCGGATCGCAGAATCGTCCTAAAGCGACCTTCCGTTCTATGTTTTGACGAATTTCTTTCGGTTTGTTTTTCTGCCATTCCGTATCAACAAACCCCGGAGCAACGCCATTGACCCGCACTTCATAAGGAACCAGAAACTTAACCAAGTTCTTTACCAGACTATGAACCGCGCTTTTAGTTACTCCATAAGCCAACGAAACTGAATGTGGCTCAATACCCATAAGTGAACCGGTAAACACAACGCTTCCGCCTTTCTTGATCCGAGATACTATCCGCTGCAATAAAAATACCGGAAAATGTACATTTGTGCAAAACACACGTTCCCAATCCTTATATTGCATTTGTTCAAATGAATCTCGACAGGTTGTCCCTGCATTCATAACGACTGCGTCCAGGAATATATCGTTGTCTGCCAGATACGTGGCAATAGTATCAATGGCATGAATATCTGAGTTATCGGCCTGAACAACGGAAACCGAAACACCGTATTCTGCTTGAAGTTCTTTTTGAGTATTAATCGCTGCTTCCTGATCAGCGGCATACGTTAATATTAACTGATAACCAGACTTAGCCAAACAAGCTGCAACAGCTTTTCCAATACCTTTTGTTCCACCGGTTATAAATACACATTTACTCATAACCGTTTATTTTTCAGAAAAGCCCTTTACTGACTGCGGTTTCGCCTGGCGCTGAGAACGCAAATTTGCTTCATACGAATCGTGGATCGTCTTCTTTAAATTTGACGACGAGACACCTGTTCCATACGGGAAATAAAAAACTTGTACGCCTAAGTCTTTCAGGTAATCATACTTACCATACCAGTCATCACCTACAACAAAAGCATCAATATTTAATTTCTTGACAATTTCTGTATGGTCTAATGTGTGTTGAGGAATAACGATATCCGGTGTTTTCAAGGCCTCAATAATCTGTAACCGCTCATGAAACGGAATGATTGGTTTGGGTTTATATGATTCAACCAATTCGTCTGTACTTACTCCTACGATCAGAATATCCGCCAAACTCCGCGCATAATTGATCATTCGGAGATGATTATAATGAAACATATCAAATGTTCCAGATGTATATACAATTGTTTTATCCTTAAACATGGTTATAAACTTGTTTTTAAGCCGCAAACTTACATAATCTTTCGCTATCTTAAAAAAAATATTCCGAAAAAGAGCTTGCTGTCAAGTAATAGAACATTCAATCAAAGAAATTGAACAATAAAAAGAAACAACAATTTGAACATATAAGAAAGACACAACAAAACAGTCCTATTTACTTATTTTTTACATCTGACTGATTTATTGTGTCTTTTTATTATATAACAAAATATGCTACTCTACTAATTTACAATTCAGCATCTTCATCTTTTGTCAAATCCAGTTTAACATTATCACTGCCTTTATCAAAATACTGTTTCCGCAATGGATGAGCCGTAGCTTCCTGGTATGACTTCCGACTGCGATAAACATCCAGGGCTGTATAAACAGCCTGACGGAACGATGATTCGGAAGCTATATTCTGACCGGCAATATTATAAGCCGTACCATGCGCCGGAGAAGTCCGAACAAAAGGCAGACCGGCTGTATAATTAACGCCTTCTTCCATGGCTAAAGCCTTAAACGGAGCTAATCCCTGATCATGATACATGGCTAAGACACCATCAAACTCTTCATACATCTTGGAACCAAAGAATCCATCTGCCGGGAACGGACCAAACGACATAACACCTAAGCGTTCGGCTTCTTCCATAGCCGGTTTGATAATTTCTTTTTCTTCATTTCCAATTACCCCATTATCCCCTGCATGCGGATTTAAAGCCAGCACAGCTATTCTTGGTTTGATAATCGTAAAATCTTGCTTCAAAGACTGATTAAACACCTGCAGTTTCGTCACTATATTATCAACCGTAATCTGTGATGGTATCTCTGATACTGGAATATGCCCTGTAACTAAAGCTACTCGCAACGTATCGGTCATTAATATCATCAAGGCTTTCTGCCCATCCCCTAATGTCTGCTCCAGATATTCCGTATGACCGGGAAAATGGAACTGGGCATTCTGAATGTTATACTTATTGATCGGTGCTGTAACCAGTACATCAATGGCTCCACTCTTCAAATCAGCTACAGCCGCTTCCAAAGCTTTATAAGCTGCTCTTCCTGCGGTTGGAGTAGATTGCGTTAATTCCACCTTAATATCATCTTCTACACAATTAATGATATTAACGCGGTTCAATCCGGCTTCTTCCGCACGTGAAACCACATTTATATTGACAGGAGGCAAATCCAACGCTTTCCGATGATAAGCAGCTACTTTGGATGACCCATAAATAATAGGTACACACAACTCTGTCATCCGCTGATCGGAAAACGTCTTCAGAATCACTTCATATCCGATTCCATTTATATCGCCGTGGGTAATACCCACTCTTATCATTCTATCTTCCATGTTACAAAAAACTTCTATTGAATAAAATCAGTCTGACAAAGTTACAAAAATTGGCGAATTTCATACACAAACAACCAAAAATCATCTTGCATTATAAAATGTTCCAAATTCGATTTAATCTAATTTAACGGAGCAATACAAAAGAAACTTCGAAGAAATGCAGTACGTTTGCATATTTATTCGGAAAAATGTTCCGTCAAAGTACAAGGAAATGACAAAAATACCCGTATTTCATCAAGTAATAGCCAGTGGTTTCGGATCTGGTTATTGCCCGATAGCGCCCGGTACTGCCGGGGCGTGTCTTGCTACGTTAATCTGGTGGGGATATGCGACGATTCTAACTAACGCTTATTCCACTTTTTTATGCACACTGATTATAGTCTTTATTTTTACTATCTTAGGTATATGGTCGTCAGGTATTGCTGAAAAATACTGGGGAAAAGATCCTTCCCGGGTAGTTATCGACGAAATGGTTGGAACATGGATTGCATTACTGGCTGTTCCCAATGGTCAAGCATGGGGATATATGTTAGCAGCATTTGTCTTGTTCCGGTTCTTTGATATACTAAAACCACTGGGAATAAGAAAAATGGAAAAGCTTCCCGGAGGCTATGGTATCATGGCCGATGATATTTTATCAGGAATTTACGGCCTGATTGTTTTATACGCCTTCAGACTTATTAGTGCATAACTTATATACACACTCAAAAATCAGAACATTACATTTTCTTTTACGTACTACATAAAAATTAGATGCAAAGACATGGAAATAAAAAAAAGAGCCAAGAAGTTGCGAGATCAATTGCAACAACTTATTTACAAAATCATTAACCCTGTAGTTCACGGAATGATTAAAATGGGCATTACCCCCAATATTGTTACAACGATCGGCTTCTTGGGAAACCTGGCAGGTGCTTGTATTTTAATTTATGCCGGCATGCATAAAGAAGGAAATCTTTACAGTCTGATCGGATGGGCCGGAGGTATTATTCTGATATCCTCTCTCTTCGACATGATGGACGGGCAAGTAGCCCGTATCGGTGGCATGGCTTCGACATTCGGTGCTATGTATGATTCCGTCCTCGACCGGTACAGTGAACTGGTAACTTTAGGAGCAATCTGCTTCTGTTTATCTGAAAACGGTTATCCAGTCGGAGCAGTTATTACATTTGCCGCCTTAATCGGATCGTTAATGGTCAGCTATGTCAGAGCCAGAGCTGAAGGCTTAGGACTAGAATGTAAGATCGGATTCATGCAGCGTCCGGAACGTGTTGTCTTAACCTGCCTGGGATTACTGATCTGCGGGATTACTGCAACCCAAGCAAAGGACCTGTCGTTCGATCCGATGTATATATTAATTGCACCGCTGGGATTTATTGCCATATTTGCCAATCTGACAGCTTTTGCCCGCATAGAATATAGCCGTAAACAACTTCTGAAAAAATAAGTGCGATGAATATTCTTGCCGATAGACCATCGGCTAAAGAAATGAAGATCCTGTTCATTTCTTTAGTCGTATGGATTATTGTAACTACTCTTTTTGTAGGGATACGTCCTGAACATGGAGTTATGGCCCTACTTATAGCCGTTTTATTCTTTTCCAGTCAGGGAACCCGTAAACTGGTAGTAGCCTTGCTGCCTTTTGCCTTATTCGGAATTTCCTACGACTGGATGCGAATTGTTCCAAATTACGAAGTAAATCCTATTGATGTGAAAGGCTTATACGATACCGAAAAGAGTCTTTTCGGCATCATGACTTCGGAAGGATTGCTTACTCCCAATGAATTCTTTCAGATACATCATTGTGCCTTACTCGATTTTATGGCAGGGTTCTTTTATCTCTGTTGGGTTCCGGTTCCTATTCTGTTCGGATTAGGACTTTATTTCACGCACCAGCGCACAACATATCTGCATTTTGCATTGGTATTCCTGTTTGTCAATCTGATTGGATTTATAGGATATTATATTCATCCGGCAGCTCCGCCCTGGTATGTGATGAACTATGGTTTCGAACCGATATTAAACACACCCGGCGATGTGGCCGGATTAGGACGATTTGATGAAATGACAGGATTATCTGTCTTCCAAAGTCTGTACGGGCGAAATGCGAATGTATTTGCTGCAGTTCCTTCGTTACATTCAGCGTATATGGTAGTGACCTTGTTCTATTCTTTCCGGGCAAGATGCAAAGCATGGCTCCGGATTGTTTTTGCTTTCATCATGGCAGGAATCTGGTTCACGGCTGTTTATACCGGACATCACTACATCATCGATGTAACATTGGGAATCGCCTGCGCATTAATCGGTATCCTGATCTTCGAACGGATACTGATGCGGATACCGGCCTTTTCCGGTTTTATTTACAAGTATGCAAAATACATCCAATAAAGGTTTGACTTTTACCTTTCGGATTTCTCCTTAAAAATAAACGAGAATCGAAAACATTTCTCATCAATTTCGTTTTCGATTCTCGTTTATTTTATTTCCACACTACAGGAAGGAATCCTTCCGCACATCTATTACCTATGCTGATAAAGACCGGGAATTTCTATTCCTCAAAGCAAGTGTGACGGTTGTTCTTATTTTGTCTTTTCTTCCGGAACATCATATTCTCCCGGCAAACGCAACGTATAAAGGGCCGCCTCGATACGACGGATAAAGTTACGCTTATCCGTTTCGGGAGCATAAACAAAACCTTCGGCCACTACTACACGCTGGTTCTTTTCATCCAACCGTACATGCGCAACAAACGGGCCGCCCATCATATCGCCCACCATCTTCCAAAGTCCACGCATGACACCGCAATATTTATCATGAACTGTAATGGCTGAATAATCAACATCAAAATACTTTGTTTCGGTAGCCATGTACGATCCCGGAAAAGCACCCGGCAAATTGGCTTTCATTACTGAATCGCGCTTGGCAACCAAATATTCAGGCGTAAAAGTATTCGGATCAGTATATGGGAATGTATATACTACGACATCCATACGACCCGTACTTGCATTATTGGTAGTCCAAAAGAAATCGGTCGTATCTTTATAATAAACCATTTCTTCCGGCACATTCAAAGAGAGCTGATGATTCTTCTTCAAGACATCCATGACTACCGAACTGTAGGTTTCTTCCATCTGTTCGGTTGCCCGTTTCATTTCTTCCTCGACGAACAGATCCGTTATCTGATTCGGATGTTGTTCCAGATATTCTATCAATACTTCAGGAGAAGGAGCTTTCAATGTTAACACCAGCTGTCCGAAAGCCCAACGGTTTTCTTCGGAAGCTAAAGTCGTTTTGGTATAGATATTCGGATTAATATCAACCAACAATATATTCCTTACATACGTAAGAAGACCATTAAAGTCTGACGGTTGCGAATAAGAGACCTTCATACTCGGCTCTGCCTGAGGTAATCCTGGTACAGGCGACGTTAGCTGCCCCTTAACAGCATCTCCGGCAGTACCTTCCCAATAATTCTTATCCATTACAACAACTACTTCATAAGCGAAACCGGTAGCTCGAGTAACAACGGGTCCGGAATTACACGCCGTCAGCATTAAAGCCATTAAAAGAAACAAGCTACATACAATCTTTTTCATCTTTACTTTTATGATTAGTTATCTTATTTATTTTCCTTTTCTTTCTTCGCTGTCGACAGCATACCGCATGCCGCGAAAATATCTTCACCGCGCGAAGCCCGAATCGTACATGTAACACCCCGATCATTCAAGATATCCCGAAAAGCTTCCATCTTACTCAAATCGGAAGTTTGTAAAGGTACATTAGGAATTGCATGAAAACGGATCAGGTTCACCCGGCAGGGTATATCTTTCAGCAGACCGGCCAAAGCCTTTGCATGCTGTACGCTATCATTAAGTCCCTTGAATACGATATATTCAAACGACACCCTGCGTTGGTGCGTAAAGTCATACTGACGAATCAAATCGAGCACACCGTGCATCGGAAATGCCTTTTCAACCGGCATTAACGACAACCGTTCAGCAGGATAAGGAGAATGCAGGCTGACTGCCAGATGACAATCACTCTCATCCAGAAAACGCTTCAAGCCTTTCGCTCCAATTGTTGAAACGGTAATCCGCTTCGGACTCCAGGCATATCCGTATGGAGCCGTCAGAATCTCAAGGACTTTAAACAGCTCATCCGTATTATCGAGTGGTTCTCCCATTCCCATGAAGACCAGATTGGTCAATTCATCATTTTCGGGCAGTGCCTGTATCTGATTTAAAATCTCATTGGCCGAAAGATTCTTCGTGAAACCCTGCTTTCCAGTCATGCAGAAAAGGCAGTTCATCTTACAGCCCACTTGAGAAGAAACACAAAGCGTAGCCCGGTCACTTGTAGGAATATATACAGATTCCACAAAATTACCCGGTCCGGCAGGATACAGATATTTAATCGTGCCGTCTACCGACTTCTGAAAGTCTACTGGAGAAACTTTCCCGATCTCATACGAATCTGCCAGCCAGTTTCTTTTAGCGAGAGAAATATTTGTCATCTCGTCAATACTGGAAACTCTCTTTTTATACAACCAATCTGCCATCTGTTTCGCAGCAAATCCGGGAAGCCCGGCCTCAGCTGCCACAGTCTTCAACTCGTTCAGAGTCATTCCAAGCAAACGCTTCTTTTCACTCATTTTCTTATTGTTTTTGATCAGAATCCATCCCGATTAGATACTTTTACTAATCGGCTCTAAAAGTACAAAAAAAAGTAGAACTGAAAAACAGAAACAGTCATTTCGATTCCGAACAAAAAAAGGACAGGCTCTCAGAGAAAACTCCAAAAGCCTGTCCTTTATATTTCCAATTATGTAATAGGACCGAATTATTTCTTGTTACGGTTACCGTAGCGGCTCATGAACTTATCAACACGTCCGGCAGTATCAACCAACTTAGACTTACCTGTATAGAACGGGTGAGAAGTGTTAGAGATTTCAACCTTTACCAACGGATAAGTAACGCCATCGATTTCGATTGTTTCTTTCGCATTGATAGTAGAACGAGTGATAAACATATCATCGTTTGACATGTCCTTGAATACTACAGGACGATAACTTTCTGGATGAATACCTTTTTTCATTGTTTTATTTGTTCTTTTAATTATACTTCTTTTAATCTGGTAACCGGTATTTTGGCTTGCAAAAGTATGAAGAAGCCTCGAATAAAAAAAGTATTTCCCCTATTTTTTTCATTGACATTGTTTTTTTTGCGATATTTTACATCCATAATAGTTTTGTTCGGTAAGAATATTATATCTTTGTCTCAGATTTTTAATCATTAACGTAATACATATTACAACTATGGTAAGTTACAAAGATTTAGGTTTGGTAAACACAAGAGAAATGTTTGCTAAAGCCATCAAGGGTGGTTATGCTATCCCTGCATTCAATTTTAACAACATGGAACAGTTGCAGGCTATTATCAAAGCAGCTGTCGAAACTAAATCTCCGGTTATTCTGCAGGTATCTAAAGGTGCTCGTAACTATGCAAACCAGACTTTGCTGCGTTACATGGCTGAAGGTGCTGTTGAATATGCAAAAGAATTAGGTTGTCCGAATCCTCAGATCGTACTTCACTTGGATCACGGTGATTCATTTGAATTGTGCAAGAGCTGCGTAGACATGGGCTTCTCTTCAGTTATGATCGATGGTTCTCATCTGCCTTATGATGAAAATGTAGCTTTAACTAAGAAAGTTGTTGATTACGCTCATCAGTATGATGTAACCGTTGAAGGTGAACTTGGCGTATTGGCAGGTGTAGAAGATGAAGTAGTTGCTGAACATCACACGTATACTAAACCGGAAGAAGTTGTTGACTTCGTTACAAAGACTGGTTGCGATTCATTGGCTATCTCAATCGGTACTTCTCACGGTGCATACAAATTCAAACCGGAACAGTGCCACGTTGATCCGGCTACTGGTCGTTTGGTTCCTCCTCCATTGGCATTCGATGTATTGGATGGTGTAATGAAAGAATTACCTGGATTCCCAATCGTATTGCACGGATCTTCTTCAGTTCCTCAGGAAGAAGTTGATACAATCAACAAATATGGTGGTAAGCTGGAAGCTGCTATCGGTATTCCTGAAGATGAATTGCGTAAGGCTGCTAAGTCTGCTGTTTGCAAGATCAACATCGACTCAGACTCTCGTCTGGCTATGACTGCTGCTATCCGTAAGGTATTTGCTGAACATCCAGAAGAATTCGATCCTCGTAAATATCTGGGTCCGGCTCGTGACAACATGGAAAAACTGTACAAACACAAAATCATCAACGTTTTGGGTTCTAACGATAAATTATAATATCCAGTTTATCCCTAATGAAAAGCGCACCGAAGAAGTGCGCTTTTTTTGTCTTACTTTATAAATTGATCAACTATGAAACAGATTATTGTATTTTTAAGCATCCTTCTGGTGTCTAATTTAACCGTTTATTCACACGCTCAGTCATTGAAAGATATCCTATCTTCATCAACGGTAAAAGACGCCGTCACTTCATTAACCGGAGGGAAAAATGTAACTGCAGCAAACCTGGCAGGTACTTGGAATTATGTTAATCCGGCTGTTTTACTGGAAGGTGATAATGCGCTCAAGAATGTTGCCGCCAGTGCCGCTTCGGGCGAAATAGAAAAGAAACTACAATCTTATTGCGATAAAATAGGTATTAAATCAGGAACATTCAGTTATACATTTAATACCGATAACAGCTTTACCTGCGTTTTTAAAGGAAAAACTTTAAACGGCACATATACTTTACAAGAAGCCGAAAAAACAATCGAACTCAAATATGGCAATTTCGGTAATTTAAAATTCAACACGCTATCAGCACAAGTTGTAGTGACAGATGATCAATTATCGTTACTGTTCAATGCTGACAAACTGCTTGATTTCCTTAGCAAACTATCTTCTATTTCGGATAATGCAACTTTAAAGGCCGTCAATTCGTTAGCTGAACAATATGACGGCATGAAAGTAGGATTCGAACTGAAGAAATAAATAATCAATCGCTATCCATAACATAAAAATATGCCGGAACAGCCATACAGTTATTCCGGCATATTTTTTATTCAGGGTAGCAAGACTTATTTCTTCAAAGTAAATTTCAGCACCAATGGTTCGTTGGGTAAATTATTCGGCAACGAAACTTTCACCGTATTTCCATCTACCTGATAAGAAGCACGCTTGCTATTAGCCAAAACAGTCATTTTTCCTTTCGGTACATTGGTATTCCATGTCAACTCTTTCGGTAACTTCTCTCCGTCAGGCAATGCATAAATGGCATATAAGGTCTTTCCGTCTTTATCGGCCGTAAACCAGATATTACCTTCCTGATAATACGGAGTAATGGTTGTATTGTAAATGGCTTTACCATTAGCGCGCAACCACTCTCCTACTTGATGCAGTCGATCAATAGCCGGTTGTTCAATCAAACCTTGTGGAGTCGGACCAACACCCAACAACAAGCTACCGCCTTTGGCAGTAATCTCTGCCAGCATATTAATTACTTTCGTAGCCGACTTATAAGGAGCATTCGGAACCCATCCCCAGTCATTGCTCAACGTAATACAGCTTTCCCACGGATATGCTAGTTGTTTTTCCGGAATTCCCCGTTCAGGTGTCTGGTAATTCTCATGTTTTCCGCGCATAGCACGATCAACAACGATCAGACCGGGCTGGGCTTCACGCGCCATATCAATGATTTTATCCATGTGAATATCCTGATCATCAGAACCAACCCAACCACCATCGAGCCACAAGATATCGAAGTTTCCGTATCCTTTCATCAGTTCCCCAATCTGATTGTATGTAAATTGACAGAACTTCTCCCAACGTTCCGGATGATTCGCTATCTTGTAATTCACATTCCGGTTCGGAGTTGCATAATACGGCCACCAATAATACGGACAATGCCAGTCTGGTTTAGAGAAATAAGCACCAATCATGAAATCTTTCTTCCGGAAAGCATCGAAAACATACCGCGCCACATCTTTCTTTGGGTTATCTTTAAATGCACCATGGGCAATAGAAAAATCGGTTTCCTTCGTATCGTACATACAGAATCCGTCATGATGCTTGGTGGTAAAGACGACATAACGCATTCCGGCATCTTCCATCACATCCGCCCACTGATCCGGATTAAAGTCGACCGGATTGAAAGAATCCTTCAGTCCCCAGTACCATTTCTTATAGTCTTCATACGCCCAAGTCGTATCCCGCGGAATCCAATCCACATCTTCCGAACAAATAGACCATGACTCCACGATACCGGGAACCGAATACAAGCCCCAATGGAATAAAACCCCAAACTTCTGATCTTTCCAAACATCCAGTTTCTTCAAGACTAGTGAGTCTGTAGGCCATACGTAACCGCTTTCATCTGATTGTTCATGTACAAATCCCTGTACTTTCTGTTCTTCCTGCGCATTCACCGCGCATGATAAGCCAACTAAGGCCAGCCCCAACATCCATTTTGAGGCTTTTCGCTGTTGAAATAGTTTCATGTGTTATTTAGATTTGTTAGCGATAATGGAATATCTACGCAAATCTACAATAAAAATCCCAACAACGACATCATCCGACAGAAAAAATAAACAGCTTACTTCTTCTCAAAGCAGGCATCGAAAGCATGAGCCGATGGCTGGAAGTCGATTTGCTTGACAAATTCACAGGATTCGCGGGCTCCGTGTTCACGGTCCATGGCACTATCTTCCCATTCAACCGAAAGCGGACCTTGATAACCGATGGCATTCAGCGCCCGGATAATCTCTTCGAAGTTGATGCAACCTCTACCCAAACTACGGAAGTTCCAATAACGGCGCGGATCGCCGAACGTTACATGCCCGCCAAATACGCCCACCTGCTTCGGCGTATCACTCCAATAAACATCTTTCATATGGACATGGAAGATACGGTCTGAGAAATGATAGATAAAATCAACATAATCTACGCCCTGATAACCCAAGTGACTCGGATCGTAATTGAATCCAAAGGCCGGATGATTGCCCAAGGCTTCCAATGCTCGCTGAGCTGAAATGGTATCAAAGGCGATTTCTGTCGGATGGACTTCCAAGGCATATCGGATACCTAATTTCTGATACTCATCCAGAATCGGCAAAAAGCGACGGGCAAACTCCTGGTAACCGTCTTCAATCATCTGTTCAGTAACGGGCGGGAACGAATATAAATAAGCCCAAATCGGACTACCGGTAAAACCTACAACCGTATCAACTCCCAACATTTTGGCAGCCTGTGCGGTCCGAATCAATTCCTCTGCTGCCCGCTGATGAATGCCTTCCGGATCACCGTCGCCCCAAATATAATCGGGCAAGATAGCCTGATGCCGGCTGTCTATTTTATCGCATACGGCCTGACCGATCAAATGTGTTGAAATTGCGTATAACTTCAAATCATATTTTGCCAACAAATCCAGGATTCCCTGATAATACGCCGGATCAGTCTGACGGACATCCACATGATTGGGCAAACCCAACTCTACTCCGTCATAACCAAACTCCTTTGCCTTCTGACAAACGGTTTCAAGGGGAAGATCTCCCCACTGCAATGTATATAATGTAACTGGACGTGCCATAGTTGTTCCTCCTCTTTAATGATGAATCTGTATTACTCAACCAATTTCAGCCATTTGGCATCTGTATTATTGGTCGATACGATGGTTTCGATAAAACGCATGCCGCGAACGCCTTCTTCAGCCGACGGGAAATCCAAGGCTTCCGGAGCTGGTTCCTTCCCTTCCAGCTTGGCCCGCAAAGCGGTTGCAAAATTCCGGTACAGATTAGCGAAAGCTTCCAGATAGCCTTCGGGATGACCGGCTGGCACACGACTGTTATAAGCTGAGATACCAGATACATAACCATTGTTTGTCCGGACAATTTCCGCCGGACGATCCGGCCACCGGAGAATCAAGGTATTGGGTTCTTCCTGGCGCCATTCCAAACCGCCCTTCTCGCCAA
>UMJP01023055.1_pt1 | contig 21852 bp, 17 predicted proteins | sample 1966041 | NCBI WGS metagenome assembly UMJP01 (sample SAMEA4836153, study PRJEB28245) | human gut metagenome | biome: gut microbiome; material: fecal sample | place: Denmark | collected 2008
TTGCCTGTTCTAAGGAAGTAAAGGAGGTTGTTGATGCTACTTATGATCCTGAAAAGAGTTATACGATGAAGGCAACTCAGGTAAACACTTTAATTTCAGATTCCGGCATCACTCGTTATCGGATTGAAGCGGCGGAATGGATTGTCTTTGGTAAAGCGAAAGAGCCATATTGGTATTTCCCGGAAGGTATTTATGTAGAGAAGTTCGATACGCTATTCCATTCTGAAGCAAGTATAAAAGCTGATACTGCTTATTATTTTGACAAAAAAGGGCTGTGGCACTTAATAGGAAATGTAGAAGTAGAGAGTCTGCAGGGTGAACAGTTTGACACTTCTGAGTTGTTTTGGGATCAGAAAAAAGAAAAGGTTTACTCAGACAAGTATATTCGGATTCAACAGAAAGAACAGATTATTACAGGTGTAGGTTTTGAATCAAACCAAAATATGACTCGGTATAAGATTTTTAATTCCCAGGGCGAATTTCCGGTAGAAGATACTCCTAAATCTGCATCAGATACTGTTCAAGTTGAAAACAGCTTTGCTGTCGATTCTTTAAATAAAAAATAAGGGTGGGAATTTTATTCAATATATTGATTTCATTAGCTTTTTCCGCTTTCTTTTCAGGGATGGAAATATCATATGTCTCTGCAAATAAACTGCGCCTTGAATTAGACAAAAAGGATAAAAGCCTTACAAGCAAAATTCTGGACGTTTTCTTTCATAATCCTAACCAGTTTATTTCAACCATGTTGGTAGGCAACAACATTGCGTTGGTTGTATATGGTTTACAAATGGCTATTTTGTTGGAACCATGGATTGCGCATTTTGTTGACCAAGAGGCTTTAATTGTGCTGATACAGTCAATAATCTCTACAATATTGATATTATTTACGGGTGAATTTATTCCGAAAACAATCTTTAAAATAGATCCTAACTTTTTCTTACGTCTTTTTGCTGTTCCGCTATACATTATATATATAGTTTTATATCCAGTATCAAAGTTCTCTTCTTTATTGTCATTTCTAATATTGAAACTTGCCGGAGTAAAGAATCTGAAAGATTCCGGCGTGTATACTTTGGGTAAAGTAGATTTGGATTATTTTATCCAGCAAAGTATAGAAGATGCACCTCAAGATTCTGATATGGATACTGAAGTAAAGATTTTTCAGAATGCTCTTGAATTCTCAAATGTAAAGGTCCGTGATTGTATTGTTCCGCGTACGGAAATTGTTGCATGTGATAAGCATGTAACAACCGACGAACTTCGCTCCCGGTTTATTGAAACCGGTCTTTCCAAAATCCTTATTTATGATGACAACATTGACAATATTATTGGGTATATTCATTCTTCCGAGCTGTTCAAACACCCTGACCATTGGCTTGAGCAACTTTGTAAAGTTTCCATTGTTCCTGAAACGATGGCTGCGAATAAATTGATGCGAGTACTGATGCAGGAGAAAAAGAGCCTGGCTGTCGTTGTTGATGAATTTGGAGGAACTTCAGGAATTGTTACATTGGAAGATCTGGTTGAGGAAATTTTTGGAGAAATTGAAGACGAACATGATATGAAACGTGAGGTTGCACGTAAAATCTCTGAAAATGAATATTTGCTGTCGGGCCGTATGGAAATTGATGCAATTAATGAAATGTTTGGGCTTGACTTGCCCGAATCGGATGATTATGTCACAATAGCAGGTTTGATTTTGCATTACTATCAGAAATTCCCCAAGCTGAATGAATCTATTGAATACGGTAAATATACTTTTAAAATCGTTAAGGCTACAGCGACTAAAATAGAGCTGGTACGGATGAAAGTAAGTGTATAAGTGAAAAAAAATGAGTAAAATGATGTTGCATGTCCTTTTTTTCGTATCTTCGTGCTCTTAAAATGAAAATGCTAAAAAGATAGATATAAACTTTAAAAATAAAATAAGATAAATGGCTACGCTAGAAAAAATTAGAAGCAAAGCTGGACTGCTGGTCCTTGTTGTGGGATTAGCGTTGTTCGCTTTTATCATTGGAGACTTTTTAAATTCGGGTTCAACCTATTTTAGACAATCACAAGAACGTGTTGGTGAAATTGATGGAGAAGTAATCAGTATTCATGATTATCAGGCTCGTGTTGATGAAATGACCGAGATGTATAAGATGCAGACGGGTTCAACAAGCTTACCTGAAGAGTATCAGACTCAGATTCGTCAGAGCGTTTTTGATGCGATGGTACAAGACATCGTTTTAGGTGAAGAAACTGAAAAAATAGGTATGGAAGTTTCTCCTGAAGAATTGTTTGATATGGTTCAAGGTGAGAATATTTCTCCGATGATTCAGCAGATGCAGATGTTTGTTAACCCTCAAACTGGTGCTTTTGATAGAAATGCATTATTAAATTTCCTGAAGACTATTGATAATGACAATATCGCTAGTATGCCGGCAGATCAGCAGGATCAGCTGATCAAAGCTCGTAATTTCTGGTTGTTCTGGGAAAAGAATATTAAGCGTCAGCGTTTGGAGCAGAAGTTTACTACTTTATTAGCAAAGGCCGTTTCTGCTAATAAATTGGATGCAAAAGAATCTTTTGATGAAAATGCAAAGACGGCTAATATCATCTATGCTATGCAGTCATATTCATCTATACCTGATTCAACGATTGAAGTAAGTAAAGGCGAAATCGAAAAATTGTATAATCAGCGTAAGGAATTATATAAGCAAAAGGAAACGAAGGTAATCAAATATTTGGCTGTTGATATTCGTCCGAGCCAGGAAGATTATAATAATGCACAGCAAGATATTGAGGCTTTGAAATCTGAGTTCACAACAAGTGACAACGTAGCTGATCTTGTTAATGAAAATTCAGAAGTACCTTATATGGATGTATTCTTTACAGAGAAAGCTTTTGACCCGGAGTTGAAACAATTTGCTACAACGGCTGAAGTGGGTGCTGTTTATGGTCCGGTCTTTGAAAACGACAAATACAGAATGTTTAAGCTGGTAGGTAAAACTACTGCTCCTGATTCTGTAAAAGTTAGTCATATTATGTTGGCTGGTCAAACTGAAGAAAGAACAAAAGAATTGGCTGATAGTTTGTTGAACGTGATTAAAGGAGGTGCTGATTTTGCAGAACTGGCTAAGAAATATTCAGCTGATCAGGCTGCTCAGAATGGTGGTGAGTTAGGTTGGTTTACTGAGGCTACTGCTTTGAGAGGCGTTAACGAGGAATTTAAGAATGCTATTTTCTCAACACCGGTAAATCAGGTAGCGGTTGTAAAATCTATGTATGGAACACATTTGGTGAAAGTGACTGAAAAGACAGCTGATGTAGCTAAATACAAAGTTGCCGATATTGATATGACTGTATCTCCAAGTTCAAAGACATATAGTAATATTTACAATGAATTGAATCAGTTCATTTCAAAGAATAGAGATATTGCTAAATTGGATACAGCTGCTAAATCAGCCGGATACAATGTAATTTCAAACGTAACAATTACTCCTGATAATCAAGTTTTGGGATCAATTAAGAGCTCTCGTCCTGTAATTCGCTGGGCATTCCAGAATGATAATGGAAGTGTATCAGAGATTTTTGAATGTGATGATAAATTCGTGATTGCTGCCATAGAGAAGAGCATGCCAAAGGGATATACGCCTGTAGATGTAGTAGCTCCTTCTTTAAAGGCCGAATTGGTTGCCCAGAAGAAGGGTGATAAGATCGTTGCTGATTTGACTGCGAAGAATCTGACTTCTTTAGATGCTTATGCTCAAGCCATGAATTCTTCAGTGGATAGCGTCAAATTCGTTTCTTTCGGGACACGTCGAATTTCTGGTATTGGTGTTGAACCAAACTTGAATGCTGCAGTTTCTTTAGCTCAAGTAGATCAGTTAAGTGCTCCTGTGAAGGGTAATAATGGTGTATATGTATTTAAAGTAATAGCTGAAAATACCGATACTAAAGAATTCAATGAGGCAGATGTTGTTCGTTCATTGGATGCTACAAATGCTTATCGTTTCTCTTATCAGGCAATTCAGTCGTTGGTAAACAAGGCTGATATTGAAGATAATCGTATTCGTTTCTATTAATAGGCTTTGAATAAATAGGCCTTGATATAAGGCGTTATATATTTTAAGGGTTAAGGTCATTCCGACAGGGTTCGGAATGGCCTTTTTTTGTATGTGGAGTAATTAAGGATGGATTATACTATATATGTTTTATTTATGTTGAATATGTTCGAAATAAAACTCGTAGGAATAAAAAATGAAATTCGTGGGAATTGAAAACAAAACTCCCGAGAATCATTTTTATTCTGTGTCTTGGTATTTTGTATTTGCTTTTCACTTCCTCTTGAAAAATTGAATCAGAATATGCTATTTCTTATGATTTATAACTTGAATGTAATTTTTTTGTGGTTTTATGTGTGTGTTTTACTTTTATATTGGATTTTTCATTTGATTTATTTCATTTAAATCTTTCCTATATGATAATTTGAAGCTATCATAATGTAAGAATAATGTTTGATTATATTTGATTATTTGGATATGTAAGATTAAATATGGTTAAATACTTGTATTTCGCTATCATTTTGTCAGAAATTATTTGGTTATATTCTGAAAGCTATGCATCTTTGCAGTGTCAAAATAAAACAACCTATAAAAACAACAATCAATTATGAAAACTCAATCTTTTTCAAAAAGCATTATTACTTTAGCATTTACTTTAGTTTGTGGTTTGGTTGCAAATGCAGCTTCTCCGAGGAACTATTTATATGATACGAAAGAGGAAAATGGTCTGATTACATCCAAAACAATCTTTTTACAAGATGATAATGGAATGTTAGACAAACAGGTAAAATATGAATTTGTTTATAATGAAGCTGGAAAAGTTTCTGTGAAAAAGGCATATCGTTGGAATGTTGATGAAAACAAATGGCTTCCATTCTACCAGACGACTTATACATATGATGATAAAAAGCAAATGATTGAGTCTAATTATGGTATGTGGAATCAAAAGACAAAGCAGTTTGATTTAAACATGCAGACACTGAGTATTCCTGCTTCAAATTATAATGAAATCTTTTCTTAAGACGATAAACTGATAATTTGGAAAAAGCGATGATTATTTCATCGCTTTTTTTGTTGTATTCTGTAGTCTGACATGAAATTATTATTATTTTCGCACAAGTTGATTTTAATGTTTATCATATGAAAAAGTTTGGGTGTTTTGTTGCTGTTTTGTTATTGCTAAGTTCAACCTCTTGCGTTACGAAAAAGAAGTATTTAATTGCAGAAAATGGCCGGTTGGAGGCTTTGCAGCGGGAAGAAACATTGAAGAAGCAATTAGTAGATTGCCGGGATGAGAACGACCAGTTGTCTGCTCGATTGTCTCAGCTGATGCGTGATACTGCAGATATGCGTCGAAATATTCGCAGTTATCGTGAAATGCTGAATACTAACTTAGGAGAACAAGATAAGCTGAACGAGTTGCTGACGAAGAAGATGCAGGAGTTGGATGAACGGGAACGAACGATCAACCAGTTGCAAGATTTGATTAATGCCCAAAATGAAAAAGTACAGAGTATCTTGCAAAGTGTGAAGGATGCTTTGATGGGCTTTAGCAGTGATGAATTGAGCGTTCGTGAAGAAAATGGGAAAATATATGTGGCCATGTCTGATAAATTGTTGTTCCAGTCGGGAAGTGCAACTGTCGACAAGCGAGGAAAGGAAGCTTTGGCCAAGCTGGCAGAAGTATTAAATAAGCAGAAAGATGTGGATGTTAATATAGAAGGTCATACTGATACGAAGCCAATCCATACTGCGAGATTTGAAGATAACTGGGATTTGAGTGTGATTCGTGCAACATCGGTAGTTCGAATACTGACAAAAGATTATGGCGTGAGTCCAATGCAAATTGTTCCATCAGGTAGAGGTGAATTTATGCCGGTTGCAGATAATGAAACTGCTGATGGTAGGAGTAAAAACAGACGGACAGAAATAATTATAGCTCCAAAATTAGATGAATTATTAAAGATCTTGAATTGAAAAATTTAATGGTTGCTTGTGATAGATGAGGGTTGGCGTTTAAGCCAGCCCTTTTGTTTGAAAAATAAGTCGCTTTTTAATTAAAGTTAATTTGTTGGTTTTTTAGATAGCTGAAATGCTTTTGACAATTTGTATTAAAAAAAGAAACTTCTGATTTATTTGCAAGGGAATAGGTTGGTTTTTTGTATTATATTTTTATGCTTTTGGGGTAATTTATTTATCTTGATTTTTTATGTTGTAATTGATTTTATTGTTTATAAAGTCTTCGAATATTAATGGTAAGTTAAAATCGAAAAAGCAGCTGTCTCTTGCTTTTGTTAACTTAAATATCTGATTATCTATTTTTTATTAAGAGAGAAGCCTTCCATATTTTCTATTTTACAATTCTCTTTGTGTAAAAAATACAAAAAGATGAGGCCGAGTAACTTTTTTTTTCTATCTTCGTCGCCGGAACGCTTGAGACTTTACATAAGTTATAATAATATTATGTTCTAATATCATGTGCCAAAATTTCTTTCATCAACTTTGCTAATAGAAAATTGAAAGGAAGGATAGAATTGTTGGCTTTAAATAAAAAAGAAAAAAGATGAAAATTCTTAATTTATAAAAGAAAGTAAGAAAATGAGAAAAGAGTTGATTTTTCAAAATTCCATGAAAATCTCATCTTGTCTTTTAGCCACAGCATTTTCAGCGTTGGTTTCTCCAGCTTTCGCAGCAGATGCTCAAGTAAATGGAAAAGACAATGTGTCTGTTCATGAAACTTTGCAGTCAAAAACAGTGACAGGTGTTGTTGTTGACGCTGCTGGTGTACCAGTTATTGGTGCAAATGTTATAGTAAAGGGAACTACTGTAGGTACTATTACTGATTTTGATGGTAACTATTCATTGGAAGTTCCAGAAAACGCTGTTCTTCAGATTTCATATATTGGTTATCTGACAGAAGAAGTTACCGTTGGAAATAAGTCTTCTATCAATGTTACTTTAAAAGAAGATTCACAGGCTTTGGATGAATTAGTTGTTGTGGGTTATGGTACAATGCGTAAATCAGATGTTACAGGTTCAATATCTACTGCTAAGGGAACTGATTTGTTGAAGTCTCAAAACTTCAGTGCTCTTGATAATTTACGAGGTAAAGCTGCTGGTGTTAATATTTTTTCTAACTCAAGTCAACCAGGAGCATATGGTAGCCGTGTTGTTATTCGTGGTCAGGCAACAATTAATGCTTCTTCAGATCCGTTGTATGTTGTAGATGGAGTTGTAATGGAAAACTTCTATTTAATGAACCCAAATGATATTGAATCAATGGAGGTCTTAAAAGATGCATCTGCTACAGCAATTTATGGAGCTCGGGGTGCTAATGGTGTAATCATGGTTACTACTAAGCGAGGAAATAAAGATAGTGAAGGTGTTAAGATTAGTTATGATGGATCTGTGAGTGTTGCACATCGTTCTAGAAAGATGGATACTATGAATGCTCAGGAATGGTGTGATGCCTTCATGACAGGATTGGAAAATGAAAATAAATATGCAGGTTTCAACTGGTCATTGAATAGAGCAGATTGGTTTACTGATAGTAGATTCTTTGATGCAGAAGGAAATCCTCTATATGATACTGATTGGCAAGATGAGGCCATGAGAGTTGCCGTTTCTCATAATCATCAGTTAAGTATTCAGCAGGGCGGTAAGAAATCTTCGATGGGAGCTTTTTTAAACTTTACAGATCAACAAGGTATTTTGCTGAATACATATTCAAAGCGTTTAAATGCAAAAATTGCTTATGACGCGAATCCTACAAAATGGTTGTCTACTGCTGTAAATTTGTCTGTAAACCATACTTGGGGTAATTCTACTACAGAATCAGGAGGTTCTCAGGATGCTCGTCGTACTATGATAGAAATGTTGCCATGGTTGCCAGTTAAATATGATGGTGTCTACACCGCATCAACAACACCTACTATGCCAATGAATTTTGAAGGTATGGCAAATCCAGTGCATATTTTGACAACACAGAAAAACGCTAATTATAATACTAAGATCTTTGGTAATGCAGCTTTGACTTTCCATATTATTGATGGATTGGATTTGAAAACTCAATTTGGTATTGATGCGAATTTGAGGAGTAACCAGGCCTATACACCGGGTGACTTGGTAAACTTAGGTTTGAACCAACAGGGTATTGCTGAAAGATGGCAGGGCAATACGATGTATTGGCAGGAAGAAACTTATTTAACTTACAACAAAGTTTGGGGAGAACATCGTTTGAATGCTATGGCTGGTTTGTCTTGGCAAGAGCGTACTTATGATTATACTTGGGTTAAGACTCAAACATTTAGCGATGATTTCTTCCAAGATTACAATATGAGTGCAGGTACAGTGCCTTCATCTCCTAGTACATTAAATGAGCGATGGGCAATGAATTCTTATTTCTTGCGTTTGGCTTATACTTGGAAAGATCGTTATTCAGCAACAGTAACAGGTCGTTATGATGGTTCTTCTAAGTTTGGTGAGAATAATAAATATGCCTTCTTCCCTTCTGCTGGTTTGGCTTGGAATATTTCGCAGGAAGATTTCATGAAAGATGTTGCTTCAATTAGTAACTTGAAACTTCATACGAGTTATGGTTTGACCGGTAACTCTGAAATTGGAGTATATCAGTCTTTGGCACGTGTTACAAATGGAACATTGTTGTTGAATGGATCTCGCGCCCCATATTCATATTTGAGCTCAATGGAAAATCCTGATTTGAAATGGGAAAAAACGGCTCAGTTTGATATAGGTTTCGATTTAGGTTTGTTCCAAAATCGTATAGCATTTGAAGCTTCTTATTATAATAAGAAAACAACGGATTTGCTTTTGGATTGTCCAGTACCTCATACAACTGGTTATGAAACGATTTATAGAAATATTGGTTCTATTCGTAACCAGGGTGCCGATTTGATGTTGACGACAAGAAATATTGAGACTAAAGACTTCTCTTGGACCACAACGATCAATGCTAACTATAACAAAAATGTTATTTTGGCTTTGGGTGAAAACAATGAAGATATCTTGATGAATGGTTTCTTGAATGGTTATTCTATTCTTCGTGTTGGAGAAAGTGTTGGTAGTTTTTATGGCTTTAGACGTTATGGTGTATATACAATTGAAGATTATGAAAACGGAGATTGTGAGAAGAATCAGATCGGTAGAGCAAAACGTTCTGAAGAACGAGAAATATTAGGAAAAGGTACTCCTGATTGGACTGGTTCAATGATTAATACATTGAGATGGAAGAATTGGGACTTTACTTTGGATTTACAGTTTGTAGCAGGTGTGCAAACTGTTCAGGAATTCTATCATTCAACATATGACCGTTTTGGTCAGACAAACGGTTTGTCTGATATTTTGTATGATGCATATAATGGAACTAATCCAAATACAATGCAGCAAGCCATCTATTTGTTCAACACAGGACATGCTGATCAAGATACTCAGTTTGACTCTGCTTGGGTAGTAAATGGTTCTTATCTCCGTGCAAACTTGATTCAGTTAGGCTATACATTTGATTCAAATTTGTTGAAGAAAACTCCGTTTAGCAGTTTACGTATGTATTTCAATGTTAATAATGCTTTCTGTATAACTTCTAAAGATTTTAATGGATATGATCCAGAATCAACTTCTCAGATTGATAGTAGCAATGGTATAACAAATGCTAGTCAATTTGGACAGAATATGACATTCTTCTCTTATCCAAGAGCTAGAACATTTACATTTGGTGTTAATGTTGCATTTTAATTAATTTATTATTCTATAGAAAGACAATTATGAAAAATATATTGACAGTTGCGTTTATATGTGCTGGCATTGCAAGTTTTACTTCTTGCAGTAGTTTCTTGGATGAGGATCCAAAATCATCAATGACTTCAGCTGCTTATAATCAAACGGGAGATCAAATTATAGGTCAAGTTAATTATTTGTATAGAAATGGAGTTCCTGATAAATTAACAAATATGGGTGGTGCTTATCGAGGATCCAGTATTTCTGTTCAGTGTATGTTAACAGGATATTTTACAAATGATTTTGAAGGCCAGGAAGTTGATTGTGCATATGCAAGACGTTTGGAACGTCAACAATACACTCAGTCTGTATGTAATTACCAAACAAATGATGTTTGGACTTCTTGCTACGAAGTAATCAACATTGCGAATAATGTGATTAAATATGTAGATGGAATTCAGATGAGTGATCAGGCTAAATATAAGGCTGAAGCTGAATTTTTTAGAGCTTGGAACTATTTCTATTTGGTTAAAATGTTTGGTGATGTTCCTATGGTTACTGAACCGACAGAAGGTGTTGTTGAATATCCAACTCGTACTGCTAAAGCTGAGGTGTATAATAATGTTATCATACCAGATTTAAAAGACGCTGTAGAGAATTTACCAGCTGCTACATTTGTTGCTAATGGTCACCGTGTAACTAAATATGCAGCAGAAATGTTGTTAGCTGATGTGTATATGATGTTAGGTCAATATGCAGATGCTGTACCATTGTTGCAGGATATTATTAACAATAGCGGCGCTTCTTTGACTCAAAATACAGACTTGGCTTTGAATAGTGCTTTCAATAAATTGCGTACAACAGATGATTTGTCAGAAGTGATTTATGCATATGAACATGATAGCCAAATTTCAAGTACGGGAGACCTTCCTGTTAAGGCATTTAATGGTGATGCTGAACAGTTCTTTTTGAATTCATCTACTGGTTCTAAATATTCATTGTGGGTTAATACATATGGAGTAGCTGAAAGATACTTGAATTGTTATGAGGCAAATGACTTACGGGTTCAGCCAAATCAGTTCTTCCATTGGACATATGTTCATCCAATTGATGGTACTAGCATAACTTTTGATTCACCACAGAATTGGTATTATTATGAAGAACAAGCCGTAATCGAAACAGGTATTGGTACTAAAGACTGGAATATTTATCGTTATGCTGAAACATTATTGTCTGCAGCTGAATCTATAGCTCAATCTCAAGGTGTAACATCTGAGGCTGCTGGCTATTTAGCTCAAGTTAAAGCTCGTGCGAATATGGAAGGTAAGACAGCTAGTGAAATAGCTTCTTCTTTACAGGGGATGAATAAGCAGGCGTTTATTGAAGAATGCTGGAAAGAACGTTTACGTGAATTCCCATTGGAAATGAAGATTTGGGATGATTGTTTGCGTACTGGTAAATTCCCTAATATCTCAGCTACAACTAAGGGTGAAGTTCAGTTTGTAGATTTGATAGGAGCAACTAATGGATCAGGTGCCATATTTAAAGAAACAGACTTGGTTTGGCCAATTCCAGTTGAAGAAATTCAGCGTAATCCGAATTTAACTCAGAATGAGGGTTATGCAAGACAATAAGATTTTAATTATATAAGTAGTAGTAAATATTGCATTTTTGAGAAAGCCGTGCCCATAATTTATGGGTGCGGTTTTTTATTTGTAGAATTGAATGTGAGTGTAGTTCTCCCCAGACTAAGTCTGTTTTAAGAAATAATGTCCAGTTCTTAAAGGGGAATTTTGTGATCCTACCTTTAAGAACTGGATAATACATTTAATCTTTGCATGTAAAAGCAAAATATAATATGTATGAAAAGGCTAATAAGGGAATAATAAAGCCAATTGCCATTTGACTTTCTCCGATATGTCCCATTAGAATGGGACTGAAAGCTCCGCCTGCTACACTCATGACAAGATAAGATGAGGCTTTCTTCGTTTTACTGCCCATACCTTCCAGCCCTAAAGCAAAAATGGTTGGAAACATGATAGACATAAAGAAGAAAGAACAATAAAGAGCATATAGTGATATTACATCGATGGAAGAAATAACAAGCAGCATGCAAACTATACTTAAAAAGGCATATAGTCGTAATAGTTTGTTGGGCTTTAACCATTTCATGGTGAAACTTCCGGTTAGTCTGCCAAACATAAACAGAGCCATACCTCCGAAAGCCAGGAATTTGGCTGCTTGTGTATTACTTATTTGTGTATCTATTTCCGTTACGTAGTTGATAAAGAAGCTGAATATGCCAGTTTGAGCGGCACAATAACAGGCTTGGGCAATGACGGCTCGTACGAATTGTTTGCGTTTCCAGAGTGGAATGGTTGGAGTCATTTCCTTTAGTGTTGATTTCTCATCCGGGAAAGCTTCATCAATAATTTCTTCTTTAATTTCTGGTAAGTGAATAAAACAGAATATAAGTGCAACAACGATGACTACTATTCCTATTAATAAATAAGGTCTTGCCAAGGCAAATTGGTCACCTTGTTCTGCACCGAATATCAATAAGCCGCCTACTAATGGTCCTAAAATCCAACCTAAGCCATTAAATGACTGAGATAGATTGAGGCGTTGTGCCGCTGATTCTGTTGGTCCAAGTACAGTAGAATAAGGATTGGCAGCTGTTTCAAGCATACATAATCCGCATGCTATGATGAATAAAGCGACGAGGAAAGGTGATGCCGAATGAATCATCACGGCGGGAATGAATAAAAAGGCTCCTAAGGCAAATAATAGTAAGCCGAAGATGATTCCTCGTTTATATCCAAATCGCTTCATAAAACTGCCGGCAGGCAAAGCCATTAGGAAATAAGCTATATAAGTGACAAACTGGACTAATCCGCTTTCTGCTTTCGACATCGTAAATTCTGTCTGGAAATGTTTATTCAAGACGTCGAGCAGCCCATGGGCAAATCCCCAAAGTAAAAACAGGCAAGTAATTAAAATAAACGGAATCAGGTAAGATTTTCCATTCTCTGCACGGAAAAGAGATTTATTTGTTTGTTTCATTGTTTTGATGAGTTAAGAAAGTTCATTTCATTAAATAACATTTTGGAAGTACATCCGTCAGTTGGAATGTTGTATCGGTACGCTGAATATGTAATCGTTCAAATACGAACTTTGTTGAGTCTGTTGTATATTCAAGCATACAGGCATATTTCTCTTCCGGAATAGAATCTGAAGAATGTATTCCTGCCTTTGTCAGTTGGATGTTCAGTAGTTGGGAATAACCTTCTTTCAGTACTAATTTGTCTTCTATGTAAATAAATAGACTGTCATGTATTGTCTGAAAGTAATTACCTTCATTCCTATATGGATTTATGAAATATGCTTTATGATAAGAAGCGATATCTACCGGTTCATTACTTTCTATCGAGATGAATTGGATTTTACTTGATGAATCGTTCCCTGAGTGATCTCGTCCTTCCTGAGAAGAAGTCTCTATATCCTGAACAGAAATACCGGGAATGTATGATATTCCTATGGTGATAACAACTGCTGTCCAGGCAATGATATAATAATGGGAGACCTTTTTGGTGAAAAAAGACAGGGATAATAAAGTCAATAGCAGGACAACAACTATCAGGTAAACTCGTGGTACTGTAAATCCGTATTGAGAAATGCGGTAATAAATACCAATCCAGCAAAGTATTAATGTGGGTATGGAAAGTAAACTCGCATGCCGGTAGAACCAATCATAATAGCGTTGACGCAGAAATGACTGGCAGCCTTTCAGAAGGAACAATAAACTGACAAAGCCGGTAACCAGATAGGCTATCTGTCCTTTTGGTAAATTAAATGTAAGGATAATCTTGAAAATGTACAAATACAAGATTACACTGTAAATTAACAAGGCCGGCGACAGAATAAAATTTGCCAGAAAAGACAGAAATGTGTTGAATGCTTCTTTTGATTCTTCTTTCATGGAATTGAACTGGAGAAAAAACAAAGGTGCCAACAATCCGTAGGAGAAAGCTTGCGTATATTGGATTATCTGTTCGGACGATCCTTGCCAGATATCAAATATATAGCGGATAGAGAATGTGATCAATAGCAACACACTCCAGGTAACGGATGATAGAAAGACCGTAATGGCAATGAGTTTGATATAACTCAAGAAAGAATATATAAAATCGGAGTCCTTCTTTCTATTGAATGACAGAATATAAAGGAGTTGTATCGCTCCGAATGTGAATAGGTAACGCAAAAGAATGCTTTCGTTCACCCAATAAAACGGTATCAGTAATAAAGGACTGATGTAATATAATATCTGTAATCTGCCTGATGTTTTATGATGCAATATGCAGGCGACCAAGAATACCATCGGGCTATATCTCAATAAGGTTTGGATGAACTGGCCTCCGTAATTTTCCAGACTACACCATAGTATGAAAAAAATACACGCCAGACATGCCTCTACCGGATTTTGAACAATGATCTGTCTTAATCCTTGTATAAATTGCCGAATCTTATTACGTTCTTTCATTGATTGATAGCTTCGTAAATAGCTTTACCCCACAATTCTCCCAAATCTTTGGCTCCTTCCTTCGTAGGATGTAAGAAGAATATGCCGGCATTGCCGTCTTCGTGTTGAAATTTATCGTAGTTCTCTTTAAAGAAGTCAAATCCTTCCGTGTCTCCTAAGAATACTTGACCCGGATTTGTCTGTGAATAGGCTTCGACCAGTTTCTGGATTTCCGGATAATATGATTGGAGGCGAAGTAATCCTTCCTTTAAATACATAGAACCATTATAGGTATTCGGACTGTACCAGATGGGCCGGTTCAGTATAATTTTGCAGCCTGGATAAAGTTCAAGCAGTTTGTTGATGATCGTAGACATATTTTTATAGTATTGTTCTGGTGAAACCGGACAGCCGTTCGTTCCTTTGATGGCACTGTCGTTCGTCCCTAACATAATAGAAAATACCATCGTTGCCCAGTCTTCATCCTTAAACTGATCGGCAGCTTGTTGCATTTTGGTAAATAAGGTTTGGGTTTCTGGCAGATAGTCGACCGTTGTACAACCGCTTACTCCCTGATTAGAGTATTTAACTTCTCCAATGCCGGCCTGTTTGCCTAAATATAGAGCTGTATAGACGGGTGGAGCATCGTGGGTCGGATCTGTTAAACCGGCTCCGTAAGTAATACTGTTCCCAATGAATACGATATTGAGATGTTTCTTTTCAATGGCTTTTGTCTGTCCAAGGCAAAACAGGCAGGCTAACAGGCTAAGTAGCTTTATACAGATCTTCGTTTTCATACTATCTCCAACTTATTAATTGATTTTGACATACAAAGAAACAGATAATTTTTTCAAATCACAAAAATGCCCGTATCTTTGTACGATATATTGGAATATAAATTATATGAACAGACGTTTTAGCTACCAAAAAACGAGACAGGCGGGAAAAGCACCGCGTGGAAGAAATATTACAATCGAGCAGGAAACGACATTGCTCCCATTCTTGTTTGATTTGTTGAAGGAACAAAGCCGGTCATCTGTAAAAGCTTTGTTAGGACATGGGCAGATATTGGTTAATCAGGAAGTGACAACGCAGTTTGATACTCCGCTTAAGCCGGGAGATGTTGTAACAATCAGTTATGAACGGGGAAAAGTAGCCTTTAATAATCAGCTGTTGAATATTGTTTATGAGGATGATTTTGTAATTGTCATTAATAAAAAGGAAGGCTTGCTTTCTGTTGCGACAGCCAAAGTGCGCGAACGTACGGCATATCATATCTTAAGTGATTATTTGAAGAAGAGTGATCCCAGAAATAAAATATTTGTCTTGCATCGTTTGGACCGGGAAACTTCCGGACTGATGATGTTTGCGAAGACGCGTGCCGTGCAGGAAAAGATGCAGGCAAACTGGAATGATATGATTACTGAGCGGACATATGTGGCTGTGGTGGAAGGACGTCCGGAGAAAGATTCGGATTTGCTGACTACAAATTTAAAGGAAAACGCTGAAGCTCGGGTTTATGTTGTGGCTGAAGGAGGAAAGGAAGCGATCACGCGTTATCAGGTGTTGCGCTCGAATGATAAATATACATTGTTGGAGTTGAACCTGGAAACCGGCCGGAAGAATCAGATCCGTGCTCAAATGGAATATATCGGGCATCCGATTGCGGGAGATTACAAATATGGAGCCGAAACTGATCCGACAGGCCGACTGATGCTTCATGCGCAGCGGTTGTATTTTATTCATCCGGAAACCGGCGAGGAGATGCGTTTTGATACGCGTATTCCGGATTCATTCAAATCACTGACAAGTAAAAACTGGTAAACACATTATTTTATATGAAGAGATTTTTATGTTTATGGTTGCTGACTTTGGTCGCATGGGTTGGGCAAGCGCAGATATTAACGCCTGTCAAGTGGAAGATTAAACTGGATGATTCCGAATCGGTTGAAAAGACATTAACCTTTACGGCTACGATCGACAATGGTTGGCATTTATATGATATGAACCTTCCTGAAGGAGGACCTGTTTCAACTTCGTTTGCTTTTGAAACGGTAAAAGGCGCCAAATTAATCGGCGAGCCGATAGCCTCGAAGGAAGCGACAACTGTATTCGATGAGCAGTTTAACATGAATCTGCGTTGGTTTGCCAAGAATGTAACCTTTACGCAGAAGATCGAGGTGACCGATCCAAAAGGTCTAAAGCTGGAAGGTTACGTTGAATTTATGGCATGTAATGATGAAAACTGCCTGCCTCCGGAAAAAGAAGAATTCTCATTTGATAAGAAAAGCATTGATGTAAATAAGACTTTAGCGGCGTTGGAGGCGAAATCTGACGCAAATCCGGCAGACGAACTTGTGGCTGATACATCTGCTGAGGAAGTGAAAGAAGAAGTAGCGGCTGCAGAAGAGAACCAGCCTGCCGCTTTGGTCAAGCCAATGGAGTCTCAATCGGTTGGTCCTTCTGATTTATGGGAACCGGTGATTGAGGAGCTGAAAGCTTTTGGGGATGCGACAATTACTGCGGCTGATCACAGTTTGTTGTTTATTTTCTTTGCCGGATTCTTGGGTGGTCTGGTTGCATTATTGACTCCTTGTGTCTGGCCGATGATCCCGATGACGGTTAGTTTCTTCCTGAAGCGTACCAAAGACCGGAAGAAAGCCATTCGGGATGCCATGACGTATGGCGCATCAATTATTGTTATCTACCTGGTAATGGGTTTACTGATTACAGGTCTGTTCGGGGCAAGTGCTTTGAATGATTTGTCGACCAATGCCATTTTCAATATTATCTTCTTCTTGTTGTTGGTCTTGTTCGCTGTTTCTTTCTTTGGAGCCTTCGAACTGGTATTGCCTTCGTCGTGGACCAATAAGCTGGACAGCAAGGCCGATTCTACAACCGGTATTATCAGCATCTTCTTTATGTCGTTTACGCTGGTGCTGGTTTCCTTCTCTTGTACAGGTCCGATTATCGGTACATTGCTGGTACAGGCGGCTTCGATGGGTACAGCTATCGGACCAGCTATCGGAATGTTCGGCTTTGCTTTGGCTTTATCTATTCCGTTCAGTCTGTTTGCCATCTTCCCGAATATGTTGCAGAATATGCCGAAATCAGGTGGCTGGCTTAACTCTGTCAAGGTAGTCTTGGGCTTCCTGGAATTGGCTTTGGCTTTGAAGTTCTTGTCGGTAGCTGATTTGGCTTATGGTTGGCGTCTGCTCGATCGTGAAGTCTTCATTGTTTTGTGGATAGCCATCTTTGCCTTACTCGGATTCTATCTGTTGGGAAAAATCAAGTTCAGTCATGACAGTGACTTGAAGTATGTTTCTGTTCCCCGGTTATTTATGTCAATTATCTCGTTTGCCTTTGCTATTTATATGATTCCCGGTTTGTGGGGTGCGCCGTTGAAAGCAATCAGTGCTTTTGCTCCGCCTTTATATACGCAGGACTTCAACTTATATAATAGTGAAGTACACGCGGCCTTTGACGATTATGAGTTGGGAATGGAATATGCGCGGAAGAACAATAAGCCGGTTATGATAGATTTCTCTGGTTACGGTTGTGTCAACTGCCGTAAGATGGAGGCTTCGGTTTGGACGGATGCCCAGGTGAAAGACTTACTGGAAAAGGATTATGTGCTGATCACTTTGATGGTGGATGACAAGACGAAGCTGCCGGAACCTATCCAGATAGAAGAAAACGGCAAGAAACGTACATTAAAGACGGTAGGAGACAAGTGGAGCTACTTGCAGCGGAGTAAGTTTGGTGCCAATGCCCAGCCGTTCTATGTGACGCTCGATGGCAACGGAAAACCGCTCGGGCCGTCGTATGCGTTTAACGAGGATGTTTCACTATATATTCAGTTCCTCGAAAACGGATTGAAGCAGTTTAAATCTAAATAAACGAATGATAGGAGAGGAGAACCAGAACAACCGGTTCTCCTTTTCTTTCTTTCTTTATAATAATAGGTATATACAAATCAAAGAAATATGAATAGTACAAGAAGTGAAAAGCTGGAAGCATTCGGCCGGTTGCTGGATATTATGGATGAATTGCGGGTGAAGTGCCCGTGGGATCGTAAGCAGACAAATGAAAGCCTGCGTACCAATACGATTGAAGAAACCTATGAGCTTTGTGAGGCTTTGATGCGCGACGATCAGGTGAACATCAAGAAAGAGTTGGGCGATTTGTTGTTGCATATAGTCTTTTATGCCAAGATAGGAGATGAGAAAGGTGAGTTTGATATCAAGGATGTTTGCGACAGTTTGTGCGATAAGCTGATTTTCCGTCATCCGCATGTGTTTGGAAACGTAGAAGCAGATACGGCCGGAAAGGTGGAGCAGAACTGGGAACAGCTGAAGTTGAAAGAGAAAGGTGGAAACAAGACGGTATTAGCTGGTGTGCCGGCTTCGTTGCCTTCGATAGTCAAAGCGCATCGGATACAGGATAAGGCCCGTAACATCGGTTTTGACTGGGAAGAACGTGAGCAGGTATGGGATAAGGTGAACGAAGAATTCAATGAGCTGAAGGCAGAAATAAATAAAATGGACGCCGACAAGATGGAAGCAGAATTCGGTGATTTGTTCTTTAGCCTGATCAATGCAGCTCGTTTGTACAAGATCAATCCGGATAATGCACTGGAAAGAACCAATCTGAAATTTATTCGCCGGTTCAATTATTTGGAAAAGAAGGCGAAGGAAGAGGGACGTTCATTGAAAGATATGACTTTAGCTGAAATGGACGAGATCTGGAATGAAGCAAAAGCCAAAGGCTTATAAACAAAAAAAAGGGGACCGACATCACGTCGCTACCCCTCCCTAAAATTAAACGCCAAAACTAAATCTAAACAAAAAACACAAATAATGATAATATCTAATTTTAATCTTTCTTGTTTCTTTCTTTCATAAAAATACGGGCAAATTTCATTTCCGCATTTTTATATCTGTAAAGCTTTTCCGGTGAAAGGACCTTTCTGAATTTATTATAATATTCTTTCTCCAGTTCAGCTTCCTTCATTTGAACTTCCAGACATACATCAATTGCTTGATTATAGTCTTTCTCAAGCGGGGATTCTTTCTTACGAAGCTCCCGATTTATTCTCCGGCATTCCTGACTGGCTTCAAATTTCTTATGTTCGAGTTCATTCGTCAAAGGAATAAAAGCGGCTGCCTCCTCAGGTGTCAGTTTTAATTCTGCCGTTATAAATGCATTCTTTTTAGATTCGTAAGCCTCCCGATCAAACCCTTTATGTTGTTTGGAAGGTTGGGCGATCACCTCTGTGACCTGTATTATTGAAAACACCGCAAATATATATACTATAAATTTATTCATATCATTTTTAGATGAAAAAAAAGTTAATTATCGAAATTATTTTATTTATTCCACTCCATCAAGGGTTTCTTGCATTAAAACATCGGTGTACTGGTTCTCGAGGTAATGCAAAAATTCTTCGTCTTCATCATAAGTCGATTCCATGATGATCTTTTTAGAATCAGTTGGATTAATGGATTTTACGAGCAATGACGTTGTGTCTCTTCCATCTGTATGGCTGGCGTCAAAGCGGGCAATCGTTTTAAAGAATAATCCTAAACCTGCAAACATGGCTGCCATATATAGGAATGGGCGTAACCGATCCAGAAGAGAAACTTTTTCGGCTTCCGGCATGATAGTTTCTTCCGGAATTTGTTTCATAATCCGATCTGTCAATCCTTCCAGGTAGCCTTCTGGTGTGCTGAATGGATTTTCTTTGAGTTTGTTTTTCAGATTATTGTCTTCGATCTTCATTGTTCACTTATTTTTTATATAACTATTGACAACAGTCGGGGAGAAAGGTTTAAACATCTTTTGTTAAATATTCCTCGACTTTTTTGACGGCATGATGGTAGGAAGCTTTTAGGGCACCGACAGATGTTCCTAAAATTTCCGACATCTCTTCATATTTCATGTCATCAAAATATTTCATATTGAATACAAGTCGTTGCTTGTCGGGCAACAGGGCAATCGCTTCTTGTAATTTCCGCTGGATGTCATCACCACAAAAGTATTCATCACTTCTTAGCCGTTCGAGCAGAAATACGTCTGCATCATCAATGGAGATATTATTCTGTGTGCGCTGTTTGTTCAGAAATGTGATACATTCGTTAATGGCTATTTTGAAAAGCCAGGTAGATATTTTGGCCTCTCCCCTGAAATAATCGAGGTTTGTCCATGCCTTGAGGAATGTATTCTGCAACAAGTCGTCGGCATCTTCATGATTGAGCACCATTTTCCGAATTTGCCAGTACAGCTTCTCTCCATATAACGATACAACTTGCGAAAAAGCTTTTCTTCGCTTTTCCGGATCCTGAAGATGGGCTGCAATATCTTTTTCTATATTTAGCATGCAAAATTCATTTGCAGGCAAACTTACAAATTATTCCTGTATTTCGAGGAATATTTCTGGAAAAATGCGGCTTTGAAAACCGTTCGGCTTGGGCAGAAATGTCGTGTAAAACCAGTTGATTGGTTGTATAAGTGAGTAGAAAATCTCTTGTTTGAGTAGTATTAGCTTGTCCTTCAGTAAGTTTATCTCCGTTTCTCGTATGATTTTTATCGTTTCACAAGGGTGGAACGATCTCTTCACCTATGTGGAACGATCGAACCACCTGGGTGGAATGATCGTTCCACATAGGTGAAACGGTTTGTTATAAACAGGACTGACTCGAAAATAATTTGGGAATGTTACCTGTCATTTATAGGCTTGAAAGAAGAAACTGGTTGAAAATAGGATAAATGGCAGAAAAATATGGAATAAAACATTGTAGAATTAAAAGTATTTTATTACCTTTGCACCCGCAAAATGCTAATACAAACAGCTTAATTAAAATTATTATTTCAAATGGCAACAAGAATTAGATTACAAAGACACGGTCGCAAAGGTTATGCCTTTTATCAGATCGTAGTTGCAGACAGCAGGGCTCCACGTGATGGAAGATTTATTGAAAGGATAGGTTCTTATAATCCGAACACTAATCCTGCTACAGTAGATTTGAACTTCGATAGAGCTTTGTATTGGTTGCAGGTAGGTGCTCAGCCAACAGATACAGCACGTAACATTCTTTCTCGCGAAGGTGTTTGCTTGAAGAAACACTTATTGGAAGGTGTAAAGAAGGGTGCGTTCGACGAAGCTAAGGCTGAAGAAAAGTTCCAGGCATGGAAACAGAGCAAGCAGGCTTCTTTCGAAGCTATCAAGAACAAAGACGCTGAAGCTGCTAAGGCTGCTAAGGCTGCTCGTTTGGAAGCTGAAAAAGAAGTAAACAAAGTAAAAGCTGAAGCTCTGGCTCAGAAGAAAGCTGAAAAGGCTGCTGCTGAAGCTGCAAAACAAGCAGAAGCTGCTGCTGAAACAACTGCTGAAGAAGCACCGGCTGAAAGCGCAGAATAATTCGTGCAAAAGCTTAATAAGGGAGAGTATATCAGTTTATCTGATATGCTCTCTTTTTTTGTGTCCAGACGAATGCTGGCCTGATGCGCCTGAGCAGTCGCTTATGTATATAAACAAGCAAGGTTACAAAC
>UMJP01023207.1_pt1 | contig 19633 bp, 18 predicted proteins | sample 1966041 | NCBI WGS metagenome assembly UMJP01 (sample SAMEA4836153, study PRJEB28245) | human gut metagenome | biome: gut microbiome; material: fecal sample | place: Denmark | collected 2008
GCAGCTGCCATCATGACAGAGAGTATTTTGTTCATCTTTTTCATATTCATTCTCCTTATCATTGATCATAGCCTTTAATGCTTTAAAGCATTAATGCTTTTAATGATTGAATTATAATCACTCATACAGGATTCGTCAACCGGAATTTGAGAAAAAATGTGTAAAGGACACTCCTTTTTTTGTGAGAATCATGAGAAAAAGATTTAAAATCTTAAGAAAACCTTTATAGTATGCAGGGCAGAAAAGTGTTAGGATGGAAACCGGAGAGATTTTTAGAAAGGATTTTATGAAAATAAAAGAGGGGTTATCCAACATTGTATTTCCTCCAAGATGCCCTGTCTGTGATGAGGTGATATATGTTGGGAAAGATACCTGTGAAGACTGCCGGAAGAAAGTGATCTGTATCGGGGAACCGTCCTGCAAAAAATGTGGAAAGCCATTAGAAGACCAGAGGAGGGAATACTGCACAGACTGCATGAGGAAAAAACACTATTTTTCCCAGGGAAAAGCGGTTTTTGTTTATCAGGGAGAAATCCGCCAGTCCATGTACCGTTTTAAATATAGTAATAAACGCGAATATGCAGATTTTTATGCGAAAGAAGCAGTGCGCATCTATGGAGACTGGATCCGGAGAAAACAGATCGAAGCAATTGTACCCGTTCCCATGTACCGTTGGAAGGAAAAGGGGAGAGGGTATAATCAGGCAGCCGTATTTGCACAGACTCTGGGAGAAAAAATGAATCTTCCGGTGGAAAAGCGCATGGTAAAACGAATCCGGAATACCACGCCGCAAAAAGAATTAAATGATGTCGAACGGAAGATAAATCTAAAAAAAGCTTTCCAGTTAGTACCAAATATAGTAAAATATAGGAAAATATTAATTGTAGATGATATCTATACGACGGGAAGCACGATCGATGCAGTGGCAGAGGTACTTTTGCAGGCAGGGGTGGATGAGATTTATTTCCTATGTATCAGTATCGGCGAGGGATTTTAGGAGGAATATGCTATGGATGTAAGAAATTGTAAGGGCTGTGGAAAACTCTTTAATTATATGAGTGGCGCACAGCTTTGCCCTGAATGCAGGGCAAAGCTTGAGAAGAAATTTAGCAGCGTGAAAGATTATATCGGTGAACATCCACAGGCATCCATCAGTCAGGTGGCAGAGGATATGGATGTTTCTGTGAAACAGATCAAACAGTGGGTGAAAGAGGAGAGACTGATCCTCTCGGAAGCTTCTTTAGATGGTGTGTTGTGTGAACACTGTGGCAGACCGATCACAAGCGGACGTTTCTGTGACAAGTGTAAAGCTGCTATGGCAAATAATCTGCAGAGTGCTTTGAACAGACCACGTCCAATGCAGCAGAGATCGGGCGGAGAGCGTGATGAAGGGGATAAGATGAGATTCCTGAGATAGAACCGGGAACAGAATGTCACATATCTGAAAATAAGGACAGAATTTATAAAAAAGCAGGGCGCATAGCTACGTTATTTATATAGATAGAAACGTAGAAAGGTCGCATCTGCTTTTTTTTGTTTGAAAATACCGCCTACTGTGTTATAATGATGAATAAGAATGCATAATTGCGTGAAGAATGTACTTTTTCAGAAAATGAGATGGGTTTATTTTATAGTAGATACATTGTGTGACAGACAGGAAGGAAATCTGCATGGTTAACGAAGAACGTTTACATCATATGATAAAAATGGCGATATTTGACACCGATCAGGGAAAAGAATGTAAGCCGATGACACAGTATGCAAGAAAAGATTATGTTTCGCTGCGTATGCTTGGAAGCTTTGTGTCAGGAACGATTGGCTTTGCGCTGATCCTTGTGACATGGGGCATTTATTCCATGAACCAGTTGATGGAGAATCTGAATGCAATGGATATTCAGGAACTGCTGACATCCGTGCTGGTAAAGTATATTGTGTTTATGCTTGCTTACATGGCGATCACGTATTTTGTTTATAATAGAAGATATACAAAGGGACGCCGTGAGGTAAAGAAGTATTATGGCAATCTGAAGAAGCTGAATCAGTTATACGAGAGGGAAGACAAGCTGAAAATGTCTGAGAATAAAGACTGGGAATAATCCCTGAACACTGCCGGGGGCAGGAAAATCAGGAGTAAAACAAACGGCGGGAGGCTAAAATGACAACCTTATTAGAATTGAAAGAGAAACTGATCCGTTTTTACGGAAAAAATGAAATATATGTGAAACCGGCGATCCGGTTTGTACTTGCATTGTTTACATTCCTTGTGATCAACAACAGTATTGGATATATGAAACTGGTCAGCAAGACTCCGGTTGCAGTCATTCTTGCACTTGTGTGTTCCATGCTTCCGGTCAATGGACTGATCGCAATTGCTGCGTTGGTCGTTTTGGCGGATCTGTACGCATTATCCATTGAGGTATGTCTGGTAGGACTTCTCATGTTTGCAATCATCTATTTTATTTATTTCCGTTTTTCCCCAAAGAGTGGTATCAATGCGGTTCTGACACCGGTCTGCTTTAAGCTGCATATTCCTTATGCGGTACCGGTTGGCTCCGGTCTGCTGAGTGAGGCGTATTCTGTAGTGTCTGTTGCCTGCGGTACTGTGATCTATTTCTTTATCCATGGAGTGAGCGAGAATGCAAGCGCATTGAGCGATGCAGCGGAAGAGACGGATTCTTCGGTATCAAAAGTAGTAGTGGCATTGAACCAGCTGATTGGAAATAAAGAGATGTACCTTGTTCTTGGTATTTTTATCATTACGACACTCATTGTCTATGTGGTGAGAAAGCTTGACATTGAGCATTCATGGACGGTTGCATGGGCATCCGGTATTTTATTTGAAGCGATCGGACTGACAGCAGGATATATTTTACTTGGGATTTCAGACAAAATTGCCGGTGTGATCATTGGAAGCGTGATCTCCGGTGTGATCGCCATGATCATCCAGTTTCTGTTTTTTAATCTGGATTACTCCAGAACGGAACGCCTCCAGTTCGAGGATGATGATTACTATTATTATGTAAAAGCAGTTCCAAAATCTCTGGTGACAGAGAAGGATAAACAGATCAAACGTTTTAACGGAAAAAGTGAAAAGGAACGTTTGAACAAGAAGAAATTTGCAGAAGAGATGGACATAGACGAAAATTTATTAGATTAAAAGGAAGTGAATCCGGTGCAGAATTTAGGCGTAATATTGCGGACGTTTTGGGAAAAAGCGGTGTCTTACCTGACACTTCAGATGTCCCTCACAGATATTATAGAGATCATTATCATTTCAGTTCTGATCTATTATATGCTGGTTTGGATCAAAGATACGAGAGCGTGGATGCTTCTCCGTGGAATCCTTGTGATCCTTGCCTTTGTTTTGCTTGCAGTTTTATTTGAAATGAATACGATCGTCTGGATCGCTGATAAACTGTTTAACGTGGCAATGATCGCTGTGGTCGTGATCTTCCAGCCGGAGATGCGCAAGGCACTGGAAAATCTCGGACGGAAGAATATTTTGGTAAGTCTTTTTAATTTTGATTTCAACAAAGTGGAGAATGGAAAGTTTTCCGACAAGACTATCACAGAGCTGGTGAAAGCCTGCTATGAGATGGGAAAAGTAAAAACAGGAGCACTCATCGTAGTGGAAGATGAAATCGTTCTGACGGAGTATGAGAGGACAGGGATTGCCGTAGATGGTATCCTGACCAGCCAGCTTCTGATCAATATTTTTGAAAAAAACACACCGCTGCATGATGGAGCAGTCATTGTGAGGGGAGACAGAGTTGTTTCTGCCACCTGCTATCTTCCGCTGACAGACTCCTTAAGCCTGAGCAAAGATCTTGGAACAAGACACCGTGCGGCAGTCGGTATCAGTGAGGTGAGCGATTCCCTTACGATTGTAGTATCTGAGGAGACCGGAAAAGTATCCATTGCATTAGACGGTGAACTTTACCGGAATGTAGATGCAGAATTCTTAAAAAATAAACTGGCTTACATTCAGAAACGTGAGCAGGACACTTCGAAAGTGAAATCATGGAGAAGGAGGCTGAAAGATGTTACAAAAATTCGGAAAGAAAGTAATGAATAACTTTGGCCTTAAGATCCTTGCTGTTTTGTTTGCTGTTGTTTTATGGATCGTAGTCGTGAATATCGATGATCCGAGCACCTCAAAACCTTACACAACCAGTGTCTCACTGGAAAATAAATCTTATATCACCTCCATGGGAAAATGGGCTGATTATCTGGATGGAAAGAATACGATCACGTTCAGCGTGTATGCAAAACGCTCTGTGCATAATACACTTACCAATGCGAACTTTACAGCAACGGCGGATGCGCAGAAAATTGAATATGATGAGAAAACAGGGACTTACCGTGTGCCGGTTGTCGTGACCTGTAACCGTAACAGCAGCAGTATTAATATTACCAGCAAAGATCTGTATCTGGATCTTGAACTGGAGGATTCTGCTTCAAAGCAGTTCCCAATCAAGACAAACACAACCGGTACGGTTGCGTCGGGATGCGCACTTGGTGATGTTGAGATCACAGATGCGAATGTTATGAAAGTATCCGGTCCGGCTTCTGTGGTAAATCAGATCGATACCGTTGCGGCGACTATCAATGTAGATGGCATGTCAACGGATATCACAGACCGTGTAACACCTGTATTTTATGATGCACAGGGAGAGGTTGTAGATACGACAAAGCTTACGCTGAGTGTGAGCACAGTCAATATCAGTGCACAGATCCTGAATACGAAAGATGTGGAACTGGAATTCCTGACAACCGGAACTCCGGCAGATGGATACCAGGCAGGGGATATCACCTATACACCACAGAAAGTACGTATTAAAGGCGAGGCAGCTATTTTAAATACCATTAATAAGATCACGATCCCGGAAGAAGTGTTAGACCTTACAGACGCATCTTCGGATATTGAAAAGACCGTGGATATTTCCACGTATCTTCCTTCGGGTACTGCTTTGGTGATCAGTTCGGACTCAAAGATCGATGTTACGGTTGTTGTGGAGGCAGTGAAGACAAAGACTCTGCAGATCCCGGTGACAAATCTTCAGGTGATCGGACTTGACTCAGATGAAAAAGTACAGTATGAGGAAGACAACATTGCCCTCACAGTGTCAGGAAGGAGCAGTGTGATCGATGCACTGGATGAAAAGACGATTTCCGGCAGTATCGATCTGACTGATCTGAAGCTGGGTGCACATAATGTACTGATCACATTTGCACTGGATGAGGATATGGTCAGCTATGCGGACACTTATGCAGCGGTTACCATTGAAAGTGCATCTGATACATCAGCTTCTGCTGATAATAATGATGAGGAAACGATCAAAAGAAACTGATAACCGGTTTCGCAGATGATTATAAAATCAGGAACAAAGAGAGGAACAGTAATATGGCAAGAATGTTTGGAACAGACGGTGTCCGTGGTGTGGCGGGCTCAGAACTGACAATTGAACTGGCAACAAAGTTAGGTCAGGCAGGAGCTTACGTGCTCACAAAAGAGCAGGAGCATCAGGCAACCATTATTGTAGGATGTGATACGAGAATTTCAGGAGGAATGTTAGCGAGCGCATTAATGGCAGGTATCTGTTCGGTTGGCGCAAATGCAATATTTGTCGGAGTGATGCCGACACCTGCGATCGCATATCTCACCAGAAAACACAAAGTAGATGCCGGAGTAGTCATCTCCGCATCACACAATCCAATGGAATTTAACGGGATCAAGTTCTTCAATGGAGAGGGCTACAAGCTTCCGGATGAGATGGAAGATGAGATTGAGGCTCTGATCAAAAATAACATGAAAGACGTGGTACTTCCGATCGGTTCCGGCGTAGGAAAGATTGATTACCGCTTTGACCTGAGAGATGAATACGTGAAATTCATGGAAAAATGTGTTCCGGTGGATCTTAAAGGTATGAAAATTGTTGTAGACTGCGCAGAAGGCGCATCCCATTATACATCTGTCAAAACACTGACAGATCTTGGAGCAGATCTTGTCGCAATCCATACTGATCCGGATGGAACCAACATCAATTCCAATTGTGGCTCCACTCATATGGATGAGCTGAAAGCGCGTGTTGTATATGAAAAGGCAGCAGTTGGTCTTGCATTTGACGGAGACGCAGACCGTATGCTTGCAGTGGATGAGCATGGAAATGTTGTGGACGGCGATCAGATCATGGCAATCTGTGGCAACTACATGAAGTCCAAAGGAACTTTGAAGAAAGATACGATCGTAGTCACAGTCATGACAAACCTCGGATTTACCCTTATGGGGCAGAAAGAGGGCATCCATGTGGAAAAGACAAAGGTCGGCGACCGTTATGTTCTTGAGAATATGAGAAAAAATGGCTATAACATCGGAGGAGAGCAGTCCGGTCATGTTATCTTCTTAGACGATAATACAACCGGTGACGGATTATTAAGCGCCCTGCATTTATTAGAGGTTATGGTCAATACCGGAAAACCGTTGTCAGAACTTGCTGAGATTATGGAAGTACTCCCACAGGCTCTTGTCAACGCAAAAGTTCCAAACCATAAAAAAGAAAAATTCATGGAATATCAGGAAATTGCAGATGCCGTGGCAGATGTTGAGAAAAAATTCAAGGGCGAGGGAAGGGTTCTCATCCGCCCATCCGGAACAGAGCCGCTGGTGCGCGTCATGATCGAGGGGAAAGATCAGAAAGTGATCGATGAAGAAGCAAGGAAACTGGCGGAATTGATCACAAAAATTATGTTATAGAATACCAAAATGCTGGTCTGATTATAACATGGTGATTCAGACCGGCATACGGATAAAAAAATCAGGGGACTGGAATTTGGAGGGTAATACAGCATGGTTAGTCAGAAAGTAGTAATAAAAAATCCAACAGGACTGCATTTGAGACCTGCGGGAATTTTATGTAAGGATGCAATGCAGTTTAAATCACATATCACGTTCCGCTACCGCGATAATATCGCAAACGCAAAAAGTGTCTTAAGCGTGTTAGGCGCATGTATCAAGTCCGGAGATGAGATTGAACTCATATGCGAGGGCGAAGACGAGGAAGAGGCTTTAAACGCGATCGTGGAAGCGATTGAGGATGGATTGGGAGAGTAAGGGATATTTTTTCAAAAATTAAAAGAAAAAGATATTAAGTAAGATATGAAAATAAGCATTATTATACCGGTATACAACTCAACTTTATATTTGAAACAATGTGTGGAAAGCATATTGGCGCAGACGTATCACAATTTCGAAATTTTGTTAGTAGATGATGGATCTACGGATGATAGTCCGATGATATGTGATGAATATGCCCAAAAAGATGATAGAATTGTTACGATTCACAAACAGAACGGTGGAACATCAGATGCAAGAAACGTCGGATTGGAGAAAGCCAGTGGTGATTACATCACATTTATGGACAATGATGATTATTGGAGTAATCCAGATGCGTTGTGTGATATCATAAAAGTGATAAGTGAGACAGAACCGGATGTTGTGATGCACGCAAACATGGTGTATTGGCAGGATAAAAATAAAACTGTAAACCCATCTTCTTTTGATCGCACACTTGTATCGGGAAAGAAAAGAAAAGAGGCAGTGGAAAATCTGATAAAAGCTGGAATGCTTAGCGTTACAGTTTGGACAAAACTTGTAAAAACCTCTTTGATACGGGAACATGATCTGTATTTTAAAAAGGGAATCCGCAATGAAGATACAGACTGGATTGCCAGAATGCTGATTTACGCAGAACGGTTTGAATGGTATGATAAACCATTTTATGTGTATCGCAAAGGCCATGAAACAGCTCAGACAAGTCAGAAGATGAAATATTATATGGTGAATGATCTGAAAAATATTATAATAGAATATACCCAATATGCAGAAAAATATTTGGATCAAGAATATCGGAAAGTTTTTTATGCGTATTTAGCTTATCCGTTTGCAGTCTGGATGGGACAGGCATATTTGATAGAACAGGATAAGCAAATTAAAAATGATCGTGAGATAATGAAAAAATATGCATATCTGTTAACTTATGATATAAATCCGGCAGTTCGTCTGGTTCATAGGGTATATCGTATATTAGGATTTGGATTGACATCAAGAATCTTAATGTTATATATTAAAAAAGTTTATTATTCATAATGAAAACAAAAATACATTAGAGCAAAATTGAACAGGTGAAAAAATGTCAAAAGATTATTGTATTTTTTCTGCGCAATACTATCCACATGTTGGTGGTGTAGAACGTTATACTTTGTATTTGAGCAGAAAATTGATTGCTGCTGGAAACAAAGTTACTATAGTAACATCAAATACGGGTAATTTATCAGGAGATGAAATACAAGAAGGAATACAGATCTATCGTCTGCCATGTTACGATTTGTTAGGTGGAAGATATCCGGTGTTCAAAAAAAACAAAGAGTTTAAAAAAGTAGAAAAGTTGATCAGGATGAATCAGTATGATCTTGTGATTATTAATACGAGATTCTATCTGCATTCATTATACGGAGCAAAATTTGCAAAAAGTAAGGGGATTCCATCCATTGTAATAGAGCATGGAACATCTCACCTAAGTGTAAATAATAAGTTGTTTGACACAGTGGGGGGATGGTATGAACATTTCCTTACATTTTTGTTGAAAAAATATTGTAATGATTATTATGGTGTTTCAGAAGCCTGTTGTGAGTGGAGCGGGCATTTCCATATAAAATCAAAGGGAACACTATATAATGCAGTAGAAATCGAAGAATTTCAGAGAATTCTAAAAGAGTCCGACATTGATTATCGGAAGGAATATGGAATTCCGAGTGGAGCAAAAGTGATTTCTTTTACTGGCAGATTAATTCCGGAAAAAGGGATTAAACAGCTTGTATCAGCAGTAAAGAAGATAAATATAAGCAGGATAAAAAACGGACAGATACCGGTTTATTTAATGATTGTAGGGGATGGCCCGTTATATCAGGAATTGTTAGAAATGTCAGATCAATATACCATATTGACGGGACAAATTGACTTTGAACATATTGTTAAAATTTTGGATGCGTCAGATATATTTTGCCTGCCATCAGATTCGGAAGGCTTTCCTACTTCCGTATTGGAGGCCGTGGCATGTAAGTGTTTTGTGATAACAACTTATCGAGGTGGAGCGAAAGAGTTGCTCATAGGTGAACAGTATGGAATTATTATGAGAGATAATACTGTTGAATCAATTCAGAAAAATTTGGAAAAAGTAATAGAAGATGATGCATACCGAACACAGGCAGAATGTAAAAGTTATGACAGATTAGTAAAATATTTCACGTGGGATGCCACTGCTGAAAAGGTTATGCAGATTGCAAAAGACATGAATGGAGAGAAAGAATGAAAGTATTGATCATCATTCCGGCATACAACGAACAGGACAATATAGAACGTGTGGTGAAGCATTTGACGGAAAATTATCCAGAGTATGATTATGTGGTGATTAATGATGGATCAATGGATAAAACATCTGAGATATGCCATTCAAATCATTACAATATTATAGATCTTCCGGTAAATTTAGGACTTGCAGGTGGATTTCAGACTGGTATGAAATATGCATATCAAAAGGGATATGATTGCGCAGTACAGTTTGATGCAGATGGACAGCACAGACCGGAATATATTGCAGCAATGATCCGGAAAATAGAAGAAGGAAATGATATTGTGATCGCATCCAGATTTGTTGAAGAAAAGAAACCGGCTACAGCAAGGATGATTGGAAGCAGATTGATCACCACTGCGATCAGACTTACTTCAGGTGCAAAAATCATGGATCCGACATCTGGAATGCGTATGTATAATAAAAAATTAATAGAAGTATTGGCAAACAACATAAATTTTGGACCGGAACCGGATACCGTATCGTATTTGATTAAAATGGGAGCAAAAGTGGCAGAAATACAGGCAAAGATGGATGAAAGAATTGCCGGACAAAGTTATCTTAATGCCGTCAATGCTGCAAAATATATGGCCAGAATGTTGATCTCTATATTATTAATACAGAACTTTCGCAATAAAAAGAAAGTGGATTTTACAAAATAGACAGGATAAAGGAGAAAAGAATGTCGATAGCATTTCGAATTACATTGATTATCGTATCTGTTTTTACATTGCTTTATATGTGCAAAAAAGTAAAACAGGAAAAATTACAGATAGAGTATTCTATTTTTTGGACATTGTTTGCGATAATGCTCGTTTTGTTTAGTATTTTTCCACAGATTGCAGATTGGATGTCAGAGTTGGTAGGCGTATATTCCACAACTAATTTCATATTTCTTTTGATTATATTTATATTACTTGTCAAATGTTTTCAACTCACTATGGACATTTCTAAACTGGACAATAAAGTAAAAGAATTAGTACAGAAGATTGCAATTGATGAGAAAGAAAAAAGGGAACAGAAATAAATGAAGGAAACAACAGCAAAGAAGAAATTTATGTGGAATATGGCTGGAAGTCTTTGCAATTCACTTTCCTCTATGCTTCTGTTGATTATCGTTAACCGGATTAGCGGAGAGAGCAGAGGTGGATTTTTTGCATTGGCGTATTCTACAGCGCAGCTTTTGTTTTCTGTCGGTGGATTTGAAATCAGACCAGTTCAGTCGACGGATATAAAAAATAAATTTACATTTGATCAATATTTTACCAGCAGAATGTTAAATTGTATTATTATGCTGATCTGCATGATAGGCTATATTGTTGTGAATGGTTATACTGGAGTCGAAGCACTTACCGTGTTTTGGATTCTGGGGTATCGAATGGTAGAGGCTGTGGCAGATGTATATAGTGGATTATTCCAACAGAGAGAACGAATTGACATTTCCGGAAAAGAGATGTTAATGCGGAGCGGAATTTCAACGATTACATTCACAATTATATTATGGTTAACAGACAACCTGTTATATGCGGCTATGACACTTACATTAACGTCACTGGTTATTATGCTGTTTTATGATTTACATATGAAAAAATACTTTGAACCAACGCCGGTGCATCTTGAATGGAGAGGGATTTTAGGTATTTATAATGCATGCTGGCCATTGTTTGTGTCATCTTTTATTATGAATTATCTGAACAATGCACCCAAATATGCGATTAACACATATTATGATGAGACGGTTCAGAACAGCTATAATATTTTATTTATGCCTGCATTTGTGATCAATTTATTAAGCCTTTTTGTATTCCGGCCACTTCTTACAGATCTTGCCAGAGATTGGGAGGGGGAAAATATAAAAGAGTTTACGGACATTGTGAAAAAAATGATGATTTTAATTGGTGCACTTACGATTGCAGCATGTGTGGGTGCTTATCTTTTGGGAATACCAATATTATCTCTTGTGTATGGAGTTGATCTGAGGGCATATCGAATGGAATTGGTGATCATTATGATATGCGGAGGACTGAATGCCTATGTATATTGTCTCTATTATGTGGTAACAGTTACGGGAAAACAGATTTTTTTATTGCTGGGATATGGAGCCGGACTTATATTTGCAGTATTTCTGGGATCGAGTTTCGTAAAGAGTCTTGGAATGTTGGGAGCGGCACTGAGTTGTACCCTTTCGTTTGGAGTAGTATTTATAGTATTTTTAATAATAACATCCTGTGTCGTAAAGGACAGGAAGAAGAAAACTGAAGTGTGATAAAAGATGGAAAATTTTATAAAAAGAAAGAGGGAATGAAGAGAATGAGTAAAAAGATTTTGGTAACAGGATGTAATGGACAGCTTGGTCGTGCAATCAATAAGGAATATGCAGGAAGTGATGTGACATTTATTAATACAGATGTAGCGGAAGGGGAAGGTGTGACAGCACTTGACATTACAAAAATTGAGCAGGTATTATCACTTGTACGTGCAGAACAGCCAGAAGTGATCATTAACTGTGCGGCCCATACAAATGTTGATGCATGTGAGAAGCAGTGGGATGCAGCCTATCGTATCAATGCTTTGGGTCCAAGAAACTTAAGCATTGCAGCAGAGGCAGTTGGCGCAAAGATGATTCATGTTTCAACAGATTATGTTTTTGAGGGAAATGGTACAAAACCATATACTGAATTTGATGCACCGAACCCGGTGAGTGCTTATGGTAAAACAAAGCTCGAAGGAGAGAAGTTTGTTCAACAGTTTTCAAACCATTTCTTTATTTTTCGTACAGCCTGGTTATATGGAGATGGAAAAAACTTTGTAAAAACTATGCTAAACCTTTCGGAGACTCATGATGAAGTGAGTGTTGTCTGCGATCAGCTTGGATCGCCAACAAGTGCAGTAGAGCTTGCAAAGGCAATCCATCATTTTGAGGGAACGGAAAATTATGGTCTGTATCATGCTACTTGCGAGGGAGATACAAACTGGGCAGACTTTACAGAGGAAATTTTCAAAAGAGCAGGAAAAAGCACAAAGGTAAATCATGTAACAAGTAAACAGTATAAACAGATGAATCCGGCAGCGGCTGACCGTCCGGCATATTCCATTCTGGATAATTATATGATGAGATTAGCGGATGGTTATCAGATGGCTGACTGGAAAGACGCATTGGATGTTTATATGGCAGAGCTGAAATAGTTAATAAAATCCTAAGATGTGTAAAACTTGTCTTAGTATATAAAATATGGTAAAATGACAAATAATTGTGATGATAGGAGGATCTCGGAATGAGAACTTATTTGGTAACTGGAGGAGCTGGATTTATTGGATCGAACTACATTCATTATATGTTTCGCAAATATGATAATGAAATCAGAATTATCAATGTAGATGCATTGACATATGCAGGTAATCTGGAGAATTTAAAAGATATTGAAAATAGAGATAATTACACTTTCATTAAAGCGGACATCACGGACAAGGATGCTATCATGAAGATCTTTGAAGAAAATGATATTGACCGTGTTGTGCATTTCGCGGCAGAAAGTCATGTTGACAGAAGTATTAAAAATCCGGAAGTTTTTGTCAAGACAAATGTTCTCGGAACAGCAGTTATGCTTAATTGTGCAAAAAAAGCATGGGAGCTGCCGGATGGCAGTTTTAAAACTGGTAAAAAGTTCCTTCATGTATCGACAGATGAAGTATATGGTTCACTTCCTGATGATGGAAAAAGCTATTTTTATGAGACAACTCCATATCAGCCACACAGTCCATATTCCGCTAGTAAAGCGTCTTCTGATATGTTAGTGAAGGCTTATATTGATACGTATCATTTTCCGGCTAATGTGACGAATACATCTAATAATTATGGACCATATCAGTTCCCGGAGAAGTTGATTCCATTAATTATTAACAATGCTTTGCACGGAAAGAAATTACCGGTGTACGGAGATGGATTGAATATTCGTGACTGGTTATATGTAGATGATCATGCAAAGGGAATTGACATGGTTCAGGAACATGGAAAGCTTGGTGAGTCTTACAATATTGGCGGACATAATGAAAAGCGTAATATTGAGATTATCAATATTATCATTGAGACTCTACAGGAAATTCTTCCTGATACTGATCCAAGAAAAGCAAATGTAAGCAAAGATTTGATCACATATGTAGAGGATCGCAAGGGACACGATCGCAGATATGCAATCGCACCTGACAAGATAAAAGCTGAGATAGGCTGGGAACCGGAGACGATGTTCAAGGATGGAATTAAGAAGACCATCGCCTGGTATTTAGAACATGAAGACTGGATGAACAATGTTACCAGTGGTGATTATCAGAAATATTATGAAGATATGTATCAGGGAAAATAATAATAGCACAAATAGCAGTACCGTCCGTAGGTCGGATGATACTGCTTGTTTGCGTTTTACCAAAAAGTGATAAAATGAATTTTTTCAGGAGGATGAAAAATGAAAGGAATTATTTTAGCCGGAGGATCCGGAACACGTTTATACCCATTGACAAAAGCAATTTCAAAGCAGATCATGCCGGTTTATGATAAACCAATGATTTACTATCCTTTATCAACTTTAATGCTTGCTGGAATCAGAGAAGTACTGATTATTTCTACACCAAGGGATCTGCCGGTGTTTGAGGAGTTATTAGGGGATGGATCACAGCTTGGGATGAGATTTGAGTATGCGGTACAGGAACAGCCAAGGGGACTTGCTGATGCATTTATTATCGGCGAAAAATTTATTGGAAAAGATGCAGTGGCATTGGTATTAGGAGACAATATTTTTTACGGACAGAGTTTCTCAAAAGTTCTTCGGAGCGCAGCTGAGCGTACAGAAAATGAAGCCGGCGCAACCATTTTTGGCTATTATGTAAGAGACCCGAGAGAATATGGGGTTGTAGAATTTGATGAGAATGGAAAAGCATTGTCCATCGAGGAAAAACCGGAAAATCCGAAGTCAAACTATGCAGTACCGGGACTCTATTTCTATGACAATGATGTAGTTGAGATTGCAAAGAATGTAAAACCATCCGCAAGGGGTGAGATAGAGATCACAAGCGTAAATAATGAATATCTGAACCGTGGAACTTTAAATGTTGAAACATTGGGAAGAGGATTTGCCTGGTTAGATACCGGAAATCATGACATGCTTCTTGCAGCGGCAGATTTCGTGTCAGCATTCCAGAAACGTCAGGGATTATATATCTCCTGTATCGAGGAAATTGCTTACAAGCGGGGGTTCATTGACAAAGAGCAGCTTGTGAAACTTGCACAGCCATTATTGAAGACAGATTATGGAAAATATCTGATGGAAATTGCAGAGGGATTATAAAGTCTTTATTTTCATCTATGGATAAAAAAGATTCGAAAAGGAAGTATAAAAAATGGGAAAAATAAAAGTAACAGACAATTGCAATGGAATTGCAGGATTAAAAGTGATCGAGCCGACCGTATTTGGGGATGCCCGTGGATATTTCATGGAGACTTATAATTACAATGATTTCAAAGAGGCAGGAATTGACTGTGAATTTGTACAGGATAATCAGTCTGCATCCAAAAAAGGTGTATTAAGAGGATTACATTTTCAGATTAATTATCCACAGGACAAGCTGGTGCGTGTGGTAAACGGAGAGGTGTTTGACGTTGCAGTCGATCTGCGCGAGGGTTCAGAGACATTTGGCAAATGGTTTGGTGTAACTTTATCTGCAGAGAATAAGAAACAGTTCTTTATTCCAAAGGGATTTGCCCATGGATTTATCGTATTGTCCGATTATGCAGAATTCTGTTATAAGGTAACAGATTTTTATCATCCAAATGATGAGGGCGGACTGTTGTGGAAAGACCCGGAGATCGGTGTGGAATGGCCGATGCCGGAAGGAATGACTGAGGCGGATCTTACATTATCTGATAAGGATAAAGTATGGAGTGGAATCTCAGAATATGTCAAAAACCGTAAATAAGTTATAGCTTAAGAGAATGAAAGTTAGAGGAAAAGCATGCCAACGGAAATAAAACAAGCCAATATGCTGAAAGAAATAATAAGTAATCGAAAATTAATATGGGACTTGTCAAAGAATGATTTTAAAACCAGATTTGCAGGATCCTATCTGGGAATTATCTGGGCTTTTGTCCAGCCGATTGTAACAGTATTGGTATATTGGTTTGTATTTGAAAAGGGAATGCATGCAAGTGGCATTAATCTCAGATCGGGAATTACAGCACCTTTTGTTTTGTGGCTGATAGCAGGACTTGTACCATGGTTTTTCTTTCAGGAGGTACTGAGCGGTGGAACAAATGCGCTGATGGAGTATAGCTATCTGGTAAAAAAGGTAGTATTCCAGATTGATATCTTACCAATTATTAAATTGATATCAGCTTTGTTTGTGCATTTGTTTTTTATTGCATTTACAATTATTTTATATGCGTGTTATGGGTATTATCCGGATTTGTATACATTGCAAATGTTATATTATACCTTTGCGATGATGATCCTTTTATTGGGACTGATATATGCAACATCTGCAATAGTAGTATTTTTCAAAGATCTTGGACAGATCATTAACATTATTTTGCAGATAGGTGTCTGGATGACACCAATTATGTGGAATATTGATGGGATGGAATTGAATCCGATTCTGATTGCAATTTTAAAGTTAAATCCAATGTATTATATTGTGGCAGGATATAGGGATTCTTTGATCAATAAGGCTGGATTTTGGGAACAACCAGGCATGACAATTTATTATTGGATTCTTACAATTGTATTATTCATAATCGGGACAAAAATATTCAAAAAATTAAAGCCACATTTTGCAGATGTGTTATAGAAAGGTAACTGCATGGATAACATCGCAATTTCAGTAGAACATGTAAAAAAAATATATAAATTATATGACAGAAACCGGGATCGCTTGAAAGATGCATTAGGATTTTCAAAAAAACCACTTGGAAAAGAGCATTACGCATTGAATGATGTATCTTTTCAGGTTGGTCAGGGAGAGACAGTTGGCATTATTGGAACAAATGGTTCAGGAAAATCTACAATTTTAAAGATCATCACTGGAGTTTTGAATCCAACCGATGGGGAAGTCAAAGTAAATGGGCGTATTTCTGCGTTGTTAGAACTTGGCGCCGGATTTAATATGGAATATACCGGAATTGAAAATATTTATCTGAATGGAACCATGATTGGTTTTACCAAAGAAGAGATAGATGAAAAGCTGCAGGATATTTTAGATTTTGCGGATATTGGTGATTTTGTAAATCAGCCGGTCAAAACATATTCCAGCGGTATGTTTGTACGTCTTGCATTTGCAGTTGCAATCAATATTGAGCCGGAAATCCTTATTGTCGATGAAGCACTTTCGGTTGGGGATGTATTTTTTCAGACGAAATGTTATCACAAATTTGAAGAATTTAAGAAAATGGGAAAGACCATTCTTTTTGTTAGCCATGATCTGGGGAGCATTGGAAAATACTGTGACAGAGTTGTCCTTTTGAATAAAGGGGTAAAGCTTGCAGAGGGTAAACCAAAGGACATGATCGATCTTTACAAAAGGGTAATGGCAGAATCAAAGATGGAAGACAGCCCAAAAAAAGAAGACGGTCATGCAGCAATAGAAGGAGTTGCATGGAAAGAATCCATGATTTTAAATCCGGATAAGCAGGAGTATGGCGATAAAAAGGCAGAGATTATTGACTTTGGAATTTTCGATGCAACAGGAAAGATTACGAATACTGTTTCTAAATTCGAAGAGTGTGTTTTGAAATTAAAGGTACAGTTTCATGAGGATGTGCTAAATCCAATTTTTGCATTTACAATCCGGGATTTAAAGGGAACAGATCTTACCGGAACCAATTCACTTATTGAAGGGTTAGAGCCTGGACTGATAGAGGCAGGGACGACACTTACAGTATCATTCAGACAAAAATTGCCATTTCAAAAAGGACAGTATCTGCTACAGTTAGGATGTACAGGATATAATGGTGACGAATTAGAAGTTCATCACAGATTATATGATATTTGTTGTATACAGGTTTTATCTAAAAAAGTTACTGTTGGGTATTTTGATTTGAACTCGATAGTAAGTTGTAATGAAGAGTAGGCTATGGGAAGGCGAACAGCGAGTAAAATCAGCGATGATAGGAATCGCTGTATATAAAAAGGAGCATTATGGGAAGAACACAGAAGCTTGCAGCAATTATAAAAGAGGGAGTAAGAAATCCTCAGAAAATAAAAAAAGGATTAAAAGTTTTAAAAAATCAGGGACCGGAAATCTTTAAACAGCGTTTATCTGCCAGTGTAAATTATGAACCTGGATACGGCAGAGTGAAGAAAGAAAAATTAAAAAATTATAGTGGAGAGATTCTTTTTTCCATTGTAATGCCTGTATATAATGTAGAAATTAAGTGGCTTGATAAGGCGATTGAATCTATAGAAAAGCAGAATTACAAAAACTGGGAGATTTGCATTGCAGATGACTGTTCTACAAAGCAGGAGGTAAGAGAGCACTTATCTGCAATGAAAAATAGCCGGATTAAAATTAAATTATTAGAAAAAAATCAGGGGATTTCAGGAGCAACCAATGCGGCAGCAGCGCTTGCATCCGGAGAGTATATCCTTCTTATGGATAATGATGATGAGCTTGCACCGTCTGCATTACATGAATTTTATCAGAAGATAAAAAAAGAAGGTTCTGAGATCATATACAGTGATATGGATATTATTGATGCGAAAGGAAAAACGAGAGATCCATTATGTAAACCTGACTGGTCTCCAGATCTTTTCCTGAGCCAGATGTATTTAGGACATTTGATTGGATTCAAGAAGTCCTTATTTGAAAAAGTGGGTGGATTTCGCGGTGAGTTCAACGGAAGCCAGGATTATGATCTGTTACTTCGAATGACAGAGATGACGGACAAGATTGGACATGTCCCTGAGATACTTTATCATTGGAGAGATCTTCCGAGCTCCACAGCAGCCAACCCGGAGTCAAAGCCATATGCACAGACAGCAGGACTTAATGCGATTCAGGAACATTTAGATCGTGTTTATGGCAAAGGAGCAGCGACTGCAAATGAGACAGAGAATTTGTTTGTCTATGATGTGAGATATCACATGAATGAGGAACCGAAGGTTTCCATTATTATTCCGATTAAAGATCATGCAGATTTGTTAAAGGCTGCAATTGACAGTATTTATGCGAAGACAACTTATAAAAATTTTGAAATTATTATTTTAAATAACAATTCTGAGAAGGAAGAGACTTTTAGTTATCTGAAGAAGGTGGAAGAAGAACATGACAATGTCATCGTGAAAGATGCGGCGTTTGAGTTTAACTGGTCAAGGCTTAATAATTATGGAATGAAGTTCGCAACCGGAGATGTCTATGTATGTTTGAATAATGATGTAGAAGTTATTGAACCGGAATGGCTTACAAGACTGGTAGAGAAAGCTATACGAAAAGATGTTGGTGTTGTCGGTGGATTGCTTTTATATGAAGATAATACGATCCAGCATGCAGGAGTAGTTATTGGAATGGGTGGCTGGGCTGATCATGTATTCAAGGGAATGAAACCGCAGCACTATGGATCGCCATTTGTGTCACCGATGGTAACAAGAAATGTTTCGGCGGTAACGGGAGCCTGTCTTGCAGTTTCGAAGGCGACAATTGAGAAAATCGGTGGATTTGATGAGAAATTCATTGTATGTGGAAGCGATATTGAACTTGCACTTCGTGCAAACCAGCATGGACTCGTGAATATCTACGATCCAAATGTTCGTCTGTATCATTATGAATCTAAGAGCAGGGATGCAAGTAAAATCCCACAGATTGACTTTGATTTGTCGGATCAGATGTATAAGACCTACCGGAAAAACGGAGATCCATATTATAATAGAAATCTTGATTATTATTGTTGTCAGCCCAAAATTTGTGCCGCGGTGCAGCAGACTGTCAAAGAGCAGGAGGAAAAAATGCTTCTGAAGAGAAAAAGAGAAACCGGACTTCCACAATTGGATACGAATGTATATGAAATTACACCATACACTTTCCGTAAGATAGAATATCCGAACCGCAGAATGAACCTTCTGGTTCCGTCTATCAATGCAGAGCATGTCTTTGGTGGAATCTCAACTGCACTGAAGTTTTTCGATACTTTAGTGAAAGCATTAGGCTATGATGCACGTATTATTTTAGTAGACGCAGAGCCAGACAAA
>UMJP01003544.1_pt1 | contig 18457 bp, 15 predicted proteins | sample 1966041 | NCBI WGS metagenome assembly UMJP01 (sample SAMEA4836153, study PRJEB28245) | human gut metagenome | biome: gut microbiome; material: fecal sample | place: Denmark | collected 2008
ATGACATGCGAGCCGGAAAAAGAAATTATTCCATTCCGTCCGGTGGTTGTCGAGCAATCGGAAGAAAACGTTGCTCCGGTGACCGGGGATGACAAGGTAGGGATGGTAGAGGATCAAGATGAGAAAACGGATAATGACCTTGAGAAGCGTGTGGTTAGCTTGGAAAATGATAAAAAGGGGAAGGGTCTGTTTTGGGCGATGGTAAAGATGATTGTATTGTTAGCCATCATGGGGAGTATGACCGTATTTATACTGTATGAATGGGTTGATATTTTTATTTTTAAAGATGCGCAGCCATTTCTTTATGAGATATTTATGCGCGCGATGAATGGAAGTGTGGTTAGGGCAGATGATTTGGGCGGTGTGTTTATTACTTTAATTAGTTGGATATTGACTTTTGTGGTTGGGGCTGTTGATGTATTGGGATGGAAAAGGGTTCAAAAGTATTACAATGAAATAAAAAATATGTTTTGAAGTCTTCCAAGACTGTGTACAGACAGAATACGACAGAGATATGTCGAACATTGAATTATTGAAGGAATTGGGGTATAATTGTGATGTTGTCTGCAACATTGACAGTGTAAAATAAGGATAATTATATGAAAATAGTACAATTATTTAAAATATATTGGCCGGACAATGGCGGTGGCATTGCTACGGTAATGGAAAGCATTGCTACAGCCATGAAAGGTGAAAAGCAGGAAATCATTGTCTGCCAGGCGAAAAGAGGCAGAAAATCGACGGTAGAGAAGTATCAGGGAGTTCCGGTATATCGGTGCAGCCAGTTATTTGATTTCGCCTCTACACCGTTTTCTATTCGATTTCTTCAGGCGGCACATCGGAGAACCAAGGATTCCGATATTACGATTTATCATTTCCCGTATCCGATGATCGATCTGGCAGTTTTGCTTGGACTTGTAAAAGGGAAGCTTGTAGTGTGGTGGCATTGTGATTTTGATAAATATAAATTACTAATGCCTATTTATAATGTATTTGTGCGCCATACGCTAAATAAAGCAGATCGGATACTGGTGTCTGCGCAGGGAAATATAGATCATTCGAATCTTTTATGTGATTTTAAAGAAAAATGCACGGTGATTCCCTATTGTGTGGATGAAAGCTATTTGGAGAGTGGAAAAAAATATCTGGAGAATCAGAAAAATGGCAAGCTGCATGATATCGTTCATATTTTGTTTATGGGCAGAATGGTGTGGTACAAAGGATGCGATGTTTTGTTACGGGCGTTTAAACAGATGAAACATAAAAATTGTACATTAACAATGCTTGGAGAAGGTCCACTAAAGGAAGAATGGAAACAAAAGGCTCAAGAGATGGATTTGACAAATGTTGTATTTACGGGTATGGTGTCAGAAGAAGAAAAAAAACGATATATTGAAGGATGTGATTTCTTAGTGTTGCCTTCTATTTCTAAAGCAGAAGCATTTGCATTGGTTCAGATAGAGGCAATGGCATACGGAAAGCCAGTCATCAATACGGATTTACCAAGTGGCGTACCTTATATAAGTATACATGGAAAGACGGGATTAACAGTTGAACCTAAAAATGTGCGTGCATTGGCAGATGCGATGGACAAACTTGTAGAAGATGAAGCACTTCGTAAAGAATATGGGAAGAATGCAAGACAGATGGTGGAGCAGGAGTATACACAGGAAAAAATGACAGAACGCCACAGAAAAGTGTTTGAGGAATTGTTAAAATAATGGAGTATAAGTAGAAAAATGAATGGAATATCGAAACTGGTGTTGAATGTATCCGGAACATTAAAACCTGTATTGATAAAACTGCTGCCACTTTCGTTGTTACGGAAGATGAAACGAAGCATGATAGCAAACAGTTACGGAAAGCTTGAAAAGTTGGACATTCTTCCATACGAAAATGGACGATATGAACATGGAGTGAATTTGATTGGAAATATTTGTGCAGAATCGGGCTTGGGGCAGAGTTGCAGATTGGTGGCCTCTGCTTTAGATAAAACTGGATTCCCTCTTAGCATTTATAAATATGAACAACTTGGTGCGGAAGGACAAGGGGATCATTCATGGAAGAATAGATTATCAAAAGAATTGCCATATGATGTCAATTTGATACATATTAATCCTCATGAATTGGGACTGGCTTTCATACAGCAGGATGCTTCTGTATGGAATTATCGTTACAATATAGGATATTGGTTGTGGGAGTTAGAGGAGTTCCCTGACGAATGGATTCCGTGTTTTCAGTGTTTGGATGAAATTTGGGCTCCATCAGAATTTATTTGCAATTCAATTCGAAAAAAAACAACACTTCCGGTACGATGCATGCCATACTATGTTGATGTCCACATTGGGACAATATATGAAAGAAAACATTTTGGTATTCCAGAAGATAAGTTTCTTTATTTGATGATGTACGATCAAAGCAGTTGTATGGAACGAAAGAATCCAATTGGTGTATTAAATGCATTTAAAATGGCGTTTGAAAAAGAAAACGAGAATGTAGGATTGGTTATTAAAATTAATAATCCAACACCGGAATCTAGGAAGCAGATTCGAAGTGTTCTAGATGGATATACAAATGTTTATTTGATTGAAGAAACATTAAGCAGGGATGAAGTAAATAGTCTGACAAAATGTGTAGATGTGGTTGTTTCCCTTCACCGGGCGGAGGGGTTCGGTCTGGTGCTTGCAGAAGCAATGCTTCTTGGAACTCCTACGGTAGCAACAAATTGGTCATCTAATACGGAATTCATGAACGAAAATGTAGCATGTATGGTAGATTATGAATTGATTACAATTGAGAAGGATATGCCGCCATTTAAAGCAGGTAATAGATGGGCCGATGCAAATTTGGATCAGGCAGCAGGGTATATGAAAAAATTATATGAGGATAAAGAATATTATGAGATGATTCGGAAAAATGCAAAAGAATATGCCGAAGAAAAGCTGGGAATGGATCAAGCGGCGGGGAGAATAAGAGAACGATTGAAGGAGATATGGAATTAGATGAAGCGTATCGCAATTGTGAATCAAAGATACGGATCAGAGGTAAATGGTGGGTCTGAATATTATGCAAGATTGATTGCGGAACATCTTAATAAGTACTATAATGTTGAGGTATTGACAACGACAGCACGCGATTATGATACATGGGATAATTATTATGATGAGGGAGTTGAACAGATAAATGGAGTTTCCGTTTGTCGTTTTCCGGTAAAACATGCTAGAAATATGAGACGTTTTCGTGTAGTTAATAAGATTACACGGATATTAGAACATTTGGGTATATCAATGGGAAAATGGTGGTCTGAAGAACAAGGACCATATTCACCTCAATTGATTGAATACATAAGAAATAAGAAGGCAGAATATGATTTGTTTATTTTTGTGACATATTTATATTATCCCACGGTTGTTGGGTTGCCTTTCGTTGCAGATAAGGCAATTTTGATTCCTACAGCTCATGATGAACCATATATCTATTTTAAAATATATAAGAAAATTTTTGAACTTCCCCGTGCAATGATTTTTTTGACAGAGGAAGAAAGAACATTTGTACAGAATACATTTAATCTTCAAAATACTGCTAATGATGTAATAGGGGTGGGAATAGAAGTTCCTATGATGTTACAAGGAGAAAAAAGAAAAGATAAAGTAGATTGTTTTCGGACTAAATATTCGATTAGCGGTGAATACATAATTTATGTAGGACGTGTTGATGTTGGAAAAAAATGCGATGAAATGATTCAGTATTTTGAAATGTATAAAGAAAAACATCCGGAAAATGAAATTCAACTTGTTGTGATAGGAAAAGTTATGATGGATGTGCATGACAATAAAGATATTCACTATCTGGGGTTTGTTTCTGAAGACGACAAGTATGCAGGGATAGTAGGCGCTAAATTTTTATGGCTGCCTTCGAGATATGAAAGCTTTTCAATTGCACTACTTGAGGCCATGGCATTGGGAGTACCAGGAATTGTAAATGGGAATTGTGATGTTTTGAAGGGGCATTGCGAACGGAGTGGTGGTTCTTTCTATTATAACAATGAAGCCGATTTTGAAAAGGTATTGTACAATGCTCTGAATTTGCCGGAAAAAGAATATTTGACATATTGCAAATGTGCAAGTGATTATGCAATCGCGAATTATCAATGGAATCAGATTGAAAGAAAATTAACGTATATGATGGAAAACGCTATTCATGTGATAGGTGGAGAACTTGAAAGTGATACTTTGAAAACAAAAAGAGAAAAAGAGAGAGGAATATAAAAAAGGCGATGAGAAGATTAAAGGAATTGTTTGAATATCGTGAAATGGTACTTTCGCTAGTGAAACGAGATTTAAGAGGTCGATATAAAGGATCTGTATTAGGTTTTTTATGGACATTTTTAAATCCATTATTACAGTTGTTTGTTTATACTATAGTGTTTTCTGAAATTATGAAAACTGGGATTGATGATTATTATATTTTTTTGTTTGTAGCGCTTGTACCATGGATTTTTTTTAGCACAGCTGTGACGAGTGGAGCAACATCTATTTTATATAATTCAGATATGGTAAAAAAAATATATTTTCCAAGAGAAGTCTTGCCACTTGCTAATGTGACAAGTGGGTTTGTAAATATGGTATTAAGTTTTTTGGTTGTGTTTGTTGTGCTCATATGTTCAGGGTTTGGAATTGAAATTAAAGCATTGGTTTATATGCCTATTATTATGATTGTAGAATATGTTTTTGCATTGGGAGTTGTGATGATCGTTTCGGCATTAACAGTTTATTTTAGAGATTTATCTTATATTTTAGGAATCATAACGATGGCATGGCAGTTCTTGACTCCAGTAATGTATTCAAATGATATGATACCTCCAAAATTTTTGGCAGTATTTGAATTGAATCCTATGACACCAATTATTGAAGCGTATAGAACGATTTTATATTATAAAAAAATTCCACAGATGATGACATTGGGAAAGGCTGCTATAATTGGATTACTTTTTTTGGTAATTGGTTTTATTTCTTTTGGACAATTACAGAAAGGCTTTGCGGAGGAAATGTAAATGGAAGCGAATAATTCAATTGAAGTTAAAAATGTTAAAAAAACGTTTAGAGTATATTATGATAAAGGAAATAGTTTAAAGGAAAAAGTACTTTTTAAAAATAGAAATCATTATGAAGAACGAGAGGTGCTAAAAGACATTTCTTTTAATGTAAAAAAAGGAGAGGCCATAGGTTTGATCGGGCATAACGGATGTGGAAAAAGCACCATGCTAAAACTTTTGACAAAAATTATATATCCGAATAGTGGAAGCATAACTTTAAAGGGGAGAGTTTCTAGTTTGATTGAATTGGGAGCTGGTTTTCATCCAGATATGAGTGGAAAAGAGAATATATATACAAATGCTTCGATTTTTGGTTTGTCAAAAAAAGAAATTGATAATAGGGTGGAAAAAATAATTGAATTTTCAGAATTAGAGGAATATATTGATAATCCTGTTAGAACCTATTCTTCTGGAATGTATATGAGGTTAGCTTTTTCTGTTGCGATAAATGTTGATGCAGATATATTATTGATAGATGAAATTTTAGGCGTTGGAGATGTTGCTTTTCAGACAAAGTGTTTTAATAAATTACAAGAAATAAAGAAGAATGGGACAACGATTGTTATTGTTTCGCATTCATTAGGACAAATTGAACAAATTTGTGAGAGGTCTATTTGGATAAATGATGGAAAAGTTTGTTTAGAAGGAATTCCGAGAGATGTTCATTTCCAGTATTTAAATTATATGGCAAGGAAAGATGCAAAAAAGAATAATGAAGCCAACGAATTGCCAAAGCAAGAATTGCAAGAAATTACAGAATATATGAATGCTGATAAAGCAATGAAATTAAATAAAAAAAGATGGGGGAATGGAAAGGCAAAAATTACGCAAATATGTTTAATGAATGAATTTGGAAACAAACAGAATAAATTTGTGACGGGTGATAAGTTGTTAATTTCAGTTAAATATATATCGAGTGTGGATATAGAAAATCCTGTCATTGGGGTCGGCTTTTGGAACGCTTTGGGAAAACGTTTTTATGGTTCGAATACACAAATGGATAATGTGAAAGAATTTCAGTTGAAAAAAAATGAAAAGGGAGAGTTTATATATTCAATAGAAAGAATTCCATTTTTGACAGGAGAATATCAATTAGAGGTGGCAATTGAAGATATTGATACACAGGAACAGTTGGATTATTGGCTAGAAGCGTGCAGGTTTCAAGTTATATCAACTACTAATGAAATTGGAATTGTTAGGGTAGATCATACTTGGAATTTTGAAAAATGAAGTGTGAGGATTAGTTAGAAGTAAAGCCTTTTTGATCATAACATGTAATAAATATTGAAATTTGGTTTACTTGTAGTGCTGGAAAAGAAAGGAAATAATATGGACATATCTTATTTGATGATTATAAATAATGAAAATTATTTAGAATGTTTAGTTACTGTTTTATCAATATTAGCTCAAAAAAATTGGGGCGATAAATTCAACTTTATTTTTTGTGATGGAGGGGTAGTAAAAAAAAATAAGATAAAAATTGCTAACACATTGAAAGAATGTGACTATGTTTGGATTAAATGTGAAAATGTTATGCTTGAAGATGACATTCTTAAAATGGATTTAAATTTTTTGAAGAATAGAGCTAACTATGTAATATTTGTACAAAGTAAAGTTATGATAAGAAAAAATTTGTCATATCTTGTAAAAAAATATGATGGAAAGATTGCAATGGGGTGTAATCCGACTAGAACTGTGCACGATGGAATGCATATATGGGATTATGGGCTGATAATTATGGACATAGGAAAAGTGACAAATAGCCATCCTACTTTACAACAATTAATAGAGAGTAATGCTATTGATAAAATAGATACAAGTGACTATTTTCATTATCATCCAATGATTTCTCTTACAGAGATAAATCATTTTGAAAAATCAACATATGAGGATCTTGATTTGGTTGAGTTGTCTGCATCCGTTGTAAAGCTATTTTCATCTATTGGAACAAGACTACGAGGAAATTCATTAATTTCAAAGGAATGGAAAGGCTATTTGGAAGAAATACCAAATGTAGAGGAAGATTTAAAAATAGAATCCAACGAAACCGTAATGCATTATGGAATTTTTTCGAAAAAGATTAAAGAGGACGAAGTGAAAATTTGTATCGGGAAAGTTCCTATTGCTGTGAAAAAGGTGTTGGGGGATGAATATGTAATAAAAATATTTAGAATTCCGGTGGTGAAGAGAAGAATAGTAGGCTTATATATATATAAATATTTTTGTGGACTTAGAATAGATAAACAAATAAATTTTGATATGATTGATAATGTTATGCTAGGAATTGTGAATAAGTTATCAAATAGTATTATGGAAATAAATGGTAATTTTCTTAAAAATTATATGCTCAAAACGGAATTTGAGATAAAAGAAACACAGATTACATCTTCAAAAATAGAAGAAGAAGTACAAAATTTGATGTTACATGATGTATTTGATAAAATACGAAGCGGACAAATTACGATAGAAGAAGAAATTCGTAATGGCGATAATGGGCTGATAGAAGAAAGGGCGAAAAATGAAAAATAATATACTTCCTGTGGTTTTTTTGACAGATGATAATTATACAATTCCAACAGCTGCTGCTATTCAGTCATTAATATTTAATAATATGGATAATGATATATGTATATATATAATTGCAAAAGATGTTAAAAGTGAGAATTTAGAGTGCTTTAAGCAATTTGAAAAAGACAATGTACATATTCATATTTTGGATGTTAAAAGGATTGGACTAGATAAATTTAATGAAAATGGTTATTATGTATCAAGCACTGCGTTGTTAAAATTTGATATAGCAGATTTAATTCCTGAATTTGACAAGGTATTATATATTGATGGTGATGTGTTAGTTTTACATGATTTGATGGGATTGTATAACATAGACATATCTGAATATTGTGTTGCAGCTGTTCCAGATATGGCGGCAATAGATGCGTGTCATTTTGATGAACATTTACCAATCCGAAATTATTTCAATTCTGGAGTTATGTTACTTAATACAAAATTAATTCGAGAAAGAAATTTAAAAGATGAATTATATGATATAAAAAGAAAACATCCTGAGTATATGTGTATGGATCAAGACGTATTTAATGATGGGTTTAAAAATCAAGTATTTTTTTTACCGCCGAAATATAATTTAATGTTTTATAATTTTATAGTTGGTAAATTTCCTTTGGAGCGTGTTAATGAATTTTATAACACAGATTATTGTTCGTATGATGAAATGGAAAAAGATGCGTGGATTGTTCATTTGACAAATGAAAAAAAACCTTGGAAATATTCTGATGCTTACAAAGTTGATGAATGGTTAAAATATTATAAAATGACTCCGTTTTATAATTCAGGAAAAATGGTTATGTATGAGATGCCAGATATGAACTCTCCAGAACCTATTATTATAAAAAAAGGAATATTTTATAAAAAAAGTTTGCCAGAGAAAACGTTGTTGTATTTATGGAAAATTCCTCTTGTAGGAAAATATAGAGAAGGAACAATTACTACTTTGAGAGTTGGGCAAGTGCCTATAGCCAGAAAGATTGTTAATGGATTTACAATAAAATATTATTTTGGGGGTATATGCATAAAAAAAATAATAGACTCGAATTATTGTATTCATAGATTGAATGTATATGAAGAAATACTAGAAATGGCAATAAGGCAATTGGGAAAAAGAGAAAATGTGTCAGTAAAAGAAATGAATGAAAATGAAATTGGCAGTGAAGAGGAACAAATAAAACTATATACACAAATTAAGAGACTGCATGAACTTAGAGAAAATTATGAGGATGACCAAAATGAAATTATTATATGATTTTAGAGCATACCAAGAATTTTACCCAAGAGGGGTAAGCAGATATGTGTATGAATTATTTGTGGAAGTAATCAAAAGAAACGAGGATGTGAATGGCATTTTAATCACAAAGGGAAAAATTATGCCTGAATTTCCAGAACATATCAAAAATAAAGTGACTTTTTATCAGGTGACCGATTTTGAAAAGGGTACCCCTATATTATTTGATTTTTTTGTAAATGGTTCTACCACGTGGTTAGGTTTAACAGAGTACAATTCAATTGATGTATTGTATCCAGAAAATGTATTAAAGTGTTGTAGGAAAAAAGTATGTTTGCTATATGATTTTGTGCCTTTATTATATTCAAATTATTTGCCAACAAAAAAAGATCAAATAAACTATTTCCTTCAATGTGAGGCTATGAAATATATGGATCATATATTTACAATTAGTAATTATGTTTCCTCATCAGGTGCACGATATTTACATAGAACTATAGGAGATTTTACATGTCTATATGGAGGTGCTGATTCGGCAAAGTTTTACACTGAAAACAGTGAAAAGGAGTATGACGAGAGTACGAGATCAAATAATTTAGTTAATGTTTCTGGTGTTTGTGTACGTAAGAATTTTGATGGAGTTACAAAAGCTTTTTGCAATGCTTATTTATCTCAGAAAATTCCGCAAAATTCAAAATTAATAATAATTTGTAGTACATTACCTTTCTTTATAGAAACTATAAAAAATATAACTGAAAATATGGGGTTAAAATATGGGGTGCATGTTGTAACGACTGGTTTTATTTCAGATAAAGAAATGGTGAATTTGATTGCAAATGCTAGGTGCAGTATTTATCCATCTTATTATGAGGGATTGGGGTTGCCAATATTAGAAAGTTATACAGCGGGTACACCGTGTATCGCATCTAATGTTTCTTCAATGAAAGAATTGGTTTTAGAAAGAGCATCATTTAATCCATTTGATGTAAATGATATGACACAAAAGATAATTGAATCATATAATAATGAACAGTTATGCATAGATTCGTTGAATTTTGGACGAGAACTTATAAAAAAAATAAATTGGTGCCAAAGCGCAGAGGTAATGATAAATAAACTTAAGGAGTTATTATAGTATGATTGTTCGAAAAGAAGACTTGAATGATTTAAAAAATATTATTGGAGAAGGTACGGAACAAGGGGTTATATACCTAAATGAGGTGAAAAGCCAATTAAATAATATGCAAGAGTTGATTAATAGCCTCAATATATCTTATGAAAACCAAGGTAAAGATATTGTCAATGCGACAAGTGATATGATGGTTGAGTTTAATACGTCTTCCGAACAGGCAAATAAAAATATTGCTGTTTTACTAGATAGAACAGAAAATGTATTAAGGATGCTTGCGGAAACTAGGCAAGATGTTATGACTTTATATCAAAAAATTTTATTAGAAGCGGATGATTTGGCGCGTGTAAATTTGCGTGTTCGAATGTTAGAGTCAAAATTGGATGAAATAATTCGTGAAAAAGAAGATGAAGCTATTCAAATTGTTGAAACAGAAAGATTTGAAAATAATTTTAAATGGTGTGTTTCAAGAAAAGCTCATGATAATGTGACTAATTATGTAAAAGGAGGATATATTGGATATGATCCAGATTGGGATGCAATTGATGAAAGTTTATGGTCATTATTGCCTTTAAAAGGTGTGTTTTTAGATATAGGTGCAAATATAGGTGCTTTTACGTTACCGCTTTGTTCATTTGGATGGTCGGGATATGCAATCGAAGCTTCACATAAAAATTGTGAACTTTTAGAAAAAAGCATAAAGATTAATAATTTTGATGTGATTTTATTAGAAAAAGCTGTTTGGAATAAAACAGGAAAGGTAAATTTTTTACAGAAAGGTCCTCAGGGATTTGTTGAAGATCAGGTTCATACAAATGAAGAATATGAAGTGGTTGATGCTATTGCGCTTGATGATTATAAAAAAATAGATGGATTAGCGGAAATAGAAAAAATAGAATTTATAAAAATGGATATAGAGGGGGCGGAAATTTTTGCATTAGAAGGAATGAAATCTTTTTTAGATGACATGGGGTATCCGCCGATATATCTTGAAGTTAATATATGGAATTTGTTCTGCATGGATCAAAGTCCAAAATCTTTGTTTGAAATTTTAAATAAATTAGGATACAGTCCATATAAGCTATATAAAGGTAGTTTAATAAAGTATGATATTAATCAATTTCCTAGCACTCCGTGTGAAGACTATTTATTTTTAAATGTAGTACCACAATATTTGAAAACGAAGATTTTTGAGGCGAGGGCTTTTGACATTGTAAATAATGTTGATTTCGTAATGAGAGAAATGAGTAATTTTAGAAATTGGGCTTTTGACTATGGAACTAACCCTAATGAAGTGTTGGCACATATCGCATGGTATTCGATAGTTAATGAGTATCCTGAGTGCAATGAAAATGATGAAATAAAAAAAATTATGGATGATATTGAGGAACAATTAAAACCATTGAATAATTCGATATTTGAAAAGATGATAAAAAATAGAATTCATTAAAATAATTATCAGAGAGAACTTGAACGAAAGGAACAATTATGAAAATTTCAATTATAGGAACTGGATATGTGGGACTTGTTACAGGAACCTGTTTGGCAGATTATGGGAATGATGTCTATTGTGTGGATGTTGATGAAAAAAAAATTAGACAACTCAAAGAGGGAATTATTCCAATTTATGAACCTGGATTAGAGGGACTGGTTTATGAAAACTATGACTCTGGTCGATTACGTTTTACGACGGATATGAAAGAAGCATTGGATAATTCTGAAATCTGTTTTATCGCAGTAGGAACTCCAATGGGTGAGGATGGATCTGCTGATTTACAATATGTTTTGTCGGTGGCAAAAAGTATTGGAAAGTATATGGAACATCATATGTATATTATAGACAAATCAACTGTTCCTGTAGGGACGGCTCAAAAAGTTAGGAAAACTGTTCAGAAAGAATTAGATGATCGAAAGTTGAATTTGAGTTTTGATGTAATATCGAATCCAGAATTTTTGAAAGAAGGAACAGCTGTATCAGATTGTTCGAAACCAGATAGAGTAGTAATTGGAACCGACAATGATAACGCGGCTAGAGTAATGAAGCAATTGTACACGCCTTTAGTGAAAAATACAGAAGCTATGATTTTTATGGATGTTGCAAGTGCTGAAATGACAAAATATACGGCTAATGCTATGCTTGCAACAAAAATTTCGTTTATGAATGAAATTTCAAATGTTTGTGAAAGAGTTGGTGCTGATATAAATAAAGTTCGACTTGGTATAGGAAGTGATCATCGCATCGGCTATCAATTTATTTATGCAGGATGTGGATATGGAGGTAGTTGTTTTCCTAAGGATGTTCAAGCGCTAATTAAGACAAGTCATGATTTCGGCTATGAAACGAAAATATTACAAGCTGTTGAAGAGGTTAATGCAGCCCAAAAATTAATTATTCCTAATAAGGTGGTAAAGCGATTTGGAGAAAATCTTAATGGAAAAATATTTGCAGTATGGGGGTTGGCATTTAAACCAAATACAGATGACATGAGAATGTCTGCTGCAATTACAATAATTAATGAACTTACAAAAAGAGGAGCAAAAATTAAAGCGTATGATCCCAAAGCAGAAAAAGAGGCAAAAGAGTGTTATCTTAAAGACAATGCAAATGTTGAATATTGCGAAAGCAAATATACAACGTTGATTGATGCAGAAGCAATGATTATGATTACGGAATGGAAAGAATTTCGGCAGCCGGATTTTGAAGAAATCAAGCATAGGTTAAAAAATCCTATTATTTTCGATGGGAGAAATCAATATGATGAAGAACAACTCGAAAATTTAGGCTTTGAATATTATCAAATTGGTGTTGGAATTAATAAGAAAGGAGAAAAAAATGAGTAGAGTATTAGTAACTGGTGGGGCAGGATTTTTGGGATCACATCTTTGTGATAGATTATTAAAAGAAGAAAATGAAGTATTATGTGTAGATAATTTATTTACAGGCAGTAAAAAGAACATTAAGCATATGTTAGAAAATCCGAATTTTGAATTTATTAGGCATGATATTACAGAACCATTATATGTTGAGGTTGACCAAATATATAATCTCGCATGCCCAGCAAGTCCGCCACATTATCAATATAATCCAATAAAAACTGCTAAAACAAGCGTATATGGTGCGATTAATATGCTAGGACTTGCCAAAAGAGTTCATGCAAGAATTTTGCAAGCAAGTACATCTGAGGTTTATGGAGATCCAGAAGTACATCCGCAACCAGAAAGTTATAGGGGAAATGTAAACACAATTGGTATAAGATCATGTTATGATGAGGGAAAAAGGATGGCTGAAACGTTATTCTTTGATTATCATAGACAAAATGATGTTGATATTAGAGTAATACGTATATTTAATACATATGGTCCTCGAATGAATCCGGAAGATGGAAGAGTTGTATCAAATTTTATTGTACAGGCATTAAAAAATGAAGATATTACAATTTACGGAGATGGAAAACAGACAAGAAGTTTTTGTTATGTGGATGATTTGATAGAGGGAATGTATCAAATGATGAATTGTGAAGATTTTACAGGTCCTGTCAATCTTGGTAATCCAGGGGAATTTACGATGATTGAACTTGCACAAAAGATTATTAAATTGACAGGTTCTTCGTCAAAACTTATTTATATGCCATTACCAAGCGATGATCCAACACAGAGAAAACCAATAATAGATCTTGCTAAAGAAAAACTGAATTGGAGACCGACGATTGAACTTGAAGAGGGTTTAATAAAAACAATTGAATATTTTAAATCGGTAATTTGAGATAAAATTGTTATTGGACAATGTAGATATACATTTAAATAAGTGATTGTCATTTTTTATACGAAAAATTATCGTTTTGAAATATAGAACAATTATGGCAAGTTTCCATAGTTTATTTTGAGCAGAGATTATTTGATTACGAATTATGATATTTATCTAAAGTTGAGGAGAAAAAATGAAAAAAGCACTGATTACCGGTATCACCGGTCAGGATGGAAGTTATTTAGCAGAGTTCCTTTTAGAGAAGGGATATGAGGTACATGGAATTACCAGACGTATTTCCATCTCAAATACACAGAGAATTGATCATTTGCTTGCAGCGAATAAGATTAAGATTCATGACGGAGACCTTTCGGATGGAAATAGCATCGTCCGCATTATCAATGAAGTGCAGCCGGATGAGATTTACAACCTTGCGGCACAGTCGCATGTAGGAAATTCCTTTGATGTGCCAATTTATACAGGGGATGTGGATGCACTTGGCGTCCTTCGTATTTTGGATGCGGTTCATCAGCTTGGACTTGATAAGAAGACACGCATTTATCAGGCTTCGACATCTGAATTGTATGGACAGGTGGAGGAAGTACCTCAGAATGAGAATACTCCGTTCCATCCATTCAGCCCATACGCTGTTGCAAAGCAGTATGGTTTCTGGATGATGAGAGAGTATCGTGATGCATATGGTCAGTTTGCCGCAAATGGTATTCTTTTTAATCATGAGTCGGAGCGGCGTGGGGAGACTTTTGTTACAAGAAAAATCACACTGGCAGCAGCACGTATTTCCCAGGGACTTCAGGAGTGTTTATATCTTGGCAATCTTGATTCCAAGCGCGATTGGGGATATGCAAAGGATTATGTAGAGTGTATGTGGCTGATCCTTCAGCAGGATGAGCCGGACGATTATGTGATTGCGACTGGTGTTCAGCATACGGTTCGTGAATTTGCTACACTTGCATTCAAGCATGTCGGGATTGATATTGAGTGGCAGGGTCAGGGCATCGATGAGAAGGGAATTGATAAGGCAACTGGGAAAGTGGTTGTCGCTGTCAGCCCAGATTTCTATCGCCCTACAGATGTCGTTGATCTCTGGGGAGATCCTACAAAGGCAAAGACGAAACTGGGATGGAATCCACAGAAGACAAGCTATGAAGACCTTGTAAGAATTATGGCTGAACATGATCTTAAGATTGCTAAGACAGAGAAGATGTTGAAGGAATAGAATAAGATTATATGATAGAAAGCAAGGGATATTTCAGAGATGAAATATCCCTTTTCGGCTAAAAGGAGAAAAAATGAAGTCTTTAATTATAGGCGGAGCTGGCTTTGTCGGCGCATATCTGGTGAGACATTTAAAGAATGACTTGGGGCAGGATGTTGTAGTGACCAAGATGCCGAGGGAGCAGGTAAAAGTAGATGGTGTCGATATGGACAGCATTCAGGTGTGTGATCTGGATATTTTACAAAAGGAATCAATTGTTGCATTGTTTCGAGAGATTCGTCCAGATTATATTTATCATTTAGCAGCGCAGAGTTCTGTTTCTGTATCATGGAAGAATCCAGCTCTTACCGTTGATGTAAATGTGAAGGGTGGAGTGAATATCCTAGAAGCCCTCCGAGAGTTAGAAGATAAGCCTCGCGTTTTGTTTATTGGTTCAGGAGAAGAATATGGACATATTTTACCGGGTGAGACACCGATTAAGGAAGGCAATGTGCCGCGTCCGGGAAATATTTATGCAGCAACGAAAGTCTGTCAGAATATGCTTGCTAAAATTTATGCAGATGCATATGGTCTGGATGTTATGATGGTTCGTGCATTTAATCATATTGGACCGAATCAGTTGCCGCTTTTTGTCGTCGCGGATTTTTGCAAGCAGGTGGCAGAGATTGAGGCAGGCAATAGAGAACCTGTTATGAAGGTGGGAAATCTGAGTGCAAAACGTGATTTTACCGATGTGCGGGATGTGGTTCGTGCCTATGCACTTCTTATGAAATCGGGATGTGCCGGAGAGACGTATAATATTGGAAGCGGGCATGCGATTGCAATAGAGGATATTTTAAAATGTATTCTGGATCATTCGTCAGTTGAAATTAGAGTGGAGGTTGATCCAGAAAGGTTGCGTCCGGTAGATGTGCCGATTATAGAGGCTGATACAACGAAGGTATATGAAGCAACCGGATGGAAACCGGAGATTTCATTGGAACAGACAATTCGTGAAACATTGGATTATTGGAGAACAAAAAGTATTTAAAATTTATCAGATTTAGGGAGGGAAATGATAAATGAGAACATTTGGAGTGATTATGGCAGGCGGTGGCGGAACACGTTTCTGGCCGTTATCAAGACAGGCGGAGCCAAAGCAGCTTTTAAATTTAAGTGGAAAAGATTTAATGATCAATGAAACCATTGATCGTGTTGCAACAGTTTGTGATAAATCGGATATTTTTATTGTGACGAATGTAACGCAGGCTTCGAAAATGGAAGTTGTTACAGATGGACGTGTGAAAAATGATCATATTTTGAGAGAACCAGCGGCTAGAAATACTGCAGCATGTATTGGATATGCAGCTTTTGAGATTATCAAGAAATATGGGGATGGTGTTATGTGCATTTTCCCTTCGGATCACTATATTCAGAAGCAGGAAGCGTTTACGCAGACACTGAAAGAGGCAATTGAGGTTGCTGAGGGTGGATCTCTTGTTACGATGGGGATCACGCCGACGTATCCTTGCACTGGATATGGATATATTCGGTTTGACAAATCAGAAGAAGGGATTGCAAAAAAGGTAATCGAATTTAAGGAAAAGCCGGATCTTGCGACAGCGGAGAAGTATGTTGCAAGTGGAGAATATGCATGGAACAGTGGTATGTTTGTATGGAAGGCATCGGTTATTTTGGAACAGTTTAGAAAATTCCTTCCAGAGGTGTATGCGTGTCTGGTGAAAATTGGGGATGCAATGGGAACTGACTCAGAGATGGAAGCAATCAATGAAATTTATCCGGCTATTCCAAGTATTTCGATTGATTATGGAATCATGGAAAAGAGTGATATTGTAAAAGTTATTTCTGCTGATATGGGATGGAGTGATGTCGGAAGCTGGGACAACCTTGGGGTGCTTCATGATACGGATGACAATGGAAATATTGTAGCTGGAAATCATCTGGCGATTGATACAAAGGATTGTATTACATATTCTAAGAAGCGCCTGATTACAACGATAGGAGTGGATAACCTGATTATTGTTGAGACGGAGGATGCGATATTGGTGTGTGATAAGAATCGGGCGCAGGATGTGAAGTTGATTGTTGATAAGTTGAAGGAAGATGGAAGGGAGGAATTGTTGTAGAGAGTAGAAATCAGAAGCCGGTGTGGAAATCGGCTTCTTTTATATAGATAAACTTTAATGAGTTAATTGGGTGATGTGCGCGAATTGCCATTTTGATGAAAAATACTTGATAAATGATATGGAGGAGCGTATTGTATAAATATAGAAAAGAAAAATGTAAAACGATAATATATTCATTTGTTAATTGTTGTAGTATCCTGAATTTGTATACGGTTTTATATGAAGATGAGATGGCAATATGAAGTATGAAGAAGTGGATTATATAAATGAAGATTGTTATTGCTTTTGGTTGAAATAGCATTATGATTATGGCTAAAGAATAATGATTTGGCATGAGGAGGTATGTATGGAATTGTGGAAGAAAAAAGGTGCAAAATTTGAGGATTTTGTTGCATATGTATATCAATCTTTATTGAACCTTAATGATTGTCAGAGCGTTGTGTGTAAACGCGCAAAGATTAAAGGGGTAGATGGTTTGGAAGGAGAAATAGATGTTTACTATGAATTTCAACACCTCAATTTAACGTATAAAGTAGCCATAGAATGTAAAGATTGGAATAAACCTGTAACAGCAAAAGAAGTAAGAGATTTTTATTCAAAAGTTGAACGCTTAAGCAATGTTGCTGCTGTAATGATATCAACAAGCGGTTATCAGTCTGGTGCTGTTGAGTGGGCGAAGGGACGAGGAATTATTTTGATGAATAAAAATGATTTACCATCTTTTAATGAAATACTTGCTGGAAAAATTAAGAAAGTTTTTTTGCCAGATGAGAAGGTATGTGGGGAGCCATTTTGGACATTAATGGAGATTCAAGAAGATGGAGAAGTAACAGGAACGTATTACTCAGTATCTGATAAAAATGAAGTTCCTATGTTAATTTCAAGACAAACAGCTGAGGAACTGAGAACAAAATTACCAGATAAAGATAGATGGGTAGTAAGAGGAGTTTCACAAAAACAATTGAAAGCATTAATACAATTATTAGAAAAATTGGGTGGTAAATTGCTATTGTGTCCTATTCCTATTGATAATGATAATATACAATTAATAGATGTCGGCATGGATATATTTAAGAAACATTATTTATGGTGAAGATATAGAAAATTGTTAGTATATTTTTGGGGAAGATAACTTGTCGGAGTTGCACCAACAAAAGCAGTAATAATTTATTAGAGAATAAGAGAAAAGCACAGAAACTACTAGAAGAAATGTAATTCAAGTAGGAGGAACAGGGCAAGGCTCTGCATTTGGTCGTATGATTCTTTGCGAAACTTATGCAACCAGAGAAATAAAAGGCAATGCCATTAAGCCAGTTGTTCGAAGTTTTG
>UMJP01018934.1_pt1 | contig 17510 bp, 19 predicted proteins | sample 1966041 | NCBI WGS metagenome assembly UMJP01 (sample SAMEA4836153, study PRJEB28245) | human gut metagenome | biome: gut microbiome; material: fecal sample | place: Denmark | collected 2008
GATGCTAAGAGTAGTGCAGGTAAGGTTTCGCAAGAAGAAGCCAGAGAAAAGGCTTATTCTGAGTATGAGAAATACAAGGTTATTCAAGATCGTTCCTATATCTCGGATTTTGACCGATTCAATAGTGGCAATGATGATGATACTCCATTGCTTCCATTTGATATTGAGCCAAAAGAATAGGAGGTGTGTAGGGCGCTTGAATTATGTCATAGTAGTACCGTCTTATCTTATGTAAGAAAAATAACGCAATGAAAAGAATTATCGATAGTACATTAGTAATACTTTCTTTGATGTTGATCTTCGGTTGCTAGGAAAGTAAGGTGGGGCAGGGAAACCCTACCAAAGACAGCATGTCTATTGACACCGATAGTGTGATTTCGGGCAAAGTCTTTACCAAGCAAGATATTGCATCGGAAGATACGCTTAACGCTGTTATAAGAACACAATCTCCCAAGTCCAAGGATTTCGATTTTGAAGTATTTATTATGCGAGGGGAGAAAACTGTACAAATTATACCTTTCTCTTATCCAAAGGACGATACTTTTGACCCAAATGGTGGCCGTAAGGATAGCTGTCTGATGGCCGATGTGACGTTTGATGGCAATAAAGATCTGTTGGTATATTTGGGACAATTCGGAAATCAAGGTGTGGAATATTGGGATGCTTATGTCTGGAATGAAGTCAAGCAGAAGTTCTTGTTTGTTCCATCATTCCATGATATTCCCAATCCTACGCTTAACGAAAAAGAAAAGATTATTGAATCTTTCAGTCGTGGTTCTGCCGTTGATTATGAGTTTGGCAAATGGAAGTTCGAGAAAGGAGTGTTTGTACCAAAAGAACTTCTGTCACACCCTCCGAGAGAGTGTGAATAGTGTTATTCTCCGTTCATCACCACTTCATGGCCTCCTTGGGGAGGCAACAACTTCGTGCTTTCTCTAAAGGTATGGATTCAAAAAACAGACGCAACAAGTGATAAAAAGATAGGGAACGCAGTACGTTCCCTATTTTCGTTTCTATTACTTTCCGATGCACCATACGTAACCAACTGAATGCCAGTTATTTAACATAGGCTTGAGCCGTATGAAAGCCGGGCTAAAATGTAAGGATTTTTATCTCTTTAATTATCTGATATTCAGTGCTTTTTAGTCCTACTTTCCTACTTTTTTCAAGTATCTTTTTAAGCCCTTTTCTACGCCTTTCACTTTCCGACGCAAATAATGAATGTCGTTGATTCTCAATCGGTTAAGTACTGACGTGCTATTTGTGAGCCGCTTTCCTTCTGAATGAAAAGAATGTTGATTATCAGCTACTTACGATTTTCGTATTTTCACTTGGTTTCACTTGATTTCATTCATTTCGTATGTCATATATCTTTATAAATGCCAATTTTTAGGGGGCGAAGATTTAACATATTTAACCTTTGTAAACACTCAAAATCTGCATTTTCGTGCTAAAACGTGGTTTTTTATCATTTTTGAGAGGTCGGCTTTTATCTGAATAAATCTGCCATCGTCAGCTGGCATTGGATGTCATCAGAATAGCCGCCCGGCGCAAGTCCATAGGAGGTAATCATCGTGATGAGTACCGTTTTCTCGGTGCCTGTTTCCCTGATGAAGGTCTCCCTTCGGTTGCGGATGCGGTTGTCCTCTTCTTCTGTAATAACGTAAGGGGCGTTGGTATATTTCATCTCACAGAGATTAATTGTATCGTCATTTCTGTCGATGAGCATATCTATCTGTGCTCCCTTCGTCAGCGTCTTGCCGGTGACAGGGTCTTTTGTTCCTTTATATGACCAGGAATGAACGCTGCTCACGACGGCTGAGAAGCCGAGGGCTGCCTTGATCTGGTTGATGTGCTGCATGCAGACACGCTCGAATGCTCTTCCTGCCCAACCGTAATGGATGGATGAACCTGCGGATGAAGACCAGAAATGTTCATCACCATTGGTGTTCTCCGATATGAAATCGAAGTAGAATAGGGTGTAGTTGTCTATGAGCTGGAAGGTCGCATCCTTCGTCTTCTTGCCGATGGCTGTGAACTTGCGGATGAAACCGCATTGCTCCAGTTCCTGCAGCGCTTTCGAGAAATCTGCGTTGTCTGAGAGTTTCGACGCTTTCAGCAACTCATCTCTGAGCAGTCCCTGTTTCTTCTTGGCAAGCGCTGTGATGATAGCTATGTGACAGCGTGGCTTTTTGAACAGGGAAGCGTAGAGAGCATCAAACTCTTGTGTGAGTTCTCCACCTGGCTGGAAGAATATCCGGTCGAAATTCTGTGCCACGCTCATTCCCTTTTTCAAGAAGCTCCAATAGTATGGGATTCCTCCCAAGGCCATGTAAGCTTCGAGAATCTGTCGGTCCTTATAGCCCAGATTCTTCTCTTCGCAATACTGCTTGCATTCTCTGAGGGTGAATGGTTGCAGCAGAACCTTGCATGTAAGACGGTTGTGAAGGCCACCATAGTTCATGACCACATTGTCGATGATCCATGATGTGGCGCTTCCACAGATGACCAGGATAAGGTCTTTTCTCGTAGAAGCCCATGCGTTCCAGAAATGGTCGAGTGAACGTACAAAATTGGATTTTGTCGTGTCCATCCAAGGAAGTTCATCAATGAAGATAACCTTCTTCTCCTCGTTTTCCGGGAACGTCTTCAGGAAATTCCACAGCAGTCCAAATGCCTCAGACCATGTCTTAGGCATTGCGCATTTTCCCATTCCGGCAAGATAAAGAGATTCTCGGAAGTCGCTTAACTGCTGCCTGCGAGTGGCTCCGTATGTGCCGGTATGCTGGAAAACGAAATGACTCTTGTAGGCCTCTCTGATAAGAAAGGTCTTGCCGACACGTCGTCTTCCGTAAACCGCCACGAATTGTGATTCATCAGAACTCATCAGTCCGTGGAGTGTTGCTATTTCATTTTCTCTGCCTATTAACATATCGTATTCTTTGTTTTATTCTCTATTTATTTAGGTGGCAAAGATACAAAAATATATCGATAAGTCGTGGAAATGTATCAATATTTAACAGATTTCCACGGGAAATCGCAACTTTTTGGGGGCTTAACACCGAAAAGCACGTGGCTTTGAAATGTATTTAGAAACCTATAGCAGTCTGTATTTACCACTTCATAGCCTCCTTAGGAATCAACGGAATGGCTCCATAGCGTCCTAATAGATAACCCTTGCGGACATCTTCACGAGGCTTGAATTCTGCCAAGGATGTAAGATGAGACGCTCCATCCTTTCCCTTCTCGACAAACCAGACTTCATCAGCTCTGATAAGGTCGAGGTTGAGCAGGTTACATTCATGGGTGGAGAAGATGAGCTGAGTGTCTCTTCCTGACTCCAGTCCTGAGAAATAGCACTCTAAGATTTTCTGCGAGAGCATCGGGTGCATACTGCGGTCAATCTCATCGATGAGATAATCAACTTCATTTTGCTTCAAATCGATGAGCATTGGGATGAAGTCGAGCAATCGGATGCTGCCATCTGATTCTTCGCTCAGATCAAAAACAACCTCTGTGCCGGAAGTAAGATTCCGGTGAACAGCCTTCTGCTTGTAAATTTCATATCCTCCGTTGGCATTTACCTCGAAAAGAAGCATTTCGCCTCCAACTGTGGCAGCCATGCTGTACGCCTTGCCGTTCTTGGCCTTGCTGAGTATGTTATCAAGTAAATCGGAAGATAAATTCACATCCTCTTTCTTGATTTTGTACAGGCGTACGTCTGAAATGCCCGTGTTGAAGTAGGCAAGAAGCGAGCGAGTCGTTTCCTGCAGCTCGTCATTGTTTTCAGTAAGGAAAGAAATTCCCTGCAGGCGTGTGCTTGGGAAGATGATCTTCAAGCCGTCTGCAAACCAGTTTTTGGCCATGCGAATGGTTTCAAGTCCCTTGCCGTTTCTGCGCACATACTCTGAAAGGAAGCTGGAATCGGAAGGAGTACTGTGGGCGATGAACTTCAGGAGCATGGATGTTTCTTCATTTCCATCCACCTTGCCAAACGTGAACTCGTTGCCGTCTGCAGTAACCTTTCTGGTGAAAACATCCTTGTCGGTACGGCTGTTGATTTCAAACAGCCATTCCTCCTTAATTCCTCCGACTGTGAACTCCATGCCATAGGCGAAGCACTTACCCTTGGTCTTGAACTCGATTTCTACCTTAGAGTTTTTCTTTTCGGTATCAGCAAGCTTGAAAGGTTCCACCTTGCTTTGCGGAAAGCTTCCATTGGCTATCTGCTGGAGCAGGGCAATGGCCTTGATAACGTTACTCTTTCCGGAAGCATTGGCTCCATAAACGATACCAGCCTTCAGCACAGAAATATCGTCACGCTTCTCTGCACGGGAAACATGAGACGGATGTGCGTTGCTCTTACCTGCCACAAAGCTGATTTGAGTCTCATCCTTGATGGAATATATATTTTCAAATGTAGCTCTAAGTATCATAACAATGTCATTTTCTTATTAATACTGATGCAAAGATAAGCTTTTTCTTCGAAAAATGTGTTTGTTAATGTCGAATACTTGCAAGAGTATCGCGTGTTTAACACACGTTAGTATGTTTGTGGCTAAGTCTCTTATGTAATCGTTATGATTATATTCTGGCATTGTGCTCTAAATAAATGTAAATAAACCTTGCAGATAAAAAAGGGTTAGATTGCTAGTTAAAAAAGGATAAATATAGGCAAGCATTTCAACCACGTGGTTGAAATGCTTAATTTTGTATTTGCTTGTGATTCTTAAAATTATGACTTTAGAGAATTACCAAAATGGGCAACTTGTAGAAAAATTTGGATAGTTCAAACTGGAGGAAGCTATAATGCCGAATATGCCTTGTTGTTTGATAATTTCTATTCTAATATCGCAGTGAGTCTCACTTCGTCTCTTTGGATCTGCATTTCCATAATGCCATAGGGTGACTTGTTATTCGTTCAACGATTGATCTTTCATTAAATAGTAGAATCTGTGTCAATGTTTAACCAAGTTCAATGTAAAATGACCACGATTCAAACACTTATGGTATTCTGATGTGACATTTTTTCTTTTTATAAAAGAAAACGCCGTAAAAAGTTGGTGATTTCGAAATATTTCATTATATTTGTAATTAAAAACTTTTAAGGAAGTAATTTAAAATTCAGAGAATATGGCAATTAAGGAAAAGAATGGAAATACGTTCCCTCATGAGCTATTCAAGGTTGGTGACTTGGTCACATTCCAATGGGATGATACGTTGAAGGATGGTATTGTCTTAGTTGTAGATGCTTATGGTACATTTGAGTCTCCCAATATTCCTTCTTATGATATTATGGTAGAGAATGAGAATATGTTGTATAAGCATGTAAAATGCGATTTGGTAAAATCGAAAATCTAAAGATAATGTGTCGATAAGTCGTGGAAATCTATCGTTTTTCAATAGATTTCCACGACTTATCGGTATGTATTGCAGGAGATGGTTATTAGTATGCAATATTTCTAAAGGCAAAAATAACCAACAAAAGATAAGTGGTAGATTAAGGTTCTAACACCCATCTTGATTCTTTTCCAGTTGGACCTATTGCCGATTCGTTAGTTATATAGGTCAGACCAAACTTAGTTTTAGTTTTCATTGCCTTGCGAATAGAGTACATTATTTGTTCTATCGTAAAACCGCATTTAGGATAATCTTGAAGAGCTAATTCAACCGCACACTCTTGAGCTATACCTGCATTGCCATTGGTATAGTAGCTTACTACCTGTTCGTCTGTAAGTTCGTCCACGGACTTAACAGAACATTGTTTTAGATATTCTTGTATATTCATACTGATAAATTCTTTTTCTCAATTACACAATCCTCTGGTACATAAAGCTTCCATCGACATAAATAGGTGTCAGAATCGCCTGTGGAGGTTAGACGCTTGGTGTGCAAGGCACCTTTCGAGCGGCACATTTCTATGAATTGGTCGCTTATGTGATGATGCTCTTTGCTATGCTCCAGGATGAATCCTACCTTTTGATAGAGGAATGCTTTATTGTACAATGCCAGATACTTTTCGAGTTTTGGCTCATCAAGCAGTGATATTCCTTCCATGCAATGAAGCAATTCCTCAATGCCTCCAGCACGTTCTATACTGTCACAGCAGTCTATGACTGTTCGTTCCAAATCAGTTACATGTACATAAGGATTACCCTTGGGAGTTATAACGCCATTTTCCGCAGTTGGTTCAAAAGGGGCCGCGCAGTACTCATAGTCTATTCCTTCAAAAGCAAAATCTTTGAAACGGCTTTTGCTGCCAACATAGGCATTGTAGAAAGGTTGGTGGGCAACTCCATGTAATTCAAGGGCTGTGTGCCAACCAACATATGAAGATTCTGAAATCTTGGAACTCAACTCGAACTTGTCACACATGGGGGCATCTGTCGATGGATCAATGGTGACGTACATGTTTCGCCTAATCGGTCTCAGAACCTTCTGAGATTGCCATCGGGATATGGCCGTGGATGTTCCTGCATGAGACAAATTCATCTCACGCATCACATCTTCAAAGTTGAAGATCCTAATCTTGTATAAAGGCGTAAAAGTTGCCATTTTTGCATCGAAGTATTTATATATGAATAACTTTGTGCAAAAATAGCAACTTTTATTCAAATATCCAAATGTTTAAGCAAGAAAAACGAATAATTATACTATTTTTAGAATAGACCAACGAATGTTGTCAACCTTGCTCCATTTGGTATAACTATTCTTGCATTTCAGCAAGGAAAAATAGATTCAACCAAAATCCTTGACTATATGCTAATAAACAAGTTTATTTCGGCATATATACATATATGGTTTTCTTAAACTTGTAAACTTCCTGGTTTGAGTGGTTGTAAGAGGGTAGAGGTTTACTAATTGAGTTTGAAAGAACATGTATATATACATGGGTAAACTTAAACCTTAAACTTGTATGCGCCGTAAGCTTTGCCTTGGCAGCTGCTCTTTAGCTGGTTCAGGGCTTTGCCTTCTTCTCCTTGCTGAATTTTCGTAGCCCTTCTCTTCTGTTTCGCTTGTTGCCAAGAGATATTGGTTGAGCTTGCCTCTTGTCTCAGGCATCATGCTTCTCTGATCAGCTTCCCTCTACATGCTGATGCTTACCCTTGGCAGTCATAGGCCAGATCGTTCTGTCCTTGGCTTAGCCTTATTCATGTTCATGATGAAGTGTGAGTTTTCCTGCCAGTCTCTTGAACTTATAAGCCATCTTGTGCAACCAGTTTGCTTGAACAACAGCGAGGAGGATGCAGCTTTCCTTTACCCAACCAACTGCAGATATTTTCTACTCATCCTTTTCATTCATATTTTTGGACGAAGCATCCACACTTACTTTTTCCGCTGCAAAGTTAGTGCAAGCCACATTTCTGCAAGTACCAGGTGCCTTATTCTCTGAATTTTTTCAAAAACTTTTCCGTCTGCTGCTCATCCAAAAAACTTTTCCTGCCCAAGGGTGAAATAATTCGATAATTCCTTGCTTCCTATGTTTCCCTTGCCAACTCTGATAGCACTGTAAAAAATAAATGTTTCACTTCTAAAAATATTGAATTATGAAAAAGATGGGAAATTCTTTCGCAGTAACAGGTTTCGTAGGTAAGGATGCAAGCATCCATCAGTTTACAACCGCAAGCGTAGCTCGCTTCTCACTGGCATCAGCCGCAATGAGAAGAATGGCGATGAAAACTCTCGCACTTCTGCCTTCATGAATGTAGAGGCTTGGCGTAAGAACGAGAACACCGCTTCATTCGACCGTCTGGTCAAGGGTGCACTCCTCACAGTAGAGGGCTATTTCAAACCAGAGGAATGGCAGGATGCCGAGGGAGTCAAGCACAACCGAGTGATTCTCGTTGCCACCAAGTTCTACGAAGCTATAGAGAAGGAGAACACTCCTGATTCTCAGCTGGGCAAGCCCCAGAAGGATAAGTAAATCCTTCTCTCCTCATAAAAGAGCGGCCTTCGGGTCGCTTTTTTATGCTTATACTTTTCCTTGCTGAAAGGGAAAAACTATTATAAGGAGATTCTTGCAGGATTGATAATCCCTTAGCATCTTGTCATTCACTCTTTTATTTTGTTATTTGATCCATATACCAAACCTTATCTCCCCATCCTTCGCCAAAGAGAGCAGGAGAGAGGGATGCTATAAAATACTGAGCCTTGTTGTTGAGATGAGTGAGCATAGTGACCAGCTTGAATTGCCATTCAATATCAAGTGAGTACGTAGGCTCATCTATCATTACGATGGCTTCGTTTCCATTTAGCAGGAACACTCTCAGCAAAATCAATAGAATTTGCTTTTCGCCAGAAGACAGTGCTTCTACAGGCAACACTCCAGTGTCTGTAAGGACAGTGAACTTACTGCCTTCTATTTCGATGCGTTTGCCAGTCATGGCTAAGAAATCGTTTATTACCTTCTGAAAATCAGCTATCTTGGCTTTCATTTCAATTCTTCTCTCCTCTGAACTATCTAGCATAGACATGCGGAGGCTCATGAGTGAAGGTCCGGTCTTCATGTCATATATATAGTAATCCAATTCCTGCGATAGGACATTGCTTGTCTTACGCTTGTCTCTCAATGCAATGTTGTCAATGGAGGGAAGATAGATTATATGATCTTTGCTTTCTTTGTCTTCTGCTAAAGATTGATATAGATTTCTCAGGAATGTGGTCTTGCCACTTCCATTGCTGCCCATAATGATATTAACATCAGAATGTGGCTGAAACTGAACGTGTAGATTATTCCAGATTTCAACATCTATATGATTCAATATTATCTGTTTCATACTTCAATATATTTTCCAGGATTGAATGATTCATGTTCGCCATGAAAGACATATCCCAGCTGATTTGACACACAGTTGGTATTGCCTATCTTCACATCCACGTTGTAGTGAGAGTGACCGAATATCCAGTAATCTATGCCACTATTCTTGATGTACTCTTCCAATTCCACGGTGAAGGCACCATTGGCTTGGCTGTCAGCGAACTTGGGACATTGCATCTGGAAAGACGGAACATGATGTGTGACAACTATCTTTCTTCTGGCCTTGCTGCATGAAACAGCTTCTTTCAAGAAAGACAGGCATCTTTCATGTTCACGGTTGAAGTCTGCAAATGTGAGAAGATCTTCATTGAAGATGATGCGTCGAAAGTCGCTTATGACTTCTTCTGTATAGTATGCCTCCTTCAGTGGAATTTTAGACCACAATGTTGTTATGAAGAGGTCGATGTCTCCTATGTGTACGACAGCATTGTAATAGCTGTGAACATTGGGACGTATTTCAAGACAATAGCCATCGTTAAGCTTGGCAATGTCATAGTATTTGTAGAACTCATGGTTGCCCATGCAGGCTATGACTTGCTGATAGTTCTCAGAAGCCCAGTCCCAGAAGGGATGCTTGGAATAGTTCTCGTCTCCCAGGTAGCCAATGTCTCCAGCCAGAACGAGAATATCTCCTGTTACTTGCAGGGGATTCTCCTTCAGGAATCTCCAGTTGTCTGCAAACTCCAGGTGGAGGTCTGATGCATATTGTATTTTCATAATTGTTCAGTTGTAAATAATTCGTCTAATTGTTCCAATAAAGCCTCGATGAATGATGAATTCTGATCAAGAGAAGTTGGCTTCAAAAGCCTCACGAAATTTCTCTAATCCTTCCATTCTATTTCATTAATTAAACGTTCAACTTCGCCTTCCACTCGTGGGTCTTCATCCTCACTCAGTGAAATGGCCAATGATAATCTGTCCACCCTTTCGGCTTTGGTACCAATGGCGGTGACAGGTGGGTATTTCCATGCCTCGATGATAATGTTGCCATCAAATTCGTTAGGACGCACCAAAGCTCTTGATGATTTGAATTCCCGGAGTTGTTTGACTGGCATCATGATCATCCTTTCAGAATCAGGATTCAGCCATGTATAATGTGCAAGTGCATTGATTCCGCATCCTGGGAAAGAATCGTTAGAAAGTAGATCGTCACAGAAGATGCGTTCTTCAACAGGATTGAGAAGGTAAGGCTGGGCTTGTTTCCACAGCTCCTTTCCCTTCTTGTCGAAGTGAACGACCTTTCGCTTAGATCCATCAGATACTTTCTGGCAAAGTCCCAAGTCTTCAAGGCAGGTTATTCCAAGCGTAATGCTTGCATAGGAATATGGAATCTTATCCTCCATGTCACGTGCAGCCAATCCTTCAATACTCTCTATCTGCAGATGATAGAGTAGCAGGTATTGGGCTACTGGTGACAGAGCCTTAGCCTGTTTGGTCTTGCGGATACGCTCATTAGCCAGAAGCATAGGCAAATGAACGTATTTATCCGAGACAATGAAATAAACATCTTTGTCTATGAGTCTCTGCCTTTCATAAGCAGGACAGGTTGGCAGAAGGAATACGACAGGAAGCTGGAACAGTGAAGCGAGATTGCTTGCTGTAATGGCCAAACTTCGTGGTGGAGCTACCTTTCCTTTAGGTTCGGCGAAAAGCAAGGACATACCGTGGTATTCGCCATCGAAGAACTTGTATGCAAGTGAATCTCCAATGGTGACACCTTTCATCTGCGCCTTCTTCCGTTCTTGCAGCTGTATAGGTCTTCCTAATATGATGACATCATTTCTCATTTTAATCATTCTGCTTCATTTTAACACCCTAGTAAAACGATGCAAATATATTAAAATAAACTGGTAATACCAAAGTTTTTTGCATTTTTTATGCAGAAAGGTTAAAATGTATGCAAAAACCAGATTTTCTTTGAGATAAACATGGTTATTTCCAAATAAAAGAGTATTTTTGCACTTTACATAAATATACGTAAAATATAAGGATAGAGCCGTGATGCGGCTTAGCAATATAGTAATAATGAAATATATTTGGTTGATTATCTTTCTGATATTGCCGATAGTCGGTGTTCTTTATACCGCTTGGCGAATGTGGCATTTACTGCCTTTTTCCATTGCCATGAAATGGGTGGCAGTGGGAGTTTTAGTCGTATGGTTCAGTACCATATTCATCGCCTTTTCGGGAGCGTTAGAGAAAATGCCACTTTTTGCGGCAACTGCAGTTTATGAAGTGGGCTTTTCCTTTATCTTCATCCTTCTGTATCTGGTGATGCTGTTCCTCGTGCTCGATATTGGCCGCCTTGCTCATATTGTGCCAAAAGCATGGCTTTTCGACAATGGTTATACTTCCATAGGCATTTTTGCTGTTATGCTGCTGCTTTTTAGCTATGGCAACATACACTATAATAATAAGATGAGAGAACAGATCGATATCAAGACAGGTAAGGCTATCTGCTTAGATAAGAAGAGTACTAAGATAGTACTCCTTAGCGATCTTCATCTCGGTTATCACAACCGCCGTTCTGACTTCAAGAAATGGGTGGACATGATCAATGCTGAGCAGCCCGACCTCATATTGATAGCTGGAGACATCATAGACAACAGCGTCCGTCCTTTGATGGAAGAGAACGTAGCTGAAGAGTTTCATCGACTGAAAGCCCCTGTCTATGCTTGTCTTGGCAACCATGAGTATTACAGCAACCAACCAAAGGCAAGGCGATTTTATCGCGAAGCTGGCATTACGTTGCTGCAGGATAGTGTGGCAAAGATAGGCAATCTTTGCATCATCGGCAGGGATGACCGCACGAATATGCAGCGTAAATCCCTGGCTATGATTATGGAAGAGGCCAGAAAGAAGGGCTTCATTTCTGACTTGCATCATGGGAAATCTTCGGATGAGTTTTTCATTCTTCTCGACCACCAGCCTTATCATTTGGAAGAGGCAGAACAAAACGGCATTGACTTCCAGTTTAGTGGTCACACCCATCACGGACAGGTTTGGCCAGTCTCCTGGATTACCGATGCATTATACGAGAAAGCCTATGGCTCACTTCAAAAGGGCAATACCCGATACTACATCAGTTCTGGCATGGGAATCTGGGGTGGAAAATTCCGCATAGGCACTCAGTCGGAGTATGTAGTGCTGACGATTGAACATAAGTAAAATATAAGATCTGTGTATTTATTAAGAGCGGCCTTAGGGTCGCTTTTTTTATGCCTATACTTTTCCTTGCTGAAAGGATTGTCCTGTTATAGGAGGATTTCATTCATCGACTTCTGGGAATCGGTAAGAATTCTGTTGCGAAGGTAACGGTTCTGTCTTATCTTTACAAGGTCAGGGCGCTGCTTTGCTGAAAAATCTCCACACCATTCGGGTAGTATTTTGCAGACAAAACCTTGTATGGATAGCCATAACGCCTTCTGAATGCAACATAATTTTTAACCATCCCAGAAGTAGTTTATCTACGAAAGGGAGAAAAATCAGATGGCATTATGACAACAATGAAATCAATTCTCAGTCGACTTACCCAGGCAGTGAGCGGCACAGACAAGGAACTCTTCAGTGAGCAGGAGTTGAACCAGTTTGCATCATTCTATCTTGACAAGTGGGATGAAAACACAAGCGAGGATGTGGTGGCAGAGTCTTTCGTGGACTATTGGTGGAACACCGACAGGGCTTGCAGACGATGCTCGGAATGCGGCAAGCTGATGCGTGAGGGCTATTGCGCAGACATGGGAGTAGCCTACTATTGCAGCAAGGACTGTCAGCATAGCGACTTCACAGATGAGGAATGGGCAGAGGAATGTGAATCCAACGACCAGAGTTATTATACAGAATGGTAATCAAATAAATATACAAGACAATGGCTAATCAGGCAATCACGACCTATAAGGTCACAGGAACCAAAAAGGCAGTAAGCAACCTTTGGAACACCCTTCAGCGCATGGAGGTGAATAGCAGGAACATCTGGCTGGATGACCTTGCCAAGCACTATGGAATCGACTATCAGAAGAAGCACATCAGCGTGCGTGGTCACATCTACTGGGCAGAGTATGAGGAGGATGAAGACACCAGTCTGCTTTCCTTTGAGACCGAAACTGCCTGGGATGCTTGCAATGACCTCTTCTTTGAGATAAACCGACTCCTGGATGATGAACTGAGCATTTCCTACAGATGCTGCGAGTGTGGATGTGAGGTCTATTACACCCACGATGAAGGCGATTACTTTCCCGAAGAATGTTGTGTCAGCGCATCCGGCGAACCATTCGAGGATTGTTGCGATGATGTTTACGGTACTATCGGAGAAGCCATCAGGGAATGGACTTCCAAGACCGGTATTGAGCAGGGAGAGCGAACCGATGAGCAGATGATGGACTTCATCAATGAATATGAGTATGAGGACGATGACACATATTTCTACATCCGAACCTTCACATTTGAATAAATGACTCCTCAAATCCTGACGTTTCCCCTGACACTTTGGGTTGTTAGGGGAAACGTGGAGGAACTCTCGCCAGATACCCGTACCTTTGTACACGTTAATACATGTAGCCATATATACATGGAGCCATGTACACATGAATACGTTAATACACATATACAAAAGATTTTATATTATGTCATTGAAAATCATTACATTCGCCAATCATAAAGGTGGCGTTTCAAAGACCACCTCTACAGCCTCCATCGGGGCTTGTATGGCACGTATGGGCAAGAAAGTTCTGCTCATAGACCTTGACGGTCAGGCAAATCTTACCCTGTATTTCATCCCGAATGAAGATGAGGTGCAGGCAAGCATCTTTGACTCTCTGGTTGATGGTGCACCCCTGCCAGTGAAGCACATCAGGGAGAACCTCGACCTCGTTCCTTCCTCCCTCGAAATGGCAAGCGCAGAGATTGCCTTGACCAATCTCCTGGCAAGAGAACAGCTGCTGAGCCGACTGCTCGAACCCATGAAGCAGAACTATGACTACATTCTCATAGACTGTCCTCCGTCTTTGGGAATCGTTACCACAAACGCTTTCCTTGCAGCTGATGAAATCATCGTTCCGATGACTCCAGAGCTTCTTCCTCTGAAAGGAATGAGAATGCTCGATTCCTTTGTCTCGACCTTGCAGCGAGTGAAGCCGAACCTCAGACTTGGAGGCGTTTTTATAGCCAGATTCAACCATCGCAAGTTGAACAAGGTGGTTGAGCAAGCCGTGAAGTCTCGTTACGAGACTATCACCATGCAGACTCGCATCCGTGAGAACATCGCCTTGGCAGAATCGGCAGGCAGCGGTCAGAGCATCTTTGAATACGACCCTCAGTCGAACGGAGCGAAGGACTATCAGGCATTGACAGAAGAAATTATTTCACGTAATCAGTAAAGACTATGGCAAAGAAGAATATGGACATCTTGCTTGGCAACATTCTCGGAAAGGCTGCCATTCATCCGCAGGACAGATTTGACAAGTCTCCTAAGGACTCGAAGGAAGAACAAAATGAAGTTAAAAGCCCTCTGACAGAGTACGATTCGCCCAATGATGAACCATGGCGACATTTCTCCTTTATCTGCTCAAAGGAACTCGTTGACAAGGTTCAGACCATCGCCCGAAAGGAAGGTTTCACCATCCGTTCCTTCATGGAATACGTCATGAAACAAGGCGTTGAAGCTTATGAGTCGAAATATGGTAAGGTCAAGAAAATCAGAACTAAAACCATTAGGGAAGTCATGTAGAAAATGTGGATGTGTAGCCATGTACACATGAATACAGTGATACACGTATACGTTGATACATATATACATATAGACGTTGATACATGTCCACATGTGGATATGAATACAATGAAATTAAATAACATCAAAAACGAAAAGTCATGAAAATGAAAAAGTATCTTTCAATCGCCATCCTTCTGATGATGATGGCTTCACCAGTAGTATTCACCTCTTGCGGCAATGATGACCCGATGGAGGAGGTCGAGAGTCCGGAGACAAAACTGGACGTTTGGACAGAACCATTCCATATCATGGGTGCGAATGTTGATGAGGTCAAGAGCTATATGGCTCAATCCATGAAGCGTTACCGCCAGGTGGCTGAGACTTCCGGCGACAACATCCAGTTGACCTATATGACTGGGCAGGGTAGTGAAGGCGTTCTTTACAGCTTCTCCCGTCTTGACGGTTCTCTCTATTCCGTCATTGACACAGAGCGAAGCGTGAACCGTGGGCTTGTCATTGACTATCTGAAAAAGCATTACACGCTTGTTTCAGCCGATGAAGCCAGCCTGCAGTATTGCTTCACCAACCAGGACAAATCCATGGTGATTACAACCATGAAAATTTCAGATTCCTATTTCAATGTGAACTATTCATTGGTTTATTGATTGGAAAAAATAAGATTTCCACCATCAGAACTTCGTGCTCTGGTGGTGGTAGTTTTAGATGTCTGTGCGTGCTTGAAGGGGCATCCAGCTCTTTGTTGTGCTAAATAATAATAAAAATAACGTCTGATGGATATAAAAACAAGTTTTATTTCTTATATTTGCAATCAAATTACAAATATCGAGGTTAAAATGGTTTTAGAGATACGTTTAAGCAATATGTTCTCGTTTCGAGACGAGGTGACTTTGGACTTGCAGGCTGCCAAGATTCAGACAAAGAAGGCAAGGGAGCTTGAAGGTAATCTGTTTTCCGTGGATGGAGAACAGATGTTGAAGAGCGTTGCCTTATTTGGAGCCAACGCTTCGGGTAAAAGCAATGTGATTAAAGCCATCAGAGCTTGTGTGAACATGATTCGTTCATCACATAATTATAATGTGGACACCAAGTTTGCCATCTCACCTTTCAAGTTTGAGGATTATGCCAACAAGCCAAGCTCTTTCTATATCCGTTTCCTGCTGAATGGAGTAGAGTATGAGTATTCCTTCTCATTTATGCATGATGAAATCATCACCGAGACTTTGTACTATTATCCGAATGGTCGCAAGTCGCTGGTATTCAGCCGTGATGAAAGCAGAGGAACGGAGAAGAAAGACATCTATGAGTTTAAGACTGTCATCAAGCGTCCTTTCGATGTAGCTGACAATACATCGAAGAAGACACTCTATATTTCTCGTGCCAGTCAGATGGACAGGGAAATAGCCCAAAAGATTTTTCTGTTCTTCTGTAATGACATCGTGCTTGATTATCAGGTGGCTAACATTGATTCTCTGGATAATTTGTTCAAGGAACGAAAGGATCAGATGCTGGAGGTGTTGAGAACGGCAGATAGCGACATCATTGACTTCAAGATTCAGAACAATGCCATCACGACGTTTCATCGTACCAACCCTTCCGTTGCGTTTGATTTCGAGACGGAAGAGTCGGAGGGAACCAAGACATTGTTCCGGATGATGGTGAGGATGATTGGTATTATCCATGAAGGAAAGATGCTCCTTGTCGATGAGATAGATAACAGTCTCCATACCCAGCTGGTGGAATTTGTGATAGGTATGTTCAATCATAGCGACCATGCCCAGCTCATCTACACCACTCATAACACCCATTTGCTGAACACCGATTTCCAGCGAAGGGATCAGGTGTATTTCGTGAACAAGCGAGAGGATGGAAGCAGTGATTTGTATTCTCTGTTTGATTTCAAGGATTTCCGGGACACGCTGGATATGGAGAAGGCTTATCTGCAGGGACGCTTTGATGCTATTCCTACTATATCTAATCTCATTATTTAGCTTATTATGAAACGTTTTACTTATCTTCGTACATAAATTATAAATATATGGCACAGATGAATCTTACTCCATTGGATGATGTGCTTGACAAGCACTTTGGAAAAGTTGGTACTCCGAAACGTGACGCATTTGAGAGTGACGTGGACGAAGCTTTACACGCTTACCGCTTGGAGCAAGCCGTTAAGAATACTCGTATAGAGTAGAACAAGCCTCTCGATTAGAAAAATGTTACTATTTATAAGATACGTTTAAACGAAAGACTGCGATATAAAATAAATAAGATGAAAGAATTATTGGGTATTATATTATTGACATTATTGGTAGTGCTTGGTTCGTGCAACTCCAATACAAATGTGTCTCTTATGGAAACTTCTCCGCAACTATTTGGTGTACGCCAAGTAAGCTCAGGTAATCCTGACTATAGAAATAGAGAGTTGTTCATAAACGAATTGGAAAAAAAGTGTAAATATCCTATTGAGTTTCAAAAAAATAATTTGGAAGCATACGTTGCTGTTGAATACAAGACAGACCAACGAGGATATATTGTAAAAAAAAGAGTGGTTGCTTGCGACAACAAAAAATTCAAAAAGATAACATTGGATATATTCGACGAAGTTAAAACTCTCAAAATAGCCACTACAGAGAAAATAGATACAATCTACTTCCAATACAAGATACAAGGTTCACCAACTTTAATCCATTCAAAAGTAGATGTCAAGATTATCGGCTATGGCTACAATAATAAATCAATTTTAATGAAGTAACTCGATTTATCATAAATAATAATTATTAAAGAGTCATGAAAGTATATTAGTCTTTCGTGACTCTTTAATGTCCATGACTATGACTGATTTTACTTTACACTTTTCTTGTTGTTTTACTAAATTACTTCACTCTTATTTTTATCCTTTACTGAATAACTTTACAATGTAGGAAAAGTGACCACAGTTCGGGATAAAATTGCGATTAGTTGCAT
>UMJP01030772.1_pt1 | contig 16389 bp, 8 predicted proteins | sample 1966041 | NCBI WGS metagenome assembly UMJP01 (sample SAMEA4836153, study PRJEB28245) | human gut metagenome | biome: gut microbiome; material: fecal sample | place: Denmark | collected 2008
TTATGTTAAACCCCAAAACTTGACAAAGAACCTAAATTTCAAATTTACCAGCATTTTGTGATATAATTATATCAAGTCTTAAAATAGCAAACGAATTGAGGTATAAAAAATGCAACGTAATCCATATAGTGCTGGGGCGGTAAAGTTTAGCTTTTGGTTCCAGGAGTTCCGTAAGGCGGTTTTTTTGCTTGCTGATGGAGCAAGCCTTGCCGAGATTAAGAAGCTTAGCCAAGAAACTAATATTTTTGCTGCATCATCACCGGAAAGAGCAAAGCTGATTATGAGTAATGTAGCAAAGCGTATTGAGGCTTTAGATCCTTCGTTTGTACCACTGTTTGTGTGTAGTGATGTTGTGGGGCAGAAGCTACTTTGTCTGATAGCTTGTATGTGTACAGATACTCTGTTTTTCGATTTTGTTAATGATGTTATTCGTGTAAAACTGGCATTAGGATTAAATGAATACGGTGATAGCGATGCCAGAAAATTTTGGGATGACAAGCAGATACAAAGCGATAAGGTTGCTAATTTAACGGAGGCAACAAGAAAGCGTTTGCTAAGCACCTACAAGCAATATTTATATAATGCTGGAATTACAGATGGCAATGTGGGATCGAGAAAAATTATTGTTCCCATCATCTCTGCTGATATTGTTGCATGGCTGCGTGAGCATGATTTGCAGCCGGCTTTGGCAGCGCTGACAGGTGAATGATATGAAAAAAACATTTGAGCAACGAGTTGATGAGCTTGAAAAGATTATGGAGAATCAATCTTTCTGGCTGCGTGATGGCAGGGCGAACGAGGTTAACTATTGGGTATTTGATTATCTTGCCAACAAGGAGCTGGCGATGCGCGAGGTTGTTAAGCGTTTGGTAAAGCGCAGTGAGCAAAGCTATCGCGAGTATCAACTTGTGGAGTATGATATTTACGACTACATAATTGATACGCTTCAAAAAGAAGGATATCTTGAAGCAACTTACATGCTGGAAGAATCTGCTGGTATGCATGTTGTAATAGATTCAGTCTTTGAACTCCTGCAATTTAATGAGCGAGATAATTGGTTTATTAAGCATGTTCAGGAGCATACGCCAGATAATGCTATTGTGCTGCTCACTGGAATTGGGAAGGTTTATCCTCTTTTGCGATCGCATAAGATTTTAAATAACCTTAGTATGGCATTTCGCAAGGTTCCTGTAATTCTGTTTTTCCCAGGCGTGTACGATGAACAAGAGTTACGGCTGTTTGATGAACTTAAGGATGATAATTATTATAGGGCTTTCCGTTTGGTTAGGTAAGCAAGGGGGTATTAAGAGATATGTTGATAAAAGATATGTTCCGCAAGCCTATTGACCGTAATATTCAAGGTGTCATTGTTGTTGGCGAGGATGGCTTGAATGACGAGAAGAATGAGCTGGAAGAATACGTTGTTACGCGTGAGCTGCAACGCCATTTCAAGGAATTCTATGAGAATTACAAGCAGGGCATTATCGGCAAAACGAGAAAAAATGGTGTCTGGATTTCCGGCTTTTTTGGCAGTGGTAAATCGCACTTTTTGAAAATGTTATCCTATCTTTTGGAAAACAAGCTGGTCTCCGGCAAGAGAACCTTAGATTACTTTAAAGAAGACAATAAGATTCAGGATGCTATGGTGATGGCTGATATACAGCTTGCTGTTGATACGCCGACAAAGGTTATTCTTTTTAATATTGACTCGAAAAGTGAGCAAACCTCCAAGCAGAGTAAGGATGCTATTGTTAATGTTTTCCTCAAGGTCTTTAATGATATGCTGGGCTTTTATGGTGCTCGTCCGGCGATTGCCGACTTGGAAAGGGCGTTGACGGAGGATGGCTGTTATGCAGCTTTTGAAGATGCTTTTTTTGCTGTCAGCGGTCATGCCTGGAAGGAATACAGACATAGATTTAACTATGAGCTGATGCATGTGGCGCAGGCATTGGTTGATATTCAGTATCAGAAGATGTCTATGGATGCGGCTACAGCCTTGTGCAAGCAGATTATGCTTACCCCATATCAGATAAGCATCGAAGATTTTGCACGCATGGTACGAGCATGGTGCGATAAGATGGGCAATAATCAGCATATTATCTTTTGTGTCGATGAGGTAGGACAGTATATTGGCGATGATTCGCAAATGATGCTAAACCTGCAGACGATGCGCGAGGAATTGGGCAAGGAATGTCAGGGACGTGCCTGGGTAATTGTTACCAGCCAGCAGGATGTTGACTCTATTATGGAGATGACAGCGCGTAAGGGTACGGACTTTTCTAAGATTCAAGGTCGCTTCGATACTCGTCTGTCCTTGTCTTCCGCTAACGTAGATGAGGTTATCAAAAAGCGTCTGCTGGATAAAACGGAACCGGCAGAGCAGACATTACGCCTGCTTTATGATGAAAAAAAGGTAAGCATAAAGAACAAGATTAAATTTGACAAAACACCGGAGATGAAGCTTTATGAGAGCAGAGAGAACTTTGCTGAAATCTATCCCTTTATCCCGTATCAGTTTAATCTTTTGGGTAAGGTTCTGAACTCTATCCGTACTCATGGTGCTTCAGGTAAGCATTTATCTGAGGGCGAGCGCTCCATGCTAGCGCTGTTCAAGAAGGCTGCAGAACGCTTGCAGAATAAAAATGATGGTGCTTTGGTGCCTTTTTATATGTTTTACGATGCATTGGAAAACTTCCTTGATTCAGTGCACAGCCGTGTAATTTCTCAGGCCTTAGATAATAAAAATATTAATCCTGATGGCGAAGAAGATTGTTTTGCTGTAAACGTGCTCAAGGTACTCTTCCTTGTAAAGTACGTTAAAGAGTTTCCGGCAACCACTATTCCTAATATTACCAGCCTGATGGTAGATAATGTTGATGAAGATACTTATGAGCTGCAGCAGCGTGTAGAAGCCGCTTTGAAGGTTCTTGTTAAAGAAACCCTGGTGCAGGAGCATAGCGGTAACTATGTTTTCCTGACAGAGGAGGAGCAGGAAATAGGTCGCGAGATTGAAAGGCAGGAAGTAGAAACAGGTGAGATTCAGAATAAGATTTCTGATTTGATTTTTAATGATCTGTATGCTGAGGCCAAATATAAATATAATGCCTTTAATGGTCGCTATACCTTCTGGTTTAATCAGTTGGTTGACAACAGACCGCATAAAAATAATCAGAACTATGATATCGGCGTGCATATTCTTACTCCGTATTTTACGGATTATGATGAGCATACGCTCAATGCTATGTCTGGTGAAGGCAAGCAGGTGTTAGTAGTATTGTCGGCCTTTGGATCTTGTATTTCGGAAATTAATCGTTATTTAAAAATAGAAAAGTATTTGCAGCATAACCCCTTAGGCAAGGGTGACCGTTTCGAGCCGATTAAAGCAGCTAAGTCAAATGAGTTGCGTGAGCGCATGGCTAATGCACGCCTGTATTTGCAGGAGAGCCTGCGTAATGCTGATATCTATGTCAATGGCTCAAAGGCGCAGATTGGCAGCAAAGATATTACTGCGCGTATCAATGAGGCTTTGGGCAAGCTGGTGGATACGGTGTATTTCAAGCTGAAATATATTGATACAGCAATGGGTGCAGCTAATGTTCTTGGTATGCTGCGCAACGATAAGCAGGGAACAATAGCTTTGGGTGAGGCTGCTATTCCGAATCATCTGGCGCTGGATGATGCGAAAAGGTACATCGAAAACAATACCAGAATGCATAACAAGATTTCCTTGAAGACAATCAAGGATTACTTCACTAGGGCTCCTTATGGTTTTATCAATGATGACGTTGAGTGGATAGTTGCCAAGTTGTTTAAGGACGGTGACTTAGGCATTTACTACCAGCAGCAGAATGTAACCTTGCTGAACCATACTGCAGAACAGATTACGGAGCTGTTGACGAAGAAAGGCTTCGTGGAAAAGGTTATGATTGACCTGAAGCCTGTTGTGCCGAAGAGCAAGTTGAAGACAGCAAAGGATGTGGCGAAGGAGCTGTTTGGCTATACAGTTATTTCCGATGATGCTGACAGGATTATGAGTGAAATCCAAAAGGAAACAAGCAGATTATTAACCCGTTTCCGCGAGCTGAAGAGCGTATATTATGATAAGGCTGCTTATCCTGGCAAGGAAATCGTACAGAACGGTATTTCTACTTTGTATGAGCTTAGCAGACAAGATAATACGCTGGACTTCTTTAATCATATTGCAGATAATGAAGACGAGCTGGAGGAGCTTGGCAGCGATTATGCTCCTGTAAAAGAGTTCTTTGAGGGCGAGCAGAAGAAAATTTTTGAAGATGCCTTGAAAAAGCTGAGTATATATGACGACAGCAGGGTGTATATTGTTGATAGTGAATTAGAAAGCATTGTTAAGCAGATGCAGAACATTGTCAGTGTTAAAGCTCCTTATAGTATGATTCGCCAACTGCCTGATTTGCTAAGCAAGTTTGATGATAAGTATCTTGCTGTCTTGGAGGAAAAAACAGAACCTGTACGTAAAGCTGTTTTAGATAACAAGAGTCAGGTTATGGATTATCTTGCCGGTAAGCCGTATGCAAAAGTAAAAGAAGCTCTTTACGCTAGTGAATTCCAAAGACTTTTGGATAAGGCTGAGAGCAGTAATGATGTTTCTAAATTATGCAGCTTGAGCAATCAATCTGATGCTTTGAAGGAAAGATTGTTTAAGGAAATGCATGAGCTGGATGAAAAATATGCGCCTAAACCTGAACCACCTCAGGCAACACCTAACCCTAATCCTACTCCAAAGCCACTTGAACCGAAGAAAGAGGTCGTTAATACATTCTTGAAGCATGTTGTACATACTACATCATGGCATATTGAATCTGAGGCTGACATAGACAAGTATTGTGAGCAGTTGAAGAGACAATTAAAAGAAAATATGCGCGAAGACTTGATTTACAACATTAAATTCTAACAGAAAAGCTCCTGCTTCCGTTGGTGGAGGCAGGAGTTTTTGTGGTATAATAATTAGTGATTAGTGTATAGAAAAGGATGGTGAGCAGATGAAGCTGGAAGAAATTTTTGCAGGGGAATCTAAAAACTTAGAGTTCAAGGAAAGTCTGCCTGCAAAAAGCAGTAAATATATGAAAACAATCGTTGCTTTTGCCAATGGGCAAGGTGGCAAGCTTATTATTGGTGTTGAAGATGATACGAAAAAAATTGTTGGCATTGATAAAAATGAAGCTTTTAAGATTATGGACGCTATTGCTAATGCTATATCTGACAGCTGTAAGCCTGCCATTATTCCAGATATTTATATGCAGACAGTTAATGAAGCGACGGTTATTATTGTGGACATAGAGGCTGGTCGCCAAAGACCGTATTATCTTGCTGCTGAAGGTTTACAGCATGGAGTTTATGTGCGTGTTGCCGGAACCACCAGACCAGCAGATGAGTCGATGGTAAAGGAATTGTTATTTGAAGGAAATAATCGTTTTTTCGATAAAACTGTTTGTCTTGGCTTGCAGGTAAGCGAGGCTGATATAGAAAAGCTTTGCTTTGATATGAAGCAAGTAGCTTTGCGAAATTGTCGAAGTGATGAAGAACGAGATTTAGTTAAGGATGTTACGCCTAAGCAGCTTTTATCTTGGGGAATTTTAACAGAATATGAAGGAAAGCTAGTGCCGACGAATGCTTATGCGATTCTTACTGGTGCTGATATCTTGCATTGCACTTTTCAATGTGCAGTTTTCAAGGATAATGAGCGTGTCATTTTTGTAGATAGACGTGAATTTATTGGAGCTGTGCAGGATATTATTGAAGATGCTTATCAGTTTGTGCTGCGTAATATTCATCTTGGAGCAGTAATTGAAGGCTTATATAGGCAGGATGTGTATGAAATCCCACCTGCTGCTATTCGTGAGCTTATTATTAATGCAGCAGTGCATCGCAGTTATCTTGATAATGGTAATATTCAGGTGGCAATTTTTGATAATCGCTTGGAAATTACTTCTCCTGGTAAGCTGCCTCTTGGTCAGACTATCGAAAAAATGCGTGAGGGTTATTCCAAAGTGCGTAATGAGGCGTTGGCGATGGCGTTTAGTTATATGCATTTAATTGAACGCTGGGGTACGGGAATGTTGCGCATTGCGAAGATGATTAGAGAAGCAAGTTTGGGCGAGCTGGAAATTCTTGGCGGCGAAACGGAGCTACGCTTTAATATTTATAGAAAACAAGCTACAGAACAAGCTCGTAAAACAGAACAAGCTAGTGAAGAAAAAGCGGGACAAGCTTCTGAAATAGATATAAAAGCGGGACAAGGTGCGGGACAAGCTCTTGAAATAGATATAAAGGCGGGACAAGGTGCGGGACAAGCTTCTGAAATCGATACAAAAGCGGGACAAGGTGCGGGACAAGCTTCTGAAATCGATACAAAAGCGGGACAAGCTCTTGAAAGTGAAGAAATTATTTTAGTAGATTTTCTAGCGAAGAATCCTAGAAGTAATATCAGAGAAATAGCACAAAAATTAGTTTTAAGTAAGTCTGCCGTGGATAGATTGATAAAAAAACTTAAAACTAAAAAAATTATCGAACGCGTTGGAACCAGCCAAAAAGGCTATTGGAAGGTTTTAAACTAACACAAGGAGATGCACACATGGATAAGACAGCAATAAAAAACTATGCAATCTGGGCAAGAACAAAGCTCATCGAGGATATAAAATATAAGGCAAGCCTGCTGGGTATTACGGAAAAGGGGATTGCAGACGCTTTGCCGCAGTCCACGACGCAGGAGCAGTATTTTGATATAGGTACGAGAGAGCCTTATGCTATCAGAGGCGTGCAGATTGCGCAGCGCCGGAGCCTTGCAGAGGCTATCAAGAAAAAGGCGCAGGAGAGCGATTATCTGACTGCCTATAACAGCATAATCGAAGAGGTTGCCTATACGTGGTTCAACCGTTTTATTGCTGTGCGCTTTATGGAGGTCAATGACTATCTGCCATGCAAAATCCGTGTGCTGAGCGCAGTGGATGGCCGTCAGGAGCCAGATATTGTGCAAAATCCTTTTGATGCAAAGCTGGATTATACGAGTGCGGAAAAAGAGCTTATCAGCCAGCATCAGATGAACAACGAGGGCGACAAGCTGTTTAATATGCTCTTTGTTAAGGTGTGCAATGATTTGAGCAAGGTACTGCCGCAGCTGTTTGAAGCGGAGCAGGACTACACAGAGCTGCTTTTAAACATCTCCTACACGGATCAGGACGGCCTGATCTATAAGCTGGTGCATGACATTCCGGAAGATAACTTTGATGTGAACGCAGTGGATGAAGAGGGCAAGCCCATTGGTCAGGTTGAGATTATCGGCTGGCTGTACCAGTATTACAACACGGAGCCGAAGAACGAAACCTTTGCACTGCTTAAGAAAAATGTGAAGATTACCAAGGAGCGTATTCCTAGTGCAACGCAGCTGTTTACGCCGGACTGGATTGTACGTTATATGGTGGAAAACAGCCTGGGTAGGTTAGTGATTAGTGGTCAGTTAGTAGTGGATAGTGGTCAGAGTTTAGTGGATAGTGAAGAGGAGCGAATTGCTAAAGAGAAGGAGTTGGCGGAGCGTTTTGGCTGGAAGTATTATTTACCGGAAGCGAAACAGGACGCAGATGTTCGCAAGCAGCTTAACGAACTAACCACTAACAACTATTCACCAGAAACTATCAAAGTTATCGATCCTTGTATGGGCAGCGGACACATCCTCGTCTATGCCTTTGATGTGCTGATGCAGATTTATACGCAGATGGGCTATACGGATAAGGATGCAGCACTGTCGATTTTAGAGAACAACTTATATGGATTGGATATAGACAAGCGAGCTTTCCAGCTGGCTTATTTCGCTGTGCTTATGAAGGCGCGTCAATATCACAAGTTTATATTGAAAAAACAACCGCAGTGCCACATTTATGCGATTGCCGAAAGCAACGGCATCAACATGAAGCATTTGGTTTATTTTGGTGCGCAATTAGATGAGCTGGCAAAGCCTGTGGCCTTGAACCAGATGCAGGAGCTGATTACAACGCTGCATGATGCCAAGGAATATGGCAGCATCATCAGTGTAGCAGACTATGATTGGGACTTGCTGCATCAGTTTGCTGCAGAATTTGATATCAGCGGCGAAATGAACCTGTTCGACAGCTTTGGCATTGAAGCAACACAGCAGCGTCTGCAGGAGCTTGTTGCTGTGGGAGAGGTGCTGGCGCAGAAGTATGAGGTTGTGGTGACGAATCCGCCGTATATGGGAAGTGGTGGCATGGGTGCTAAACTGAGTGCTTATGTGAAGCAGAATTATCCTGATACCAAGTCAGATATGAGTACTGTTATGATGGAAAAAACGCTTGCGATGTGCAGTGAAAATGGCTTTATGGCTATGATTAATATTCCAGTATGGATGTTCTTGAGTAGCTATGAAAAGCTGCGTAACAATATATTACGCCAAAACAGCTACGTTAATATGCTGCATTTTGGAAGAGGTGTTTTTGGATCGGATTTTGGTACTACAGCTTTTGTTATTGGGAAAAAACATATTAATAATTATCTAGCAAGCTATCGCAGACTTTTTGAAAAACAAGGTGCTGTTGATAGCGTTGACGTGAAAGAGAAATGGTTCTTCGGAGGTAGGGGAGAGCATGTTGCCAAACAAGAGAATTTTGCTAAAATTCCAGGAGCACCTGTGGCGTATTGGGTGAGCGAGAATGTATTAGAAAATTTTTCCCTAAAAAAATTGAAAACTATATTGAATCCTAAGCAAGGAACATCTACAGGAAATGATGAGTTGTTTGTAAGGTTATGGCATGAAATATCGAATGAAAAATTTTCGGATAAAGAGATAACTATAGAGAGTGCATTAAGTTCAGAATATAAATATTTTCCTTTAGATAAGGGAGGAGCTTTTAGACGGTGGTATGGTAACAACGAAAAAGTAATTGCCATGGATAACGAATCATATAATTTGTTATTAAATATGGGGAATCATTTGCCTTCAAGAGAGTTATACTTCAAAGAAGGTATCACTTGGTCTAAAATAACTTCGTCAGGATCATCTTATAGATATGATAATAAGGGATTTGTATTTAGTTCTGTTGGACTTAAAGGTTTTCCTTCTGAAATAGATAAGTGGTATGTACTTGGGTTGCTTAATTCAGTTATAACAACATATTGTCTACAAATTATTTCGCCAGGATTAAGTACAGTAAGTGGTGATTTAGAAAAAATACCTTGTAAATTTGATGAAGATAATAGGAAAATCATTAATGGGCTTGTTCGGCAAAACATCTCCCTCTCAAAATCCGATTGGGATGCCTTCGAAACATCTTGGGATTTCACTCATCACCCTCTGCTTCGCAACAAATCCACCATAAGCGAAGCTTATGCCGAATGGGAAGCAGAGTGCAACACCAGCTTTAGCACGCTCAAAGCCAACGAAGAAGAGCTCAACCGCATCTTCATCGACATCTATGGCTTGCAGGATGAATTAACTCCGGAGGTAGAGGATAAGGACGTAACCGTGCGCAAGGCTGATTTGCAGCGCGATATCAAGTCGTTGCTTTCTTACGCCGTGGGCTGCATGTTTGGCCGCTATTCGCTGGATGTAGAAGGCTTGGCTTACGCAGGCGGTGAATGGGACGAGAGCAAATATGTAACCTTTAAGCCTGATGAGGACAACGTAATTCCCATCACTGATGAAGATTATTTTGAGGATGATATCATAGGTCGCCTGATTGCCTGGCTGAAGGCTGTTTACGGTGCAGAAACGCTGGAAGAAAACCTGCGCTTCATTGCCGATGCACTTGGCACATCGGGTGATACAGCGCGTCAGAAAATCCGCAACTACTTCCTGAAGGATTTCTTCAAGGATCACTGCAAGATTTACCAAAAGCGTCCTATTTATTGGCTCTATGACAGCGGCAAGCAGAACGGCTTTAAGGCTCTCATCTATATGCACCGCTATAATGCCGACACCTCCGGCCAGGTGCGTGCAGAATATCTGGGTAAGATGGAAGAAACCTATGAAAGCGAAATCAACCGTATGCAGGATATCATGGATAATGGCGCTGGTCGTGAAGTGGCGCTGGCCGGCAAACGCAAGGAGAAGCTGCAAAAGCAGCTGCATGAATGCCGTGACTATGATGCTGTGTTGGGACATATTGCTCTTGCAAGCATCGCTATTGACCTCGACGACGGCGTGAAGGTGAACTACGTCAAGGTGCAGACTGCAAAGGATGGCAAGCTGCTGCCGATATTGGCGAAGATTTGATAGGGATTAGTGATTAGTGGTTAGTGGTTAGTAGTTAGTGGTTAGTGAGTAGAAAAGGATGGTGAGAAGATGCCAGAAAATCAAAATACTGAGTGGAAAAGCAAGTGGAAAGACGAATATCTTGAATGGATTTGCGGTTATGCTAATGCGCAAGGTGGCAAAATATATATTGGTTGTGACGATGAAGGCAATGTTATTGGTTTACAAAATGCACGTAAGTTGTTAGAGGATGTTCCTAACAAAATAAGAGATGCTATGGGGATTATCGTTGGCGTTAACCTTTTTGAAAAAGAAGGTAAGGAATATCTGGAAATTGATGTGCCTGCTTATCCTATTGGTATTTCATGTAAAGGTATATATTACTATCGTAGTGGTAGTACTAGACAAATTCTTACCGGACCGGCATTGGAAGCTTTTTTATTGCGAAAGCGAGGCGTTACATGGGATAATTTACCTATGCCAGCTTTTTCGCTGAAAGATATTGATGATAATGCGGTTGAAAGGTTTAAGCAGCTTGCGGCTAAAAAAGGTCGTATTGATAAGAGCGTGCTGGATGAACCCAAAGCTGTATTAATGGAAAAACTGCATTTGATGAACGGTGATTATCTTACTAATGCAGCAATGCTTTTATTTAGCAAAGATCCAGAAAAATGGCAGCTTGGTGCTTATGTGAAAATAGGTTACTTTGAAACGGATGCAGAGTTAATTTATCAGGATGAAATACATGGTTCATTGCTAGAGCAGGTTGATAAAATTGTAGAATTAGTATACCTGAAATATATGAAAGCAAGAATCTCTTATGAAAATATGCAACGCATTGAACGTTATTTTGTACCTGAGGATGCTTTGCGTGAAGCTATCTTAAATGCATTGTGTCATAAACAGTACCAATCTGGTGTGCCTGTGCAGATTAGCGTATATGAAGATAGATTATATATCGCTAATGGTGGCTGTTTACCTGAAAAATGGACCTTGAATAATTTAATGCAAAAGCATGCTTCGGTTCCTTATAATCCTAATATTGCTCATGTATTTTATCTTGCAGGATTTATTGAAAGCTGGGGACGTGGTATTGAAAAGATTTGTGCTGCTTGCAAAAATGCTAATGTTCCAATGCCGGAGTATACGGTTAACCCTGGAGATATTATGATTAAGTTTAGTGCTTCTGAAGAGTTAGTTGTGCGTTATATTAGGCCTAAGGTGACAGAAAAGGTGACAGATAAGGTCATAGAAAACCTGGATGATAAGTCGCTGAAAATCTTAAAGCTGCTTATGGAGGATCCGGGATATACAGCAGTTATTCTTTCTGAAAAACTATCTTTAAGTAGAAAAACTATATCTGAACGTATAAAAAAGCTTAGAGAAAATAAAATTATTGAGCGTGTTGGGTCTGATCGTAAAGGTTATTGGAAAATAAATTTGTGAGTAATAGATTAGAAAGATTTTGTTCAAAGGTGACAGATAGGGTGACAGATAGGGTGACAGATAGGGTGACAGATAATCTTCCTGAAAGGTGTATCAAGGTGATTGCATGGCTTCATTAAATTTAAACCAAATTGAAGAAAAACTAAATAACGAATTTGCAGGCGAAGGGCGCAGACTAGTGTTCTGGTACGATGATAAGGCAGATTTTGCTGACGAGGTGGATAACCTTCAGCTGAAAAACGCAAAAATATATCATCTGACGCCAACCAATCAGTTTCGCACTAAGGTTCTTCTGGAGCGCGAGGATACGCAGAGTAATTACCTGTTGTACGCGCCTTTTGCTAAACCTGAGGTGTATTGCAACCACTTGGAGGATACCCTGCTGTACTCCAAACGCTTCTATGCTGACAGAATCTCTTTGATTTGCGCAGATCTGGGGATTGACGAAGCCTTTAAGCCTGTTTTAGAAAAGTACAGCAAATATTTTGCTGCCAAAGAACGCGTGGAGCGCTTCTATAGCCTGGGCGTAGACAGTTATGATGAAAAGACGATAGAGCTTGCCATTCTGTGCTGCATCTGCAAAACGCGCGTATTATCCTTTGAGGAAGTATTAAGCAAGATTCTGCTGGTAGAGGATGAAGATAACAATCCGTATCTGGAGGAGATGGCGAAGTATAACCTGCAGGAAGCATTTTGGCAGCAATGCAGCGACAGCTTTGGCTATGCGCTGACAGACAAAGCCTTGGACAAGCTGCTGCTTTCCCTCTTTGTTACCTATGCAGATAAATACATCGCTGGTAAAATTCCTGCCAGTTGGGAGCCTTTCATGTGCAATAAGCAAGGCAGCGTAGTAGTATTCCTGGATAGCTTCATGAACAACGTGCAGTGCCGTGACAGGTATGCAGCGCTGGCAAGCTATGCGGCAGGCAAATTGCAGGCAGAAACGGCCTTAACAGCTTTGGGAGCAGAGGCTGTGGTACAGCTGGATGCTTTTATTGACTGTGATAAGGTTATAATCCTATGGCTTGTAGAGCATCTGCTACTGGAGGATTTGTCTGCCTGCTTAGATGGCAAAAGCATTAAGGAAATCTGTGAGCTGCGCAGTAAAATGCATTTTGCTGATAAAACGAGAGCGCAATATGCCTTGTGTGCAAGTGCTTATGAGCTGATAAAAAACGTAAGGTATCAGCCGGAGCAGGGCTTCAATAATATTCTTGAGAAGTATCTTCATGAGGACTGGCAGGTTGACTATTGGTATCGGCAATTCTACACTGCTTATGACAGCTTGAAGAACGCTTCAGGCTTTGGCAAGCTGCAGCAGCTTATCGAGAATATTTATAGTAATATTTATCTGGGAAAGCTATTACCGGCCTGGAACGAAGATGCGGTGCAGGCAGCAGCTCAAAAACAAGCTCCTTTGCAGCGTGATTTTTATAGCCGCTATATAAAAAATGAACGTGACCGCATCGTAGTGATCATTTCTGATGCTTTACGTTACGAGGTTGTCAAGCAGCTTGAGCAGAAGCTGCAGCATGAGGAACGCTGCAAGGAGGAAAAGCTGGAAGTGCAGCTTGCTCTGCCGCCATCGTATACAGCGCTGGGAATGGCAGCGCTTTTGCCGCATGAGCAGCTGGCGATGGATGAAGGAGGTCGTGTGCTGGTGGATGGGCGCCGGTGCGCTAGTCTGGATGAGCGTGAGAAGCTTTTGCAGGCGGCAAATTCTGCAAGCCTGTGCCTGCAGTTTGATGAATTGAAGAAGATGAAGCGTGATGAGCTGCGCAGTGCCTTTGCTAATAAGCAGGTTGTGTATATTTATCATAACCAGATTGATGCACGTGGCGATGCAGCTAAGACAGAAGATGAAGTCTTTGTTGCTTGTCAGGAGGCTGTGGATGAGCTTTATACTATGCTGTGCAGGTTACCTGTAAGCGCCAGCATCGTGAAGTTTATTGTTACGGCTGACCATGGCTTTATCTATCAACGTCATGCTGTCAGTGAAAATGAAAAGATACCTGTAAATGGAAACAATGCTATGGTAAATCATCGTTTTGTTATTGGCGCTGCGCCTCAGGGAAATGGCGCTGGTGCGATTAGCCTGGGAACAGTGCTTGCTAATGATGATACCAGGTATGTTTCATACCCAAGGGGAGCGCAGATTTTTAAAACCGCTGGCGGTGGCACGAGCTATGTGCATGGCGGATCGTCGCCACAGGAAATGGTGGTACCGGTGCTCTGCGTGAAAATGGATAGAGGTCACGTAGAAACAAAGCAAGCAGAAATCAAGCTGCATACCTTGCTCAAGAAAATTACCAGCAAGGACGTTAACCTTATTTTTGTACAGACTGAGCCTGTCAGTGAAACAGTGAAGGCTGCATCATATAAGCTTAGCTTTGTTGATAGGAATAATAAGCCTGTTTCTAACGAATGCCTGTTGACTGCAGATAGCGCAGACAGCGATGTGTCGCAGCGCATGGTTACAGCAAGATTTTCTTTCATTAACACGGAATACGACAGCCACGCTTCTTATTATCTGGTAATGAAGGATGCGGATACAGACATAGAAAGGTTGCGTCAGGAATTTATTATTGATATGCCTTTCATGGGTAACTTTGGGTTTGATTTCTAGAGTGGAGTTGAGATAAATGGATACGCAAGACACCCGCGAGATTATAAAGGATAAGCTGCGTCAGAACTTTGCCGGCAAGATAGTACGCAAGGATTTGACGAAAAAGATTAAAGAGGGAGCTAATGTTCCAGTTTACGTGTTGGAATTTTTGCTGGGACAATATTGCAGCTCTGATGATCGTGAGCTTATCGAAAAAGGCGTTGAAAGCGTTAAGCATATTTTGGCAGATAATTTTGTACGGTCGGATGAAGCGCAGAAGATTTTGTCGCAGCTGCGTCAGCGTGGCAATTATACAGTGATTGATCGCATTACGGTAAAGCTTGATATCAAAAAAGATGCTTATTTTGCTGAGTTCTCCAATTTGGGTTTACGTGATGTACCTATTGAGGAGGATTATCCTGCTAAATTCGATAGACTGCTTTGCGGTGGCATTTGGTGTATCATTCAGCTAAACTATGAGTTTGACGATGAGGATTATCGCAGTGTAAATCCGATTCAGATTGCAAAGCTGACGCCGATTCAGATGCCGCATATTGATATTGAAGAGTTGAAGGCAGGCAGAAAGGCTTTTTCACAAGAGGAATGGCTGGATGTGATGCTGCGTTCTACAGGTATGGAGCCTGACGCGTTGACAGAACGCGAAAAATGGCTTTTGCTGGCACGTATGCTGCCATTGGTAGAAAACAATTTTAATATGTGCGAGCTTGGTCCGCGCAGCACTGGCAAGTCGCATCTATACAAGGAGATTTCACCAAACAGCATACTGGTATCAGGTGGTCAGACTACGGTTGCCAATCTGTTCTATAATATGGGCAGCAAAACAGTTGGTCTGGTTGGTATGTGGGATTGTGTAGCCTTTGATGAGGTTGCCGGTATCAAGTTCCGTGATAAAGATGGCGTGCAGATCATGAAGGATTATATGGCATCCGGATCTTTTGCTCGTGGCAAGGAGGAGAAGGCAGCATCTGCTTCGATGGTGTTTGTTGGCAATATTAATCAGAGCGTTGATGTGCTGTTAAAAACCTCCAGCTTGTTTGATCCTTTTCCACCAGAGATGGGGCAGGATACAGCCTTTTTAGATCGTATGCATTGCTATATTCCGGGATGGGAAGTACCAAAGTTTCGTCCGGAGCACTTTACGGATGATTATGGCTTTATTACAGACTATCTGGCAGAGTTTTTGCGTGAGCTGCGCAAAGAACAGTTCAGTGATGCTTTGGACAGATTTTTCCGCCTGGGTAAGAATTTGAATCAGCGTGATACTATTGCTGTGCGTCGTATTGTCAGCGGTATGGTTAAGCTGCTGTATCCTGATGGGGACTTCACTAAAGAGCAGTTGGAAGAAATTCTGCGTTTTGCTTTAGAGATGCGTCGTCGTGTTAAAGAGCAGCTGAAAAAGCTTGGCGGCATGGAATTTTATGATGTTAACTTCTCATATATAGACAATGAAAGCTTTGAAGAAAAATATGTAACTGTTCCTGAGCAGGGTGGTGGTAAACTTATCCCTGATGGAATTTGCAATCCTGGGCAGGTGTACACAATAGCACAAGGGCGGTCCGGTATGATCGGGGCATTTCGTCTGGAATCGCAGATGCTGCCAGGAAACGGAAAGTTCCAGCGTACAGGTTTGGGTTCTGATCGTGAGGCAAAAGAGGCTACAGATACCGCATTCAATTTCTTAAAAGCTAATTGTAGGCGCATTAGTGGTAACATAAGTATTACAACCAATGATTTTATTATTAACTATCAGGATCTGCAGGGACTGGGGATTACTAGCAATTTGGCTTTACCGTCTTTGGTGGCGATGTGCTCAATTGCTTTAGGTAAACCAGTTGTGAGCTCTTGTGCGGTACTTGGCGAAATCAGCATAGCCGGCACAATGCAGAAGGTTGATAATTTGGCTGATACGCTGCAGGTATGTCTGGACAGTGGTGCGAAGAAGGTGCTTCTGCCGCTCACGTCAGCAGCAGATTTGGGAACTGTACCTGCTGAGCTGATAGGAGCATTTAGTTTGATTTTTTATAACAGTGCTGAGGATGCGGTATTCAAGGCGCTGGGAGTAGAGTAAATGAAAAGA
>UMJP01029959.1_pt1 | contig 16305 bp, 8 predicted proteins | sample 1966041 | NCBI WGS metagenome assembly UMJP01 (sample SAMEA4836153, study PRJEB28245) | human gut metagenome | biome: gut microbiome; material: fecal sample | place: Denmark | collected 2008
TTGGCTCTATATCAATATTGATAAAACAAATATCAAAAAAGAAAGGCCGCATAGCAGAAAAACCTTCTAAATTTGGCAGAAATATCAGATACATACTTAATCAAGAGGACCATGAAAAATCTATTTTGGCAGGCTATATTAGGAGTAACCTTATCCATTTCAGGAATAAGCTGTTCGTCTGATCCGCTCGAATCCGGATTCAAGAATCCATCCAATCAGGTACAAACTTCCGTTTATTGGTATTGGATTTCAGGAAATATATCGGAAGAAGGTGTAAAGAAAGACTTGTATGCCATGAAAGAGGCTGGTATCAACCGGGCTTTTATCGGAAGCATGGGCGTAGAAGGTATTGAAACGCCGTATGAAAAGGTGCCTTTCGGCAGTGAAGAATGGTGGAAAATTCTGCATACAGCCTTAAAGACAGCCACAGAGTTGGGTATCGAAATCGGAATCTTCAATTCACCCGGCTGGAGTCAGTCCGGAGGGCCTTGGATCAAGCCCGAACAAGCCATGCGTTACCTGACTTCCACCAGCTGTCAGATAGAAGGTGGAAAAAAGATTTCCATCCAATTGGATAAACCATCCAAGGATTTTCAGGATGTTCGTGTCATCGCTTTTCCTGCCTTAGAAAAGGCAGATACAGTGTCATCAGGAAAAGTAACATTTCCTAAAGACCCGAAACGGCCGTACGAAGTAATCCTCAAGACCAAACCGGGCTTTACTTTGCGGACCATTTCATTTTATCCTTCAGAAAAGCCTATCAATACAACAGCCCGGTTATTTGCCGAACAGAATGGAGCCTATAAATTAATAGATGGATTTGTCCTCGACCGCTTCAATGCCGCACTGAATGTGGGCTTTGATCCGTATGCTCCGGTTATCATTTCTGTTCCGGCTATTCAGGCCAGTCGCTTTAAGGTAGAAGTTGATGCAACAGCAGCCGGAAGTGAACTCAAAGACATTATTCTGTCATCAGCACCACAAATCGAACGCTATCCGGAAAAGAGCCTGGCCAAAATGTTCCAGACACCGCTACCTTACTGGGAAGAGTATCAATGGCGTGAACAACCGGCTTTAGATAATGCATCATGGGCGATCCATTCAAATCAGGTTCTTGATATCTCTTCCTGTCTGGCAGGTGATCAGCTTACATGGGACGCTCCGGCCGGGAAATGGGTCATCATGCGGACTGGTATGTGCCCAACCGGTGTAACCAATAGTCCAGCAGAACCAATAGCCACAGGACTGGAAGTTGATAAGATGAGTCGTGAACACGTGGCTGCCCATTTTGACGCTTATATGGGAGAAATCATTCGCCGTATTCCGGAAGCCGACCGGAAATGCTGGAAGGTTGTTGTACAAGACAGTTATGAAACAGGAGGACAAAACTTCACGGATGACTTTATGGAGTCATTCAAGTCTCGCTATGGCTATGATCCTTTACCTTTCCTGCCTGTCTATAAAGGATACGTAGTAGACAGCCAAGACAGATCAGACCGTTTCCTTTGGGATGTACGCCGACTGGTTGCCGACCGTGTTGCCTATGATTATGTAGGTGGATTACGGGATATTTCTCATAAATACGGATTAAGAACCTGGTTAGAGAATTATGGACACTGGGGTTTCCCCGGAGAATTTCTCCAGTATGGAGGACAGTCGGATGAAATAGGCGGTGAATTCTGGAGTTTCGGTGATTTAGGGAATATCGAAAACCGGGCAGCTTCTTCTTGCGGGCACATCTATGGTAAACAACGTATCTCCGCAGAATCCTTTACCAGCGGTGGCCGCCCATTCAACTGCTACCCGGCAATGATGAAACAACGCGGAGACCGTTTCTTCAGTGAAGGCATCAACAGCACTTTGTTACACCTTTGCATATCGCAGCCTTCAGATGAACGTGTACCGGGAGTAAATGCCTGGTTCAGCAGTGAATTTAACCGGCTGAACACCTGGTATCCGCATATGGATTTATTCACGTCCTATCTGAAACGTACCAACTACATGCTACAACAAGGATTGAATATTGCCGACGTTGCCTATTTCATCGGAGAAGATGCTCCTAAAATGACAGGAATCACGCAGCCGGCTCTGCCGAAAGGATATCAGTTCGATTATATCAATGCTGAAGTCATAGAACGGGATTTGTATGTAAAGGATGGTTTACTAACACTTCCTCATGGGACACAATATCGGATGTTAGTATTACCGGAATTAAAGACAATGCGACCCGAGTTATTGGAGAAAATAGCATCGTTACTCAACGACGGCGCAGTCATTTTGGGTCCGGCCCCGGAACGATCTCCGAGCGGAAAAGATTATGGAAAAGCGGATCAGCAAGTAAAAGACTTGGCTGATAGCTTGTGGAAAGGACTAGATGGCAAACAAACGCAAGCCATACAACGAGGAAAAGGCTGGCTTCTATATGGCATGAACATGCAAGAAGCTTTAGAGAAGATAGGTTGTGTACCCGACTGCCAGATACCTGAAACATCTCCTGTCTTATATGCACACCGGCAAGCTGAAGGAAAAGACATTTATTTCCTGTCCAATCAAAGTGATCAGGAAATAGAAGTGACACCCGAATTCCGCATAAAAGGGAAACAACCCGAATGGTGGGATGCTACCACAGGAAAGATCCGTCGGTTACCAGCCTTTCAGTTTACGGAAAGCGGAACACAAGTTCCTTTACGGCTGGCTCCTTTCGAAAGTGCTTTTATTGTATTCCGGCAGACAGGCAAAGCTTCGGCTGAAGGTATCGATGCAAACTGTCCACGCCCGGAAACATGGATGGCATTGGATAAGGATTGGAATGTTACATTCAAGGATTCGATACGAGGACCGAAACAAACGCAATCGTTCGATCAGTTAATCGATATCAGCACGCATCCGGATGAATCCATCCGTTATTATTCGGGAACTATTGTTTACGACAAACAGATTAGCATCGATCAGTTGCCGGCTGGAAACATTTACCTGAATCTGCAGGACGTAGGAGTTACAGCCAAAGTAACTGTAAACGGCCAATATGCAGGTGGCGTCTGGACGCCGCCTTACCGACTGGACATTTCAGAATGGTTACATAAAGGGGACAATCAAATCTCGGTTGAAGTAACTACAACCTGGCAGAACCGCCTGATCGGAGACAGCCGCCTGCCGGAACAGGAACGGACCACTTGGACAGCCTGCAACGGATGGAGCGAGAAAGATCCTTTACAAAAATCAGGATTGATCGGACCAGTCACGCTGGAGGTTGTAAAAAGGTAATTATTCTAAACGGGATTGAAAAGGTTTATTTGTCAGAACGCCGGAACTTGTTTATTTTTGCATAAACAAGAGAAGGGAAAATATGTCCGAGAATAATTCAATCTTCATTAAAGGTGCCAGAGTCAACAATCTGAAAAATATAGATGTTGAAATACCTCGCAACAAACTGGTGGTGATAACGGGACTGTCGGGTAGCGGCAAATCATCGTTAGCTTTCGATACGTTGTATGCCGAAGGGCAACGGCGATATGTGGAAAGTCTTTCAGCCTATGCCCGTCAGTTTTTGGGGCGCATGAGCAAACCGGAATGCGATTACATCAAAGGAATCCCGCCAGCTATTGCCATCGAACAGAAAGTTAATACGCGGAATCCGCGTTCGACGGTAGGCACTTCGACCGAGATTTATGAGTATCTGCGCTTGCTTTATGCCCGTATCGGAAAGACTATCTCTCCAATTTCAGGGGAAGAAGTAAAGAAGCACCAGGTAAGCGATATTGTCCGGACAGTATTGGAATACCCGGACGGAACACGCTTTGCCGTCTTTGCCCCAGTTATTCTTCCTGAAGGCCGTTCGATGAAGGAACAACTGGAGATCTTGCAGAAGGAAGGTTATACCCGCTTGTTTATCCATGATAAAGCCTATCGTATTGCAGAAGCCTTGGCTGACCCGAAGTTATTGGAGGAACCGATTGAACTGTTGATCGACCGACTGGCTGTTTCGCAGGAAAAATCATTGCGAAGCCGACTGGCTGATTCGGCAGAGACTGCCTTCTTCGAAGGACATGGCGTTTGCCGAATTCGTATCTATTTACAGGACCAAGTCATCTTGAAAGAGTTTTCCAAGAAATTCGAGGCTGACGGCATGACCTTTACCGAACCGACCGACATGATGTTCAGCTTTAACAATCCGCTAGGCGCTTGTCCGGTGTGTGAAGGCTTCGGGAAAGTGCTGGGAATCGACGAGAACCTGGTCGTACCGGATAAAAGTCTTTCGGTTTACGAAGGCGCCGTAGTCTGCTGGAAAGGCGAAGTGATGGGCGAATGGTTGAAAGACTTCATCGTCAGCAGTGCCCGCTATGATTTCCCGATTCATCGTCCTTATTACGAACTGACCGAAAAAGAAAAGGACTTGCTGTGGCACGGAGCCAAAGGTGTACATGGCATCGACGATTTCTTCAAATATGTAGAAGAGAACCTATATAAAATCCAATATCGGGTCATGTTGGCCCGCTATCGGGGTAAGACCGTTTGTCCGGCTTGTAAGGGAGCTCGCTTGAAACCGGAAGCTTTATACGTAAAAGTAGGAGGAAAGAATATTGCAGAAGTCGTTGCCATGCCAATTACTGAAGCCAAAGCTTTCTTCGACCATTTGAATCTGGACGAGAACGATGCCACAATCGCCAGTCGCTTGCTGACAGAAATTAAGAACCGTCTTCAATTCCTGCTGGACGTTGGTTTGGGTTATCTGACGCTCGACCGCCTTTCTTCTTCCTTATCAGGTGGAGAAAGTCAGCGTATCAACCTCGCCACTTCTTTAGGAAGCAGTCTGGTGGGTTCATTATATATCTTGGATGAACCGAGTATCGGTTTGCATTCCCGCGATACCGACTTGCTGATTCATGTTTTGCGCCAGTTACAACAATTAGGGAACACGGTTGTTGTCGTTGAACACGACGAAGAAATCATCCGGGCTGCCGATTATATTATTGACATCGGTCCGAAAGCCGGACGCTTGGGTGGTGAAGTTGTCTATCAGGGCGACGTAGCTCATCTGCAAAATCAGAGTAACAGTTATACAGTCAGATACCTGACGGGAGAAGATAAGATTGAACTTCCGCTTTATCGCCGTCCGTGGAACAGTTACATCGAAGTGAAAGGTGCCCGGAAGAATAACCTGAAAGGAATCGATATTAAATTCCCGTTAAACATATTGACAGTCGTAACCGGAGTCAGTGGTTCCGGTAAAAGCTCATTGGTCCGTGATATCTTCTATGAAGGCGTCAAACAACATCTGGACGAAGCCCGTCTGACGGTAGATTGTTCTGGATTAACAGGAGATTTAAACCGGATCAAGGCTATTGAATACGTCGATCAGAATACAATCGGGAAAAGTTCTCGTTCAAATCCGGTGACGTATGTCGGAGCCTACGATGAAATCCGCAAACTCTTCGGTGCACAGCCTCTGGCCAAACAACTGGATTATTCTGCCGCTTACTTCTCCTTCAATAAGGAAGGCGGACGCTGTGAAGAATGTAAAGGTGAAGGCCGCATCACGGTAGAGATGCAATTCATGGCAGATGTCACGTTGGAATGTGAAGCTTGTCACGGCAAGCGTTTCAAGTCGTCCGTTCTTGAAGTAGAATATCAGGGAAAGAACATTTACGACGTATTGGAGATGACTGTCAATCAGGCTATCGAGTTCTTCTCTCAAAATCCGGGAACACAAGAAAAGAAGATCATCAAAAAGTTAGTACCGCTACAGGAAGTAGGCTTAGGTTATATCAAATTAGGACAAACATCTTCCTCTTTATCCGGAGGAGAAAACCAGCGCGTCAAACTGGCCTTCTATTTAGGACAGGAAAAGCAGCAGCCAACACTCTTCGTCTTCGATGAACCGACAACGGGTCTGCATTTCCATGATATCAAGACTTTATTAAAGGCTTTCAATGCTTTGATAGAACGAGGTCATACGGTAGTCATTATCGAGCATAACATGGATGTCATCAAATGTGCGGACTATGTCATCGATTTAGGACCCGAAGGCGGAAAGAACGGCGGTAATCTGGTTTGTGCCGGAACACCGGAAGAGATAGCCGCCTGCCCATCTTCATACACCGGACATTACCTAAAGGAAAAGTTAGCTGATTAATAGCTATTTTCTAAACTTAATGCCCTGCCGGATTGTTAGTTTATTAGTACTTGACCTATAAGTTATGAACACGAGAATCAGAAACTTATAAAATCAGGAACAAGAAACTGATAAACTAACAAACTTAAAACGAAAAGATATGATGCATCAGATGCCTAAGCTTCCCTACGAGATGGAAGCACTCGCTCCGTTGATGAGCAAAGAAACATTCGACTTTCATTATGGAAAGCATCTTCAGACGTATGTAAACAACCTGAATAAACTGATCGTAGGAACGCCTTATGAAAACCTGGAACTGGAACAGATTGTCTGCCAAGCAGACGGTGGAATCTACAACAATGCGGCTCAAACTTGGAACCACACCTTCTTCTTCCAGTTATTAACTCCCAAACAACCTTCATTGCCGGATGATTTGGCTGGATTGTTGACGCGCGATTTCGGTTCGGTAGATCAATTCAAAGAAGATTTCACAAAAGCAGCTTTAGGACTTTTCGGGTCAGGTTGGGTATGGCTTGTGCTCGGAAAAGACGGAAAGCTGTCTCTGCTACCTACATCCAATGCAGGTAACCCGTTAAAAGACGGATTGAAACCATTATTGGTTATTGATGTATGGGAACATGCCTATTACATTGACTACCGGAATAACCGGGCAGCCTTCATCGAGGCTTTCTGGGAACTAGTCAATTGGGAAAAAGTAGCCGATCTCTTAGGATAATTATATTTCAATACCCATAAATAAGGAAATAGCTTTAGCATATTAGTCAAAATGTCGTAGCCTTTTATATTTTTGACAGATGTGCTAAAGCTTTTTGACAGATATGAAAAAGCTTTAGCACATATATGGGAAAGCTTTCCGACAACCGTCAAACAATTAAAAAGTAACGAGATTTTGTCATTTAACGAGTTTAGTTGACTTAAAATCACTTTATAAATAAAAGGGGTTGACTCTAGTTTAACGTATTTATATACGAAGTTGACTCATTTTTTTGTTATTCACCCTGCAGGTTGTCTTTCATTATTTTGAGGCAAAAATAAACAAAGATCTTTTATCCCGCCTCAAAAAAATGAAAAAACCAGCTAGTCTGTTTAGGATTTAGGTAATTTCGCCTGTCTATATAATTAGACAACGGACAAATATGGAACAGAAGGGAAATATCCGCATAGAAGAATTACTTCCTCGGTACTGCGATGGGAACGTGACAATAGAAGAAAGACATTTGGTAGAAGAATGGATAGCAGAATCAGAAGAGCATCAAAAAATTATTCGCCAAATGTATTTAATTAACCTGTCGGCTGACACACTTTCGGTGATGAATCGTGTACAGCCGGAAAAAGCCTTGCAGAAAGTAAATCGCCGTATCCGGCTGTCTGAGGCAAAACTATGGCTGCACCGAATTGAACGGGTGGCAGCAATCTTATTTCTCCCATTACTCGGTTTGTACTGGTTCTTTCCACATACAGCTAAGAAAGAAGTCCACTGGCTAACCGTGAAGACCAATCCCGGCATGACCACCCAACTGACTTTACCGGACGGTTCTCATGTTTCCCTAAATTCCGAATCATCTATATCTTACCCGGAAGTATTCACCGACCAGACGCGTAACGTGAAGCTTTCCGGTGAAGCCTATTTTGAAGTCACCAAAAATCCAGAACAACGATTTATTGTATCCACTCCACACCAGGCTGCCGTAGAAGTATTAGGTACATCCTTCAATATAGAAGCATTTGCCCACGATTCTACTATTGCTACCACCTTAGTGGAAGGAGCCGTCCGCTTCAAATATGAAGGAAAAGAAGTTGCCATTCACCCCGGAGAAAAGATTGTATATAACCGCCTTAGGAAACAATATGAAACCTTCAAGACCAATGGAGTCTCGGAATCTTCTTGGAAAGACGGAAAACTGATCTTCAGTAATACACCTTTTAACGAAGCCCTTCACATGCTGGAGAAACGTTATTATGTTCAATTCAAAGTGTCCAATCCTAAATACCAACAAGATGCATTCACCGGCACATTCACCAATCAGCGCTTAGACCGTATCCTTGAAATTTTCCAAATTTCATCGCATATCAAATGGCGTTATATTACTTCTCAAGATAAATCAGAGAAGAAGCAAATTATTGAAATCTACTAAAAACAATCAAGGCGAAAAAAATTATATAAAAAAGTTGTCATTTCGTTTAGGAATCTCTTTCTTTCGTTTGTCTTACATATAAAGAGAATAAAAATAGAATATTAAACTTAAATCATTTACATCATGAAAAAGGAATCTTCTTAAAAAACACACGGGAAAATGATCTGCCTTCATCCCCGTATGAAATGAATCAGTTAACCGGTTCGTTTGGTAATAAATCATTAAATCACTTTTCACCTCAAAAGCACACAAACTTATGCAAAAAAATTGTATAACACCTTTATCTCCAGCAAAAAAGTCTTTTCAAACGACTTTTAAGAAAAGAACTCCGATTCTTATGAAATCATTATTTTTTGCCTGTTTGATTGGATCGGCAGGAATAGTTCAAGCAACTAATACATACGCTCAGACTACCACGATTAGTCTTAATGTAGAAAATCTCACAGTTGGAGAAATTCTTCAGCAAATTGAAGAAAAAACAGATTTCTCATTTTTTTACAACAACCGTCATGTAGATCTGAACCGCAGAGTATCGGTTTCAATGAACGAAACCAATATCTTCAACATTTTAGATGCCATCTTCACAAATACAGATGTCATCTATAAAGTTGTGGATAAACGTATTGTATTAACTCAAAAAGATGAGTCTTACCCCAGTATTCAACAAACTACCAAGAAAATTACTGGCACTATATTTGATGATGATGGTACACCCGTTATTGGAGCTAATGTAATGGTCAAAGGGACAACTAACGGAACCATTACTGATATGAATGGCAAATTCTCATTAGATGTAGAAGAAGGAGCCGTCTTACAAATCTCTTATATTGGTTACGCAAACCAAGAAATTATAGTAGGAAATCAAACCAACCTCTCTATAGCATTGAAAGAAGATGCTGAAGCTTTGGATGAGTTAGTAGTTATAGGATATGGAACTGCTCGAAAAATCGATTTGACAGGTTCAACATCATCTTTAGGAGGAGAAAAGCTACAAATGCGAAATTCTCCTCAATTATCTAGTCAACTACAAGGACAAATGGCGGGTGTCCAAATAACCCGTTCAAGTGGAGACCCTTCTGCTGGTTCTACTATCCGAGTACGAGGTGTTACGACTTTATCTACAAATGACCCGTTAATTATTATCGATGGTGTTCCTGGAGAAATTAACGATGTAGCACCTGAGGATGTAAAGGATATTCAAGTACTTAAAGATGCTGCTTCTGCTGCCATTTATGGTTCACGTGCTGCAGCAGGTGTTGTTTTGATTACAACCAAACGAGCTAAAAATAAAGATTTCCATCTTTCTTATAATGTTGAGTATGGAATTGATGCCCCAACTGCTGTCCCCAAATTTGCAAATGCTGTGCAATGGATGACAGGGTATAATGAACTTGCATATAATGATGGAGCTTCATCACTAAATTCAGCTTATTCTGAAGACTTGATTAATAATTATGCTCAACTACGAGCTGAGAATCCAGATTTGTATCCAGATACAGATTTCTTAGATTTAGCATTGAAAAAAACAACACATCATCAGCGCCACTCTTTTTCACTCAGCGGTGGTACAGAAAAGCTAAAAACTAACTTCAGCCTTAATTATTATGAATCAGAAGCTTTATATAACAATAAAGATTATGAGCGTTTTAATGTTCGATCAAACAATGACTATACAATAAATGATTGGATTCATGCAAACGTAGATTTGAACTTACTTTACTCGCAAACCAATACTCCACATACTAGCATGTATAGCTATATGTTTTCGGCCCCAATTTACAATGCTTTTTGGGCTGACGGCAGCTATGCAGATGGGAAAGACGGTGACAATCCTATAGCACAGCAAGATTTAAGTGGAATAAATAAATCTGAATATTATCGGGCTGGAGGTAAAATCCAATTAGATCTTACTCCCATTGAAGGCTTAACGCTTACTGCCGTTGCAGCTCCACGGTATACTTTTAATAAAGGCAAAGACCATAAAACGGCATATGATGTATACCGGATTAATGGTGATGCAATTCCTGGAGTAGGTTACTCTTCTACTAGCCTAAATGAAACACGTAATGACACTCGTAGCCTGACAATGCAGTTTTATGCCAACTATAAATTCCAAATAAAGCGGCATTCTATTGGCTTAATGGCTGGTTACGAAGATTATTCTTACAAATGGGAAAACGAAGGCGCTTCAAGGACTAATTATACATTGAATAATTTCCCTTATTTAAATTTAGGTCCGGAAGACTACCAATATAACAGTGGAAGTGCAGGGCATAATGCCTATAGATCATTCTTTGGTCGTATCATGTATTCATGGGCTGATCGGTATATGTTACAAGCCAATATTCGTTCAGATGGCTCCTCTCGTTTTGCAGACGGACATCGTTGGGGAACTTTTCCTTCAGTCAGTGCCGGTTGGGTAATTTCTGAGGAACCTTGGTTTAATAAAAGTGTTGTAAATTATCTAAAGCTTCGAGGTTCAATAGGACAATTAGGAAATGAACGTATCGGTTCCGAATTCCCTTACCAAGCCAAGTTGACCTTTGGAACAGGTTTTCTTCCAAATGCCTCTACTGGAGTAGCAGATGTAGTACAAACAGCTTATCAAACAGACTATGCGTTTAATGATCTGACTTGGGAAACTACTACTACTTATGGATTAGGTGCAGATATTTCACTTTTAAACAATCGCCTACGAGGATCTGTTGACTATTACTATAAAAAGACCGTTGATATGCTAATGCAAGTCGGTTTCCCATCGTATTTTGGTTATAATGCCCCACAAAACAATGCGGCCGATATGAATACTAAAGGATGGGATCTGGAACTTTCATGGAGTGATCAGATCAATGATTTCCGTTATGGCGTTAGTTTTAACCTTTCTGATTATCGTTCTAGAATGGGTTATATGGCCGATCGACAAAATATTGATAATAATAAAATAACAGAAGAAGGATCATATTATCAAGAATGGTACGGATATAAAAATTTAGGGATAATCCTAAATGAAGCTGCAATGTATGACGAAAATGGGAATAAAATCCCCGTATTAACGAACAATGATTCAGCAGGAAATATCCGTTACCAAGATATTAATGGAGATGGTATTATAACTGCGTCTGGAGATCGCGTTCGTTTGGGTAATTCCTTACCTGAAATGCAATATGGCGGATCACTTTGGGCTGAATGGAAAGGATTTGACTTTAATTTGTCTTTCCAAGGTATAGGACACCAATTAAAATATTGGTCATGGCCTCTAACGCCTTTCCAGTATCAAGCATACTCTTGTCCGTTAAATTTAATTGAAAGCCATTGGAGTCCAAATGCAACAGATGAGGAAAATGCAAAAGCAAAATATCCGAAATTGACAACTAATGATGCTAATATTTACGCCAACAGTGATTTCTATCTATTTAATGGTGCATATATGCGTATCAAGAATATCTCTTTAGGCTATACAATTCCATCAAATATTACCAAGAAGTTTTTTGTCAATAAATTAAGGGTTTACTTCAGTGCCAATGACCTCCCTGCTTTCTCTAAATACCCGGAAGGCTATGATCCAGAATGGGACCGCAGTAGCGATCTTATTACATCTTCTTATATATTTGGCCTTAATGTATCATTTTAATTAAAAACAGCATTATGAATATAATAAATAAATTTTTAACAACAGGGATTATAGCTCTATGCTTGACATCCTGTGCTGATCTTGATTTAAATCCTCTGTCAGAAGGATCAAGTGAAAATTGGTACCATGACGAAACCGAAATCGAAATGGCGCTTAACGATTTATGGAGACCAGATTTTTTCCCTATAGATGCAATTTATTGGGATGATGACTTATTAAATAGAAATGGATCTAATGAAATCACATTAGGTACGGTTACTTCACAATGGGGAGAAGCTTCAACCCCAATATTTGTTACGGACGGTTTATCATAAAGCCCTGAATCAGATTGAACACCAGAAGGTTCAGGCAAATGCCGAAACTATTTTCTACGAACAAATGCAATACCTGTTGCATGATACCGATTATTACCAACTGGAAGAACTGAAGAAAGTGATGAAGCAGGCCATAGAAGCGCTGCCACCCACTTACCGGGAGGCATTCGTCATGCACCGCTTCCAGCAGATGAGCTATAAGGAAATAGCCGACCAGCTGCATGTTTCCACCAAAACAGTAGATTACCGCATCCAGCAGGCCCTAAAACAATTACGTACAGACCTGAAGGATTACCTTCCACTACTTGTTTTGTTATCGTTGAATTAAAAACAAATTTTATACATAAACAGCTTATATCTATAAATTTATCTGTGTATATTTGCATATGCCAACTTCGTGTTGGCACTAATCGTGTTTTTATAACTTAATTCAATAGAACTAGTATGCAGACAAAGGTTTTAGCTTTAGCTTTAGCCTCATGTATGACATTCAGTACAACTTCGGCTCAGAACAACGAAGGGAAAAAGATGAAAGCCTACATGGTGGCCGATGCCCATTTGGACACACAATGGAACTGGGATATCCAGACAACCATCAAACAGTATGTATGGAACACTTTAAGTCAGAATCTCTACTTACTCGACAATTACCCCAATTATGTATTTAATTTTGAGGGAGCGGTAAAGTATTCATGGATGAAGGAATATTATCCGGATCAATACGAGAAGATGAAAAAGTACATTGCCAACGGGCGCTGGCATCTGACCGGTAGTGGCTGGGACGCCAACGAAACGGTAATTGTATCTCCCGAATCATGGTTACGTAATATCCTGTTGGGACAGAGCTTCTACCGTACGGAATTCGGAAAAGAAAGTACAGACATATTCCTGCCAGACTGTTTTGGATTCAGTTATTTCATTCCTACATTAGCTTCACATTGCGGACTGATAGGTTTCTCTACACAAAAACTCGGATGGAGAAACAATGCTTTCTTTGAAGGTGGGAAGAAATATCCGTTTACTATCGGACTTTGGCAGGGCATCGACGGCAGCCGCATCATGATGACTCACGGTTTCGGATACGGAGAAAGGTTTAAAGACAGCGATCTCTCTTCTAACAAGAGACTGATGAAAGAAATTTCTGAAAGTCCGCTCAACATGGTTTATCGCTATTATGGTACAGGCGATACGGGCGGCTCACCAAACCTGCCTTCTGTTCGTGCGGTCGAGAAGGGTATCAAAGGCAAGGGCCCGATCGAGATTATCAGTGCTACAAGCGACCAATTATACAAAGACTTTCTCCCGTATGAGAATCATCCGGAATTACCGGTATACGACGGCGAACTGTTTATGGATGTACATGGTACCGGATGTTATACCTCACAGGCAGCCATGAAACTTTACAACCGCCAGAATGAACAGTTAGGTGATGCCGCCGAACGTGCTTCCGTCGTAGCAGAATGGTTAGGACAGGGCGAATATCCGCAGCGCGATCTTACCGAAAGCTGGAAGCGGGTGTTCCTGCATCAGTTCCATGATGACCTGACCGGAACGAGTATTCCGCGCGCATACGAGTTTTCATGGAACGATGAACTTATCTCACTGCAGCGTTTCTCAAAGAATCTGACCAACGCGGTCAGCGGAGTAGCCAACCGGATGAATACCAATGTATCCGGAACACCGGTTATCATATACAACACACAGGCATATCCTGTTAGTAATGTAACGTCAATAACGCTTCCAGACATGGCTGTTTCCTATCATGTTACAGATGCCAAAGGACATAAAGTAGCTTCTCAAGTAGTAACAGACTCTAAGGGAAACCGTAGCCTCCTTGTTGATGCAAGTGTACCCGGAACCGGATTTGCTGTATATAGTGTAAAGGCTGGCGGAAAAGCGGCTACTTCCGTATCGAAGGATGCCAATGTAATCGAGAACTCTGTTTATAAGGTTACAGTCGACAAACAAGGTAATATAGCTTCGCTCATCGACAAGCGTAACGGTAAGGAGCTTGTTGCTTCCGGCAAGTCTATAGGCCTCGTCGTGTTTGACGACTGCAAGTCGGAAGCATGGCCGGCATGGGAAATTCTTAAACATACAGTCGACAAGGAACCGGTAATTATAAAGGAAAACGTAAGCGTGAAAATAGTTGAGAACGGTCCGCTGCGTAAGTCTTTGCTTATCTCCAAGAGCTATGGAGATTCAAAGATCAACCAGTACATTCGTCTGTATGAGGGAAGTCAGGCCGACCGCATCGACTTCTACAACGAAGTGGACTGGCGTTCGCTCAATGCACTGCTGAAGGTACAATTCCCGCTCAACGTAAGTAATGAGAAAGCGACTTACGATATCGGTTTGGGAAGTGTTGAACGTGGCAACAACCGCGACAACAGTTACGAAGTATATTCGCATGAATGGACCGATCTTACAGACCGTTCGGGCGATTATGGCGTAACGATTCTCAACGACTGTAAATATGGATGGGATAAGCCCAACGACAACACAATCCGTCTGTCGCTTCTCTATTCTCCGAAGCCGGGAAACGGTTTTACTTATCAGGATCGTCAGGATTTCGGATACCACGAGTTTACCTACAGCCTCATTGGTCATGAAGGACAGCTTAATAAGGCAAATACAGTACAGAGAGCAACTGCCTACAACAGTCCGCTGCATGCTTTCGAATCGCCTAAGCACAAAGGTGATTTGGGACGTGAATTCTCTTTCGCATCATCAGATAACGACCATGTGGTAGTCCGTGCGTTAAAGAAAGCCGAGAATGGTGACGAATATGTAGTACGTGTTTATGAAACAGCCGGAAAGGATACTCAGACCGCTACTATTTCTTTCGCTTCGAACATCGTTAAAGCGGTTGAAGCCGACGGAACAGAGAAGGAGATAGGCAGCGCTTCATTCAGCGGTAACAAACTGAACGTAAATATCAAACCATTCAGCGTAAAGACCTACCGTCTGAAACTTGAAGGCAATGTTTCTGAAAAGGCCGGTACATGCTATGCAAATGCACAAAGTCTGGAACTTCCGTTCAACAAGAATTGTTTCTCACATAATGAATTCCGTTCTGCCGGCGACTTTGAAGGCGGTAACAGTTATGCGGCCGAACTCTTGCCAAAAGAAGGACTGACGGTAGATGGAGTCCATTTCACGTTCGGCGAAATGGATACTTTCAACGGACTGGCTTGTCAAGGTGATACAATCAAATTACCGGCCGACGGCAATTATAATAAAGTATATCTGCTTGCGGCTTCATCAGCTGGCGACCGTACAGCTACCTTCACTGTCGGCAACAGCAAACAGACCGTGAATGTCCCTTATTACACGGGTTTCATCGGACAATGGGGACATGAAGGTCACACTCAAGGTTATCTGAAAGATGCTGATATTGCCTATGTAGGGACACACAGCCATTCGAGATTTGAAGACCGGGCATATGAATTCACTTATATGTTCAAATATGGCATTGATATACCAAAAGGCGCTACAGAAATCATTCTTCCGACCGATAAGAATGTTGTCATATTTGCAGCAACTACCGTAAACGAAAGCAACACAGTTAAACCGGCAGGTGAGCTGTTCCGCACAAACAATAAGACAAATGAAGCGAATACACAGATGGCTCGTACCAATATACTCAAAGGCGCAAAGATCATTTCAGTATCAGGTGCCGTAAACGATAACGAAAGCGCCGAAAAACTGATTGATGGAGATATGGAAACTAAATGGTGCGACACGAACAACGCTCCCAACTATGTCGCTTTTGACTTGGGAAGTGAAAAGACCTTCAGCGGATGGAGAATCGTAAACGCAGGATCCGAAGAAACAAGCTACATCACTCGTGCATGTTTGTTGCAGGTTCGTAACTCACTCACGGAAGAATGGAAGACAGTCGACATGATCGACGGTAACAGAAACAACAACGTGGATCGTAACATCAAAGCGGCGAAAGCACGTTATGTACGATTGTATGTAACCGGACCGGCACAGTCTGTCAATGAAAGTACAACACGTATATACGAATTCGAACTTTATCAATAAATCATACAGATAAAGAAAGAGGATTGACAGAGCGGCTGTCTT
>UMJP01022265.1_pt1 | contig 15433 bp, 1 predicted proteins | sample 1966041 | NCBI WGS metagenome assembly UMJP01 (sample SAMEA4836153, study PRJEB28245) | human gut metagenome | biome: gut microbiome; material: fecal sample | place: Denmark | collected 2008
ACGCTGTCAAAGAGCTTTTGTCAAATGAAAATCAAAAATCCAGCCCTCTTAGACCGCTGATGTACCTTATCAACAGTCTCCACCTATGCTATGAGAGAAATAGGACAGTTCTACCTTATTATAGAAAATAAGTTTATATAAAGTTATAAAGAAGCTGAAGTCAATTTAACTCTTGAAATTAGCTGAAAAAGCAGATGTTGAAGATTATTCAAACCAGTAAGGTCTAAGTCTTTCTATACTTAATGATTAAGGTTACTTACAAACGTTATTTGCTACGAAAAAAATATCTCAGTTTTAAAATCCAAACATTGAATAAATGAACATTCTAGCTGACTCGAACAATTTGGAGCATGGCCAATCTTTTTAGTGTCTAATATTTGTGATGTACTTTTTGCTGTCTGATAGACTTCTTGGACTTCAATTAGCAAATGAGTCAAGATATGATTGTAGTGTTTGAAAAACAAAAAAATAAATTTACTTACTTTTTAACATGCGGATATGATAGGCTAATTTTTTGCTTCAACAAGAAGAAATATTAAAGCATAAATGAGAATATCAGCCATTTAAACTAGTTTTATTTTCTCATGAGTTTAGAATGATAACATGTTCAAGCCGATTAGGTTAAAAATGAAAGTGAATTTTATATTTTCATGGAAACTGGTAAATACGCCATAATAAAGAGTTTTGACATATTTTATGTAGAATTCAGGAAGTAAAAACAATAAAATTGTCAGACAACTAATATTTTTTTAAAAAAGTGAGATTAAAACCTTGACTGTAAATTGTCAGAATGTTAGAATATGGAGTGAATCATGACTATGAGAAAACTGACTTATAATCATGTGACCTATAACTAACTATCTTTTAGAGGGAGATTTTTAATGAAAGACTTTTTTAATAGACGCCAACGCTTTTCATTGCGTAAATATTCGTTTGGTGTCGCTTCAGTCTTGCTAGGAACAGCACTTTTTGCTGCTCATAGTGTACAGGCAGATGAAGTAGCGACCCCAACTGTATCGGCGGGTAATCCGGGCACATCAGTAGCAGGAGAAAGTTCAAGTAGTTTAGTCAATACTACGACAACAGCACCCCAATCAAATCCAGCAGCTAGCGTGACTTCCCCATCCGCTTCTGCAACATCTACGTCAACAGTTGCTTTGGTATCATCAGCTTCTGAAGTAGCAAGTGCTTCAACAACAGAAACAACGTCTACAGCTACAGCACCAGCGACAACAGCAACAGCTGCAGCTACTGCTAGCTCAACTCCAACAGCTGCGGGTACTACATCTGTAGGTTCAGCAACTTCTTCTTCAACAGGTGCAACTAGCACATCAGCTGTAACTCCAACAGCGGTACAACCTACAGTGGCACAGCCAGTCGCTTCAACAACACAACCGACGGCTACAACACAACCTGTATCAACGCCTACAGCTACTCAGCCAGTTGCTTCAACACAGCCTACATCGGCTTCAGTGGCACAACCTGCAACGACAACTTTGACAACGTCAACACCAAGTCCAACGTCCGTAGCGAATACAGCAGCTTTGACAACAATGTTGACGGCGAACCCAATGTCCGCTGCAGGAACTGCACCAGAAGTACGTAGTCGTAGCAGTCGTAGACGTCGTGATGCGGCAAATCCGGTAACAACTAACTATACAACCGGTCCAGCTACGGCAACTCCAGCTATGAGTGATCCTAACGGGGCAACAATTTCAAGCCGTCCCTTAGTTGTTCCAACACCTAAGGATTCTGGTCAACATGTAACTACAGGAATTGACTTTCAGTTAAATCCCAATCCGTCACAATACACCTTTGCTGTAACTGATCTAAATAGTTTTAATGCAACATACAATAAAAAATACTATTATCGTCTGTCTAAACCATACAATGCTTCAAATGATATTACAATTGAGTTAGTTGATGGTCAGAATAATAATGTGGTTGAAACTAAGTCAATTAATGGTTCCGGTACTGTAAGTTTGGGTCAATCAATCTTAGCTCCTCTGACTGGTAGTTCTCAGGCCTATATTGAATTCCGTTTTGAGAATATTCAGGATGCGGATAAATCAAGTCGACCAGCTCTACGTGCGACATGGAAAGTATCGGGACTAGTTCAGAACTTTGCAGGTCAACGTTCTGGTATTCAAATCTACGATGTTGCGAATAAAGCAAACGAAGGTACATCAATCACAGACCCACAGTACTATATTCCTCGCTTAACAGATAAAACAACTTATTATAAAGCTGTTGATAGAGGGACTAGGCAAGATGTCTCTAGAACCGAGGGTATTGCTACTATCACGACTGCTAAACGTTCGAATGACGTGAAGAATTCTGATATTGTTGCAAGATATGCAGACGGGACTGTAGATGTTAGAAACGAAAATGGTCAAATTGTTAACAAAACAACCTATGTTAATGTGGACCGTAATAATATCAATCCTCAGGAATATAAGGAAGACGGCGCTGAGATCAACCTTGGTACTTACACATCAACAGGTATGGAGGGGCAAAATCTTACTGCTTCAGGTCTTCGTGCATTTGAAGGCTATAAATTGTATCAGACAGCTGATTCAAGATCTCTTATTGATGTTTTGAAACAACCTTTCCATGTTGGGCAACGTTGGTTTGATGTGGCAAATGCTCAGGGGGGAGTTAAGCGTATCAAAGAGGTTGTCAGTGAAGATGGGACTGTACGCATTGAAATGTGGGCCATCAAGTCTGACAGTCTGAATAAAATCTCTAGTGACCTGAATACAGATGGTTACTTTAAAGTTTACGAAACTGTTATTCCACCAGGAAAAAACAACTACGATGTCCGTCCTCAAGATGCAGGTAAGGATATTGATGTTTCTGACCCAGGTTGGAATCAAGATAATAACACTCCACAAATTCCTAAACCAGGTTTTGAGTACATTGACTCACTTAAGAGTAAGCTGGTACAAGGTAAACCATTTACTATTTTTAGTGATAAACAAGTCACAAACTATAAGGGCGATCTTCAGTTCGAAAAGACAGAAAATAATGTGACAACTCTTCTTTTCAAGAGACCAAATGGAACGTTCTATAAGATGGATAAGGAGTACTTACAAGATGCATCAGGTAATCCAACTGGAAAAGTTAATATGAAGGAGACTGATGTCTCAGCAACTGATGCAAATGGGTATAAACCTACCTATGTTTCAAAAGGTGAGTTCTACGTAAACCGAGGTGATAAGGATAATGCGTATTCTATTAATGGCACACCTGTATCTTCTGGGAACGTCTTCCGTTTACAAAATGATTTGAACCCAGTTTATCGTACGGTTTATTACTATGCTAAGCCTGAGCCAGTAAAAGTTAAACTTCAGTTTACAAAAGCACTTGCAGGTCGTACCTTGCAAGATGGTGAGTTCGACTTTAAGATTCAAGATACAGCAAGTGGTTACAATGAAACAGTATCTAACCAAAATGGTAAGGTTACTTTTAGTGAGCTTACTTTCACAAAACCAGGAGTGTATACCTACAAAGTGAACGAAGTTCCAGGGACAGATACAGATGTAGACTATGATGGTATGGAATCAACTGTTACTATTACCGTAACAGAGAAAAATGCTATTGGTGATTTGGATGCAAAAGTCACTTACACCTCAATCAATGGTCAAGATGACTCTGGAAACACAACTGACACTAATGTTTCAGCAACAAATCCGACGGTTAGAACCGGTACTGATACAGAATTCAACAACTTTGTCGTAGCTCCAGTAAACGTTGAATTTGACTTTACGAAGAAATTATCTGGTCGTAATCTAAAAGCAAATGAGTTTACTTTTAATCTTTTGAATGAAGCAGGTGCAGTGGTTGGCACTGCAAAAAATGATTTGAACGGCAATATTAAATTCACGGGCATTAAATACAAAGTTAGTGATCTTGGAACAAATTCTGCAGGAAAGCGAAATGACAGCAAGACCTTTAACTACACTGTAAAAGAGGTTGTGCCAACGACAGCCGAAGCTGGTATGTCTTATGACCAAATGGAAGCGAAAGTAGCTGTTACTGTTACTAAGACAGGTCATACTTTGACAACTGCTACAACTTACTCATCAGTTAATGGTATTGATGCTAATGGTAACCCAACGACGGGTGTAGATAAAGAATTTAACAATACCTTCACACCGAACCCAGTAAAAGTAAACCTTGAGTTCGATAAGTCTCTTTCAAATGGTACGCTTAATGCTGGTGATTTCAGCTTTAAATTAACTGGTGACGGTAATGTTAATGAAACGGTAACAAATAAAGCTAATGGTAAGATTAACTTTAGTACGTTGTCATTCGATAAAGCTGGTGTTTATAACTACACTGTAAAAGAAGTACCTGGAACAAACACAGATGTTGATTATGATGCGATGACAATCAACGTGAAGGTTACCGTAACAAAAGATGCCAATACGGGTCTATTGTCAGCAAGCACAGTGATGACTTCATCAGGTGGTGAAGCAACAGATGCCAATGACAGAGTCTTCAACAACTATGTAGTTCCTGCAATCCCAATCAGAGTAGACTTCAAAAAAGCCTTGGTGGGTCGTCCCCTTAAAGAGAATGAGTTCACATTTGAAATGAAGGATAAAAACGGAGTTGTTGTTGCTACTGGAACCAATGATGAACATGGTGTTGTTACCTTTAATCAACTCCCAGAAGTGAAAAATGCTCAAGTTGGTAAAGTCATCAAGTACACGGTGTCTGAGAAAGTTCCAGCTAACAAAGAATTCGGTGTCACTTACGATAACATGGTTGCTGAGGTTTCTGTGACTGTTTCTAAGAATGCAGACCACACTTTGAAAGCAACGGTGGCCTATCCAGGAGGAGACACAGAGTTTAACAACACCGTCACTCCTCCAACAACGCCTGACTTCCAACCAGAAAAATTCATTGTTAACAAAAAGAAATTTGACATCACTGGTAACAAGTTGATGGATGACGACAATGAGTTGACAAATGAATACACTGAAACAAATGCGGATCCATACGTAGACAAGACAAACAACAATGAGCCTGAAAACTTGAATACCAAGACAGTTAAGAAGGGCGATGAGATTGTTTACCAAGTATGGTTGGATACAACAAAATTAAAAGCAAGTGACAATATTCAAGCTGTTGGTATTACAGATAAATATGAAGCTGACAAACTAGAGATCAATGTTGCAGATATCAAAGCTTACGATTCAGTAACGGGTGCAGATGTAACCTCTAAGTTTGTCATCACAGTAAACAATGGAGAAATCACTGCAACTTCTAAAGACGAATTTATCAAAGATAAAGTTAACAACCCTGTTATCGACACAACTAAGTTCGAATTTGGCCGTTACTACAAATTTGATATTCCTGCTACTGTTAAGACAACGACTCCAGATGGTGTGGATATTGTAAATACAGCAAATCAAATTGTTCACCAGTACGATCCGACAAAAAGAGATATCACTAAGCCAGAAAAACCAACACAAAAACGTGTCGTAAATCTTCCAATCTCACTTCCTCTTAACTTCACTAAGAGACTTGATGGTCGTCAGCTTCAGGCTAATGAATTTACTTTTGAACTCCGAAAAGATGGCGTTAAGGTTGCTGAGGCCCAAAATGGTGCACCAAATGCCAATGGTGTTGCCAAGATTAACTTTAAAGCACTTCAGTTCACCCATGCTGATCTTGGAAAAACTTATACTTATACAGTAAATGAAGTTGCGGGTTCAGATGCAACGGTGACATACGATACCATGGTTGCGACGATTACAGTCACTATCCAAAAAGATGGTACGGCTAAAGCTATCGTTGCACACTTGGACCAAGATGCATCGGATAAAGAGTTTAACAATAAGGTGAAACCACCTGAAGAACCTAAGTTCAATCCAGAAAAATACGTTGTTTCTACAGAAAAATTCGATATCACAGGCGACAAGTTGCTTGACGATGATTCTGAATTGGCAGACAAGTATGGTGATACAAACGCTAATCCATATGCGGATGGTACAGCTAACAATGAACCAGAAAACTTGAATACGAAGACAGTGAAACCAGGCTCTAAATTGGTTTACCAAGTATGGTTGGATACAACACAATTTAGCGCAACTAACACTGAGAATATTCAAACAGTCGGCATCACAGATAACTATGATGAAGCCAAGTTGAATGTGAACTCAATCAAGGTTTACGATAGTGTGACTGGTGCAGATGTTACTTCTAAGTTTGATATTGCAAATACTGGTGGCGTGATCACAGCGACCCTTAAAGCTGGCTTCACGAAATCACTAGGAGATGCCAACAACACTCAAATTATTGATACAACTAAGTTTGCGTTTGGCCGTTACTATAAATTTGATATCTCAACAACCGTGAAAACGGATGCCCCAGCAGGAAAAGATATCGAAAATACAGCTGGTCAAATTGTTCACTACTACAACCCAAGAACCAACACAGTTGAAAAACCAGAAAAACCAACTGAAAAACGTGTAAACAGCGTTCCAGTTCCACTTGAGTTGAATTTCACTAAGAAACTTGATGGTCGTCAACTTAAAACTAATGAATTTACATTTGTTCTTAAGAAAGATGGCGTTGAAGTAGAACGTGCGAAAAATGATGCTCCTGATGCAACTACCGGTATCGCTAAGATTAACTTCACGAAACTTGAATTTGGTAAGGATGATATTGGCAAGACTTACAATTATACAGTGGAAGAAGTTAAAGGAACAGATTCAACAGTGTCTTACGATGGCATGGTTGCAACAGTAAGGGTTTCAATTTCTCATGATGGTACGGCAAAAGCAATCGTGAAGAATGTTGTAGACGCACCAGACAAAGAGTTCGATAACCGTGTGACACCACCAGAAGAACCTAAGTTTAACCCAGAGAAATATGTTGTTAGAGATGAAGACTTTGATTTAACTGGTAAGAAACTTTTGGATGATGATTCTGAGTTAGCTGATAAATACGGCGATACTAAGATTAATCCTTACGCAGATAAATCTAATAATAATGAAAAAGTTACTGTCCTTAATGATAAGGGTGAGTTGGAAGAAGTCTTTGAAAACCTCAATACTCAGCCTGTTAAACGTGGTCAGAAATTCTACTATCAAGTATGGCTTGATACAACTCAATTTAGTGCTAACAATAAAGAAAATATCCAAACTGTTGGTATCACAGACAATTATGATGAATCAAAATTGATTGTGACTAAAAACACTATTAAGGTTTATGATGGTGAGACTGGTGCAGATGTGACATCTAAGTTTGACGTTGCTGTTACTAACGGTATTATCACTGCAAACTTGAAATCAGGCTTTACGAAGTCACTAGGTGATGCAAATAATACTCAAGTTATTGATACAACTAAGTTTGAATTTGGTCGTTACTACAAAGTAGTTATACCTGCTACAGTTAGTCAAGATGCTTACGATGGTTCTGAAATCGAAAATACTGCGACACAAATGGTTCATTATTATAACCCAAGAACGCATAAAGTTGAGAATCCAGATAAGCCAACGCAAAAACGTGTGAACAACATTCCAACAGCTATTCAGCTAATCTTCGGTAAGACACTTAATGGTCGCAAATTGCAAGCAGATGAATTTAGCTTTGTCTTGAAAGATAAAGAAACTAATAAGATTCTTGAGAAGGCTAAGAATGATGCAGATGGTAAAGTTACCTTCAAGACAATCAACTATTCAAAAGCTGATATTGGTCAAACATTTAACTATATTGTTGAAGAAGAGAAAGGTGACAAACCAGGTGTTACTTATGATGATATGAAGGTTAACGTGACTGTTCAAGTTATTCAGCCTTCTTCTGGTGATCAGTTGTCAACAGTTATCTCTTATGCTACTGAAGGTGGAGATGCCTTTACTGCGGATGATACAGTATTTGACAATAACGTAACACCAAACTTTAAACCAGAGAAGTATGTTGTTTCTAAAGAAAAATTTGATCTTAAGGGCACAAAACTTCTCGATGATGATGCGCCTAACGGTAAGGTTGAAGCTGAAAACTTGAATCACCATACACTTACTCGTGGTCAGAAATTCTACTACCAAGTATGGCTTGATACTCGTGAATTTACAGCTGAAAGCAATATTCAATCAGTAGGAATCACAGATGACTATGATGAAGCTAAACTTGATATTGATGAGTCAGCAATCAAGGTTTATGATGGTGAAACAGATGTTACTGATAAATTTGATATTTCAATCAAAAACGGTGTCATCTACGCAACTTCTAAACCAAGTTTGACTAAACCTATTAGTGCAACTGATGCGACTCCAGTTATTGATACGACTAAGTTTGCCTTTGGACGTTACTATAAATTTGATATCCCAGCAACTGTTAAAAATATTAAAGACAATGACGGTGTTGAGTTTAGTAATACGGCCAATGAAATTGTTCATCAATACAACCCTTACAATAAGCAAGTTACAACTCCTAAAAAACCAACTCAAACACGTGAAAATAACGTTCCAGTTCCACTTGAGTTCAACTATACTAAGAAACTTGAAGGACGTGAGTTGACTGCAGGTGAGTTCAGCTTCTTATTGAAAGACCAAGATGGAAAAGTCCTTCAAACTGTATCAAATGATAAAGACGGCCACATCAAGTTTGAACAACTCTTGTTCAGCAAGGCTGATCTTGGTAAGACATTTACTTATACTGTAGAAGAAGTCAATGACAATAAACCTGGTATTTCTTACGATGCTATGAAAGCAACGGTGACAGTACAAGTAACTAAGGATGGTAAAATTCTTAAGACTGTCGTTAATCATGCTTCAACAGGTGGAAATGCTACAGATGCTAACGACAAAGAGTTCAACAACAAGGTGGTTCCACCAGAAAAACCTAAGTTCCAACCAGAGAAATATGTTGTAAACCAAGAGAAATTTGACATTACTGGTGATAAACTCGTTGATGATGATAAAGAGTTGGCAGACAAGTATGCGGATACTAATGCGAACCCATACGTAGACAAGACAGACAACAACGAGAAAGAAAACTTGAATACTAAGACTGTGAAACGTGGCGATAAATTGGTTTACCAAGTATGGCTTGATACAACTAAATTTGACGCAAACAACAAGGATTATATTCAAACCGTTGGTATCACTGATAACTACGATGAGAAGAAACTTAATGTTAACCAATCAGATATCAAAGCATACGATGGTAAAACTGGTAAAGATGTTACAGCAATGTTCGATATCAAGGTTGAAAACGGTGTGATTACAGCCAACCTTAAAGATGGCTTCACTAAGTCACTTGGTGATAAAGATAATACCCAAATTATCGATACAACTAAGTTTGCCTTTGGTCGTTACTATAAGTTTGACATTCCGGCAATTGTTAAAGACAGTAAGAATGAAAAAGGTGAGTTTGACGTACCTTCTGGTTCAGATATTGAAAACACAGCGGGACAAACAGTTCACTACTACGACCCAACAGTTAAGAAGGTCGTGAAAACACCTGAAAAACCAACTGAAAAACGTGTTGTTAACATTTCAGCTAGTGTTACGTTTGAATTCACTAAAAAACTAGAAGGTCGTGACCTTAAGGCTGGTGAGTTTAGCTTTGTACTTAAGGATAGAAAAGGTAAAGTGATTGAAACTGTAAGCAATGATGCTGACGGTAAGATTAAGTTCTCAGCACTTGAGTACAAACATGGTGAAGAAGGTATCCACTTCTACACGGTTGAAGAAGTGAAAGGTAATGATACTACAGTAACTTACGATAAGATGGTAGCTAAAGTTACTGTTTTGGTAGCTAAGGGTGGTAACGTTATGACAGTAACTTCTAAATTGCCAGAAGATACTGAGTTCAACAACATTGTAACGCCACCGACACCACCAACTCCAGTGGTGCCACCAGTTACACCACCAACACCACCAACTCCAGTGGTGCCACCGGTTACACCGCCAACACCACCAACTCCAGTGGTGCCACCGGTTACGCCGCCAACACCACCAACTCCAGTGGTGCCACCAGTTACACCGCCAACACCACCAACTCCAGTAGTACCACCAGTTACACCACCGACATCTCCAGAAGTATCTAGAGAACAGGGTCTTCCTAAGACTGGTGAGAACAAGTCTGTAGTAGCAATGGCATTCGGAGGACTCCTTGCGGCAGCTGGACTTGGTTTGGCAGGAAAACGAAAAAAAGAAGACTAAGATAATAATAGGCGTAAAAATAAGATAGTTAGTAAGATTATTTCAGTTTTCAAGAAGAGAGGCTTGACCGAATAAGGTCAGGCTTCTTTTTGTTCGGCACTTAAAAATATCGTAAGTGACCAATAATGAAGTCAATTAAGAAGTTCCAAAGTCTTTATGGGCTGTGGAACTTTTTTTATATTTTGCTAACTTATTACATGGACATGTGTGAGGAGGATGATCTGATTGTTTCTCTCACAAGAGATGAGTAGATTCAAATTGATATTAACTTCTTCATGACAGTAGATTAGTACTTTCAAATAAAATATATTATGAATGATGTGGGTAATGGTAGAAGCTGATAAAAGACTTTGAGCTATTGTCTATTTAGTTATGGTGAATTTGATAATCTTGCAGTCACAATAGAAGCATCTTATCTAGGGGCTACACCATCATTTTTTGATTGAGAAATCAGAAAAAATCAAAGTTTAAGTTCTCATATGAACTTTCAATAGACTATCATTACTCATTTTATGATTAAGATGATGGGAGGTAGAAGTTTCATAGAAGCAATAGGGAGCGACATTAAAGATAACATCTAGTAGTCGGATTAGTTAACAGTATTGGAAAGGGAGGAGACTTTCTGATAGTTGCTTTGTAATTGGATGCTCAAAGATCTCTTATAAGATAGAAATGTATTACTGGTACTATTTTGAGTATTGAAATTATTTCGTAATATCGTTGGTTATTCTTTCATTTGTATTTGAATAAGATACTAGTAGGCATAATTTTTCTCACAGGTTTTGTTATCTTTTGATTTTTTGAAGTTAGAAAATACTAGGACTCATTCTCTATTAATCCTAACTTATGAGAGTCTTTTTTAAGTTGAATACTAGTATGCTAAACAGGTGAGAGCAATTATGGATGTTGGATTGTTGCAAACTTTCTTTAAGATTTTACTAGTGTTAATGAAGAAATACTGTTAAACGAAGAAGATGTTAGTGTTATTTTAGACGGATAAAGTTATTCTAAGGTTAGGACTAGATGTATATGCCATTTTCATTAAAGATAAAAATATCTATATGAGTGTAAAAGGAAAAGAAATGAGAGGTTATGTGCGTATATTGCCATTATTATGGATTAAAGTGAGAATAATATAGTGTATATTATAAGATGTTAATTCATTTTTATAATATTATTTCTTTCGGATTATAGGTTTAAATTACTATTTTTAGAACTTACTTCTGTTTATATATGGTGATTTAAGTATTTATGGACCATGAGATGGGTTTGGAATCTTTGACGCTTTTATTAGAAAACAACAAATGTAATCCGAGTTAATTTATTTTAGAAAAGCGTAATTTATATAATGAAATATTAGAAAACAGTAGTTGTCGCCTTATTTTAGAAAGCGCTTAACGTATTATAAATAAAAGGTTTCTAACGTTTTTATGTCTTTTGTAAATAACGTTACTCTTACAATTGTCAGACAACTAAACTTTTTTAAAAAACATTGTTTAATCACTTGACTCTAAATTGTCAGAATGTTAGAATGAAAAAGAATCATGGATATGAGGGGAATTAACTTATAATCATGTATCTATAACTAACTATTTTTTTAGAGGGAGACTTAAACATGAAAGACATTTTCAACAGGCGCCAGCGCTTTTCATTGCGTAAATATTCATTTGGTGTCGCTTCAGTCTTGTTGGGGACGGCACTCTTTGCTGCTCACACTGCACAGGCTGATGAAGTCGTAGCATCTGATGCTTCTTCATCAAACCCTGGTTCATCAGTTGAGGGCGAAAGTTCCTCAGAACTGGTTGAGACGAATACAGCATCAACAGCTCAAGCAGATCCTACTGCAGTTGTATCTTCAACTGAGGCAACTGCGTCAACATTTAACTTGACGCCAGAAGCTTCAACAACAGATAAGGTTGCCACAGAGACAACTGACAAACAAGCTACAGAAACTGCGAAACCAGAAGCTTCTAAACCAGCTTCAGAGGCTGCAAAGCCAACAGAAAAAGCTACTTCAGAAGCAGCTAAGCCAGCTACAGTAGCATCAACAGCTACAGCCAGCAACAATGTTGAAACACCAGCTTCAACAAGAACAGCTTCAAACACTTCAGCTACAGCATCAACAACTGCTCCAGCAACTGAAAATACTGAAGCAGCTGAAACCACAGCAGAAGCTACAAGTGTTAGCCCACGTGTTACAGCAAATACTTACTCTGTAAGATCTGCTGCAGACCGTAGTGCAACACTTGACCGTGCTGCTAGTGATATCACAAATGCTGGTGCTTTGGCAACAGGTCGTAGCCGTCGTCGTAATACACGTGCTTTGACAGATCACAACTATGAGGCGGTCTCTGTAGAAACTCACCTTAAAGATGGTGAAAAAGCTACTCCAGACATGACAGATCCTAATGGTGCAACTGTTCGTTCTCAAACAGTGCCATCGGGCTACCAAGCTAAAGAAGGTGACTACTATACTTATAGTATCGTAGATCTTACTAATTTTAACAAACGTTACCATACAAATTACTATACACGTGCTTACAAGAGATTTGATGCTTCAACAGATACTACTGTTGAATTGGTTGACAAGAACACTGGTAATGTATTAGAAACAAGAACCGTATCAGCTTCTAGTGGTATTCAAAAATTTACGACTACCAAAGCAGCCTCTAATGGGGAGTTAACTTGGCAAGTAGATTACGATAAAGGTTTAGGTGCTGGACCAGGGAAGACAGATTCACCGTTTATCCAACTTGGATATGAAGTTGGTGCAAGTATCAAGGCTTTAGTTGCTCCAGGACACAATCTAACTCCTACAGAACAAGCTTTATATGATGCAGTTTATGCTGCGCGTAATTCAACGGATATCATCAACGTTGTAGAACCAGCATATAATGGTCGTACTATTACAGATACGAATGCTAAAATTCCATTATTTGTTCAAAAATCAACTTACTATAGAGTAGTCGATAGAAATAATACTTCATTTAATGCGAATAAAACAGATAAAACTGTTCAAGATTATGTACCAAATGGTAATGAAGTAACATTAGCCAACTACACGCTGAAAGCGATGGAAGGACAACACTTTACAGCATCTGGTGAACGTCAATTTGATGGTTACAAACTTTATCAAACAGCTACTCCAGATTCAACAACTGGTTATGTTAGCCGTCCTTATACAGTTGGTACCAAGTTTATGGATGCTGATCGTGCTGGAATAAAACGTATCAAAGAAATTGTTGGAGAAGATGGATCTGTTGTCATTCGTGTTTACTTATTAGATCCAAGACAGCAAAACAAACGTTCTGATGGTACATTGAACACTGATGGCTATATGTTGCTAGCAGAAACCAAGCCTATTAAACCAGGTGATTATAACAAAGAAGAGTTGGTTGTTAAGAAAACACCACTTAAAACGATTGCACACACTGTAACTGATCCAAGAACAGGGGCAAAAACTAATTATCCAAATGGTAAGGACGTTCCATTTGATTTCCAAAGAGATGCTTCTTACACTCCGTATAAGACAGTATTTGTACCATTCTTGGGAGATAATATCGGTCACCTTTCTCCAAACGCACAATTAGAGCGTGGAGTAGGAGGTATTGGTACTAACGTTGACTTGCTCAACTCTTTGACGCCATACAAGCCAACAGTCTACTACTATGTGAAGTCAGAACCTGTAACAGTGACTCCAGAAGTTGAAAAACAACTTGAAGGACGCACACTTGTTAATGGTGAATTTAGCTTTAAGATTAAAGAAGAGCAAGCTAACAAATCAGTTCCTTCATATGAAGAAACAGTAACTAACCAAAATGGTAAAGCTACATTTAGTAAATTAACATTTAACAAAGCTGGAGTATACACTTACACAATTACTGAGGTTAAAGGCTCAGATACAAACGTCGATTATGATGCAATGACTGTTACAATGACAGTTACTGTAACTGAGAAAAATGCTGCTGGTGATTTGCAAGCTTCGGTTAAATACAGTGCTGAAGGTGGATTCAAATCAAGTGCAGATGATAAAATTTTCAACAACTACGTTGTAGCTCCAGTTAAGACTAAGTTCGACTTTAGTAAGGCTCTTGCAGGTCGTACTCTTAAAGAAGGCGAATTTACATTTGCTCTTAAAGATTCAACTGGTAATGTTCTTCAGACCAAGAAAAACAGCGCTAGTGGTGTTATTGCCTTTGATGACTTGACATTTGATAATACTCAAGTTGGTACTCACAAGTATACTGTAGAAGAAGTTATCCCAGATAATAAAGAAGCTGGTATGACTTACGATACAATGAAAGCTGAAGTAACAATCACTGTTACTAAGGAAGGCCACGTTCTTAAAGCAACTAACATTCTTCCAGCAGATACAGAATTCAATAACACATTCACACCAGGTGCGGTTAAAGTTAACCTTGACTTTGATAAATCACTTTCAAATGGTACTTTGAACGCAGGTGACTTTAGCTTCACGTTGACTGGTGATAACAATGTTAATGAAACTGTAACCAACAAAGCTAACGGTAAGATTAACTTTAGCGAATTGTCATTTGACCATGAAGGTGTCTACAACTACACTGTTAAAGAAGTGAAAGGCAACAATGCCGATGTAGACTACGATGAAATGACTATCGCAGTTAAAGTAACGGTTACTAAAGATGCTACTACAGGTCTTTTGGCTGCTAAGACTGAAATGACTTCAACAGGTGGTGAAGCAACTGGTACTGATGACAAGATCTTCAACAACCACGTTGTAGCTCCTGTAACTGCTCAATTTGACTTCAGCAAAGCTCTTGCAGGTCGTAACTTGAAAGCTGGCGAATTTAGCTTTGTATTGAAAGACAAAGATGGTAGAGTCCTTCAAACAAAACAAAATGATGCTAGCGGACGTGTTCGTTTCGATGCCTTGACATTTACAAATGCTCAAGTTGGTAACCACAAGTACACTGTAGAAGAAGTTCAAGGTTCTGAAGCAGGTATGACTTATGACCCAATGAAAGCTAACGTAACAGTTACTGTTACTAAGTCAGGTCATGCGCTTACTGCTGTAGCAACTCTTCCAACTGATACAGAATTCAACAATACATTCACATCAGCTCCAACTCAAGCTCAATTTAAGTTCACTAAACGTCTTGAAGGTAAAGCGCTCACAGCAGGTGCCTTCACATTCGAATTGCTTGAAAACGGCAATGTTATTCAAACTAAGAAAAATGAAGCAGATGGTTCAATCACATTTGATGCTATTGAAT
>UMJP01001183.1_pt1 | contig 15084 bp, 13 predicted proteins | sample 1966041 | NCBI WGS metagenome assembly UMJP01 (sample SAMEA4836153, study PRJEB28245) | human gut metagenome | biome: gut microbiome; material: fecal sample | place: Denmark | collected 2008
TATATTTAGCACCAGCCACCAGTGCGCCCATGTCGAGCGAATAGAGCTGCTTGTTCTTCAAGTTCTCCGGTACGTCGCCACGTACGATTCTTTCGGCAAGTCCTTCAACGATGGCGGTTTTACCAGTACCAGGCTCACCGATAAGGATTGGGTTGTTTTTCGTTCTTCTTGATAAGATTTGGAGCACGCGACGTATCTCCTCGTCACGTCCGATTACGGGGTCGAGCTTTCCACTTCTGGCTTGTTCAACCAAGTTCTTGGCGTATTTCTCCAGACTCTGATAGTTTTCGTCTGCACTCTGGCTCTTCACGTTCTGTCCCTGACGAAGAGCCTGGATGGCAGCGAGCATGTCTTTCTCGTTGGCGCCGGCATCTTTCAGGATGCGGGCTGCTGTAGAATTGCCTTTCAGAATGGCGAGCAGAATAGGCTCTACGCTTACGAACTCGTCGCCCATCTTCCTGGCAGTATCCTCGGCGTTGATCAATATCTGATTGGTGTCATTGGAGAGGTATGGCTGTCCGCCACCCTGTACGCGGGGAAGATGCTGCAATTCCTGCTGCAGGAGCATAGATATCTGTCCTCCGTTCATGCCCAACTTCTGGAAGATATAGTTGGTCACATCAGGTGCTTTCTCGATGATTCCGCTGAGAAGATGCACCGGCTCGATGGTCTGCTGACCATTTCGTTGCGCTGTGTTCACAGCGGCTTGCACCGCTTCTTGCGCCTTGATTGTAAATTTGTCGAATGTCATATATTTCTCCTTTCTTGTTTTATTTGTTTCGTTATGTTATTTGTTGCTTGCCAACCGTTGAAGCGAAATGTGTGCCGAGGTGCAGGGTGCTGACATTCTGTCTTGTTTTTCGTTGTCTTTTAGACATTTATAGTTGAAAATGCTGTCAATGTGTCGGTAATCGGGTGCTTGACGGGAGACGAGTTTTGTACTTTGTGAATGATTCTCTTTGGTCTTAATAGATGACCGGCTTTGGTCTTAATAGACGACAGACTTTGGTCTTAATAGACGACCGGCTTTGGTCTTAATAGATGGCAGAAATGGCTTTTAGGGTTAACTCAGGTCAAGAAACATCGTTCTTGCGTTAAAAAGCTAATAATAACACGAGTGATTTTTGGTGGGCTCAAATATTATTTGTATCTTTGCACCATTATTTCAAATAAGTAGAAATCAATGGCTGAAACAAAGAAAATCAAGACAGCTTTAGTGTCTGTCTTTCACAAGGACGGCTTGGATGAACTCCTTGCCAAGTTGAATGAAGAGGGTGTTAAATTCTTGAGCACCGGTGGTACACAGAAGTTTATCGAGTCACTCGGTTATGAATGTCAGAAAGTGGAGGATGTAACCACTTATCCATCCATCCTCGGTGGACGTGTGAAGACTCTTCATCCAAAAATATTCGGAGGTATTCTTGCACGTCGCGACAATGAGGGCGATCAGGAGCAGATGAAGGAGTATGAAATTCCAAGCATCGACCTCGTGGTAGTAGACCTTTATCCTTTCGAGCAGACTGTGGCAAGCGGTGCAAGTGACGCCGATATCATTGAGAAGATCGATATAGGCGGAATCTCTCTGATTCGTGCCGGAGCCAAGAACTTCAAGGATGTTGTTATCGTGCCCAGCAAGGCTGAGTACAGTGTGCTGCTCGATATCTTGAAGAAGAAAGGTGCTGAGACCGATATCGAGGATCGCAAAATGTTTGCAGAGCGTGCCTTTGGCGTAAGCTCACACTACGATACAGCTATCCACGCTTGGTTCGCTAAGTAATGTGCGTCAAGTTTTAGTGCTGGCGTAGATATTTTAAGCTTAAAATAAACAATTAGTAATTACAAAAGAAAATGGGATTTTTTTCATTTATTCAGGAAATCGCAATGGACTTGGGAACTGCCAACACCATTATTATCAGCGATGATAAGATTGTGGTGGATGAACCCTCTGTTGTAGCCCTCGACCGCCGTACAGACAAGATGATTGCTGTAGGTGAGAAGGCTAAGATGATGTACGAGAAGACTCATGACAATATCCGTACTATCCGTCCTTTGCGTGATGGTGTGATAGCCGACTTTACTGCATGCGAGCAGATGATGCGCGGTCTTATCAAGATGGTGCATACAGGAAGCCGTCTTTTCTCTCCCTCACTCCGTATGGTAATTGGTGTGCCTTCTGGTTCTACCGAGGTGGAGCTCCGTGCTGTACGCGATTCTGCCGAGCATGCTGACGGACGTGATGTTTACTTGATTTTTGAACCTATGGCAGCAGCTATCGGTATCGGTATCGATGTGGAGGCGCCAGAGGGAAACATGATAGTTGATATAGGTGGCGGTTCCACCGAGATTGCAGTCATCTCGCTTGGCGGTATTGTGAGCAACAACTCCATCCGTACAGCCGGTGACGACCTGACTGCTGATATCCAGGAGTACATGAGCCGTCAGCACAACGTGAAGGTGTCTGAGCGTATGGCCGAGCGTATCAAGATACATGTAGGCTCTGCTCTTACCGACCTGGGTGATGAGGCTCCAGAAGACTTTATTGTTCATGGCCCTAACCGCATCACAGCTCTGCCTATGGAGGTGCCTGTATGCTATCAGGAGATAGCTCAGTGCTTGGACAAGACTGTGGCAAAGATCGAGAATGCTGTACTCTCAGCTCTTGAGAACACTCCTCCTGAGCTCTATGCTGATATCGTGAAGAATGGTATCTGGCTCTCTGGTGGTGGAGCTTTGCTCCGTGGACTCGACAAGCGTCTCACAGCCAAGATCAACATTCCTTTCCATATTGCCGAAGATCCATTGCACAGTGTGGCTAAGGGTGCCGGCATCGCGCTGAAGAATGTGGACCGCTTCTCGTTCCTGATGAGATAATTGAAAATCTGAATTTCAGAGAAACTATAGCGTATGCACAACCTTACAGAGTTTCTGGCGAAACACAACCACTGGTTTGTGTTCCTGGTGCTTGAGGTAGTGAGCATGGTACTGCTCTTCAGATACAACAGTTATCAGGGCAGTGTGTGGTTCTCGTCGGCCAACGCCGTTACGGGCAAGGTGTATGAGTGGGATTCGGCTGTGGAGAGTTACTTCTCGCTGTCAGGCGTCAACAGTCAGCTCACTCAGCGCAATGCTTTCCTGGAACAGCAGGTAAGAATGCTTGATGACAGTATCGCCCGCCTTACCCGCAGTCAGGAAGCTGCAGTGACACGCTTGTCAAGCATGGTCCCCTTCCAGGGATGCAGGCTTATTCCGGCAAAGGTCGTCGCCAATATGGTGAACAGATACGACAACCTTATCACTATAGATAAGGGTTCTGCCGATGGAGTGAAGCGCGATATGGGCGTGGTTTGTGGTATGGGCGTGGTAGGCATTGTCTACTTGGTGTCTGAACATTACAGCATCGTCATCCCAGCTCTCAACAGCCATTCCAATATCAGCTGTACCATACAGCGCCGTGGCTATTTCGGCTATCTGCGCTGGCGAGGTGGCTCTTCACAGCTGGCTTATCTCGAGGACGTGCCAAGACATGCTCACTTCAAGTTGGGCGACAATGTGGTGACGAGTGGATATTCATCGGTCTTCCCTCCAGGAGTCATGGTGGGAAAGGTTCTGCATGTGTTCAATTCGGCAGACGGACTGTCATATCGTGTACAGGTTAAGTTGTCTACCGATTTTGCCCGCTTGCGCGATGTGTGCCTTGTTGATGATTCTGCCTTGCAGGAGCGTATCGACCTGATGCGGGCAGCACAGGATTCCATCAAGCCACAGTAATGCACTCTGCCGTTTCGCAGAAACAAAACAGATTTTAAAGACAACACTTTTTCAATTCTTTTTGAAAAATGAGTATAGATATAGTAAAGCGATGGGGAGTATTCTTTGTTCTCCTGCTGGTGCAAGGACTGGTGTGTAACCATATACATCTTTTCCATTGCGCCACACCGCTTCTGTACATCATGTTCGTGCTCCACTTTCGTCGTAACACGCCTCGTTGGCAAATGTTATTGTGGAGTTTTGCCCTGGGATTGGGAGTCGACATCTTCGCCAACACTCCGGGTGTGGCTGCTGGCTCTATGACGGCAATAGCTCTCTTGCAGCCTTATCTGCTCGAGCTGTTCCTGCCCCGTGACAGTTCTGACGACTTGCTTCCTGGCGTGCGCACGCTTGGAAGTTCTTACTTTTGGTATTCGCTCATCATCGTGGTGATTTATTGCCTGCTCTTCTTTACACTCGAGACTTTCAATTTCTTCAACTGGTTGCAGTGGATAGAATGTATCGTGGGAAGTGCTGCTCTCACCTATGTGTTGCTGATGGCCATAGAGAATGTGCGCAAGTAGTTTTTTCCCTTTCGCCTTCTCTCTACGAAATTGACGGAGAACGAATCATACTCTATGCATGCATAGAATGATACATATATATAATAAGGTATATATAATAAGGTGTAAGGGTAAAATATATAAAAAATAGGGCATATTATATAAATAGTTATTATGATCGATTATAATCTCGAAAAACGTAAGTTTGTGATAGGTGGAGTGGCCATAGGAATTGTGACCATTTACATCATTCGTCTCTTTACGTTGCAGATTATGAGCGACGACTATAAGAAGAATGCCGACAGTAATGCCTTCCTCAAGCAGGTGGAATATCCGTCACGTGGAGCCATCTACGACAGAAACGGCAAACTGATGGTGTACAATCAGCCGTCTTATGATATCATGGTGGTGATGAACGAGGAGAGTGGAAGACTCGACACGATGGACTTCTGCAACTCGCTTGGCATTACAAAAGAGTTTTTCATCAAGCGAATGAACGATATCAAGGACCGTTCTAAAAATCCCGGTTATTCGCGTTACACCCAGCAGCTCTTCATGGGACAGTTGTCCGATAAGGACTTCAGTGTGTTCCAGGAAAAGATGTTCCGTTTCCCAGGTTTCTATGTGCAGAAGCGAAGCATACGTGAATACACCGGTCCCTATGCTGCCCATGTGCTCGGAGATGTGGGAGAAGTTTCGGAGAGCGATATAGAAGATGACAGCTACTATCAGCCAGGCGACTATATCGGTAAACTCGGTGTGGAGAAATATTATGAGAAAGAGCTCAGGGGAGAGAAGGGTATCAAAATCAAACTTCGTGATGCGCACGGACGAATACAGGGAAGTTACCAGCGTGGCAAGTTCGATCAGCGTCCTGTGGCAGGCAAAGACCTTACTCTGGGCATCGACCTGAATCTGCAGGCTCTTGGAGAGCGACTCCTTCAAGGAAAGATAGGCAGTATTGTAGCCATCGATCCCAAGACGGGCGAAGTGCTAGCCATGGTGTCGTCGCCCTCTTATGATCCACGTAGGCTGGTAGGAAAAATGCGCGGAAAGATGCATCGTTACCTTTCGCACGACCCCTGGAAACCGTTGCTCAACAGAAGTATCATGGGTCAGTATCCACCGGGTTCAACCTTCAAGACTACTCAGGCGCTCACATACCTCACCGAAGGAATCATCACGCCGGGTACAGCTTTCCCCTGTCATCATGGATTCTCTTATCGCGGACTGCATGTAGGCTGTCACGGACATCCTTCTCCTATAGCTCTCGTCGATGCCATCAGTACCTCCTGCAATGGCTACTTTTGTTGGGGACTCTATTATATGATGGGCAACAGACGCAAGTATCCCAATGTGCAAGTGGCTATGAACACCTGGCGCGACTATATGAAGAGTATGGGATTCGGATACAAACTTGGTATCGACCTGCCTGGCGAGAAACGAGGACTGATTCCTAATGCCGAGTTCTACGACAAGGCTTACCGAGGGTCATGGAATGGACTCACCATTATCAGTATCTCTATCGGACAGGGTGAGGTCAACCTCACTCCTCTGCAGATAGCCAATCTTGGAGCCACCATCGCCAATCGAGGATATTATTATGCGCCCCATGTGGTGCGCAAGGTGAAGGGTGAGCCGCTCGATACACTCTATACTCGTCGTCATTACACCATGGCCTCGAAAAAGGCATACAACTATGTCGTGGCAGGTATGCGCAGCTCTGCCTTGAAGGGAACCTGTAAGATGCTTGCCCGTTATGACTTTGAACCATGCGGCAAGACCGGTACTGCACAGAACCGTGGTCACGACCACTCTGTGTTCATGGGGTTCGCACCGATGAACAATCCTCAGATAGCCATCGCAGTATATGTTGAGAACGGTGGCTGGGGAGCCGACTATGGTGTGCCTATTGGTGGACTCATGATGGAGCAATATATCAAAGGCAAGCTGTCGCCAGCTTCTGAGGCTCTTGCCGCACAGATGCAGGCACGAAGAATTGCCTATGGCTCAAGCAGCAGATAGAAATATCAGGGAGATGGGCGCTTCATCTTAAGCAACAGGAAGCGCCTCTCTTCTTCAACTTTTAATAACCCAAACTCGCTCGATTTGCGATATTTGAATAAGTAATATGGTTCAATCTGATAACAGACAACAAGGTGTGCTTCGTTCGCTCGACTGGTGGACGATAGGCATTTATCTGGCGCTTCTCACCTTTGGATGGATAAGTGTCTGTGGTGCCAGCTATACCTATGGCGACAATGATATTTTCAGTCTTGGTTCTCGTTCGGGTATGCAGATTATCTGGATAGGAACCTCCATCACGCTCGGTTTCATTATCTTGTTGCTCGATGACAGGTTCTACGACACCTTCTCTTATGTCATCTATGCCGCCTTGGTATTGTTGCTCTTTGCCACCATCTTCAATCCGCATAGTATCAAGGGTTCCCGTTCGTGGCTTGTGCTTGGACCTTTGCGTCTGCAGCCAGCCGAGTTTGCCAAGTTTGCTACGGCTCTTGCCATTTCCAAGTTTATGTCGAGCTATGGCTTCAATATTCATCGCATGAAAGACTTCTTTGCTGCAGCCTTTATCATTATCCTTCCGATGATATGTATCGTGGGACAGCGCGAGACGGGTTCTGCACTTGTCTATTCTGCCTTCTTCCTTATGTTCTATCGTGAAGGAATGCCTGGCAGTATTCTCTTTACTGCCGTTGCCATGGTGGTTTACTTCGTGGTGGGTGTGAAGTACGAAAATGTGATGATGTGGGATGGACAAACGTCGGTAGGCGAGTTTATTGTGCTCTTACTTGTGCAAATCTTTTCTACGGGCATGGTGAGCACCTATATTCACAATGGGCGGCAAACGGTACAGATGCTTCTCTATACTGTCGGCATCACTTTGGGATGTATGCTCTTCTCTGTTTACGTCATTCCTTTCGATGTGACCTATGTTCAGTTGATTGTAAGTTTCGTGCTCATTGGATTCCTGTTCTATCAGGGCTTATCCGCACGCATCAGAAACTATTATTTCATCGCCTTGTTTGCCTTAGGGTCCTTGGCTTTCTTCTATTCTGCCGACTATGTGCTCAACAATGTGATGGAGCCTCATCAGCGTGTGCGTATCAACGTACTTCTCGGACTGGAGGAAGACTTGGCTGGTGCGGGTTATAATGTGCACCAGAGTGAGATTGCGATAGGTTCTGGTGGTCTTCAGGGAAAGGGCTTCCTCAATGGTACACAGACCAAACTGAAGTTTGTGCCCGAGCAGGACACCGATTTTATCTTCTGTACCGTGGGTGAGGAGGAAGGATTCTTAGGATCGGCAGGAGTGCTGTTGCTGTTCTTGGCTTTGATCATCAGGCTGATTATTCTTGCCGAGCGGCAGCCCTTCAAGTTTGGGCGAGTATATGGTTATAGTGTACTCAGTATCTTCCTCTTTCACGTGTTTATTAATGTAGGTATGGTATTGGGACTCACTCCTGTTATCGGTATTCCTCTTCCGTTCTTCAGTTATGGAGGCTCGTCGCTCTGGGGCTTTACCATCCTTCTCTTTATCTTCCTCAGAATCGATGCGGGAAGAAACCTCGTAAGAACCTAATCTAAGATTTATCGACAAGAAAAATATATATAAACAACAAAAGCGACTTCATCCTATGAAATCGCTTTTGTTGTATGATTTTGTGGGTCTTTATCTTGCCATCTTATGTAACCCATATTATGGCTACCCTATAGCCTCAAAAAATGAAGATACTTGCGATGGCTGTCGCAAGTACTTTCGTTGGTCATTGAAAGTACTTTCGTTGGTCATCGCAAGTACTTGCGTTTTTTTACCCATTTTATTCACCTATGTGGCTCATCTTGATTCCGATGTCGCTGATGCCCGGAAGAATCTCACGCTTCATGTTATGCTTGACGGTGATGTGAATGGAGTCGCCGGAAGCAAAGCGATAGGCATTGATGGGAAAATTGTATTGGTAATAACTAATACCTTGTCCCTTGGTAGCTCCACTCTTGTCTATCAGGTCGCATTGTATGGTATCCGATTTTTCTGTTTTCTCCATACCCTGAAGTTTGCCTTTGGGGAAGATACTCTGATTTACGATAAGCGTAAGACCCATGAAGGGGTAGACTCCTGTCACCCTGAGCCCTAATTGTTGCTCGTATGTGCCAGAAGTCTTCAGAGGTGGTATGTCGAACGACAGTATGTCGTTCTTCTCCCAACCGGCAATAGGGGTGTGCTCGTATTTGTCGTACACCAGCGTGTCGCTGCACGAGTGAAAGAGCATTACAGCCCCCATGATTATCCATATGGTATAAGCCCAGCGCTTCATCTTTTCTTTTTCGAAAGTTATAGCTTCTGTGGCTCATGTTGTAAGCCACAGAATGCTTCATCAGTTATTCATTGTTGGGAGCCTTGTTTTCTCCGCCCTTGTTTCCATTGCCCTTATTGGCTTCGCCTTTGTTTCCTTCTCCTTTGTTGGCTACGGCCTTGTTGGTTTCAGCTTTATTGGTCTCTCCCTTATTGTTTTCTCCCTGTTGTGGGCGAGGACGGTTGTAGTTGCGTCTGCGGTTGTTTTGCTGACGGTTTGAACGGTTGTCTCCTTGCTGTCTGTTTTCGTCTTGACGGTTTTCTCCCTGCTGTTTGTTTTCAGCACGGTTGTCTGCTTGCTGGCGGTTGTCACCTTGTGCATTACGCTTACGGTTGTTCTGGCGATTGTTGTTCTTCTTTTTCTTCTTCGCCTTGTCAAAACGGCTCAAGTCAGCTTCTGCCAAGAGGTCGCTGGACTTAGGAGCAGGTTTTGCCTTACCATTCTCGATGAGGCTCAGAGGCTTCTCGCCTGCCTTGTTCATCTTGATGATTTCCCAAGCACGTTCTGCGCTGATGGTCTCCAGATTGGAAGCCAAGTTCTTGTCGGTAGAATAGGTGATAAGACCTGCCAGAATGTCAACCTTGAACTGATGGTATTCTCCATCGGCAGTCTGCAGAAGAGCATCCTTAGGAGGCAGCTTTTTGCTTGCTTCCACATAGTTGTCAACCTCGTAGTTAAGGCAGCATTTCAGTTTGGCACACATACCTGCCAACTTCTGTGGGTTGAGCGAGATGTCCTGGAAACGTGCGGCATTGGTGCCTACGCTGACAAAGTTCTTCATCCAGGTAGCGCAGCAGAGTTCTCGCCCGCAAGGTCCTGTTCCGCCGATGCGTCCGGCTTCCTGTCGCGCACCAATCTGTTTCATCTCTATACGTACATGGAATGTATCCGCCAACACCTTGATCAGCTGTCGGAAGTCTACACGTTCGTCGGCGATGTAATAGAAGATAGCCTTGTTGCCGTCACCCTGATACTCCACATCGCCAATCTTCATCTTCAGTCCCAAGTCTTTGGCTATCTGTCGGCTCTGAATCATGGTTCCGTGCTCACGGCTCTTTGCCTCGTCCCATTTTTCGAAGTCCACGGGCTTGGCTATGCGGTAGATACGCTTGATGTCGTCGGCAGAACGGAGGTTGGCTTTCTTGATTTGAAGTTTCACCAGTCTTCCTGTCAGTGTCACCACGCCAATATCGTGTCCTGGATTGGCCTCTACGGCTACAACGTCGCCCTTCTTCAAGTCCAGGTTGTTCACGTTGTGATAGTAACCCTTGCGTGTGTTCTTGAATTGCACCTCCACGAGGTCTGTGCTCTCGGCATTGCCAGGTACGTCGGCAAGCCAATCGTATGTGTTCAGCTGGCGGTCCTGTCGGCCTACTGCACATCTGCAGAGTCCTCGGTCGCAACCATTGAACATTCTGAATTTCATATTCTTGTAATCCACGATGATCTAATTATTATAATGTATATAGTTTATGTTTGTATATATTGGTAAGGCTTGCGCCTTTTGTTGCTTTTTTGTTTTACTTCCTCTTATTTTCTGATGAGCATAACGATGACGTTCAGTACCATGTCGAAGAAGATAATCTTGGCATTGGCATTCTGGTTGATCATCGCCTTGCATTCATCGAAAAGGTGGAAAATATCGATAATGTTGGCCTCGTTGATGAAGCGGGCGAAGTTCTTGGCGAAGTTTTCCTCTTCCTGTGTCATATAGACGAGTTCTTCCTGATGGAAGTTGTACATAAAACTCTCTCTGAGCATGTGGGTGAAGTAGTCGAGCATGCGCTTCTGCTTTTCGCGGTTGAATGCCGCCACGATGTCGCACCATTTCTTCAGGTCGTGTATCTTGCGCATGTACGCCAGTCGCATCAGCATGATAAAGAGGTCGAGGAACTGCTGGTTTTCGTTTCCTGCATTGAGTTCCTCCAGCGCCTTGTTCCAGTTGCCATTGGCAATTCTTGCCATGCGGTGTGCTGTGTCCTTGTCGAGTCCCCGTCGCTCAATGAGTGCCTGCTCAAGTTCCTGAGTAGCTATCTTCTTGAAGTCGATACGCTGGGTACGGCTTCTGATGGTTTCGAGCAACAGCTCGGGCTGTTCGCTTACCAGGAGGAAAAGGGTTTGTCTTGGTGGTTCCTCCAAGAGCTTCAGCATCTTGTTGGCGCATTGTATGTTCATGCGCTCGGGCAACCAGATTAGGCTGATTTTATAACCTCCTTGGCTCGACATCAAGCTTATGTTGTGGCTGATGGCTTCGCTCTCTTCCACCGTGATGATGGCTTGCTTGTTGCCGTCTTTCTCGCTGCTTGTCTTGCCCATTCGGCTTATCCAGTCGTTGATTTGCGGATAGGAAGCCTCGCTGAGCAACATCTCCCGCCATTCCTTGACGAAGTCGAGACTCACGGGTGAATGGTCGCCCATGCTGGCAAGTTTAATAGTAGGATAGGTGAAATGCAGGTCGGGATGTTCCCATTTGCGAAGCATGGAGGTGGCACGTCTGGTCTGTGGAGAGTCGTCTTCAGCATCCTCCTCTCTTTCTCCCAACAGGTAACTGGCAAAGGCAAGTGCCATGGCCATCTTGCCGCAGCCTTCTGGACCGCAGAAGAGCAGGGCATGGGGCACACGATGTTCTGCCACCATCTGCATCAGACGGTTTTTCACGTCCTGCTGTCCTATCACTTCGCTGAATTTCATCTATATTTTTTTATGGTTGTTTACTTAAAACAGGATCTTAGCTATCTGCTTTACGCTTTCTACAGCCGATACGGTGAAGAAATGTACATGACTGTAGCCATGCTCGAAGAGGTCTTTCACCTGAGTGGTTGTCCACTCTATGCCGAGTGCCTTTGCATCATCGTCGGTCTTGCACTTCAGCACCTCCTGTGCCAGTTCTTCCGGTATGTCGCAGTGGAAGGTCTTGGGCACCATGGTAAGTTGTGAGAGTTTGGCGAAGGGCTTGATGGCTGGGATGATAGGCATCGTAATTCCCATTTTGCGGGCTCTCTCCACGAAGTCGTAGAACTTCTGGTTGTCGTAGAAGAGCTGGGTTACGGCATAGGATGCACCGAGGTCTTGTTTCTCTTTCAGGTGCTGGAGGTCTTGTTCCAAGTTGGGTGCCTCTTCATGCTTCTCTGGGTAGCATGCTACTCCACAGTAGAATTTCTCGCCAGGGTACTTAATGGGGGTTCCGTCTATGAAGAATCCCTCGTTGAACTGGCTGATCTGTTTCAGAAGGTCGGTGGCATGGGCGTGTCCATTAAGGGTAGGGGTGAACTGTCGGTCTTCTTTGGCTTTGTCGCCACGTAGCACGAGCACATTGGATATTCCCAAGAACTGGAGGTCGAGCAACTCATACTCGATGTCTTCCTTAGAAGCTCCGCTGCAGATGATATGAGGGATTACAGGAATATCGTACTTGTTCTGTATGGCTCCTGCAATGGCGATGGTACCAGGACGTCTACGCACACGCTGACGGGTCAGCAGACCGTTCTCGAGTTCCTTGTATACGTACTCGCTGTGGTGCGTCGTGATGTTGATGAAGCGTGGGTCAAACTCCTTCAAACTGTCGATGGTGCGGAACAGAGCTGCTGTTCCGTTGCCCTTGAGTGGGGGCAGTACCTCGAAGGAGAATCCTCTCTTTTGTCCTTCCTTATTTAGAAAATCTGCTATGTTCATGTTGTGTAAAGTCTAATTTGGTTGCAAATTTACGAAAAAAGTTGGGGAAAAAGGCAGATTATACGTAATATTTATTGAGAAAATGCGTATTAATAGAGTAATAATGTCACAAAACCTAATAAAAAATGGAACAAAATCAAAAGGGCTCTAAAGCTTATCTTATCTCAATCGTGATGGTCGCCGTTCTCGGTGGCTTGCTTTTCGGTTACGATACCGCCGTGATATCGGGAGCCGAGAAGGGTTTGCAGGCATTCTTTAAGGGTGCTAATGATTTCGAATACTCCGATTTTATGCACGGATTCACTTCTTCAAGTGCATTGATAGGATGTATCATTGGAAGTTCACTGTCTGGACTCTTTGCCAGCAAATTCGGTCGTAAACGTTCGCTTATCTTTGCGGGCATTTGCTTCTTCCTCTCTGCTTGGGGATCAATGGAGCCTGAAAGCTATATCCTTCCTCAGGGACAAGCCGACTGGACCTTGCTCGTAGTGTTTAACTTCTATCGTGTGCTCGGTGGTGTCGGTGTGGGAATGGCTTCTGCCATTTGTCCTATGTATATTGGCGAAATCGCACCAAGTAATGTGCGCGGTATGTTGGTTAGTTGGAACCAGTTTGCCATTATCTTCGGTCAGTTGGTGGTTTACTTCGTCAACTTCCTGATTATGGGTTCTCATGCCAATCCTATATACGATGCGGCCGGTGCCATAGCCAATATGGTGGATGCTCAGTGGACTATCGAGACTGGTTGGCGTTATATGTTTGGTAGTGAGATGGTGCCTGCAGGCTTGTTTACTTTCCTTATCTGTTTCGTGCCAGAGACTCCCCGTTATCTTGTCATGGTGGGTCAGGACGATAAGGCCTTCGGAATCCTCTCCAAGATCAATGGTTCGGAGAAAGCCCGCGAGATTATCCACGATATCAAGAATACTGTAACTGTGAAAACCGAGAAGCTTTTCTCTTATGGTTTCATGTGCATCTTCGTAGGTGTTATGCTTTCTGTATTCCAGCAGGCTGTAGGTATCAATGCGGTGCTTTACTATGCTCCTCGTATCTTCCAGGATATGGGTATGGGCAATCCTATGGTTCAGACGGTTATCATGGGTGTAGTCAACATATCGTTCACACTTGTGGCAGTCTTCACTGTAGAGAAGTTGGGACGCAAGCCTCTGCTCATTTTTGGCTCTATAGGAATGGCTGTCGGTGCGCTTGGCGTGGCTCTTACCTTTGGTAATGCTGCCTTGAGTACAGTCACCATGATTAGTATTATGGTGTATAGTGCCAGCTTCATGTTCTCATGGGGTCCAATCGCTTGGGTTCTTATTGCCGAGCTCTTCCCCAATACTATCCGTGGTGCTGCAGTGGCTATTGCCGTTGCCTTCCAGTGGATATTCAACTTCATCGTCAGCTCTACTTTCGTGCCTATGTTCAATATGCACCTTACTCCTGGCGATGATTTCGGTCATTGGTTCACCTATGGTCTCTATGGCGTCATCTGTATCCTTGCAGCTATCTTCGTATGGAAACTCGTTCCTGAGACAAAGGGAAAGACCCTCGAGGATATGAGCAAGCTCTGGCGTAAGGAGTAATCAACTTTTGTAATCTTTATTCCTCAATCAGATTGCTGGTCGAGGAACACATAAAAGAAGGGCGCATTCGACGATAGTTGCCGATGCGCCCTTTTCCGTTTCCGGAACGTTTAATTATTCAGAGAGTACTTCTTTTTTAGAAGAGTAATATCTTTTAGCCTTCTCCTCGTTTTCTTAGTTCTGCTTGTCGGTAGTAAACTGGAAAGTTGGTGGGAAGTCTGTGTTGTTGAATCTGTTGGCTTTCAGCAGGTTTGTCTGTGTACCATCAACATAGATGTAAGCAGGTTGCATATAGAAGCAGAAATACTGTTTCTTAGTGCTTTTGTTGGTCTGATAGCCACCTACGCAATAGTTGTTGTAGAACTTCACGGTAACCTTCTTGTATTCCTTCTCTGATGTTACGATGTTGCCGAGCTCCAGGTCATAAGAGTTGGCGATGAATGTCTGTGTACTATACAGATAAGGTATGAGGTTTACCTTTATGTCAACCTTATCCATCTCTGCAATCTTTGCAGCCAACTTGTCGTCATTAACAAATTTACTCAGGATAGAAACTGGAAATTTGAAAGAAACAGAAGCATACAGGTTCTTGATGTTGCCATCTTTGTCCTTGTTGGTTTCTGAAGTGATTCTTGCAACTATGCCAGGAATGGTGTCGAGTACATCTTCGGTTTTCAGTTTGTTCTCGTTGTAGTAAACCATTCCGCCCGCCTGTGAGTAGCCGAGCATATTGATCATGGACTGCTGCTGATCCAGTGTTGGAGCGCTGTAAGAGTCGCCACCAGTATTGCACGATGTGAAAGAGAAAGCAGCCATCAGGGCTGCAACGAATGATAAGATAGTGAACTTCTTCATTGTTTTGTTATTGTTTTTAATGATTAATATTATTATCTTGCTATTATCGTCCTTCTGTCGGCAAATGGTATTTCCCTCATATCTTTTACTTGAAGGATTGCGCCGTTGTTGCCTTGATTGTGACTTTTTTCTAAGTTTAAAACGAAATAGAGAAGAAATCTTGCATGATAGGTTGTTAATAAACGCAAAAAAACGAGAGGTATAAGCTGTTGCTTAATGACCTCTCGTCTTTTATGTCGGGATTACTGGACTCGAACCAGCGACCTCGCGCCCCCCAGACGTGTGCGC
>UMJP01026136.1_pt1 | contig 14562 bp, 10 predicted proteins | sample 1966041 | NCBI WGS metagenome assembly UMJP01 (sample SAMEA4836153, study PRJEB28245) | human gut metagenome | biome: gut microbiome; material: fecal sample | place: Denmark | collected 2008
TAGTAAGAGTCAAGAGGCACTACAGCCACAAAGTGAGGAGGCAAAGCCTCAACAATTTTTCTCACTACCGTGGTTTTGCCCGAGCCGGTTCCTCCGGCTATACCGATGATGGTTATTTTGTCTTTATCCATAGTTTTAATTTTTATTGAACTTTATCAGGTTCTGAAGTTATAGAAGTTAAAAGAGCTACTCTTTGGTAGCACATACACTTAGAGCACATCTTCGAACATTTTGCGATAATATTCAGCCTTCTTTTCCACGGCTAAGGGATAAGCCCTGCTACTGCTCGGCATGCGATAGAGTCTGAGAGTACGTCCATCGAAACCGAACTCCACATAGCCTCCCATAGGCGGAGTGGCTGCTATGCCGTAATGCTCGGAGAAGATGCGGGTGGCCAACTGTCCTGCAGTAAGCACAGCCCTGCATTGGGGCAATGCTCTGAGCATACCATCAAGGTCGGAGGGCTCCACCACCTGTAGGTCTTTGTCTGAAGCCGTATTCTTGGTACGTATCACCTTCTGAGCCGTGTCGTAGATAGCAACACCTTTCTCCTGCAGAAAACTCTTCAGTTCTGCCTCACGATAGCGTTTGTTCTCTGCATCGACAAAATGAAGTTTATCTCCGAAGAAGATAAGCCCGAAGATGCGCCACATATCGTTCTGATAGTTAGGATAATACCAAGGAATGCACCAGCGCTTGGGCGAAGGCGGGAAAGTGCCGAGCATCAGCAGATGGGCATTCGATGGCAGCCACGGCTCAAAAGGATGATTTTCTATCATTTTTTACCTTTTTACTTTTTTACTTTTTTTACCTTTTTACCTTTTTACCTTTAAAAAGTTACTTCTTCTCCTTCACGAGATACATCACTACAGGCAAGTGGTCGCTGTAGCCATTGAGCCAGCGTCCGCCTGCTGTGGTACGCAGCGGAGCTCCCTTGTACTGACCTTCCTGCTGGATGAGGTAATCGCGACGGAAGATATGGCTCTTCCAGTATTTCAGCGAAGAGTAGTCCTTCTTCTTGGCGTCCTTGTTGAGCAGATTAGGAGTAATCACTATCTGGTCGAAGAGGTTCCAGTTGCCACTATAGAATAAGGTGCCCTTTCCTTCCTTTGCCAGAACGTTGTACCAGGGGTTGTACATATCGCCAGCTCCCACCTGACTGATTTCGGGCTTAGCCTGCAGATAGACGTGCATGCTCTTGTTCACTGGGTCGTCGTTCATATCGCCCATCACAAAGATCTTCATCTCTTGGTTCACCTTCAGCAGACTGTCCTTGATCACCTTCACCTGTCGCGCAGCCGACTCACGATAGAAAGGACCAGAGAAACGGCTTGGCCAGTGGCATACGATCACCGCCACATCATCACCAGCCATCTCTCCTCTTACGGTAAGGAAGCCACGGGTGAAGAAGGCGCTGTCCTTTGCCAACTCCTGCACATAAGGCAACAGCTTCACATTCTTCACACTGAAGAGCGAAGGATTATAGAGCAGCGCACAGTCGATGCCTCGACGGTCGGGACCCTCGATATGTACATATTTCATATTGCGGGCCTTAAGAGGTGCCTGGTCTACCAAGGCATCAAGCACCTTATGGTTCTCCACCTCGGAAAGTCCGATGAAGGCACACCCCACATTAGGAAGCACGTCTGTTCCCATATCCGCCAAAGCCTTCGACATATTACGCAACTTATTGGTGTACTTCATGCCGTTCCAGCCCTTGTTGGGCAAATACTCGTAATCTTTCTTTCCCTCATCGTGACAGGTATCGAAGAGATTCTCCTGATTGTAAAAACCTACGGCGTAAACCGAGAACTTCTTCTGGGCAGAGGCAGCCAAATTGACTATCAAAAGAGCCGCCAAGAATAGCAAATGTCGTTTCATTATTTATAGTTTTAAAATTTGTTTACTGCAAAAGTAGCTATTAAATTGTAATTATCAGTAAGAAAAGTGGAAAAAGTGAATTTTTAATGAAATTTTAATCAAAAAAACTTTCTTTTTTAAAATTTATTTATTTACTTTGCACTCACATTATATTAATTAAACAATTGACTATGCAACAAAAGGTAAAATTAGCAATGATTGCTCTCTGCTACAGCCCATTGCTCTTCGCTCAGAACGCCACCGAGCAGAAGATAGCAAATGGATTGGACGAGAATGCATTCACATTCACCGAAGCACAGTTGGGTGAGGATGACGATATGTCACAGAACGTCACCATTCTGAATTCTAACTCAAATGTTTACGCATCAGAGGCAGGCTACCTGTTCTCGCCAGTGCGTTTCCGTTATCGTGCCTTCAATCAGAAGTACAATGATGTGTACATCAATGGTGCTCCCATGAACGACATGGAGTCTGGTCAGTTCCGCTTCTCTAACATCGGAGGTCTGAACCGATTCTCAAGAAACGTTGACTTTGCCTTGCCTTTCGAGGGCAACAACTACTCCATGACAGGTATGGGAGGCAGCAACAACTATGACTTCCGTGCCGGAAGCATGCAGACAGGCCACTATGCTTCTGTGGGAGTTGCCAACCGCAACTACACGCTTCGTGGTCTTTATACCTATAGCAGTGGATTCAACGACAAGGGATGGGCCATCTCAGCGGGTCTTACCTATCGTTGGGCAAACCGCGGTTATGTAGAGGGAACCTTCTACAATGCGCTGTCTTACTACTTCGGTGTGCAGAAGAAGTGGGACAACGGTCACTCCCTGAGCTTCACCACATGGGGCAATCCTACAGAGCGCTCTACACAGGGAGCAGCAACCGACGAGACTTACTGGCTCGCCAACGACTACTATTACAACCCATACTGGGGCTACTACAATGGCCACAAGCGCAACTCACGCGTTGTGAACGACTTTGCGCCATCAGCCATCGCCACATGGGACTGGGACATCAACGACAAGATGAAGCTCACCACCTCTGTCTTTGGCAAGTACTCTATGTATAAGAGCACCAAGCTCAACTATGCCAATGCTGAGAATCCGCAGCCAGACTACTGGAAGAACCTGCCAAGCAGCTACTACGACATCTGGAATGCTGACGCGCTGGGCAACAATGCGTCTACACTCCAGAGCTGGTACAACTCTTACAACTACTGGACAGCAAGCAAGGCCAACCGCCAGATTGACTGGGATCGCCTCTATTATGCCAACACTCAGGCTGCCAACCAGGGCCATGATGCACTCTACTTCATCCAGGCCAAGCACAGCGACAACCTGATGTTCAACATGGCTTCCACCCTGTCGGCTAAGGTTACCAAGCGCTCTACTCTCGTAGGCGGACTGGTATTGGGCAGCAACAGCAACCGTCACTATCAGACCATGGACGACCTGCTCGGTGCTTCCTTCTTCCACAACATCAACACTTATGCGCTCGGCACCTATCCTGCCGATGACCCAAGAGTGCAGTACGACCTCAACACAGCAGGACCCAACAACCTCGGCTCTCTCGTTTACGAAGGCGACAAGTTCGGTTATGACTATAAGATTGAGGTGATGAAGGGCTTGCTCTGGACTTCCTACACTGCTGAGATGGGACGTTTCCAGACCATGATCAGCGGCAAGCTTGGTCAGACCAACATGCGTCGTCATGGCTATATGCGCAACGGTATGGCTGCCAACAACTCTGAGGGCAACAGCCGTATAGCACGTTTCGGTGAAGGCGGTGCCAAGGGTAGCATCAACTTCGATGCCGGCAAGGGCCACGTCTTCAAGATTGGTGTAGGCTACGAGTGGCGTCCACCAATGGCCAACGCTGCATTCATCTCTCCTGAGATCTGCAACGACTACGTGCTCAACCTTGGCGACGAGCATGTATTCAGCAGCGAGTTCTGCTATCAGTATCAGAATGCCTGGGTACACGCCAACGTCAACGCATACTATAGCCGCCTCGACCACGTCACAGAGTGGCAGAACTTCTACAACGATGACGAGAACTCTTTCACCTACCTCAGCATGACAGGATTGGAGAAAGAATACTATGGTATCGAGGCTGGTCTCGACTTCAAGGTGGCTTCTTTCCTTAACTTCAAGGCCATCGGAACCATCAGTGACGCCAAGAACATCAACAATGCCAACGTGAACTACATGCTCTCCAAGTCGGCAGAGGTGGTTAAGGACTACGCATATATTAAGGACATGCGCGAAAGCGGAACTCCTCTTACTATCGGTAGCCTCGCACTCGACTTCCATAAGAGCGGCTGGTTCGTCAACCTCAACGCCAACTGGTACGACCGCATCTATTTGTCATACTCACCAAGCTATCGCTACAAGTCTTCTCTGAAGAACCGCGACATGCTCTTCAACGACGAGCCTCTCCCTGGTTCTGTTGACCAGGCTAAGGGCCACGGCGGATGGATGGTAGACGGAAGCATCGGCAAGAGTATCCGCCTCAAGCATGGTAGTCTGAACTTCAACCTCATGGTAACCAACATCCTCAACAACCGCAAGATTGTTTCAGGTGGTTACGAGCAGAGCCGAAGCGACTATACCCTCAACAAGGAAAACGAGGCCAAGGATCGCGTCTACAAGTTCTCTAAGAACCCTAAGAAGTATTACGTATTCGGAACCAACGGAATGTTCCAGGTATCATACAGATTCTAAAAGAAGAGAAAGATATGAAAAAGTTAAAATATATCGCAATGGCATTTGCTGCCCTGCTCTTGGCTTCATGCATGGGCGACGGTTATGCTGATTCCGTGGGAGAAAAGGATTATACCGGCCCTGCCATCGGCAACAACAAACTGGAGGCTACAAATGTCATCACCATCTCCGAACTGAAGGAGAAATATGCCACACAGATAGAACGCGGCCTGTACAAGCAGGTGGACGAGGATATCAAGATATTGGGTATCGTTACTGGTAACGACCTCGGAGGCAACCTCTACAACCAGATTTGCCTGCAGGACAAGACGGGCGGTATCTTGGTTTGCATCGGCAAGAGCGGACTCTATGGCGAACTGCCTGTAGGTCAGCAAGTGCTTATCGACTGCAAGGGCCTCTACATCGGTGGCTACGGCAAGCAGGCTGAGTTGGGCGGTGTCTATACCAACACCAACAAGGGCTCACAGTCTATCGGTAAGGTAGACCGCTACGTATGGGAGAAGCACTACAAGATTATCGGCGAGGCCGACGAGGCCAAGGCTGAGGCAATGGTCGAGGTATTCGACCAGACCAAGATCAAGGATGCCGACTATCTGAAGTCTTGCTCAGGCAAGCTGATGAGAATAGAGGGCGTAACCTTCGCCGATGCAGGCAAGAAGGTATTTGCCGCTGCGGCAGATAAAGACAACGCCAACTGCGTAAACCGCGGATTCTCTGGCATCAGCACCAACAACATGGTGGTTCGCACTTCTGCCTACGCCAAGTTTGCTAATGCTCTCCTGCCAGAAGGTCCACAGAACGTAACAGGTATCTTCACACGTTATGCTGGAAGCAAGAACGACACATGGCAGATTCTTATCCGTACTGCAGACGACGTGAAGGTAGCCAAGGGAACAGAACAGTGTCCATACACCGTAGCGGAAGCCATCCAGTTGATTAACGACGGAAAGACTACCGAGACCAATGTTTATACCGAAGGTATCATCTATTCTGAGCCAAGTGTAAGTGTACAGTATGGTAATGCTGATTTCTACATCTCTGCAGACGGCAAGGGTATGAATGCTGACGGAACTGGCAATCCTGCCAAGACCATCAAGGTATTCCGCAACTACTATCTCAACAAGGATAAGTACACCGATGCCAACAAGAACTTGATCAAGAAGGGACAGAAAGTTGTCATCTGCGGCAAGCTCTTGCTCTACAATGGTGTAACACCGGAAATCAACAGTGGAAACTATATCGTTTCCATCAAATAAAACTAACTCAAGTAGAAAACTATAAAAAGAATAATCAATATGAAAAAGTTCATTTATTCATGCTTGTTCTTGGCTATGGCAGCCATAACATTCAGCAGCTGCGAGGACGTTCCTGCTCCTTATAATATGCCTACAGAGGATGAAACTCCAGAAGTTCAGCCTTCAGGTACTGGTACTGCCGCAGACCCATTCAACGTGGCAGGTGCAGTAAAGTACATCGAAGATGGTGGAAGCGAATCTGAGTTGAAATACGTTAAAGGTAAAGTTGTTTCTGTAGAACAGGGCAGTTTCGATGCAACCTACGGTAGCTTGAAATATTACATTTCAGACGACGGTACTCCTACCAACCAGTTCTATGTTTACAATGGCTATGCTGGTCCTAACCGCACTAAGTTCTCTGGCGAAGATGCTTTGAAGCAGGGCGATGAAGTGGTTATCTGCGGTAACCTTGTCGTATATAGCGGAACCAAAGAGTTTCAGACAGGCAACTACATTGTATCTCTTAATGGCGAAGGTGGAACAACCACTCCTGATACTCCTACCACAGGAAAGGGTTCAGAGAGCGATCCATACACCGTAGCAGAAGCTATCGCAGCCATCAAGGCAGGTGCTCCTACCAGCGAGGTTTACGTGACAGGTATCGTTTCTGATGTTTCTTTTTACAGTGATCAATACAAGAGCCTTTCTTACTACATCTCTGACGATGGTAAGAGCAAGGACATGCAGGTTTATTCAGGTAAGGGCTTGAATGGTGAAGACTTCACATCTAAGGATGATTTGAAGGTTGGCCAGAAGGTAACTATCAAGGGTATCATCAAGGCATTCAACAAGAATGGTACTGATATTATGGAGATTGACAAGAACAGCACTATCGTCAAGATAGAAGGCGAAGGCACTGGCGGTGAGGTTACTCCAAAGCCAGATACTCCTGATACAGGCAATGGCAAGATAACATTTGCCGACGACCACAGGACTCTTACGCTTGAAAACAGCAATGCAACTGCTGGTGAAAGCGTGTCTTTTGACTTCACTGCACAGAACTACGAAAATCAGACAGACATGACAACTATAAAGTTGTCTGATGGAACAACTATCACCTTTGATGCTAATGGTGAGACAAATGGTTCAAAATACTACACTTCAGGAACTGCAGTTCGCGTTTACAAGAATAACAAGATTATCATAAAGGGTACAAAAGAAATTGCAAAGATCATCTTCCACTGCAATGCACCATATACAAAGAATGGTGAAACTGTTAATTGCGACGGTAATGAGACTGCAACCATAAACTTCTCTGGCAAGACTGCAACCTACACAAATGTGTTTACAGGTACAACAGGTGGTGGTGTTCAACTTAGATTCTCATCTATCGAAATTGTTTATGCCAAGTAATCCACTCAATTACAAATAACTTTAACTATCCCCATTGCCTCTCATCAGACAATGGGGATTTTTGTATCATCAAAACGCTAAAGAACAGGAAAAGAGAGGGAAAGAGAGAAAAACATCTGGAAATATTTGGCAGTAAGGAGAAAAAGTCGTAACTTTGCACCCTGTTAAGTCAAAAGGCTATAATGGGCATGCACCGAAAGGACATGAAATGATGGCAACATCCCCATGACGTCTAATTTTAATAACCCAAATAAAAGTAAAAACAAAATGAAAAAAGGTATTCATCCAGAGAACTATCGTCCAGTAGTATTCAAGGATATGTCTAATGGCGACATGTTCCTCTCACAGTCAACTTGCAAGACCAACGACACTGTTGAGTTCGAAGGCGAGACTTACCCAGTAGTAAAGATTGAAATCTCAAGCACCTCTCACCCATTCTATACAGGTAAGAGCAAGCTCGTTGATACTGCAGGTCGCGTTGACCGCTTCATGAACCGTTACGGCAAGTTGAAGAAGTAATATACCTTTTTATATATAAGGATATATTATCAATACGAGATAGAAGGTGCGTTCTAACGTAGTTGCATATGCGTTAGTGCGCACCTTTTACTTTTCTTTATCACCCCACTCTTTCTTATAAGATTCATCCTAACATCTTATTATCTATTTTATCATCTAACATTCACTATGTTATGAAACAAATCAAGATTTATTTACTCGCTCTCCTCGCTGTGCTCTCTATGGCAGCCTGCGGAAGCAGCGACGACGGAGACGGAAATGGTTCGAATGAAATCAACACCAACAAGAACGAGGTAACAACCGACAAGGCTGTCACCCGACTGGAGTTTCCTAAACTGAAAGGTGGAAACAGCATTATCCGTGTTTATCGTGACGGCAACAGCAAACAATACGACCCAGACAACGTAAACTATGCAGTAGAATGGGATTGCGACAAGAAATCGCAGCGCTGGTCATGCTACATCATCACCCCAAAAAACAGAAAGAAGAATACAAATCGCTATTATAGTGAAAGCAACCAATACCCCAATGATCCAGATTTGGCAGCTTCAAACAGATGGGAGAAAGACTACATCTACAGATCAGGCTTCGACCACGGACACATCTGTCCATCTCAAGACCGTCTGTACAGTTCCAACGCCAACTATCAAACTTTCTACCTTACCAATATGCAGCCACAATACGCTGAATTTAACGGAAGTTTAAAGCAGTACAATTATAATGGAATTTGGGTCAAGATGGAAAACTATCTGCATAACTTCCTCGGCGATAAAGACACCAAAGACACCATGTATATTTGCAAGGGTGGAACCATTGATAAGGAGGAACACATTCTGAAGCGCATACAGGGAAAGCTCATCGTACCGAAGTATTTCTTTGTGGCAGTCCTCGTCAAGAAGATGGTCAAGGGACAGGCTTACTACAAGTCTATCGGTATGTGGTTCCCACACACCAAAGTATATCATGGAGACGACAAGCTGTCTAATTACACCATGAGCATCAAGGATTTGGAAGCGAAGACCGGCATCGACTTCTTCTGCAATCTGCCCGACAATATCGAGCGAGATGTAGAAAGCAAAAAAATCCTCAGCGACTGGGGAAGTATCACTCAATAAAACTCAACAAACAAGCATAATAAAAAAGGAACTGTATGTCCACCTCGTGTGGAACCATACAGTTCCTTTTTTATTTGAATACGTTTATATTCTTTATCTTCTGTTATTCAGCTGATAGCTGGTTGCCTTGAGCGGTGTCAACGTAGCACCCTTACCAAACGAGCTTAATGACTTCTTCATTACTCGGCTTGGGCCATTGGCCTTGGCATTGTTAGCATTGGTGTTATTCACACGCTGCAAATCGATGTAGATGACTTCGCCATTCACGTTGCCCGTGCCTATCATATAGCCCCAGAAAGTATCTACATTATAACCTTGCTCTTCCCCAAGGTGGAAGCCTACCTGTGATGATCCATAGTCCATCACGAATGTGGCACCAGTACCCTTATACTTGATATAGATATCACCATTGTCGGCAATATACCATTGGAAGTTCAAAGACCTCTGGTCGGCAATAGAGCCATCATCGTTCTTACGAATATCGGTCTCCACACCTTCGCCACTGAGGGCATCCGAAGAGTTGCTATACTGGAAGAACTTCATGTTGACATCAAACTCATCAGTGTTGCGCTGAGTACCTTCATCGTTCAACCAAGAATCTTTCATGGTACCCTCCCATTCGCCAGTTAGCGTCTGGGCCATCGCCAACAAAGTATTGTCCTGAGAACCTTGCTGACCTTGGTTCCAATCATCATTGTTCCATCCCCAATCATCATAATGGTCGTACCAACCATAAGGATCATACCAATAATCATCACCATCGCAGCTGGTCATTGTAAGCGACATGGCAGCTATCACAGCCATTGTCAGCAAAGAATATACTTTTTTCATATCAATAGTAGTTTAATCAGAATTTATTTGTTTTCCGGGAAGAATCGCTTCGGCAGCATGGTGCTGTCGTTCTGCTCCTGAGCACTCTCCTGCTGTTCTTCCTTATTATTACTGCGCGTCTTGGCGTAGCCGTAATATCCCCAAGAATTATACCAGCCGTCGGAACCATACCAGTAATAATCGTCCCAGTCGGGCGTATCTACCTTGACGAACTGGAAGCTGATCCATCTGTTCGTACTGTTAAAATCTATATCGCCATAGAAGTAACCATTGTCGTCAAGGTGATAGTTGCGAATGACAGCCTTCTCCTGTGTGTCACGGAAAGTGATATAAATGGTTGTGCCACTCACCTTCCAGTAAATGCGGTTGGCCACATAGTCCCAGGGTGCATTACTATAATAGTCTATCCAATAGCCATCACCAGAATCATACCCCGAATTGAAGGTTACCTCAGACATGTTTGACTGATAATAACGTCCTTGATAATCCAGTTGTGTCTGCATATATCCTTTCCAACTTCCATTGAGAGCATAAGCAATTTCTGCATCCTCATCACATGAAGTGAGCGAGAGCATCATGACTGCCATGAATATCATTGAGAAGTAATAAGTAATCTTTTTCATATCGCTTTTGTTTATAAGTTAATATTTTCGTTAAATTCTGGTGCAAAGATACCTTATTCTTTTCTTAGGGCAAAGGGAATAGTAGATTATTTTAAGGAAAAATCCCTATTAAAAAGCGGATTTTCCCTAAAATGTTTGGAAATGTCAAGTTTAATGCCTAACTTTGTACCAAACTTTATTAAAAAAAGCATGAAACGCTTACATTTTTTAATTATACTATCATTTATAACAATCTTTTCATCAGCAGAACCCTTTTGCGATGTCAGAAAGTTTTCAATCCTCGATGGACTTGCAGCCAACTCCATTTCCGATTTGGCACAAGGCTACGACAATATGATGTGGTTTGGCACCTTGAATGGTCTGTCCTATTACGACGGCTATCATTTCAAAACATTCCGTGACGAGCCCGACGACATCGACATCATGAGTACCAACCGCATACTCGCCATCTTCCCAAGCCCAGACAACAATGTGTGGGTAGTCACCTTCGACCGCAAGCTATACATCTTCGATACAGAGCAATGCCAGTTTATCAAGGTTGGCACGATGCTCTGCAAGCGTTTCGGCATCCATTTGGAGTCGAGCCAGATATATCCACTCGCCAATGGACACACCTGGATTACGACTCACAAACAGAACTTCCTGATTCGTGTAGGTCAAGGAAAGGACATAGAGAGCATGAAGCCCGAGCTCATCAAGGTGGGCGAAAAAGGACTGCGAAGCGGCAACGTATGGTTTATCAAGCAAGACAAGCAAGGCCGAGAGTGGATTCTCACCGACAAGGGAACGTTCATCTACGGCAAGAACTTCCATACCTCTACACCCTTCAAGTGGTTCAGAGAAGTGGGCAACACCATCTTCCTCGCCACGACTGATGGCAAAGTGGCTGTCTACGACAAGCAGAACCATCTCTCCTGGATTCCCATGCCAGCAGGCGTCACTCGCATCAACGAGCTGAAGAATACTGGTTATCAGTTGATTATCGCTACCAATATAGGACTCGTAGTGTACAATCCACGCACATTCAAGACCGATGTCATCAGTGTGCAGAACCCCAACCAGCCCGTAGCAGAAGTGAAGAAAGCCTACGTAGACGGGCACAACATGGTATGGGCATTTACCGAAGGACAGGGCGTGACGGTGATCAATCCTCAGACAATGACCGCCCGATGGCTCTATGCCGACACTCCAACGCCAGCCGACCGTACCACAAGCAACAGCTTCTTTATCATGGAAGACGAGCACGGCACGCTGTGGACTATTCCCAACTATGGCACCTTCAGCTACTACGACCGCAAGACGGGAAAGCTCGTTCCCTATATGCTGAAAAGCAACTCGTCAGGCAACTTCTATATACCTTATATCTCGAAATATGTCGTTTCAGATCAAGGCATACTCTGGCTGATAGGCATACACGACCTGACGCAGGTGAACTTCAAGTTCCACAACTACAGCATGACCAAGCTCGAAGAAGGAGAGTCGGAAGTAAGAGCCATGGCTTACACTAACAACGGATTCCACTGGGATGGTTTCAAGTCGGGACACCTCAAGATCAGCGACAGCCACTTCAAAAAGATGGGTTATCTGCAGTCCAACGGACAGATCAGCCAGAAGCAGACACCCTTCTCACGCACAGGTATTTATGCCATCTATCAAGACATGAAGGACAGAATGTGGATAGGCACAGACGGCGACGGACTGTATCTGTATGACCGAAACACCATGCGCCATTTCTGCTACAATGCATCCGACAGAAATTCCCTCCCGGGCAACAGCATCTATGATGTGGTGAGCGACCGACAGGGCAACATCTGGGTAGCCACATACGGAGGAGGCTTGGCACTTATGCGTGAAGACCCACAGGGCAACATCACATTCCTTACTTCTCGTAACGGACTGAGATGGCCAAAGGAACATTACAGTAAAGTACGTAGAATCACCTGTACCGCCAGTGGCGAAATGCTCATCGGAACCACAGGCGGCCTCGTCACCTTCAAGGAAGAAAAGCTCCCTTCCAAAAACATACAATTCCATACCACTTCCTACAGGGAGAACGACACAACATCGCTCACCGCATCAGACATCAACTACATCCTGATGCATTCCAACGGCGACACCTATGTATCGAGCATCGGAGGAACCCTCGACATGATAACAAGCGAAAACCTGCTGCAGGACAATCTGAAGGTGAGATACTGCAATTTCATCAATACCAGCGAGGGAAATGTGCAGAGCATGATAGAGGACAACAGTGGCAACATCTGGCTCATCAGGGAGTCGAGTGTCGATAAATACAACCCCAAGACAAAGAAGCTGACCGTCTTCGGTCCCAACGACTTCGACCTCAACATGACCTTCTCGGAGGCACGACCCATTCACGACCCTGTAACCGACAACATCACAGTAGGCACTGCTACGGGCAGCCTGACGTTCAACCCCGCGAGACTGAAGCAGACCGACTATCAGCCCCGCATAATCTTCACTGAGCTGCACTACAACGGAAGCAACGAGTACATACCTATCCTGCACCAGAAGAAGATAGTCATCCCAGCCAACAAACGCAACCTGTCCATCAGCTTTGCCGCACTCGACTATACACGCAAGTACCAGCAGTACTATAAATACCGCATCGACGGAAATACCCCCGAAGGCGTATGGATCGACCTTCGAGGACAGAACCGCATCGGCTTCAACCGAATCTCGCATGGCAACTATGTGCTCAAGGTCATCGCCACCAATACGCATGGCAAATGGAGCAAACACGTGGCTTCGCTGGAACTCGACGTGCAACCGACGTTCTGGGAAAGCATCTGGGGCAAGCTGCTCATCATCCTCATCATTGCCGGTGTTACGGCTTTGTGTTTCATCACATACAACAAGCAGCAGAAGGAACGCATCAACCACGAGATGAACGAGATGAAGAACAGGTTCTTCAGCAAGGCTTCACACAAGCTTCGCACTCCACTCACGCTCATCGGAGGTCCGATAGACGAGGTGTTAGAGAAGGAGGACAATCTCTCTACCGAGAGCCGCAGCCTGCTGCAGATGGTTCAGCGCAATGCCAAGGAGATGCTCAATATGCTCAACAAGATGCTGAAGTTTGACAACGGAAGCGACTTCTATCTTGACGAAGGAAGCGATCAGGCATTCGTGTCAAGCGAGAACAACGGCAGCATCAGCGACAAGACAGCCAAAGGCTATCTCAAGGAAGTAGAAGAGACTGAAGAGGACGACAAAACAGAACAGGCGGAAAAGGACATCACCATCCTCGTCGTAGAAGACAACCCTGACCTGCGCCAGTTCCTCTTCACCATCCTCAAGACAGACTATAATGTACTGCTTGCCGAAAACGGCAAGGAAGGCTTGGTAATGGCAAGAAACAAGATGCCCGACTTCATCCTTACCGACGTCACCATGCCTGTGATGGACGGTTTCACGATGGTACACTACATCAAGCAGGACACCAACACCGCCCATATTCCTATCATCGTACTGTCGGCTAAAGCCAGTGTGGAAGACCACCTGCGAGGCTTCGAGGAAGGTGTGGACGGTTATCTCACCAAGCCGTTCTCGGCCACCTACCTCAAGGGACGCATCGAGACTGTCATCAATCAGCGTCATGCCCTGCAGCAAGACATGCTGAAACAGATACAACGAGCCGAGGGTGCCGAATTCCATATCACGCACGAATATCCACAGACAGCATCCGGACAGGACGACAACAGAAGCCCGGCTACTAATAAGCGCATGACGGAAGAGGACGCTCTGACCGAGAAGATCGTACAGTTCATCAATGAGAACATGAGTAATCCCGACCTCAAAATTGATGACATCGCCGTAGCCATGGGTATGAGCCGCAGCGTGCTCTACGGCAAGATCAAGAATGCTGTGGGCATGAAGCCTATCGACTTCGTACGCCACATCCGCATCATGCGTGCCACCGAGTTGCTCTGCAATACCGACGAAACACTTAGCAGCATCGCCTACTCTTTGGGCTTCAGCGATCCTAAGTATTTCTCGAAGGTATTCAAGAAGGAAATGGGTATCATTCCAAGCGAATATAGAGAAAATTCAAAGTAATAACACTTTTTTATACCTGGTGCACGAAAAAAACGAGAATTTACACCTTGATTCTGTACGAAAGCAGTACCTTTGCACCAGTTCTTAGAAAAGTTAAATGATAGTTTAATTCTTGAATACTCCTTTCCTTCAACAACGAAAG
>UMJP01028052.1_pt1 | contig 14329 bp, 8 predicted proteins | sample 1966041 | NCBI WGS metagenome assembly UMJP01 (sample SAMEA4836153, study PRJEB28245) | human gut metagenome | biome: gut microbiome; material: fecal sample | place: Denmark | collected 2008
TGCAGCAAGAATAGCCGGTGTTTGTGATTATTCGGTTACCAGGAGTCGGTTGCCTTCGGTGTGACTGATGAATTCGGGTGCATACAGGCATTGAATGGTGCTGATGCCGCCGGTGTATGAACCACTTCGGGAGACAACGACCGGATATTCCAATACAAACGTACCTTGTGGCAGATGTTCGATATAGATGTTCTCGGAAAGGTCTTTCGATGAACGATAATACCAGATGCCATCCCGGTATTGGCTGCCGGAAAGTACTTGGGTTGGCTCGAAACAGCCGGCACGCAAGTCTTTCAGGAATACGTATTCCATATCACGATCGGAACGGACGGTCAGACGGACGATGACTTTATCTCCGACTTTCAACGGCTGTTCTTCGGTTACCGGACGAATTTCTCTCTTACCTGATTCGTTCGTTTCCACAAACAGTTTCTTTTCTACGTTCAATACGCCCTTTTGCTTCTCTACTTCTTCTAAGGGTGCGAAATACTGGATATAGATGGAACCCCAAGCCGGAGCCTTTCCGCTTTTCTGGATACGGACAACCGGACTCTTCACGGATGTAAGCTGGGTGATTGTCGGATTCACTTTCAGATAACCGGTGCCTGTCTCACCATCTGTAGTGCTCCAAGTCGCATCATTCAGGCGGATGTGGCAGACATTCGTCTCTTCTATCCACGAATTACCCGTCAGTAACAAGGCATAGATGGCATTTTGTGTTGCCGGAACCGATTCCCAATTCTGGGTTCGCTTCTGATTCAACAGCCATTGTTTCATCCGGTCGGTCTGTTCCTGATTCGGATCGGTCTGCTGGAAGAGAGCCATGATCAGACAATGCGTCTCAATGGCACTCCGATTAGATGCAAACGTATTCCGGTTGTTAGCCCAATACATACCTTTCTCGGCATGATCGGTTGCCGTCTTTCGGAACCATGTAACGATATCCTGTGTCGTTTCTTCCTTCCCGTTTTGATACATGAGCCAGCCTATGGCTGCCCGGCTGTACAATCCGTATTCTTTCCAGTTCGTTTCTGCCTGCCGGGTGTAGTAACGGATGGCTTCACGGGCTTCACCCAATTCCGGAATATCCCGATAGAAACTGCGGACAAACAGATATTCTACTTGTTCGTCGGTTGGAATAGCCGTAGGTTCTCCTTTTATCTTCAACAGTTGTTCGTAATCTTCCTGTATGGACTGATCCAGGAAACGAAGCGCTTTTATCTGCATTTCCTTTTCGGTCTGGTTGTATGTTACGGCATTCAACTGAATGAGTTGTGCCATACCTTTCAGAATCTGTAAGGTGATATGTCGGCTGGCGGGCATACCTTTCATCCAGCTCCAGCCACCATTCGGAAGCTGTTGTTTCAGCAATTGCTGCAAGGCTTCTTCCCGTACTTGCGAAGTTCGGTTCGTATCAAACAGCAATTGCAGGCGTTGTTTCTGTTCGGTCTCGTTGGCAGCATCCAGTACCCAAGGCGTCTCTTCTAATAAGATCGTCTTCAGTTCCTCATTCTTTTCCAGGTTGGAAAGAAGTGTTTCCGTATTTTCTCCGGCCGCTTTCCATTGGTCAATTACCTGTTTGATGCGCGGATGAACCTGAGCTATATAAGCAGATAACGTATTGCTGTAATAAACGCTGAACCACGACAGGATATCTTCCTGCTTCGGCTCGTTTAATGTGGATAAAGCTTGCACGGCATACCAGATCGGATTACTGCTGACTTCGAAAGTGATCCGGTACGGATTCGTCAGGGCTTGTTTCGGAAGCTTGATGGCCAGTTCCTTTTCATCCGTCAGGTAGAAAGGAATACTTTCCGTAATCAGTGTCTGGTTCGGGAGAACAGGCAGCAGATGTTGTTCTCCGTCACTGCCGGCTGCACTGACAGCCTGAATACGACAACCCACTACACCCAGTTTGTCCCAGTCTTTTACCTGGAAGTTCCATTGTATCGTTCCGGTTTCATCTGCTGTCAAAGAGAACGGCTTCTCTACTTGCAACAAAATTTCTTCGGTCTCTGGATTGAATAATTCCAGTTTGGCCTTCCCTTGGATCGCTTCAGCCAGCTGGTTGATGATCTGTGCCGAGATAACGGCTTCATCTCCGTTTCTCAGGAAGCGGGGTAAATAAGGAGAAACCATGATTGGCTTACTGGTGACGGCTTCTTTCGACAGATATCCGTATTTCAGGTCTTTTGTCTGTGCCAGTAATTGCAGTTTCCAGGTAGTATTACTTTCCGGAACGGTAAAGTTGAAAGAAACCTGTCCGGTTTCATCGGTCTGTAATACCGGGTAGAAGAAAGCTGTTTCGGCAAAGTTTTCCCGGAAGGAAACTGTTTCTGTCTGTGTTGGTGCCGGAGCTGCGAGGGTTTCTTCAGCCATGTCGGCATTCGCACTGCTTACTTCCGGTTCACTCAATACGGCACTGTCTTCGGTTATTTGTAAGACTTCGGAAGCATTGGCAGCTGATTTAGCCATGGCGCCACGTAAAGTTAATCCGCCAGCCAACGATTTGGTTGACGATGCCGCATAGAACAGCAGATTCTGTTGCAGCATTTTCGTCCAAGCCTGATACATCTGGTCGTAGCTGTAAGCCGGAACATCCAGCAAAGACAATTCGGCGTACTGCGAACGGTTCTGGGTCTGGAAAGAAAGTCCGGTACGGAAATAGTTTCTCCAGAGAGATACGTGCCGCTGCGGTGTGAAAGACCAGTGGAATGGCAGGATCAGATCCAAAGAAGCATCATACATACTGGCCAGAACTTCCGCCTGAACAGCCGAAGAATCGGCATCTACCAGTCGGAATTTCCAGTTTTCCTGACTTCCCGGTAACAGATGATCCCGGAATGTTTCCGTCTGGAATGTCAGTTTCCGCTCCGGCTCTTTCCGGACGATGGAACAACTGTTACTGTACAGCTTGCCGCCTTTGACGAATGAGAAAGAGGCTGTCATGCCTCCGCCATACGATTCTTGGTACAATACCGGAAATGCCCGGTTTTCATTCCGCATAGAGACGAGTTCCCGATGAATACGGGTTCCGTTGGCGGCAAAGAGTTCATATATGACGTATGCCGGACTTTCGGAAGTACCGAAATAGACATCGATGGTTTCTCCCGGAAGAGCCTCATAACTTCCTTTCGGCATCCAGGAAGATATGAATACCGGCATGTGGCGATCTTGCAGACTGTATAAAATGAAGTCACCTTCCGCCCTTACCGTCACGCCTTTCTGATCCATTGAATGGACTTGTAAGCGATATCGTCCGGCTGCCAGGTTCTTGAAGGCATCCGTCAGGGTTTGATCCGTAGAGAAAGGTCCGACGGCCAGGATCGAATCCGTCTCGTAAGTGATTGAACCGGTTTTCGGGTCTTTCTTCTCTGCCAGTTTATAAAGGGTATAAGAACCTTGTGCCTTAACCTTTTCTCCGTTGAGGGTTTGCGCGATGACTTTCGCTTCGGCTTTTTCCTTTTCCTGCCAGTAATTGAGTTGAAGAGAAAGCACGATGCCCGCATCTCCTACTGAGAATACATACGATGTCTCCTGTGTCTCGCCTTTACTGTCGGTCAGGCGTGCCTCTACTTCATACGACTGGCAAATCGGGTGGTCGGAATCAGTTTGTTCTCTTTCCGGAACAAAGGTGAATTGGAATTGCCCTTTCTGATTAATATCGGCTGTTCCTTGGGCTACTTGTTCATAACTCTGGTTATAAGGATCAGGCATATACGCCCGTAACCAGAACGGACGGCGGGTGATGGTCCATTCTACTTTCCCTTCTTGCAATGCTACGCCTGAGAACGATTCGGCTTTTCCTTGGATTTGAACTTCATTTCCGAAGCTGACTTCTTCTTTTATCGGTCCGATATCCAGTCGGAACGAAGGACGTTTATATTCTTCTACGCGGAAAGAAGCAGAGGTTTTATCTGTTACCAGAGTAAAGTTTCCATTCAATCCTTGTTGAGGCAAGATGAATTCACCGTGGAAAGATCCAAAAGCGTTGGTCGTAAATTCTTTCCGGGCAATTTCCTTGTAATTGGCATCACGCAGGGATACCGAAACCGTTTCACCTTCGTTGGCAGTTAACTGCTTTTTATCGTCTGTATAGACAATTCCCTTGAAGGCAACTGTTTGTCCTGGTCGGTAAATACCCCGGTCTGTAAACAGAGAGACATACGTTTGCGATTTGTTGCTGGTCATCTGTCGGTATGAAGCCGAAATACCTGTCAGCAAAGCCGCTGTATCCTGAGGCAGAACCGGACGGACTGCATCAATCTGATTCTGGTTTTTAACAGCAAGTAAGGCAAATCCCTTTGCATCGGTCTTTACGGTTGCCAGTTCTTGTACTTTCCATTGCATCGTCGTGTTGTAGCAGATCACCGGAATATCCGCCAGCGGTTTTCCCGTTTCTAAGTCGGTTACAAACACTTCCTGCAAGCCTTCCGCATTCGGACGATAGGTCAGAGCCAAGCGACTTACACTAAATGGCGCACGGCTTGTCAGACTTTTATCGGTTGTGGATACTTCATACATAAATAAGCCCGGTTGTTCCATCGGAATAAGCAAGGTCGTGTCTTTTGTCAGCAAAGGAGAAGCCTGGGGCAAACGGACGGTCATTTCTTTGACGAGCTTTCCGCAGTAAGCCGCATTGTCTTTACTTCCCTGACGTAAAGCCGTTACCGTAGCGGCCTTGTTTTGGTACACTTTCACCCGGAGTTCCGTTACATGCTTATAACGGATTTTGAGTTCTTGTTCTTTTCCCGGATAAACCTGGTTCTTATGCTGAATAGAGACAAAGGCCTGTTCCATCCGTTCGATGGCGTTCTTGAACTCATTGGCCCGCGGATAAGCAGCAAATGCCTGGACTTGCTGCTGGCAGAAGTCGTAAACGAGTTGGCGTACCGAATCCTGCTGGGCATTGTTCGCGTAATAATATGGTTCTTGTTGTAACCAATCCAGGCGGTTCAGCTGTATTTCCAGCTGGGATTCCGGATCAGTCGTATGAGTCAGTAAAGAGTCGAGCGACTGTTTGTACGTACTTCTTGTTTTCTCTCCTTTCCGGTATTGGTATTGCAGGTAATCCAAGGCTACTAAGGTCTCAGCTTTTGGATTCGCTTGTGTCTTCCGGAATTGTAACCAAGCCTGATAATAGGCATCGTCGGCCTGTATGTCGATTGCCCGTTGCAGCAGGAAATCATATAAGGTAGGGCGCAATGTCCGCGCATCCTTTCCCTGTTTCATCACCTGGGCGAATCTTTCAGCCGGTGTGTTCTGAAGTGTCTGAACCGGAGATAAGGACTGCTTCAGTTCATCTGTTATCTTTTCTTCAAACAGGTTGGAAGTCCATTCCCGCATATCTTCCGGAACATAACCTTGTAGTGGTGTACGCTGGCGAATCGTCCATCCTTTCTGGTTATAGTAGGACTGATACATTTCGGCCAGCAGTGAATGTAAGAAGGCTGCGGTGGCCGACTCCTGAACCTGCCGGGTATATTCGGTCGTTTCCTGGATCAGATCCGGAAACTTATTCGCATCTTTCTCCAGTTCATCGTGCATGTGCTGTACGAGTGTCTGAATGACTTCCGACGGACTTTTATCTTTCGGAATCGAAAACCCGGAGCTTGTTTCCTGGTGGGCAGCCGCATAGTAGGCAGTTAAAGCAGCTACCGGGATCAATAGGGCGGAAAAAAATAATGCTCTTATCTTCATATCTTATATGTTTTAAGCTTCGCCATGCGCACGAAACTTGAATTGTCTTTATATATAAGATAAGAAGTAAGAGCAAAAAGTTGTAAAGAATGTGTTAAATTCAAGTAAAACTTATGCTTTGCGAACGTATGTCAGGAAAGTATAAGGATAAGCATTCTTCTCGTCTGCCGGGAATTCCTGCCTGTCTACTTCTTCCCATAAATCCCAGTTCACTACCGGGAAGAAAGCATCCGCATTTTCGAACTCATGATGTACGCGGGTAATGTACATTTTGTCGGCTTTGCTTAGAGCCTGACGATATACCAGAGCTCCTCCGATAATGAATATTTCGTCTTCCTTTTCACACAAATCCAAGGCGTCGCGCATGGACTCACAAGGGAAACAGTTTACGAAACCTGCTTCAGGAAGCGTAGTCAGTACTACATTTTTACGCTCTGGCAACGGACCGTTGGGCAGGGATTCGAAAGTCTTCCTTCCCATAATAATAGCATGACCAGTTGTCAATTCCTTAAAATGCTTCATGTCGGCCGGTAAATGCCACAGAAGCTGCTGATTTTTGCCAATAGCGTTGTTGTCGGCTATGGCAGCGATAATAGAAATAGTACTCATAGTATAACACAATTATTATATATCCTTATTTGATCAGACAGCGACAACGCCCTTGATGTGCGGGTGTGGGTCGTAACCGATCAAATGAAAATCTTCATATTGGAAATCGAAGATGCTTTTGACATCCGGGTTCAGTTCCATACGCGGAAGCGGACGAGGCTCGCGCGTCAGCTGGAGTTTTACCTGCTCCATATGGTTGGAATAGATATGGGCATCGCCTAATGTATGGACAAAATCTCCGGCTTTCAATCCGGTTACCTGCGCCATCATCTGCAATAACAAGGCGTAGGAGGCAATGTTGAACGGAACGCCCAGAAAGATGTCGGCACTACGCTGATACATTTGCAGGCTCAATCGTCCGTTTGCCACATAGAATTGAAAGAAAGCATGGCAGGGCGGCAGATTCATATTCTCCAAATCTCCCACATTCCAGGCACTGACAATGATACGGCGGGAATCGGGATTGTGTTTGATCGTCTCGACAGCTTCGCTGATCTGATCAATCGATCCTCCTTTATAATCGGGCCACGAACGCCATTGATAACCATAAATGTGTCCTAAATTCCCGTCCGGATCGGCCCATTCGTTCCATATCCGCACGCCATTGTCCTGCAAATATTTTACGTTGGTATCACCTTTCAAGAACCAGAGCAATTCATAGATGATGGATTTCAGGTGAAGCTTTTTCGTTGTCAGCAACGGAAAGCCTTCTTCCAGGTTGAATCGCATCTGATGGCCGAAGATACTGGTTGTGCCCGTACCGGTACGATCTTCTTTATGAACGCCTTCTGTCAGTACACGGTTGAGCAAATCAAGATATTGTTTCATTCTATTTTTCTGCTTAATGGAACAAAGGTACTATTTATTTCTGTATTTCCGGGTGTGATGGCGGAATTCTTTCATCAGAAAGCGCCGGGATATTTCTTTTGTTGCCTGTAGATAAACTTTCGGAGGTGCCTGGAAATTCTTTAGTTCACGTCGTGGATTACTTAGTTCACGCTGTGAACTAAAGAATTGTTCGTCTCTTTCGGATGTATTCCTGCCGGGATTTAGGAAATAAACCGGAGGCAGGAAGCATTTATTCAGCCTATATTTGTACTTTTGCAGGATAAAAAACAGGAAGATGAGTAACAAGACACAACAGATACGCATAGAAGATTACGATTATCCGCTGCCGGATGAGCGAATTGCCAAATTCCCTCTGGCAAAACGGGATGAATCGAAACTGTTATTATATAAAGACGGACAGGTTTCGGAAAGTGTATTCAAGCATATAGCCGATTATTTGCCCGAGGGTTCACTGCTGGTTTACAACAATACGCGGGTTATTCAGGCAAGACTTTTGTTTCAGAAGGCAACCGGTGCGCGGATTGAGGTATTTTGCCTGGAACCTGCCGAACCGCATGATTATGCCTTGATCTTTCAACAGACGGAACGATGCAGTTGGATTTGTCTGGTGGGAAATCTGAAGAAATGGAAAGAAGGTATTCTGACCAAGAAGGTGACTGTTCAAGGCGAGGAAGTGACGCTTTCGGCCGAAAAGAAAGAAAGTCATGGCGACAGCCACCGGATTGAATTTACCTGGGATAATCCAAAATATACGTTTGCCGACCTATTGGATGCGGCCGGAGTTCTGCCAATTCCTCCTTATTTGCACCGGGAAACAGAAAAGAGCGATTTGGTAACCTATCAGACGGTTTATTCTAAGATAAAAGGATCGGTAGCGGCTCCGACTGCCGGTTTGCATTTTACACCCGAAGTTCTGGCGGATGTAGATGCGCATGGTATCGGCCGTGAGGAAGTAACCTTGCACGTGGGTGCCGGAACTTTCAAGCCCGTCAAGAGTGAAACCATCGAAGGGCACGAGATGCATACGGAGTTTATTTCCGTTCGTCGTTCGTCCATCGAACGTATTCAGAAGAACTTGGGAAAGATAATTGCCGTGGGAACTACTTCTGTGCGTACTTTGGAAAGTCTGTATTATATAGGAGTGAAACTGGCTTCTCATCCGGATGCTACTTCAGAAGAGCTGGTTGTGAACCAATGGATGCCTTACGAGGAGGCAAACAATCAGATTCCGGTAGCCGATGCCCTGCAGTTGATTCTGGATTATCTGGACCGACATCAGGCCGATAAGCTGGTTACGGCTACGCAGATTATTATTGCCCCGGGTTATGAGTTTAAGGTTGTCCGTGGAATTATCACGAATTTCCATCAGCCCAAGAGTACATTATTGTTGCTGATCTCGGCTTTTGTCAAAGGAAACTGGCGGACTATCTATGATTATGCCCTCAGTCATGATTTCCGATTCTTGAGTTATGGCGACAGCTCGTTGCTGTTATAAAGAATAGTTGTGATTAAATCAGACAAGGTTTCAGTCTCTGCAAGCAGGCAGTAAGGCTGAAACCTTGTTGTTTTTATGCCCTTTTTCGGTTTTATCAATAACGCTTATAGAAAAAAAGAATTTTTGTCATACCAGGCCTTTCCGACAAATCATCTACTTTTGGGGCATCAAACATTATGTATTCAACATTATCATGAAGTATTCATCAGCTATACATCCGAGCGACGAAGTGAAGAAATTCCACCGGATTCGCAATTGTATGTTTCTTTCCGGCTTATCCGTATTCGCCCAATTATATTTGTTCCAGCCCATGTTGTCAGACTTGTGTCGTTCTTTTCAGGTCGATTTGCCAACCAGCAGTCTGGCTGTATCCACTTCAACCATCGGAATGGCGGCAGGTTTATTGTTCTTTGCTTTCAAGGCCGACGCTTTTCGCCGAGAGAAACTGATGGGCATGGCCTTGCTGCTCTCTTCTTTGCTGACGATTGCCTCTTCGTTTATCACCGGGTTCATGTGGCTGCTGGTCATCAACTTCCTGAAAGGCTTTGCCTTATCGGGAGTATCGGCCGTCGCTTTGGCTTATTTGACCGATGAAGTAGACCGGTCGGTCATCGGACTTGCCATCAGTCTTTATTTAAGTGGCAATACCATTGGCGGAATGTCAGGCCGTGTAGCCAGCACATTGCTTTCGGGTTGGGGCGGATGGCAGTACGCAGCGGCGCTGATAGGTCTGGTCAGTTTGCTGTTAGGCTATATTTTTGTCCGGAAGATTCCGGCATCACAGCATAATATCCGTAGGAAGCTTTCCGTAAGACAGCAGGTAAATCAGATGAAGATACTCTTGGGGCAGCCTGTCTTTCTCCGGATGTATGGAATTGCCGCCCTTTCCATGGGAACTTTTGTCAGCGTTTACAATTATCTTTCCATCCTGCTGGAATCCCCTTCGTTTGGTTTGCCCCATCAGTGGGTTGCCATGATCTTTATGATGTACATAACCGGAGTAGCCGGTTCGATTGTAACCGGGACCTTGTCAGACCGGTGTCGCCCGGAAGTCCTGTTACAGGCTTCGCTGCTTCTCATGTGTATAGGTCTGTCTCTGCTCTGGATACAGCAGTTGGTCGCCATTATCGTCGGATTAGGAATCTTTACCTTTGCCTTCTTCAGCGCTCATACAATGGCAAGCCGGATTGTTTCCATCCATGCCGGCGAAGCCAAAAGCAGTGCGACCAGCATTTACTGGCTGTTTTATTATGCCGGTTCCAGTCTGTTGGGTTCGTTAACCGGCATTATTTTATCACAATACGGCTGGAATATCTTCGTCGGAGTTCTGCTTATCCTCTTGATGATGGCTTTAGCCACATCTTTTCATGCCGTATATTACCGGATGAGCTGGGCTTTGAAGAAGCTGTCGTTTCAAAAGTATGTAAAAGTTAATTGAGAAACAGACTAAAAAGAAGAAGGTGTTTACGTAAAAATTTCAATGCTTCAGAGACCTGATGTTCTACTGTCTTCTCCGACAGCCGCATTAGGTCTGCTATTTCTTTATAACTTTTGTGTTCTTTTCTGCTGAGGTTGAATATTCTCTGCCGTTGTGGAGGTAATTCTGCAATCAGCAGATCAATATAAGCGCTTAAATCTTTTGCTTCCAATTCTTTTTCTATGTCGTAACTGTTTTCTTCCGGCATATTCTCTAAAGCATCTAATAGCGAAAGCGTATAGAAATCATGATTAAAACTTTTTCGGGTCTGATTGAAAACCAGATTACGCGAAATGATAAAAAGCAAACCTTTAAAATTATCATTTTCCCGTAAGAAATCACGAGATTGCCATAGACGTACAAAAACATCTTGTACAACTTCTTCAGCTTCTTCTGTATTTGTCAGATATAATCGGCAGAAATTGTAAACTTGCCTCCAATATTGTTTGTAAAGGGTATTGAAAGCCTTTTCGTCTCCTTGTTTTAGAGCAATTATGAGTTCTTTTTCTTGGTTCACGAAATATATAGTTGTTGTGTGTGTAAGTTGTAATTATTGTCTTTTATTATTTCGCTTTTCAACAAAAGTAGGCAAAAAGACTTTTCTTGCCAATATTATAGGGGAAAAATGCATTTTTTTTAATCGAATATAGGGGGAAAGATATGATACCGCGTGTATTTATTAGTAAAGGCGAAAAAAGTATGAATATACAAGAGAAAAAACATATAGTCCAGAAGCTGTTGTCTGGGACATTATCCGATGAAGAGAAAGCATGGCTGACTCAAAGTTCGGAAATGGAACAGATATGGCTTCAGCAATGGGAACATGCATCAGACAGGAGTCAGGAGGTAAACCCCGATCAACTGTGGGCCAGTATTCAGCAACAGACAGGTCAAAAGAATAGACCTTGGAAATCTTATTTTTATAAGTGGTATAGTGCTGTGGCTTCTATCTTGCTTGTCGTTGCTTTGAGCGGAATTGCTTATTTGTGGAATCAGAGAACTGCTGCACCGATTTATGTAGTTGCTTCCGGCATTCAGAATTTGGAGAAAATCCAATTACCCGATGGAACTGATGTTTGTTTAGGGCCTGGTAGTCGGTTGGAATATCCATCGGAATTTAGAAACGATAGCCGGAATGTTCGTTTGGAAGGTCAAGCCTTTTTCGATGTAGCAAAAGATCCATCCAAACCTTTTCGGGTTCAGATGGACGATATACAGGTAGAAGCTTTGGGAACAGCCTTTGAACTGTTTAATTACAAAGATTCGGAGAAAATGGAAGCCATCTTGGTGAACGGAAAAATAAAGGTTGGCTTTGAACAGGATAACAAAGTGGTTGAAGAACAAGTTATGAGTCCGAATGAACGACTGATTTGGCATAAAAAAAACAATCAGGTAGAAATTGGAAAGATTAATGCGGATAAATACACCTCGTGGAGAAATGGTGTTTTATCGTTTGAAAATGAAAATTTGGCCATGATCATACCACGTTTAGAACGTTGGTATGGACGAAAGATTCAATGTGAAGAAAGTTTATTGAATAACTATCGTTTTACATTCAAAGTACGAGATGAATCATTGGATGTGATCCTGTTTATCATGCGTCAATCGGCACCCTTGCAATACAAAAAGAATACAGATGATAGCTATATATTAACCAGAAAAAAATGAAGAGCCTATGAGAAAGGAGTAAGAAGTTAACCTAAGAGAAACGGAAGATACCGGCAAGTATCCCCCGTTCAATCTGAGAGTTTAAGAAACACAAGTCTGCCAAACGGAGTCCAAGCCAGTGGCAAGCTTAATTCATGTATCAAAAACAATACAAAAGTATGAAAAAAAATGACAGGGATCGTCATGTCCCGCTGTTAACAAAAACAATCCGTATCATGAAAGTTACGTCTTTGTGCAATTTATTGGCTGTTTGTTCCATTTCTGCTTCAAGTTATGCACAAAGTTTGAAGTTTTCAATCAACAAACAGAACAGCAGTATCAGTGAAGTTTTCAAGGAAATTGAAAAGAAAAGTGACTTTACATTCTTCTTTAATGATAACCAGATTAATGTAAAGCAAAAAGTGAATGTCAGTGCCAACAACGCCAGCATAGAAGATGTATTGGCACAGGTCTTGCAAAACACAGGGTATAATTACCAGATTATCGACAAACAAATTCTGATCAAGGTATCGGATAAAGATGTGATGGTTGTTCCTTCCGTAGCTCAAAGCGATAAGAAAATCACTGGAACTGTATTAGATGCCACTGGTATGCCGGTGATTGGAGCCAATGTCATGGTAAAAGGTACTACCAACGGAACGATTACTGATATGGACGGTAAATTCTCGTTGGAGGTAGATAAAGGAGCGACTTTAGTTATTTCCTATATTGGGTTTATTAATCAGGAAATCAAAGTGGGTAACCAAACAAACTTGTCAATTGCTTTGAAAGAAGATTCGAAAGCCTTGGATGAAGTGGTAGTTGTGGGTTATGGAACACAGAAGAAAGGTAATTTAACAGGTTCTATTGCAACTGTAAAAACTGAAGAAATGACTGTTGCTCCTGTTGCAAGTTCTGTTAATAGCTTGGGAGGAAGGTTACCAGGTTTAGTTTCTCAACAAACTAGTGGTCAACCAGGAGCCGACCAAGCGACAATTAAAGTACGTGGTTTTGCAGATAATGCCATTTGGATTGTAGATGGCATTGAAGCTGATTTTAATTATATAGATCCAAACCAGATAGAATCGATTAGCATTTTGAAAGATGGTTCTGCTTCTATTTATGGAGCACGTGCTGGTAATGGTGTTATTTTGGTAACAACGAAACGAGGTACTGTTCAGAAGCCAACAGTTACAATTAACTCTTCTGTAACATTCCAAGGCATAACAACTATGCCAAAACCAGTTTCTTCGGGAGATTATGCAACATTAAAGCGAGAAGAATGGCTACAGGCTGGTAATCCGGAATCAACAGCTCCTTTTACAGAAGAACAGATACAGAAATATTATGCAGGAAATGATCCGCAATATCCTAATACGGATTGGTATAGTGAATTGATCCGGAGTTGGGCACCGCAAAATCAACATAATATTTCGGTACGTGGGGGTAGTGATAAGATTAAATATTATGGTTTCTTCGGATATATGAACCAGGAATCTATGTGGAAGAATAATGGAGGAAATTATAGACGTTATAATTTGCAATCAAATATAGATGCTAATATAACAGATAACTTGTCCATACAATTTGATATTGCAGTCATGAAGTCTGATAATATGACAACTACTAGAGGACAAGGTGCTGGTGAAAATACTGTTTGGCAAGATTTTTGGAATACATTGCCTATTTATCCAGCTCATCTACCAGATCCGACAAAAATATCTTATGCCGATGGAAAGGGTACTGGTGGTGCTCATGTAACTTCAAATACTGAATTAGGTGGATATTTGAATGATAAAAAGTTGAATTTGAGGGGAACAATTTCCTTAAAGTATGATTTTAGTAAATGGGTAAAAGGATTAAATGTTAAGGCGTTTGTGAATTATTATGATGATGTCGTTTATCAAAAGAGATTTACTCGGCCTGCAGCATTTTATCGGTATGATGTGGCTAGTGATACATATATTGATGCCGGAGCTTTAGGTACTGCTGCTCAGATATCACTGAGGGATGATCATAATACAATGTTAACTCGTCAGTTTTCTATTAATTATGATAATACAATTGCTGAAGATCATGATTTATCAGTATTAGCATTGTATGAAGCTATTGATCAGAATGGCAATTGGTTATCGGCAGGACGAGATGATTTTTTGACTCCAGCGTTAGAAGAAATATTTGTAGGGAATACTGAGACCATGAAAAATGATGGTTCTTCTTCTGAGATGGGGCGTATGAGCTTTGTCGGTAGAATTAATTATTCTTATAAGAATAAGTATTTGTTAGAAACGACATTGAGAGCAGATGCTTCTGCTAAATTCGCTCCAGGACATCGTTGGGGATTTTTCCCTAGTGCTTCGTTAGGTTGGCGTATTACGGAAGAATCTTTTATGGAAAATGCAAAATCTGTTGTAGATGATTTGAAAGTTCGTGCGAGTTATGGCCGTTCTGGAAATGACGGAGTTGGTAATTTTCAATATCTATCCGGGTATCAGTTGAATGGTTATTATTTAATAGGTAGGGTGTCCAGTTTTACGTTCCTAAATTAGCTC
>UMJP01004300.1_pt1 | contig 14017 bp, 10 predicted proteins | sample 1966041 | NCBI WGS metagenome assembly UMJP01 (sample SAMEA4836153, study PRJEB28245) | human gut metagenome | biome: gut microbiome; material: fecal sample | place: Denmark | collected 2008
CTTCTGCCCTTTCAGGGCGTGCAGGATAATATCAACCGTACAGGAGGGTGTGTTGGGTAATTTCAATAGTACAGGAGGGTGTGCTGGGTAATTTCAACCATACAGGTCGGAAAATTCTGCGAAATTTGCATGGGATGATCATCAGAAACACAGCAAATTACTCCCAAAATCTGCCAATTTGCGTTTGCTCAAGCAGAAAATTTGACAAAAAAATGGGAAAATATGCAAAATTCATGAAGAAAAACACAAAATCGATGTAAAAGAAAACGAAAAAACATGTGGGCAACATGCCCAAAACCTTGGAACGGAGGCAAAAAACAGGCTTTTTTAGCGGCCCAAATCGGGGGTGGGCAAAAATGGGCACCCTACCTTTTTAGGCTAAAATCCATCTTTTACAAAATACGAAAAAACAGAATTTACTACCATTTTTGAACAGTTATTACTACCAAAACTGCTGCCGTGCCGATTCATTTCAACATTTATATATAAACAACGCGAGAAAAGTGAGATAAAGTATTGATAATAAGGGGGAACGGATGGGATTTGCCCACATTTTTGTCCACATTTATAAGGATTGTTCCAATTGGGTGGCAAAACGGCAGAATGGCAAAATACCTCCCAATGTGTATAAAAACCTTTTATTTTCTTAAAGGATTTAACAATAGTGCACGTCATAGAGGTGCACCGAGTATTCAAAAAAAAATTCCGAACTTTGCAATCGAAATCTAAACAACTCAAGTTTCGCAAGTGGTTTAAGTACGGGCTGAAGGCCCAAAAGCTCTTAGCCCAGGGCATCGCCCTGGGTATATTGGCAGTCAACAAGGCGCCCTGTAAGAGCATAAGCATTGTAATTTGCCTGGAGTTTTAAAGCTTTTGCCCTTACAGGGCGATAGGCTTTCACCCGTAATAACCCAGGGCGCTGCCCTGGGCTAAGAGCTTCTGCCCCTTCAGGGCGTGTGGGACAAAACTTGCGAAACTTGAATAAACAACAAACATATGACCAAAGATGCAGAAATAGAACAGGTGCCTTCACTGTCCAACGAGGAATGGCAGAGGAAGAAGCTGAGATTACCTCACTCTCAGAAGAGAGACGTTGAGAAACCTCAGAAGAGAAGAAGCAGAGAGCCCACTCTGCTAAAGGATTACAGACGATTCTGCCAGAGCGAATCTGACGTTCATGGGAGCGAAACAGAGATTCGTGGGAACGAATGCAAAAAACATGGGAGCGAATACGGCAATCGTCACATTCGCTCCCACGAACCCCTGTTTCGCTCAGAGAAATCTCCTTTACTAAACTTCAGTCATTAACCACGCAATGAATTACGGAATCAACAACGAAGAATCACCATAGCTCAGGAAACGGAAATCGTGAGCCAGAGCATAGTCGTACACTTTCTTCCAGTCGCCATGGAGGAAGGCACTGACGAGGAGGAGAAGAGTGCTCTGAGGCTGATGGAAATTGGTGATAAGCATCTTCACTATCTTGTACTGATAGCCGGGGGCAATGATGATCTGCGTGCTGGTGTGCAAAGCCTCCAGACCATTGCGGTCGAGATAGTCGATGATGGCCTGTATCGCCTGAGAAGGCTGAATGGCATTCACCAAACCGCCATCTGCCGACAACTCGTAAGGATCCCACTGGTTGACGTGCAGATCGTCTTCTGTCGCCTCGGGATGAGAGAGCAGATGAACGCCCATATAGTATAGGCTCTCGATGGTTCGCACACTCGTAGTACCCACAGCAATCACCTCGCAATGGTGCTGCAGGAGCTTCTCCAACGTATGACGGTGCACCACGATATACTCGGTGTGCATGCGGTGGCCCTCTATCTCAAGACTCTTCACCGGCTTGAAAGTACCAGCGCCCACATGAAGGGTAACCTCCTCACGCTCAATGCCATGGCGGTCGATGTCCTGCAACACGGCATCGGTGAAATGAAGTCCGGCAGTAGGAGCAGCCACACTGCCCTTTATCTTCGAGTAAACCGTCTGATAGGTAGTTTTGTCGCTCTCCTCGGTGGCACGGTTGAGATAAGGCGGAATAGGCAACTCGCCCACGGTCTCGAGAATCTCGGCAAAGGAGACCTGCGTGTTGTCCCAGTCGAAGTCGACCCAATAGTTGGTACCACCACCCTTCGCCACCATAGAGGCAGCCTCCGAGCCTAAGGCGTCGCCACGGCGCATGGTGGCAGAGAGTGTAAGCTGATGCCCCTTGATCTCGAAGTCGCGCTTCAGACTGCCCTCCTTCCACTTCTTCAGGTTGCCTATCATGCAGAGCCATGAGCAATGTCCAGTCGTCTGGAACATGAGCTCATAGTCGGTAGGATCGGCAGGCTCCATGAGGAAGACCTCTATCAGGGCACCCGTCTCCTTGCGGAAATGCAGACGCGCCTGAATCACCTTGGTATTGTTGTAAACCATCAGTCCGCCCTTGGGCAGGTATTCAGGCAAATGGTAGAACACATCCTCGCCTACCTCACCATGGCGGTAGAGAAGGAGTTTGGAATGGTCGCGCTGCGCCAAGGGGAACTTGGCAATGCGCTCATCAGGAAGGGGGTAGTTGTAATCGGTAATTTTTATATGTTTTGTATCCATTATGATTGAATTTTAATGTTACACTCCTCCAGCCATGACTATCGCCCGCAAGAAGGCATAGACCAGGGTGAAAGCCAGGATGCAGAGTATCTTGTCGATATCGTCGTGGTCGTAACCCGTGGGGGTGTACTGGTCGGAGATATATGTGATGTGGGGTGACACCTTGTAATACAGTTTCAGATAACCTATGTAGCACACGACACCGATGACAGCACCCACGAGGAGTCCGCAGAGGATGTCGGAGGGATAGTGCATGCCGAGATACAGGCGTGTCCAGCAGTTGAGCAGCGACCACGAGAAGAGGGCGATGGCGAGGCGCTTGCCCCTCATGAGGAGCGAGAAGAACATCGCTATCGACATGGTGTTGGCTGCATGAGCCGAGAAGAAGCTATAGCCACTGCCACGAAGGTTGTCCACCACCTGAATGGAGTATTTCAGGATGGGGTCGTTGTTGGGGCGCCATCGTTCCACCAAGGGTTTTACCACGCCATCGGTGATTCCCTCGGAAAGAGCCACACAGACGAGTGCTCCCATTACCGCCAGACCAATCTGCGCCATCGTCTCATTGTTGCGCACAATGATGTAGAAGAGGGTGAGATAAAGCGGTATCCAGGTGAGCCCCGACGTAAGGACGAGCGCTAACTGGTCGATGAACAGATTGTCGCTTCCATTGAAGAAGTGGAGCACCTCAAGATCGGTGAGAAGACATGAGACAAACATCATATTTCCTCCAGTTGTTTGGTTTCTATCCATCCGTCTCTTCCATCTGCCAGGTGGATGCCACGCCAGCCATCCATAGAGCGGTCGGTGATGTCGACACGAGTTCCCTCATGAATGACGAACTGGTCGGCGCTCTGTCGGGAAGGAGTCTTCTTGACATTGACCGTAGGAGCCACGACGATGGCGCCCGTGCGGTTGACGAGTATCTGTTTCTGCTGATAGGCAAAGAGCGAACTCAAGAGGAAGACGACAAAGAAGAGGATGCCGCCGAAAAAGCCGACCTTGCGCAACAGCAACTGGGGGGCGAAGAGATAGACCAGCACCAATACCAAGGCCAGGATGATGGACAGGATGCCCGTCTTGGCCCAGTTGTCGACACTGGTGAAGTTGACCAGCGCCTTGTACCAGGTTACGAAGAACATCTCGCTGACAGGAGTGATCTTGTCGATGGTCTTGCTGCGAGCAAACTGCAGGTTGAAGTTGATGTCCTCGTCGCCTGGCGACAGCAGATGGGCACGCTCGTAGGCCAGGACAGCCTTGGTGATGTTGTCGGTGCGGTAATAGGCATTGCCGAGGTTGTAATACACCTCGGGCGAAACACCGTTCTTGAGCAGGTCCTCATAGTCCTTGATGGCCTGCTGATAGTTGCCCTTGGTGTACTCGGTGTCGGCGTTCTGCTTGGTGACAGCAGAGGCAGAGAGGCTGAAGCCCATGAAGATGAGCAGCAGCACCACACCGAAGGTATAGTCGCCCTGACGGACAGAAGTCTTCTTGCCCTGCTTACGGGCAGCCTTGATGGCATTCTCTATTTCCATAATAGCAGTCATGGCTGAATCGAAAGTCTTGTTCATATTGCCGGCAGGATCGCCAGGAGCATAGCGCTCAAACTCACACTCGTCGAGAGCCTGGGTAAACTTCTCTATGGTGTCGGCATCAACGGAGTGAGCCAACAGCTTATCCTGAATATTCTCGCGCGAGAGCTGTTCGACAGGCATATTGAGCTTGTAGCTGACGTAGCCCCACAAGGCCCTGAGCACCTCGTCGTAGAACTCGCCCTGCTTGCGGGCCATCATCAGGGTGCGTGCCTTCTTGAGTCGCTTGGTGGCTATCTTGTTGGCCTTGTTGGAACGCATCTTCACGATGTCGGCATTCTCGATGGCACGGCGGCGGAAGGCGATGAGCAGACCGATGAAGGCGATGAGAGGCACCATCAGACTCGTCCAATAACCAAAGCTGCCATAGAACATATCGTCGATGTCGCAAAGCTTGCTCTTGCCCAACTTCAGGGCATGAATGTCCTTGTCGGCATTGCTGTAGTTGGCCGACGACGAACCGTCTGAGCCGTCGCCCTGCTCCACGGTGAGGGTGAAGGGCTGGGTCTTGATGGTACGGTAGGCATTGGTCTTGGTGTCGTAGTAGGTGAACTCTACCGATGGAATGGTGTACTTGCCCTGGTTGCGCGGAACAGCGAGGAAGTCGTAAACCATGTTGCCCTCCACACCGTTCTGGGTGAGCTTGGTCTTGTCGGTGATCTTGGCGTCATACTGGTCGAAGTCTTTCGGCAGGTTAAGCACAGGCTGCTTGAGGAGTTTCAGGTTTCCGATGCCTCCCACTACCACACGGATGTTGATGGGATCGCCGGCCTTCACGTCGTTCTTGTCGAGCGTGGCAGAGATATTGAAGCGGCCTACTCCACCCGAGAAGTTGGCAGGACGTGCAGGCAGAGGGTCCACCTGAATGGTAATGCCAGGCGCCTTGATAGACTTATGCACCTCCACATAACCCGAGCCGCCATTGAAGAAAGCCTCGATGGGGTCGACATTGCGGTTCTGCTGAACCACGATACCCTTGAAGGTGATGGAAGGAATCTCGAGCTTGCCCGTCATCTGAGGATACATGACGTACTGACTCCAGGTGACACAACGGTAAGGACGGCCGTTGATGACCTCGGTGTGAAGCACTTTCTGCTGTGGCTGTGGCACCTCCTGAGAGTGGAAGCCCTTCAGATCGGGCATCTTGCCGTCGAGCTGGGTAAGGTCGACCTGTGTATAGACCTTATAGGTAAGGAGCACAGGCTCCTGTTCGTGCACACGCTTCTTGTTGGCAGTGACCTTGATGAAGAGGTCGTTGCCCGAGATGGCAGAACCCGCCTGACGCATGCGAGGCTCATCAGCATCATCGTTGTGCATCCTGGGTGCTCCGCCAGAGTTGTGAGCATGGCCCGAGACGGTGATCTTGACAGGATGGGCTGCGAGCTTCTTGCCATAAACCAGTGCATGCGAGGTACCGATGGTGTAAGTTCCAGCCTTGCCTGCATAGAGCGTGTAGGTGATGGTGAAAGAGGAAGAAGAGCTGGTGTGGCCGTTGACCACCTGATAGCTCGACTGCGAAGAGGTGTAGGGTCCGGCTATCACCTCCAGTCCATCGGGCACATTGCCCATACGGAACTCCTCCACTTCACGGGCGTTGACCGTATAGGCTACTCTGAAGTTCTCGCCAGCAGCAACATGTGTTGGTGCAGATACCGCCACATGCTGCGCCTTGGCTTCCTCCGCCAGGCCCAGCATCACGAATATCATCAATGTGTACCATTCTATTTGCTTCATAATGAAATGATGTTTGCTTATTGTTTTACCAGTTCTTGTCGTACTGCCTGCGTCGTGGCTGACTCATCGCCTTCTGCATCTTCTGCTTGGTGGCCTTCTCCTGCTGCACGGCTGCATTGAGCAACTGCTCGGCATTGTCACGGCTCATCTTGTCCTGCTCGGGCTTCTGCGACTGGTTGTTCTTATCTTTGTTTTTATTATTGTTCTGCTTGTCTTGATCCTTGTTCTGATCCTTATTCTTCTTGTTCTGCTTGTCCTTGTTGTTCTTGTCGTTGCCGCTCTTGTTCTTGTTTTGGTTCTGCCGGTTCTTCTGATTCTTCAGCTGATGCTTGCAGAGCGCCAGGTTGTAGCGGGTCTCGTTGTCCTGAGGATTGTTGCGGAGCGCCATCTTGTAGCATTCTATTGCCTTGGCAAACTCCTGATGGTTCTGCATGATGACGCCCATGTTGTGGAAACTCTTGGCGCGGCGTATCTTGTTGGTGGTCTGCAAGTCGGCAGACTTGGCAAACTGCTGCATGGCAAGCGAGTCTTTCTGCTGCATCATGAGCGCACAACCCAGGTTGTAGACCGCCTGTGGATTGTTGGCATTGCGGGCTATCGCCTTGCGATACTGCACCTCGGCAGCAGTCCATTTGCGTGCCCTGTACTGGCGGTTGCCCTGACGGATGAAGGTGCGGTCGTTCTGTGCCAGTGCTGCAACTGTACTGACGAGGAGCAGCCCCAACAGCAGGCACAGCCTGCGCAGCCGCAGGGTCGGTATGATATGATAAGTTAGATACATTTCGATTAATTTTTAATGTGTAAAGAACTTCACGTTGCGGAGAAGCGGATTCTTCACCTCGAGCATACAGATGTCGAGGATGAGCAGGAGGATGACCAGGATGCCTACAGCCTGGAACTGCTCGTCGTACTCGCTATAGATGACGGTGTCGGTCTCGCCTTTCTGCAACTTGGAGAGGTCGTCGTTGAGTGCCTGCTCCGCATCGCTGGTGTTGTCGACGTGAATATACTGTCCACTGCCAGCCTGAGCCAACTGTCGGCACATCTGCTCGTTGAGGGCAGTCATCACGGTGTTGCCCGTACGGTCTTTGAGATAAGAGCCGTCGCCCATAGGAATGGGGGCTCCCTTGGTGCTTCCTATTCCCAGAATAAAGACATTGATGCCTTTCTGCTTGGCTGCCTTGACAGCATCCTCGGCTCCCGGCTCATGGTTCTCGCCATCGGTAATGACGATGATGGCGCGTCCCACATGGTCTTGCTGGGTGAAGCTCTTGGTGGCCAGGTCGATGGCAGCAGCAAAGTTGGTGCCCTGGGTCTGGATGAGGGCTGGTGTGGTGTTCTGCAGGAACATCTTGGCAGACACGTAGTCGCTGGTGATAGGCAACTGCACGAAGGCATCGCCGGCAAAGACGATGAGACCTATCTTGTCGTTGGTGAACTTGTCGACCAGGTTCTCCACCAGCATCTTGCTCTTGTCGAGTCGCGAAGGCGCCACATCCTCTGCCAACATCGAGTTGGAGATGTCGAGACAGATGATGGTCTCAATGCCCTGACGCTTGTCGTGAGAAATCTTGCTGCCCATCTGTGGACGCGCCACCATGAGGATGAGCAGGGCCAAGGCTGCAAGCAGCAAGCCGAACTTCACCGTGGGGCGAAAAGATGACACATTGGGCATAAGGGCTTTCAACAGCTCAGGGTCGCCAAACTTTCGGAGCTTGGCCCTTCTCCTTCGCCATCCTATGAACCTCACCAGTACGAGTATCGGCAACATCCACAGCAGCCACAAATATATTGGATCTTCAAATCTTAGCATATTCATTTGATATTAATTGAACTTCGGCTCGTCTCTTCCCTATGGGATTCTTCTGAGCCAGGTGATGCGAAGCAATATCTCTGCGAGCAGTACCAACAGGGCTGCAAGGGCAAAAGGCTGATAAGCCTCGTAGCGCTTGGCGAAATGGGTGACATTCATCTTCGTCTTCTCCAACTTGTCGATGTCGTGGTAGATGCGCTTCAGCTCGGCGTTGTTGGTGGCGCGATAGAAGTTGCCATCAGTGGTACGGGCAATGTCCTTGAGTGTCTCGGTGTCAATCTCCACAGGCATGTTGACGTACTGAACGCCAGCCGCTGTGGGCATAGGGTAAGGAGCCACCTTGTTGGTTCCCACACCGATGGTGTAGACTCTGATGCCAAAGCTCTTGGCTATCTCGGCGGCCGTCATAGGCGAAATGTCACCGGTGTTGTTGCTGCCGTCGGTCAGGAGGATGACCACCTTGCTCTTGGACTTGGAGTCCTTCAGTCGGCTGACAGCATTGGCGAGACCCATACCCACCGCCGTTCCGTCGTCGATGAGTCCACGTGCAGTAATGTCGGTACGGGTGTCCTGCAACAGTCGCAACAGACTGGCGTGGTCGGTGGTCATAGGACACTGGGTGAAAGCCTCACCAGCAAAGATGGTAAGACCGATGTTGTCGTTGGGACGGCCCGAGATAAACTCGTGAGCCACATCCTTGGCAGCCTCCATACGATTGGGTTTCAAGTCTTCTGCCAACATAGAGGTAGAAACGTCCATCGCCATCATGATGTCGATGCCCTCCACCGTCTTGTTGTCCCAGGAGTTGTGGGTCTGCGGACGAGCCATCGCACAGACGATGAGCACGAAGCACAGACATCTGAGCATCATGGGCAGATGGACAAGGCGCTGGCGCAGGCTCTTGGGAGCATAGGCAAACTGCCGGGTGTCGCTCAGCCTCATGGTAGGCTCGTTCTTCTTCCTGTACAGGAAATACCATAATATATAAGGTATCAGCAACAGGAGCAACAGAAAATATGCTTTACTTGCAAATTCCATGTTTTTATAATATTATTCTTTTTTATTCTATACTCCTACATCAGCAGCATGCAGGCGCCATAGATCACGTAGGCGGTGATGGCTGCCATGGCAATCGCTCCACACCAGAGCAAAGCCTTGATGAGCTTGCGCTGACTGCGCGTCTTGCGATCCTGGTCGGTAAGCTCGGGAGCTACCTTCTCCTCGACGGTCTGCTCGTTGGTCTTCGTCTGGTCGATGAAGTTGATGGCATTGACCAGATTGGCGTCATTCTCGCCAAGGAAGGTCTCGTACTTGGCAAACTTCACGAGGTCGGCTGTACGGAAGAGCTGTTTCAACTCGTCTATCATCTTCTGGTCGCCAGCCGACTGCAGATGCTCTATAATCTCGCCGCTGGTCATCTCCATGGCACGGAAGCCAAAGCGCTGCTCTATGTACTCGCGCAGCGTGGTGGTGAGGCGGGTGTAGTATTCCTTCAGGGTCTCCTGCGACTCGGTGTGCTGCTGCTTGATGACATTGATCTCGCTGAGTGCCTTCTCGTGGGCTGGCACACGCTTCACGATGCGCATACGAATCACGATAGGTTTGTTCTGACGGAGGCGCTGCCAGAGCCACAGCATGACACCGAAGAGTAAGAGTACCAGAATGCTGAGCCAGAACAGAGGACTCCACTCACTCCATAGGAAGGGATTGTCCTGTACGTCCTTGGGGGGATAGAACTGGTTGGGATGAACCGTATCCACAGGCACCGTGAGCACCTTGAGCGCCAACTGATTGCCCTGACAGGTCTTGCCGTTGACCTTGACCTGAAGGGCTGGTACAGCGTAGACCTTCTCGTCGAAAGAGGTGAGCGTATAGTCGCGGCTTATCTGTAGCCTGCCGCCGTCGAGCTCGGCGGTGTCGGCATCGCTCTGCTCCACCACCTCGATGCCCGGAATGAGCATCTGTGACGGCTTGAACGAAGGCAGCACCACCTTGGCACCCTTGGCAGCGGTGACCTTGAGATGAAGCTTCGTCTGCTCGCCTATCAGGATCTGCAGAGAGTCGAGTTTCTGCACCACCTCCTGGGCTGCCGACCCTACTGGCAACAGAGTCAGGAAGGCAAGCATCATGATGATAATATTCTTCTGTTTCGTCATTTTTCTTTTCCCTATTGGTTTACTTCTCCGCTTTTCAGCCCCGCTGCATGAACAGGTTGAGCAGAGCACGTGAGAAGTCTTCGTTGGTGGCGACAGCCGTCCAGTCGACCTTACTCTTGGCAAAGGTTTCGCGTAACAGCTGCTCGCGCATCATCCAGTGGCGTGTATGCGCCTGACGCAGTTTCTTGGAACTGGTGTCAATATACATCTCGTGACCTGTCTCTGCATCGCACACCTTGAGGAGTCCGATGTCGGGCAACGCCTTGGCACGTGGATCGTACACCTGAATGGCAGCCACATCGTGCTTCTGATTGGCAATCTGAAGGGGATGCTGAAAGTCCTTGTCATCAAAGAAGTCGCTGATGACGAAGGCTGTGCAATGGCGCTTCATCACCCGTGTGAAGTACTCCAAAGCCACACCGATGTCGGTGCGCTGGCTCTGAGGATGAAAATCGAGCATCTCGCGGATGATGTAGAGAATGTGCTTGCGGCCCTTCTTGGGCGGGATGTATTTCTCTATTCGGTCGGAGAAGAAGATGACACCTATCTTATCGTTGTTCTGAATGGCACTGAAGGCCAGGGTGGCTGCAATCTCGGTAGCCATGTCGCGCTTCATCTGCCGTGTGGTACCGAAGTCGAGCGAGCCACTTACGTCGACCAACAGCATCACGGTAAGCTCGCGCTCCTCCTCGAACACCTTGACAAAGGGACGATGAAAACGGGCGGTCACATTCCAGTCGATGTCTCTCACGTCGTCGCCATACTGGTACTCCCTCACCTCGGCGAAGGCCATACCCCTGCCCTTGAAGGCCGAATGATACTGGCCTGCAAAGACATTCTGGCTGAGACCGCGAGTCTTGATCTCGATCTTGCGTACTTTCTTTAAGATATCTTGTGTGTCCATTTATTACTTACTGAACTTTCGCATATCAGGAAGTTAAAGGAGTTAAGGGAGTTAAGGAGTTAAGACGTATGTCTTGCTGCTTAAAAAACTACGCCAAAAAGACTGTTGTCTTAACTCCTCAGCGACCGGAGGGAGCGATAACTCCTTTAACTTCTGAGCTTGCGAAACTTGAATTACTTATTCCTCAAAATCAAGGTACTTCCACCTTATTAATTATGCGGCTCACGATTTCCTCGCTGGTCACATTGGAAGCCTCTGCCTCGTAGGAGAGTCCCACACGATGGCGGAGCACGTCGTGAGCCACGGCACGCACATCCTCAGGAATCACATAGCCGCGGTGCTTGATGAAAGCATAAGCCCTGGCTGCCTTGGCAAGAGAGATGCTGGCACGTGGACTGCCGCCAAAGGTAATCATATCCTTGATGTCGGACAGACCGTAACGCTCGGGATAACGGGTGGCGAAGACGATGTCGGCAATGTACTGCTCTATCTTCTCGTCGATGTAAACCTCGCCCACTATCTGGCGAGCCTTCAGTATCTCGTCGGCTGTGGTGACGGGATGTACCTCGGGCAGACCTCCGGCGATGTTCTCACGGATGATGAGCTTCTCTTCCTCGAGTGTAGGATAGTCGATGATGACCTTGAGCAGAAAACGGTCCACCTGTGCCTCGGGCAACTGATAGGTTCCCTCCTGCTCTATTGGGTTCTGCGTAGCCATTACAAGGAACGGACTGGGCAGCCGGAAGGTCTCGTCGCCGATGGTGACCTGATGCTCCTGCATCGCCTCGAGCAGCGCACTCTGCACCTTGGCAGGAGCACGGTTGATCTCATCTGCCAATACGAAGTTGGCAAACACAGGACCCTTCTTCACATGGAAGGTCTCGTCCTTCTGAGAATAGATCTGTGTACCCACCACGTCGGCAGGCAACAGGTCGGGAGTAAACTGAATACGGCTGAAGTCAGCGCTGATAAGCTGAGAGAGGGTCTTGATGGCCAAGGTCTTTGCCAGACCAGGTACGCCTTCGAGCAGGATGTGGCCATCGCTCAGAAGACCTATTAGGAGACAGTCTACAAGATGTTTCTGTCCTACAATCACTTTGTTCATGCCCATCACCAGATTGGTGACAAACTGGCTTTGTTGTTCTATCCGGATGTTAAGCTCGCGGATGTCAATAGATTCTGCCATAATACTATTCTGTTTTTGTTGTATATTCCGTTAGTCGGTTTACCTGTTTCCTTGCGCCAGCAGGTACTGCAGAAAGCCCTTGCCGCGCAAAATCGAACGCAAAAGTAAACATTTAGGGAGAAAAAAACGAATATCACACTCTAAATAATATTAAAAATGGCACTTATTTCCTTTATTTAAGAAACTTTCAATATAAAAAAGCACAAAGGCTTTTGAATTAAAAAAGATTTTATCTATCTTTGCAGTAATAACCGAGAACAATCCAACGTTATTAACGACAAAAAACATGTAGATTATGAGTAAGTATTTTGCAGAATCTGAATTGATTATCAATGAGGACGGAAGTTGTTTCCACCTCCATCTGCGTCCTGAACAACTCGCCGACAAGGTGATTCTCGTTGGCGACCCTGGCCGTGTAAGCCTCGTGGCATCCCACTTCGAAGAGAAAGAGTGCGAGGTGGAAAGCCGTGAATTCCATGCCATTACCGGCACCTATAAGGGCAAACGCATCACCGTTCAGAGCACAGGAATAGGATGCGACAATATTGACATCGTGGTGAACGAGCTCGACGCTCTGAAAAACATCGACTTCAAGACACGTACCGAGAAGCCCGAACACACCACACTCACCCTCGTGCGCATAGGCACCTGTGGAGGCTTGCAGCTCAACTGCCCTGCCGGAACCTTCGTTGCCTCACAGAAAAGTATCGGCTTCGACGGACTCATCAACTTCTATGCACGCCGCAATGAAATCTGCGACCTTGACACAGAGAAGGAATTCAAACGACAGGTGAAATGGAACGACCAAATAGGCAATCCCTACTGCGTGGACAACAATCCGGAACTCCTCGACCGCATTGCCGCCGATGACATGGTGCGAGGAATCACCATCGCCTGTGGAGGATTCTATGGTCCACAGGGCAGAGAACTGCGTGCACCATTGGCCGACCCTGAGCTGAATGCGAAGATTGAGGCGTTCGAATATAACGGTCTGCGTGTCAACAACTTCGAGATGGAGAGTTCGGCTCTTGCCGGACTGTCGCTGCTCCTCGGACACAAGGCGCTCACCTGCTGCATGGTCATCGCCAACCGACGTGCCCTCAGTGCCAATACTGGATACAAGAGTACCATCGACAACCTCATCAAAGTAGTGCTCGATAGAATATAGTTTAAAGGTAAAAAAGTAAAAAGGTAAAAAAGTAAAAAGGATAGATAAATGACAAACTCAGAAGAATGTATCTGTGCCCTGGCAACCCCAGCCGGCGGTGCCATCGGAATCATCCGACTCAGCGGTAACAACGCCATTACCATCACCGACCAGGTTTTCACATCAGCCAGCGGCAAACCTCTGACCGGGGCGAAAGCCAATACCCTACATTATGGCGAAATCAAAGATAAGGACGGAAAAACCATCGACGACGTGCTCGTTAGCGTATTCAGGGCACCACACAGTTACACGGGTGAAGACTCCACGGAGATTTCCTGTCACGGCAGCAGATACATTCTTCAACAGGTTTTACTACGGCTCACAGAAGTGGGCTGTCGACAGGCAGAGCCAGGTGAATACACCCGTCGTGCCTATATGAACGGCAAGATGGACCTGTCGCAAGCTGAAGCCGTGGCCGACCTGATAGCCTCAACCAACAAGGCCACCCACCACATGGCAATGAGCCAATTGAAGGGACATTTCAGCAACGAGCTGACACGACTACGCGAAAAACTGTTGAAGATGACTTCGCTGCTTGAACTGGAACTCGACTTCAGCGACCACGAGGAACTGGAGTTTGCCGACCGCAGCGACCTGCGAGCTCTTGCCGAAGAGATAGAGCGCCGCATCAATACCCTTGCCCACTCTTTCGAGACGGGAAATGCCATCAAGCAGGGCGTCCCTGTAGCCATCGTGGGCAAGACCAATGTGGGCAAGAGCACCTTGCTCAACAGACTGCTCCACGAGGAAAAAGCTATCGTGAGCGACATCCACGGCACCACGCGTGACGTGATAGAAGACACCACCCTCATCGACGGAATCACCTTCCG
>UMJP01020099.1_pt1 | contig 13218 bp, 10 predicted proteins | sample 1966041 | NCBI WGS metagenome assembly UMJP01 (sample SAMEA4836153, study PRJEB28245) | human gut metagenome | biome: gut microbiome; material: fecal sample | place: Denmark | collected 2008
ATTATACACACGGGAGCGCGGGCTGCGCGTGTGCGCGAGGGTATATTACCGACAAGTTCCTCTTCTCACCCCTACGGCAGAATATCCAAGACCAGGGACAAATCCCCCGAAAACGGGATTCATAAACATAAAAAGCCCAGGTATGTGGCTCACTTGCCGGCAATACCTGGGAATATTAAAGAGAGAGAATTGATATTTCTTGGGAGGCAAGTTATTCATTGCTGCCCCCTCCACTTTTCACGTCGTCGTTCTCGATGCCACGCTCAGCTTTCTTCACACTCGCCTTGAGCGAACCGAAGCGATAGGTGACAGAGAAGTAGAAGCGGCGACTGCTGGTTTTCGACCAGGAGCTCTGACGGAAATTGGTGCTTTCGGTCACGTCGTCCTGGCGCGTGTACTTATTAAACAGACTGCCCGCATAGACGCTCACGTTGAGACGCTTGTTGAGGAATGACTTCTTGACCGTGATGCCATAGTCGAAATAAGAACTGCCCTTGCCCTGAAGGGAAACACTCTTCGTACGGCCGAAATAATCTAAGGAGATGAACCAATCCTTGGGCAACGTCTGCTCGATGCCGGTGAAGGTGTAGCCAAACCATCCGTGGTTGTGCATGGTCTGCCCATTGGAGTAGTCGCTGTACAATCCATACAGATTGGAGTAGATGCGTGTCTTGCTGAAGATGTTCCAGCTGACATAGGCACTCAGAGCCGACCCCTTCATCTTGCCGATGTTCTCATAGGTGGTGTAGATGACCTGCTTGCCTGTAGGATGGCTCAACCCTGCGATGGTGCGGTCGTCGACGAGTGAGGTGACTTCCTCGATGCTGTTGTTGACAAAAGCCGTAGCGGCCTTCACGTTCAGACTCAACTTGCTGGTATTGAGGTTGAAGCCCAACGTGATCTGATGCTTCTTCTCGCTCACAAGGTCGCTGTTGCCCTGGCTGATGGAAGCTGGATTGCTGTCATCGATATAGGGATTGAGATACCAGATGCCTGGACGGAAGATGCGCATGTTGTAGGCAAGGCTGAAATTGACGTAGTCGGACACACGCACACCGAAGCTTGCAGAGGGCACAAGGTCGTCGAAGTTCTTGCGGAAGTCTTCGCCACGTCCCAAACGGTACTTCACGTCTTGCAGGGTGTGCTCATAGCGCAGACCGAGACGACCAGACAGCAGATTCCATTTCACTCCATAGCCCATATAGCCTGCGAAAATGTCATTGGTATGCTTGTAGTGCGAGCTGTTGGCCTCGTCGTAGGCATAGTCGGCTGCACTCAGTGCCTCACGGGTGTAGCGGTCGTCGTTGCTGTGGTTGTCGCGCATGATGTACTTCAGGCCTGCCTCCAAGGTGTGTATCTTGGCAAAGGGCGTGGTATAGTCTATTTGGAAGGTCTGCTCCAACGAATTGCCGTCCTGTTCGTGACGCTGGTCTTTCAGCATGTGCAGATAGTCTTGCCATGCTGCCACGCCGTCTATGTCATGATACACGTATTCGTCTTCGTCATCGCTGGGGTTGCTGTTGATCTTGTAAGACAGGGTGAGCAAGCGGTTTTTCACCGGGAAAGAGCGCTGATAGTCGATGCCTCCGTCTATGGAAGACCATCTGTTGCGGGAACGGTCGAAGTTGGAATAATGATAAAGGGGACTTTCGTCGAGGGGCGATGTTGCCACTACCTGTCGCTCATTGGGTGTGTGGCCTCCGCCAGCCCATAGGCCAAACGAGGCTGACACGAGGCGCAGACTGTCGATCTCATAGCTGGCCTCGAAACTGCCAGAATGGTAGTTGTACCAGCCATTGCTTGTGGAATAGCTCTCCACATTGGCGGAGGTTTCGTCGATGTTGCCTGTCACCTCTCGACGATTGCCGCCCCAGTAACGCTTCGCATCGCTGTGAGAATAGCTGTAGCGCCCGCTGACGGTGAGCTTGCCACTCTGCACGGTACCGAACATGTTGGCTCCTATGCGGCCCTGAGTGTTGTAGTTGGTGCCTACGGTGAGCGAATAGCCCTCCATGCCCTTGCCTGTGGTGATGATATTAATGATGCCTCCCACTCCCTCGGCATCATACTTTGGTCCGGGATTGGTGATGATTTCTATCTTCTTCACGCTATTGGCAGGCATGTTCTTGAGCACCTCGGAGGGATTGTTCGACATCATGTTGTTGGGTTTGCCGTTGACATAGACCTTGAACGACGAACTATTGTTCACCATGATGTTGTCCTGCCCGTCGACAGTCACCATCGGCACCTTACGAAGCATCTCCAACACGCTGTTGGCCTGTGCCTCGGGGTCAGACTCTACATCGTAGGTCATTTTGTCGAGCTCGCTCTTTACCAGGGGTTTCTTTGCAACAACGGTCACTGCGTCCAGGTTTTCCGACCACTTCACGCTGTCGTATGCCATCGTGTCGGTCACTTCGATGGCGGCTCTCTTGGTGCCATTGTCTGCCCAACGGGGTGTATTTGCTGCCGAAATTGCAGCAGTATAGGTCAGCAGCATGCCTATACTTGCCAGAACTTTTACCATTTCTCCAAATTCTTTAGGATGATTATTTTATGTTTTAGACCCACTTAAATACGTCTTCATCCTAATAAACGTTATTAAGCCACAAAATGTAACAGCAAATGCCAGGTTTTAACTTTGTTTAATATTTAATTCAACTTTCTCAATTGGGAAAGTTGAATTAAACATTCCCACAAAGAAGCGTTACTTTCCGATGTTCCAACGCAAGCCAAACTGGAAATTGAAGTTCAGTTTCTTGTCCTTGAAAACGTTGTCTATATGGCTGCCGTTGTCAAAATAATACTTCGCACCCGGCTCGGCATAAATGCCCAACTGAGGAATCACGTCAAACTGAATACCCAGGGATGCATTGGCAGACCATTGCATCTTGTCGCGCCCCACATCTTCACGGTTGCCATCCATCAAGGTCTTGTTTTTCACATTTACTGCCCCTTCACCTCCTACATTGACATAGGTATGCAAATGGCTGATCCCCCAGACCTCATAGGAAAGTCCTACAGGAATACCTACATAGTGGAGCGACTGGTTGACAACCATCTGACCAGAGCCATACTGATAAGTGAAATCAGAACTGGTCTGTGTATAGACAACGCCCGTGGTAAGCGAGAGACGTGGAAGAAGTGGCACACCTACCTGCAAACCCACCGAGACGGGGAAATGATGCTTGGAGTCGATAAGAGGCTCCTTGTTGTTGAGCTTGACGACCATAAACTGCAGTGTGTTGTCGACAGCAGGTCCCATCATGGCGTCGCTCATCACCCAAGAGCCCGAAGACTCGCCGTTGCTGTAACTGCGAGGAATGCCATTCTCGGCATAGAGTTTCACCGACCAGCCCTCGGAAGCGGCCGACTTGGCTGCAACAATCTGTGGATCGGCCATAGAAAGGGACACCGGACGGACAGACTTTCTCGTCTGACTGCCAGACAAAGCAGCATGCTTTTTCTGATGAGATTCTGATGATGAAGAGGAACGGACGGAAGAAGCCTCTCGGGAATCCGAAGACTCTTGAGCCGAACGGGCAGCAGAACCGGCAGGCTCTGTCAATGCTGGCGACAGGTCACAGACAGGCTCTTTACCTCCGTCGGCAGAGAGAAGAAGGGGCTCTGAGGCCTCATTTCCTTGCGACTTTCTGGCTGCACGACTGTTGTCCACTATATTATCTGCCAGCAGAACAGGTTGGCCGCTTTGAGCAGCAGAAAGACTGGCATCTGTATCAAGGGCTGCTATTTGATTTTCAGCAGCATTGCCATGCGCATCATCCTTGGAACTACCAGACGACAAAGCCCCCTGACGGTTCATCACAGAAGACACTACTGCCGTATCGGCAGGCGAAAGAGGTTGCTGTAAATACACATAACTGCCTCCCACCACGAGGGCAGCCAGGGCTGCTGCCATTCCCCACCAACGCAAACCCATGCGACGGGCTGGCTTGGCGCCAAGAGGACGAAGAACGGCAGGGCGATGAACAAGCGATTGCTCGATGTCTGCCCACAAGTCACCGCCGACCGGAGCCTCATAGTTCTCCAGCCTGTCTCGTAGTTTGTCTGTCCAATCAGTCTTGTTCATTTTCCGTATTCTTTAAATAGTTTTTTATTCTCGTTGCCAATAGTTTCTTGGCTCTCAGATACTGAGATGCAGAGGTGCTTTCCTTGATGCCCAGTTCTGCGGCTATCTCCTTGTGGCTTTTCTGCTCAAACACATACATATTGAGCACGAGCCTGTATCCATCGGGAAGCGTGCCTATGAGCCGAGTCAGCACATCAGGCGGCACACGTTCCACCTCAGGGCTGTCGGCCTCGGGTTCGTCGGGCACCTCATCGGTAAATACAAACTTCGTCTTTGCCTTGGCGTAGCTGATGGCCTCGTTGGCTACAATACGCAGCATCCAGCCCTTAAGCGAGCCCTCGCCCCGATACTCGAAGCGGGAGATGGAGGAGAAGATCTTCACAAAGCTGTCCTGTACGACATCGCGCACCTCGTCCCTGTCGGGTACGTACCTGAGCCCTACGGCCATCACATACCCGATGTAGCGGTCGTAGAGTCGATGCATGGCATCGCGACTACCACTCAAAATGTCGTCGAGGAGTTGCTTTTCTGATTCCAAATTCTCCTAAATTTATTTATTAAACTACGAGATACAAAAACCTTGCATCTAAAAATGAACTTTTTTCTGCAGGAGTTTTTTTAAGGAGTTAAGGGAGTTAAGGAGTTATCGCTCCCTCCGGTCGCTGAGGAGTGAAGACAAATGCCTTGGAGGAAACATTATATGTTTCAACTTTCGCAAGTTAGCGACACACGCCCAGAAAGGGCGGGCTTGAACCACAAGCGAAACTTGAGTTAATGCTTAGTGTTTATTTAAGTCCACAAAAGCATTTGTCTTAACTCCTTAACTCCTTTTACTTCTTTAACTCCTTTGAAATCTCCTTAACTCCTGAGAGAACTCCCGAGAACTACTTCACCTCAAACACCATTCCCTCTTGCGCGAGATAACTCTCTGGGAAGACCGCCTTCGCCTCTTCGAGCAGCACATTCTCATTGTTGTATCGGGCGCTGTAATGACCGAGCAACAAGCGCCCTGCCCCGGCCTTCTGGGCGACAAGGGCTGCCTGGCGCGCTGTGCTGTGATAATAGATCTTGGCACGGTCCTCATTCTCCGAGGTATAGGTGCTTTCGTGATAGAGCACCGTCACGTCTTTTACTCTTTCATACAGATCGGGCAGATAGCACGTATCGCTGCAGTAGGCATAACTGCGGGGTGCGTCGGCTGGCTCCACCAACCTGCTGTTGGGCACGATGTCGCCCTCGGGTGTCGTCCAGTCAGCACCGTTCTTGATGTTGTTGATCTGCGAGAGCGGAATGCCGTAATAGTCTATCATGTCGCGACGGATGTGAGGCAAGGTGGGCTTCTCGCGGAAGATGTAGCCACAGCAGGGTACACGATGGCGCAAAGGCACCGTCTCTACGGTGACGGAATGGTCTTCGTAAACCACTTTTTGCTGGGTTGTATCTACGGGAACAAACTCTATTTCATAGGTCATTCCCTGCATAAAGAAGTTCATCTGTTGCTCAAACAGGCTGGCATAACACTCTGGTGCGAAAACCTTTAACCGAGATGTACGTCCCAACATACCAAAGGTGGAGAGCAGTCCTAACAATCCAAAGCAATGGTCGCCATGAAGATGAGAAATAAAGATGGCGCTCACCTTGGCAAAGTGGACATGCGAGCGCCTGAACTGCATCTGTGCTCCCTCGCCACAATCCATCATGAAGCACTTGCCACGCATCTCGATGAGCTGCGCGGAAGCACTGTGCTTGAGGGTGGGCAAAGCGCTGCCGCACCCTAAGATATGAATTCTGAATGGTTCCATAATCTGTCTCTCCAGCTTCTCCTACTGCTGGCGTTTGAATACATAGATGCCTTTATGGTTCTCGAGCAGCAGACTGTCGGGACCCAGGTTGTCGATGGCGAAGGTATCGGTATTGAGCAGCAGTTTGCCGTTGACGATTTTCCACGAGGTCCAGGGGTTGACCTCTGCCTTGACGTTGTTGACGATGTCGCCACCTTCCACGATCTCGAAGTTCTTGTCTATACTGGTCCACTTGCCCAAGAGTGAGGTAAGATTAATGACGCGCTGCGCCACCATCTCGCCGTCGGCAGACTTGTAAGCTATCAGGGCTATGCGGTCGCCAGCCAGGAACCCGCCCTGTACCACTCCCGGTTCCTCGTCGTCAACAAAGACATCGAGTGTATCGCCATTGTCAGCAATGAGTTGCAGCGAGTGCATGGAGGTTCCTTCGCCACAAACGCCATAAATGGTGGAATCGTTGTCCGCCTCCACATCTACAGAATCGTTCATACCCATTACCTTTGCCGCCTTACGGTCGTGGCAACCTGCCATGAGCATCAGCCCCACGACAGCCACTGTAAAAAAGAATAATCGTCTCATCTTTATATGTATTATATTAAACTCCTTACTCTTGACGTTTAGCCTCATCCCATAGTTTATCCATTTCCTCCAAGGTCATGTCTTTCAGACTCTTACCATGCTTCATCGAATGGTCTTCCACATAATTGAACCTGCGGATAAACTTCTGGTTGGTCATCTCCAGAGCATTGTCGGGATTGAGCTTATACAGCCGGGCGGCATTGATGACAGAGAAGAGGAAATCGCCCAACTCGCGGGTGGAGTTTTCCTTGTCACCCTTAGCCAGTTCGGCCTTCAGCTCTTCCAGTTCCTCGTACACCTTGTCCCACACATCCTCCTTCTCTTTCCAGTCGAAGCCCACGTTGCGTGCCTTGTCCTGTATGCGATAAGCCTTGATGAGCGAGGGCAAGGCATCGGGCACTCCACTCAGCACCCGCTCATTGCCGTCTTTCTCCTGCTGCTTAATCTGTTCCCAGGTCTTCTCCACAGCCGAGGCAGTAGAGGGACGTGAGGCGTCATCGGGCTCCTCCTGCTGGGTTTCCTTATACACCACCTGTCCTGCTTCGTTGATACACATGTCGGGGTTGGCAACCGTCCAGTTACCCTCCTCACGCCAGTTGATGAACGGATGGCGGAACATAAGCTTGTCGGCTTCCTGGTTGCAGACATCACAGATGTCGAACTCCTCGTCCTCACGCCCTATGATGCTGTAGAACATCACATGCTCGAGCACATCGCCCAACTCTTTCTTGATATTCTTATAGTCGCGCTTCATCAGAGCGTCACACAACTCGAAAGTCTCCTCAATGGTATTGGGTCGAAGACTCTCGAAGGTCTGTTTCCTGTCCCATGGACATTGTATGCGCAGGCGGTCCTGCACATCCAGCAATCTCCCGAAAGCGGCTAATTTTTCTTCCTTGCTATGCACTTGTTGATATTATTTTAATGAAACTATAGTGCAAAGATAATGCTTTTCTTGGAAACCCATCGTTATTTTCATGTTTTTTTTGGTAATAAATAACTTCTAACTTGAGTACACAGTATTTAAATATCGTCATACGAAATAAATATTGCAGCCTGACATTACAGGACATAAGTATCATACTTGTCACTGCCAAGTGACATACCAACAGATGAAAAGATGGTACTTACGCCCCAGACACACCAAGGTCCGCTCATCGGCTGAGAAGAGGTCATGTAGAGTAACCAGTAGCATAAGTTTGTGCCACTTGTGCCAAAGTGCCATGTGGCATTTCAGTACTAAAAGTACCATAAATACTGTTTTTTTCTATATTTTTCTATATTTGTGCCACTTGGCACATTGGCACAAGTGGCACAAAGTGGCCTGTCGTTCATCACTACTATCCATAAAAATCCCAAGACTTATGAATAGAACAAAACATATAAAAGAAGTATTCTACAAATTTAAAGCTCCAAATGAAGATGAAAAACATAAATGAAGGAAAATAATAAGTAAAGACCTCGCTTATTTCGGCAGAATTTAGTAACTTTGCACCGATTTTATTGAAGAAAAAACAACAAAAGATAATAAAAAATGGAATTAGCAAGTAAGTACGATCCACAAGACGTGGAAGGAAAATGGTATCAGTACTGGCTCGACAACAAACTCTTCAGCTCGAAGCCAGACGGTCGTGACCCCTATACAGTGGTAATCCCACCACCTAACGTAACAGGTGTGCTCCACATGGGACACATGCTCAACAATACAATCCAGGACATCCTCGTGCGCCGTGCACGAATGGAGGGAAAGAACGCATGCTGGGTGCCAGGTACCGACCATGCCAGTATCGCTACCGAGGCCAAGGTGGTGAACCGCCTCGCTCAGCAGGGCATCAAGAAGACCGACCTCACCCGTGAGGAGTTCCTCAAGCATGCATGGGACTGGACTCACGAGCATGGCGGCATCATCCTCAAGCAGTTGCGTCGCTTGGGTGCCAGCTGCGACTGGGACCGCACAGCATTCACTATGGACGAGACCCGTTCGCGTGCCGTGATCCATGTGTTCTGCGACCTCTACCAGAAGGGACTTATCTATCGCGGCGTGCGCATGGTGAACTGGGATCCTAAGGCGCAGACTGCGCTCTCCGACGAGGAGGTTATCTACAAGGACGAGCACTCTAAGCTCTACCATCTGAAGTATTACGTAGTGGAGCAAGACTGCCAGCAGGTGGAAGAGGAGAACGTGATGCACAAGGACGAGAAGGGCTACTATGCTGTAGTGGCAACCACACGTCCTGAGACCATCATGGGCGATACAGCCATGTGTATCAACCCAGAGGACAAGAAGAACACCTGGCTGAAGGGTAAGCACGTCATCGTGCCTCTCGTAGGCCGTGAGATTCCTGTCATCGAGGACTCATACGTAGACATCGAGTTCGGTACAGGTTGTCTGAAGGTGACTCCAGCTCACGACATCAACGACCATGCACTCGGCTTGAAGCACGGACTGGCAACCATCGATATCTTCAACGACAACGGAACCATCAGTGAGGCTGCCGGCATGTATGTGGGCATGGACCGCATGGACGTGCGCAAGCAGATCTCTGCCGACCTGCAGGAGGCTGGCCTCATGGAGAAGATAGAGGACTATAATAATAAGGTAGGTTTCTCTGAGCGCACCAATGTGCCAATCGAGCCTAAGCTCTCTACACAGTGGTTCCTCAAGATGCAGCACTTTGCCGACATCGCCCTCGCACCAGTCATGGACGACGACATCGAGTTCTACCCCAAGAAATATAAGAACACCTATCGCCACTGGTTGGAGAATATCAAAGACTGGTGTATCAGCCGTCAGCTATGGTGGGGTCATCGCATACCAGCCTACTACTTCGACAACGAGGGCAAGAAGGACTTCGTAGTGGCTGAAACCGCAGAGGAGGCTTTGAAGCTCGCACAGGAGAAGAATGCCAACATCAAGGCCGAAGACCTGGAACAAGAGAGCGACTGCCTCGACACATGGTTCTCTTCATGGTTGTGGCCTATCTCTCTCTTCGACGGCATCGAGCACCCAGACAATGAGGAGATCAACTACTACTACCCCACCAGCGACCTCGTAACAGGTCCGGACATCATCTTCTTCTGGGTGGCACGTATGATCATGGCTGGCTACGAATATCGTGGCAAGATGCCTTTCAAGCACGTGTACTTCACAGGTATCGTTCGCGACAAGCTCGGCCGTAAGATGAGCAAGAGCCTCGGCAACTCTCCTGACCCTATCGACCTGATCGATAAGTTTGGTGCCGACGGTGTACGCATGGGTATGATGCTCTCTGCGCCTGCAGGCAATGACATCCTCTTCGACGAGAGCCTCTGCGAGCAGGGACGTAACTTCAACAACAAGATATGGAACGCCTTCCGCCTCGTTAAGGGTTGGGAGACAGCAGATATCGAACAGCCTAAGAGCGCAGAAATCGCAGTGAAATGGTTTGACGCCAAGCTCAAGGTGGTGAACGAGGAGATGCAGAAGCAGTTTAAGGACTACCGTATCTCTGAGGCTTTGATGACTGTATATAAGTTGTTCTGGGATGAGTTCTCATCTTGGTACTTGGAGATGGTGAAGCCAGCCTACGGTCAGCCTATCGACCAGAAGAGCTACGACGCTACCCTGCGTTTCTTCGACGCACTACTGAAGATGCTGCACCCATTCATGCCATTCATCACCGAGGAGTTGTGGCAGCACATCTACGACCGCAAGGAGGGCGAGAGCATCATGCGCGAGAAGCTGGAGATTCCTGCACCTACAGCCGAGGAGCAGAAGTTGGCAGCCGACATCGAGGCTGTGAAGCAGATTATCGCCGGTGTACGTACCGTTCGCAACCAGAAGAACATCGCTCAGAAGGAGCAGCTCTCACTCCAGGCAGTGGGCAAGAACGACTTCGAGGCTTACAACGACGTAACTCTGAAGATGGCCAACCTCGACAAGATTGAGGTCATCACCGAGAAGAGCGCCGACGCATCCAGTTTCATGGTAGGTACCGACGAGTTTGCCGTACCATTGGGCGACCTTATCGACGTGGCTGCCGAGATAGAGAAGGCTGAGGCACAGCTCAAGCACCTTGAAGGCTTCCTGATGGGTGTGCGCAAGAAGCTCGGCAACGAGAACTTCGTGGCTCACGCTCCTGAGAAGGTGGTGGCTCTTGAGCGCAAGAAAGAAAGCGACTCTGTAGAGAAGATCGCAGCCCTCAAGGCTACTATCGAGGAACTCAAGAAGAAGTAACAGACTATTTTTTTTCAATGTTAAATGTTGAATGTTAAGTGTTAGACGAGGCTGCTCTTGCCATCTTAAGAACAAGACTTTACAAGGGCGCCACGACTTAACATTTAACACTTAACATTTAACATTTTTCGTATCATGACAAGAAAGAAGCTTTTCACCTTATTTATATATGTATCCTTCGCCCTGATGGGACTGACGGGCTGCAACGACGAGGCTTTCGACATCGACAGTGTCAACAAGCAGACCTTGCTCATCATGTATCCATGGTCGGGAACCGAAAACTCGGCAGGACTCTACAGCGATATGGTCAACAACCTGAACCAGATAGAGAATGCCATCAAGAAGAACAAGGGACTAAAAAGCACAAGGGTATTTGTGTTTATGAGCACATCTGCCACAGAGAGTTCGCTCTTTGAGCTGACTTACAACTCAAGCACCTTTACTGTAGAGCATCAGATGCTGGAAAACTATACCGGCACTGCCTACACCACTACGGAAGGACTGACAGAGATCATCGGTGAGGTGAAACAGCAGGCAGAGGCACTCAACTATGCCCTGATTATCGGAGGACACGGAACAGGATGGAACAACATTTCCGACTGGACCGACTATCCCAACCAGGCCAAGAGAAAAGCTGCACTCAAGACCCGCTCTTTTGGCGGACTCGACAACACCTATGCCATCAACGTATCATCGCTGGCACAAGCCATCGAGACCAACGGCATCAAGATGCAGTACATCCTCTTCGATGCCTGCTATATGAGTAATGTGGAGACGGCTTACGAACTGAAGGATGCCACCAACTTCCTCTTGGCTTCGCCCAATGAGATTATGGCAAAGGGACTGCCCTACGAGGATATCTGGAGCTATCTCAACACGACAACTCCCAACTACGCAAGCATCATCTCGTCGTACTACTCTCATTACAACAGCACCTCTACCCCATACGCGAGCCTTGCTGCCATCGACTGCCGACAGATGGACAAGTTGGCTGCCATCATGAAGGAACTGAACAGCAAGTACACCATCACCACAGAACGCCTGGCTGGCGTGCAGACAGAAGACGGATACACCCCCAACCTGTATTACGACTTGGGCAACTATGTAGACAGTCTGAAGCCCAACGCCTCAATGAAGGATCAGTTTGCCACTCAGCTAAAAGCCACGGTAAAAGCCGCACAAAGCACCGCAGAAGTGTACAGCAACATCAATGCGACAACCATCACCGTCAAAGACTTCTCGGGTCTTACCATCAGCGACCCCAGTTCGCATCCCGTGGCTCTCAGAACCAAGAAACAGACCAAATGGTGGAAAGCGACGCATGAGGGAGAGTGAAGAGCAAAGAAGTTAGGAGGAAGTTAAAGAAAAACAAAAATAAACAGACAGAAACAATGGAATACTTCATCGTAGAAAACGGAAAGCAAGCCGGACCATTCAGCATAGCCCAGCTGGCAGAAAAACATATCAAGCCTGAGACTTTGGTATGGAAAGAAAGTATGGCAGACTGGACTCCAGCCTGGAAAATAGCCGAACTGAAATACATTCTCGCCGAAGGCAGTCAGCAAACAGGAACTGCAGTGCCTCCTGTTCCTCCTACAGCCAATCAGGCGGAAGAGATGAGTCAGCCTGCAGCAGAAACAGAGGAAAATGAAAACGGGAAGGACAGCGACAAGAAGCCTAAGAAAAAGAAATCTTACTGGAAATTCTTCGTAGGACTCTTGGTTGTGATTCTGCTCATCCTGGCATTCACCAACCCCGGCAGAGACACCCATAAGCAAGCCGTAAAGGAGGAAGTCGGCAAGGTGATAGACAAAACTACAAACATCAGTGACGACTTCATCTTCGCCGAGGGCCTGCGCTCGTTTGCCAAGATGATCTCGAACAACATGATAGATGTTGCCTTCGACCAGCTTTTCGAGTACCACAACTACATCATCGTCTCGAAAGGCACCGTCAGCTTCAATGGCAAAAGTCACAACGTAAGCTTCGGAATCCTGGGCAAGGTATACACCATCAATGCCGATGATGCCATCAAGGCAATGGAAAATGCGGAACTGCTCAACAGCAACGACTCATCTGAAAATGCTGATGACAATCAGTCGGCAAACAACTCTTCAGACAACACCAACCTGCAGTCACAGCTCGAAAACAAGACCAACGAGGCTATTGACAAACTGTCCGACAAGGTCAGTAAAAAGGTGGAAGACAAACTCAACGAAAAGTTGGAAGAACTCAACGACTCCTCTAATATCGACAAGATAGTAGACAAGATCCTCAGCTTGTTCTAACAGGCCTCCCTCCACGAAGTGGCAACACATATACAGGCAACAACGCACACAGACGGCAATATCATAACAAAGCCCTACCCCCTTTGCGGGGCAGGGCTTTTTTTATCTCCATTAAGCACATAACTGCTGTCACGAAACTCATAAAAACGAAATAGGCTTCATGCTTAAACGCAATAGGCTTCATGCTTAAACGCAATAGGCTTCGAGCTTAAACGCAATAGGCTTCGATATTAAACGCAATAG
>UMJP01012376.1_pt1 | contig 13057 bp, 8 predicted proteins | sample 1966041 | NCBI WGS metagenome assembly UMJP01 (sample SAMEA4836153, study PRJEB28245) | human gut metagenome | biome: gut microbiome; material: fecal sample | place: Denmark | collected 2008
TAAAATAAACTATATACGTATATGGAAAAAAAATTCAAACGAACAACCGTTACATCAGCTCTACCATATGCTAACGGTCCGGTTCATATCGGACATCTGGCTGGAGTTTATGTACCAGCGGACATCTATGTGCGCTACCTGCGCCTGAAAAAAGAAGATGTTTTATTTATCGGAGGATCGGATGAACACGGAGTACCTATCACTATCCGTGCAAAAAAAGAAGGAGTCACTCCGCAAGATATCGTAGACCGCTACCACACACTGATTCGCGACTCATTCAAAGAGTTCGGAATTTCGTTTGACGTGTATGGACGTACCTCTTCTAAAATTCATCATGATACCGCATCTGACTTCTTCCGTAAGCTGTACGATAAAAATGAATTTATCGAAAAGACTTCCATGCAGTATTACGACGAAGAAGCTCATACATTCCTTGCAGACCGTTATATCACTGGAGAATGCCCGCGCTGTCACGCAGAAGGAGCTTATGGCGACCAATGTGAAAAATGTGGAAGTACACTCTCTCCTACTGAACTGATTAACCCGAAAAGTGCAATCAGCGGAAGTCAGCCTGTAATGAAAGAAACTAAACACTGGTATCTGCCACTCGACAAACACGAAAGTTGGTTGCGCCAGTGGATCCTGGAAGATCATAAAGAATGGCGTCCGAATGTATATGGACAATGTAAGAGCTGGCTGGATATGGGCCTTCAACCACGTGCCGTAAGCCGTGACTTGGACTGGGGTATTCCTGTACCGGTAGAAGGAGCCGACGGTAAAGTGCTTTATGTATGGTTCGATGCTCCCATCGGATATATTTCAAATACCAAAGAATTATTGCCTGACTCATGGGAAAAATGGTGGAAGGATCCAGAAACACGTCTTATCCACTTCATCGGAAAAGATAATATCGTATTCCACTGCATCGTATTCCCGGCTATGCTGAAAGCAGAGGGTAGCTATATCTTGCCTGACAACGTTCCAGCCAATGAATTCCTGAATCTGGAAGGTGACAAGATTTCAACATCACGCAACTGGGCAGTATGGTTGCACGAATATCTGCAAGATTTCCCAGGAAAGCAGGATGTATTGCGTTATGTTCTGACAGCCAATGCTCCAGAAACAAAAGATAACGACTTTACATGGAAAGATTTCCAGGCTCGCAACAATAATGAACTGGTAGCTGTATACGGAAACTTCGTAAACCGTGCGATGGTACTTACTAACAAGTACTTCGATGGTAAAGTTCCTGCTTGTGGTGAATTGAATGATTACGACCGTGATACACTGAAAGAATTTGCTGACGTAAAAGCAGAAGTAGAAAAACTGTTGAATGTCTTTAAGTTCCGTGATGCACAGAAAGAAGCAATGAATCTGGCACGTATCGGAAACAAGTATCTTGCCGATACAGAACCTTGGAAGCTTGCCAAGACAGATATGAACCGTGTTGCTACTATTTTGAACATTTCATTGCAGTTGGTTGCTAACCTGGCAATTGCTTTCGAACCGTTCCTGCCTTTCAGCAGTGAAAAGTTACGTCATATGCTGAATATGGAAAGTTTTGAATGGGAACAACTGGGACGTACCGACTTGTTATCAGAAGGTCATCAGCTCAACAAGCCTGAATTGCTATTCGAAAAAATAGAAGACGAAACAATTCAAGCACAAGTAGACAAATTGCTTGCAACTAAAAAGGCAAACGAAGAAGCTAATTATAAAGCTAATCCAATCAAGCCAACCATTGCATTCGAAGAATTTGAAAAACTTGATATCCGAGTAGGAACTGTATTGGAATGTGAAGTAGTTCCTAAAATGAAGAAACTGCTGAAGTTCAAGATTGCCGACGGTCTGGAGAACCGTACAATCGTGAGCGGCATTGCCCAGCACTACAAACCGGAAGAACTGATAGGTAAGCAAGTCTTATTTATTGCTAACCTTGCTCCACGTCAGTTTAAGAACGGACTGGTCAGTGAAGGTATGATTCTTTCTGCCGAAAACTTCGATGGCTCGCTTGCCGTAACTTCAGTATTGAAAGAAGTAAAACCAGGAAGTGAAGTGAAATAATTCTTCCTTCTGCAATATTAGTAAGCGGAGAATCTCAAATCCTCAAAACTTGAGATTCTTCGCTTTCATTACCACTACACCTATCCACACTAAAACGCTTGTAACACATGCCCGAACAATCACTTAAAGAAAAAACCGCCAAAGGACTTCTGTGGGGTGCGATCAACAACGGAGTTCAGCAAATTCTTGTTCTTGCTTTTGGCATTATTTTAGGGCGATTGCTTTCTCCATCCGAATACGGTATGGTAGGTATGCTTACAATATTTACCCTGATTGGTAACTCGCTACAAGAAAGCGGATTTCGTGCCGCATTGGTTAATCTGAAGGAAATCAGGCATGAGGACTATAACGCTGTATTCTGGTGCAGCACGTTTATCGGAATAGCAGCATACCTGATTTTATTCTTCTGTGCCCCGTTAATAGCTCGTTTTTACGGAGAGCCGGAATTATTGCCATTATCCCGTTATTGCTTTCTCGCCATACCGATAGCCAGCTTAGGAACCGTACAAGGAGCATATCTCTTCCGCAATCTGAAAGTACGACAGCAAGCCATATCAGGAATACTCGCACACATCATATCAGGATGTCTGGGAGTCACATTAGCCTTTTATGGGTTTTCTTATTGGGGTATCGCCACTCAAAGCCTTACTTACCTGATAGTTGTAACTCTCTGCTCCTGGCATTTTTCATCATGGCGTCCAACATTGCATATCGATTTCAGTCCGCTGAAACCTCTTTTTTCATTCAGCAGCAAAATTTTGATAACTAACATTGCCAATCAGATAAACAACAACATCCTATCGGTTGTACTAGGTAAATTCTTTACTTCGCAATCAGTCGGAAACTATAATCAGGCCAATAAATGGAATGCAACAGGGCATCAGTTTATCACAGGCATGCTAAACAGTGTGGCACAACCTATATTAGTAAAGGTACGCGACGACCAGGAACGAGAATTACGGGTTTTCCGGAAAATACTCCGGTTCGTAGCTTTCATAGCTTTCCCTGCCATGTTTGGCTTATCAACGGTTACACGTGAACTTATTCTTATCACGGTAGGAGAAAAATGGACAGGCAGTATTTCTCTGATGCAACTATTATGCATAGGAGGAGCTTTCATCCCTATCAGCACACTGTTTTCAAATCTTATTATCAGTCAAGGGAAATCAAACATCTATATGTGGAATATCATATCACAAGTAGTTCTACAGCTGATAACAGTACTCTGCATCATCATGATGAAAGGCAGTATACAAACAATGGTGATAGTTTATGTATGTATCAATATCATATGGCTGTTTGTCTGGCGCACCTATGCCCATCGATTCATCGGTCTTAAGTTTCGTATGCTCATGTCCGACTTGCTTCCTTTCATGTTACCAGCTATTATTGCCTGCTGTATTGGAGGAATAGCAGCTTCATTGATTGGAGGACATATCATTGTGACTTTTATCATTAAGATATTAGTAGCTGCAATCTGTTACATGGGAATTATGAAACTAAGCAATGCAGAAATCATGCATGAATGTATCAATTACTTGCTAAAGAAAAAAGTATCATGAAAGGTAAACTGTATATCGTCAGTGCTCCGCGATTTATCTTCGACGGACTCACTCCCGACAGGCAAGAGAGAATCGTATATCTTCCCGACTTTTTAAGTTTCCCGAAAACTCGCTTCAAGCAACTGACAAGAGCATTACTTGTCGGACGTATACACTTGCCTAAGAAAATACTATATACCTGGTTTCAGAAAGAATATCTGGACCAGATGCTTCAGACCAAAGCAGGTGATGCCATTCTGATATATGAGGGATGTAATGTAAATGTATTGAAGGCAATCCGTTCTTTAATACCATCCGGAGTAACATGCCATATTTATTATTGCAATCCGATTCATACTACGTTCAAAAATCCATCAGAAGATTTAAAGAAAATACAGCAACTGGGATATGAACTCAGTACATTCGATCCGAAAGATGCAGAACGGTACAATATAAAATTCGCCAACCAGTATTTCAGATATCCGGCAGAAGATATACCAGAAGAACCTGCTTCCGACTGTTTTTTCTGTGGCTTAGCTAAAAACCGCATCCATGAATTACAGGCATTAAAAGAGCTGCTGGAAACAAACGCATTAACATGCAACTTTATTATACCCGAAACAGCTAAAGAAGGAATTTCATATGCAGAATATCTGAAACAACTGTCGCTGTCACGCTGCGTGATAGATATTAACCAATCCAATCAAACTGGTCTGACCCGACGGCCGTTAGAAGCTTTGTTTTATAATAAGAAGCTGATAACAAACAATGCAGATATCCGGCGATACAACTTCTATAATCCAAAAAATATATTTATTTTTGGGATAGACTCAACCGAATTTCTCAAAGAGTTCGTAAAAAGTCCTGTTGACAAAATACCCGAACAGATACGACAGCAATACGATATTAATACATGGATTGACCAATATTTACCTTGAAAGCCATGCATACACCAGTTAACTATATAACAACCTGGTTCTACAAAGAATCGAAAGAAGAAGCCAGTTTCTACCCCCAACTGGGACAGAAAGGAAGTTCCTCACTTGTACACTCCATTTACATGCAGATACAAGTACCTTTCTTCGTAACGTTCAAGCATTATAATCCAGATGCCCAATTTATCTTCTTCACCAATTTAAATCAGAAAGAGTTGCCCGACTATCTCATCCGGCTTTTCCATAAACTGAATGTAGAGGTCGTAACATTACCCTATACATGCAAACCACCTAAAGACTGGTATCCGGCATGGCAGAACCAGTTTTACTTGTACGATATTCTGAAGTACATGGACGGCCGGATGCTAGAAAATGATACATTACTCATCAGTGATGCCGATTGCTTGTGCCGTACACCTTTGAATACGCTCTTCGACGCTGTCCGTAAAGATGGAAGTGCACTTTATGAATTCATTACCGACAGAACATACTCCATCAACGGTATTACACTTCCCCAGATGGAAGAGGTATACCAGTCGTGCTACGGCAAGGAGGCAACAAGCTCTATCACGTATTATGGAGGGGAGTTCGTTGCCTTACGCAAAGATATAATCAGCAAAATAAATATCGCTTATCCTCAACTGTGGGCATTCAATCTGGAATACGGAAAACAACATCCGTTCAAGCTGAATGAAGAAGCCCATATATTGAGTTTACTTGCCGAACATTTGAACATACGGAACAAAACGGCAAACCGATATGTGAAACGTATGTGGACTACTCCTCATTATTTCAACAACGTGCAACCCGGCGACGAAAACTATCCGGTATGGCATTTGCCATATGAGAAAAAGCGGGGATTATACTACCTGTACAGATTGATAGGAGAAAAGAGTGAAATAACAGATGAAGCCGATTTCTGGGAAAAAGCAGGAAAATATACAGGCATTCCTCATATCAGTCTGAAGAAAAAAGTAAAAGACCGTCTTACCACATTATGGATGAAATTCAAATAATTTATCACGATAAACGACCAGCATGATGAAAATCCTGACAATCATTGTTTCATATAATTTCGAAAAATGGATAGAGCGATGTTTAGGCAGCTTGAAAGCATCATCACCTCCTACCGATATTATCGTGATAGACAACTGTTCGAATGACCGGACGGTAGAGATTATTAAAACCCAATATACTTATGTAAGACTGATAGAAAACCATGCCAATTTAGGATTCGGCAAGGCTAATAATATCGGTATGCAGCTTGCATTAAAGGAAGGATATGATGCAGTTTTTCTGCTGAACCAAGACGCATGGATAGGAAGTGATACGCTTGCGACACTGGCAGAACAGTCTGTAAAGCATCCTGAGTTTGGCATTCTTTCTCCCGTACATTTAAACGGAAGCGGAGAAGAACTCGACAAAGGGTTTGCTTCATACGCTCAGCTCGCAAGCATCAATAACCTTCCCCACAGACATGAGCCCATATCATGCCCGTTCATCAATGCTGCTTTTTGGTTTATTCCAGTCAGCACTTTACAGCGGACTGGAGGATTTTCTCCTCTCTTCTACCACTACGGAGAAGATAAAGATTATGTAAACCGCCTGCACTTCCATCAATATAAGATAGGCTATATTCCGACCATATATGGTTGTCACGACAGAGAATTCCGCAAAGTTTCTTTCGAAGGATTCTTGCGTGCGGAACGTGTCTATCTGCTTTCAGAATATGCCAATATCAATTATCGCTTCACACAAGCATTTGCTTACGGTATTTTGGCAGGAATCAAGAAACTTACAATAGCCCTTTTAAAAGGACATATCAAATATGCCAAAGGATATGCTTCTACCGTTTTCAGTTTACTCAAACAGAGTAAAGCTGTAATTCAAGTTCGTAAGCAAACCAAACAAATTCACGCCAGTTATCTTTAAACCATGACATACGCACCTATTCTGTTATTCGTCTACAACCGTCCGGAACATACCCGACAGGTTGTTTCTTCTCTGCTACGCAACAAAGAAGCAGCAGACAGCCCTTTATTTATCTATGCCGACCAAAGCAAAAACCCTGAAAGTGATGCTGCTGTACAAGAGGTACGCCGATATATTCATAGTATCAGCGGATTTAAAACAATAACCATTATCGAACGTGAAACGAACTGGGGACTCGCACGCAACATCATCGATGGGGTAACAACACAAGTCAATCACTTCGGAAGGGTTATTGTACTGGAAGATGACTTGATAGTAGCTCCCTATTTTCTGAAATTTATGAATGATGCACTAGAGGTTTATAAGGACGAACAGCGGGTGGGACATATTCAGGCATGTGACTTTACAAAAGACATATCACTGCCTGATACTTTCCTTATCAAGTGGACAGGCAGCTGGGGATGGGCAACATGGAGCCGGGCATGGAAGCATTTCAACCCTGACGGCAAAGAACTGCTTGCACAACTGGAAGCACGTAACCTGACACGATACTTCGACTTTAACGGCAATTACCCTTTCACTCGAATGCTACGCCGGCAAATAGAAGGGAAAAATAACTCTTGGGCTATCCGCTGGAACGCCAGCCTTTTTCTAGCTGATATCTTATCGTTGAATGTAGGGAAATCACTGATACAAAATACCGGATTCGACGGAAGTGGAACAAACTGTGGTGGAGGTGGTCTGTACGACTCCACTCTATGGCAACAACCTCTTCCTGTAACACTTATTTCCCCGACAGAAGAAAATCAGACAGCACGAAAGGAATTCGAAAGATACTATCACCAGACAAATTGTTTCTGGGCAAAAGCAATTCGACGTATCAAACGCACGTTAAAGGGAGATTTTGGCGCCTGATTCGGAAGAAAAAAAATAAAATGAATTACCTTTGCACAAAATTCAGGAAGCAATGAGAGTATTAATCATCAATACTTCCGAGCGAATCGGAGGGGCAGCGATAGCGGCAAATCGTTTAATGGAGGCACTCAAAGGCAAAGGTATAAAAGCCAAAATGCTGGTGCGCGACAAACAGACAGATCAGGTTACAGTCGTACCACTGAAAAAATCATGGAGACATATCTGGCAGTTTGTTTGGGAACGTGTAATTATCTGGAAAGCAAACCATTTCAAAAAGCACAACCTTTTTGCTGTTGATATTGCCAGCATGGGAACGGATATCACTTCATTGCCGGAATTTCAGCAAGCCGATGTCATACATTTACATTGGATCAACCAAGGAATGCTTTCGCTGAAAGATATACAGAAAATCATTGATTCCGGAAAACCGGTCGTATGGACCATGCACGATATGTGGCCTATCACGGGCATCTGTCACCACGCACAAGACTGTACAAAGTATCAGACTCAGTGTCATACTTGTCCGTTGCTCTATAAAGGCTCCAAGCACGACCTCTCATATCAGGTTTTCCTGAAAAAACAGAAACTATACAAAAAAGCCAATATAACGTTCGTTGCTTGCAGCCAATGGCTCGAAGAACTTGCCAGACATAGTGTACTGGCTTTGGGACATTCGGTTACCAATATACCTAACCCCATTAATACCAACCTTTTCCGTCCGTTAAACAAAACACAGGTACGTAAGAACCTGAATTTACCGACTGACAAGAAACTACTTTTGTTCAGCTCGATGAAAATAACCGACCCGAAGAAAGGTATAGATTATCTGGTAGAAGCATGCAAGCTGATCCAGCAACAGCATCCTGATTTCTGCAGTTCACTGGGAGTAGTAGTCGTCGGAAAAGAGTCACAACAATATGCCGATCTTTTTCCCTTCCCCATCTATTGCCTGAGTTATGTAGGAAACGAAAAAGAACTGGTAAACATTTACAATGCTGTCGATTTGTTCGTAACACCTTCGCTACAGGAAAATCTGCCTAACACGATTGTAGAAGCAATGTCGTGCGGCATTCCATGTGTAGGATTTAACATTGGCGGCATTCCGCAAATGATTGACCACCTGCACAACGGCTATGTAGCCCAATACAAATCATCAGAAGACCTCGCCAATGGTATATGCTGGTCGCTGAATGAAGGAGATTATGCAAGCCTCAGCGAAGAGGCACGGCGAAAGGCTGTAGATACATATTCAGAACAGATTGTCGCCATGAAATATATCAAGATTTACAACCATATTACAGGGGAAAATGCATAATATCACACATCTGCATCCGAAGTTTTCCATTATTACTGTAACCTATAATGCCGAAAACGTTCTGGAGGATACTATTCAAAGTGTCATAACCCAGACTTATAAAAATGTAGAATATATCATCGTAGACGGCAAATCGACCGACAAGACAATGGAAATAGTCGGCCGATACAAGGAACATATCCATACAGTTGTAAGCGAACGCGATAAAGGATTATATGATGCCATGAACAAAGGCATAGCCTTAGCCACGGGAGATTATGTATGTTTTCTGAATGCCGGCGACGAACTGCATGAAGATGATACCTTACAGTTGATGGTGCATTCACTGGCAGGACTTAACGAACTGCCGGACGTAATATACGGAGAAACAGCCATCGTGGATGAAGAAGGACATTTCTTACGGATGCGGAGACTTTCTGCTCCTGAACAACTTACATGGAAAAGTTTCCGTGAAGGTATGCTGGTCTGTCATCAAGCTTTCTTTGCCCGTCGTGACCGCGCAGTCAAATACGATTTGCACTATCGTTTCTCTGCCGACTTCGACTGGTGCATCCGTATCATGAAACAAAGTAAGATACTTCATAATACTCACCTTACTTTAATAGACTACCTGAACGAAGGGATGACTACACGCAACCACAAGGCATCGCTGAAAGAACGCTTTCGCATTATGTGCAAACACTACGGATATGTATCAACTGTCATGAGACATCTATGGTTTGCATTGCGACTGATACTTCACAAATAATAACGATGTTTCTTTTCATGGTCCAGTAAAAAACACTACATTGCGATACAGAAACTATAAACTTATCGCAATAATGAAACAACTTGTCCTAATTTTGTTCTTTTTATGTACTATATGTACAGAATTATCCGCGCAGAAAAATATCACTAGTCTTAGTCCGACTATCAACATCAAAGGAGTAGTAAAAGAAGATATCAGAGAGATAAAAGCCGGCACTCCTTTTACTCTCCAGCGCTTTGTAAAACTGACACAATACCAACCAAGCGACCCCAATTACCGGCAAGCAGTATTGATTGTCAACGGACAACAACAAGGTGTCGGCCTCAACGATATGTATAAGCTGGAGTTTACTCCTACCGATCCGAACACGTTCTGGTTGGCCGCACAGATCAACTCCAGACTGGTACAGTATTACGAAACCAAAGGACTTCAGGAAACCATGAGAAAAGAAATGGAAAATGAAGCCAACACCTATCTCGACGAGTTGGAAAAAGCAGGAATGATTTATGAGGACGCTGCCATGGAAGACTACGTACACTGTATCATGTTGAGTATGATTCCCAAAGAATTCATAGCCGAACGATATGGAATGCCTTATATACGTATACTGAAATCTCCCAATCCAGATATCTTGATGCTAAGCAATAATTGTATGCTGGTTTCAAGCGGATTGCTTACACTGCTCGATACGGAAGATGAATTATTTGGCATGCTTGCCAGAGAAACAGCACATTATGTTCTCGACCATGCTGTAATAACCGTCAACAAAAATATCAACCGCGCCAATCGGGCTGCCTTCTGGGGTGGTGTAGCCGATGTTGCAGGCCTGGCCATCGAAGCTGCGCTTTACAACAAATATGAAAACTATGTACCAGGAGCTATCTTTACAACCAATGCCATTGTACAGACACTGGTCAATTATGATATATACAACCGCATGGGACTGGATTATTCCAAACAACAGGAAAAGGAGGCCGATGACGTTGCTGTCCAGTTTATGCAATTCATGAAAAAAGATCCTTCCGCGCTGATTTCAGCACAGAATAAAATCCTGCAATATTATCTGGAAATAAAGGATAAAAGCGTATTGGAAAAATACGGTATATATAGCAGTCTGGAAGAAAGACTTACCAGATTGCAGAAAAAATACCCACTAAAGGAAACGGGAAAAGATCCTATCTACCTGAAACGTACAAGCGGATTGATCAGCTTCTCTGCAGCCATGATGGAATACAATCGGGATTATATACAGGCCATGAAGTTAGCCCAGAAAAATATAAATAACAAGATGGCTTCATCCGATGACTATGTAGTCATGGCAAAGTGTATCATGAAACAAGATAACAGTGCAGAAAGCAACCTGAACAGTTGGGAAATGCTGAAGAAAGCCGAATCACTGGGTGAGTTTTCTAATGTGAATATCTCAAAACAGAAGATTCTCTTATTGTTGCGCGACAATAAACAAAAAGATGCCGTTGCCGAAGTCAATCAATACATCCAAATGTTGAATGATATCAAACAGACTCCTCATAGTGAAACCGATGAACTATGGCTGGCAAAAGAATACCATTGGGCTACCACGTTGATGAAACAGTTATATATTCTGTAATTCTCTCAAAATAAAAGGATTACTACAAGAAAAAATTCATCAGCATAATAACAAGAAAATATCAGCATGTTTTCCTCCAAACATGCTGATATTTTTTTATTTTTCGTACAAATATTTTTCAGAAGAAAAGGAAGAGTTTTCAGAGAGCTCTTCGAGAGAAAATAATATGCCCTTTACTTCTTTATACAAACTCAATAGTATAAAAAGTAAAGGGCATATCTTATGTTAGTCTGACAAACATTTATATCAGACAAGCGGTGTCATACTTATTCTTTTCTTCGTTTACGAAGCTGCAAGACGACAGCAATAACTGCTACAACAGCCAATATTCCCAAAGCAACAAACGCAACAGTTTCGGTAACATGCAATGATTTCGGATCGAAAACAAAACGTACTGTATGTTTACCGGCCGGAACATTCATTGCACGAAGAATATAGTCGGCACGTCCGTGAACTGTTTCCTTATCGTCTATGTAAGATCCCCAACCCGGATAATAGATTTCAGAAAATACTACTACTCCACCCTTCTGAGAATTAACTTCATAAACCAGTTCATTCGGTTCATAACTTTTCAGAACAACTGTACTCAAGCTGTCTTTTCCTGCTCCCGAATCTTTTACAGCTTCGGCAAAGCGTTTGTCTACTACAGCCACTTTGGCAGGATCAATCTGATGAATAGCCTCTACTTCTTCGTTGGCATTGTTCACATACTGAACCTTATCTACAAACCAAGCGTTGCCCAAGGCATACGGATTGAATATAGGAGCTGTAGAACCACCCTGAAGCGGGAAAATAAAGTAACGGGTATTCAACATGTTCAGTACAGGGAAATGAACGGGATCTACCTTTGTCATATCTCCACCTGCTGCCGGAAGTTCTTTAAACAAGGCAGTCATTTCACCCTGGATATGCTCTTCTATCATTTCCTGATAACGGCGCAACTTGGCTGCGTGATAACCTCCGATACTCTTATGCCAGTACGAAGTCTGGTTTTCATTAAATGTATTGCTAGCCAGATTCAGTACACGATAATCGAGTGTCTTGTCTTCCAGAATCTTCTTATCCGTTTCCGAAGGTTGCAGGAAAGGCTGCATCTCTGTTCCTTTAGCCACAAACTGTTCGTCGTACAAATAACGCTTATTCACGCTCCACATATCTACCAGACACAATATAGTCAGCGTAGCGACAAGCAACCCGGCTTTCAGTTTTCCGGCACAATAAGCCCAAAGTAATGCCACACCAATCAATATGATAACAAAACTTCTCCAAGCATCCGACGTAAAGATAGCTACACGCATATCTTCCAGGTTCATCAGGATCGGAGCAAGCTGTTCTGCCGGAATAGCGTTTTGCAAAGCGCTCATTTCCATGCTCGAAACATACGACGGGAAGAATACACGCGGAGCAACAGCAAACAACAAGGCCAGTCCGCCTGTCAGTCCCAGACTGATATAAAAAGCTTTTGCTTTTTCTTTTAATACAGAAGGATGTTCAATCACTTCCTTCAATGCCATGATAGCCAACAACGGAATGGTAAATTCTGCTATTACAAGAATAGATGATACAGCACGGAACTTATTGTACATCGGGATATAATCGATAAAGAAATCGGTCAGTCCCATGAAATTCTTTCCCCACGACAGTATAATAGAGAACAGTGTACCGCCCAGCAAAGCCCATTTCATCGGACCTTTTACTATAAAGCAGCCCATAATAAACAGGAACATTACGAAAGCTCCCACATATACCGGTCCCGAAGTTCCAGGCTGTTCACCCCAGTACTGCCCTATCTGACTGTACAGTCCCATGTATGTCGGATCTGCTTTCTTCATAGCCGTTTCATTCTGTGAAAGAGGAACAGATGCCCCACCCTTTACATTAGGAACAAGCAATGAAAAAGTTTCTCCTATACCATAGCTCCACTGAGTAATATAATCACGCTCCAGTCCACTTCCGGTCTGATTGGCAGAGTGTTCTTTTACCAGTTCACTCTTTCCG
>UMJP01032112.1_pt1 | contig 13002 bp, 10 predicted proteins | sample 1966041 | NCBI WGS metagenome assembly UMJP01 (sample SAMEA4836153, study PRJEB28245) | human gut metagenome | biome: gut microbiome; material: fecal sample | place: Denmark | collected 2008
TCAGCCCTGCAGTACCTTGTCTAAGATGTCGGCAAATGGTTCCATGGCGTTTTTTACTTCCTGGACAGTGTTGGTCTGGGCTCCGGCTTCCAGAAGAAGGGAGCGGGGACGGAGGTGGAGATTGTAACGGTAACCTGCAAGGTAAATTCCCCGGTAAAATTGAGGATAGTATTGGGCTGCCTGATATTCCAGCTGGAAGGAAAATGCCAGGTTTTGCTGTATGTAGGGATTTGGCAGATAGTCCAGGGAACCTTTGGATGTCGTATAACTCAGTCCATTGTAAAAAAGGATCTGGGCTGTGGGTTTTCCATTGATTTCTGTTACAAGATGGCGGTCTTCGGGGATGCCGTCCCGGTGTAGGTCTATGATCACCTGGATATCCGGGTTTTCCTGAAGATAAGGTTCCAGATAATCGCGGGCATAATCGTAAGCGGCGCTGCGGTCCAGTTCACCTCCTGCCATGTCGAACTGCTCTTTGAGATGGACTACCTGATAACTGTAGTTTTCTGTGAGAAGCTGTGTCAGATAATCTCCTACTCCTACAATCGTGTCGGATTCTTCTCCTTCTCTGGAATCTGCGAAGGTTTCCTGAGAATGGCTGTGATAGATCAGGATCTGAGGAGTATCGGTTTCTTTGGTGATTTTTAAGTCCTGTTTCAGAAAATCTTCGGCATTGATCTGTACGGCATCTGCTTCTGTGTTGGAATCTACGATATAGAATTGTCCCAGAAGATAATTATAATCTGCCAGTTTTTCGGGGGACAGGTCGATTATTGGATGAGGAACTGCAGCAGCAATGGTTTCTGTGCTGTTCTGAATATTTTGGTCATTCTGCGCTGCTGACTCTTGCGGCTTCTGTGATTTGTCCGTTTCATGATTTTCCGGTGACGCAGTTATCTTTTTCGGTTTAGGTGTCTTGTCTGATTTTTTTGAAGTTTGTTCTGATTCTGATATTTTCGCTGACTCTGATATTTTCGCTGATTTTACTGTTTTTGAGGGGATTGCTGTTTTTTCCGGTACCGGTGTAGATTCTGATATCTGTAATTCTTCAGATTCACCTTTTTCTGCCAGCAATTGTTCGGACTGTGCACGCTCTCCCAGATATTTTCCGTTTTCTCCTGCTATTTTTTTATAAGTTTCAATATCTTCATAGGAACTCATATGAGCTCTTTTTTCCAGAAAGCGGTACAGGGGCAGATGCCTGTACACATTTTCTCCTGTAAAAAATGTCCCCGGCAATACTGCCAGAGTGGCAAAAAAGCACATGCTAAGCAGAATGCAGAACGCTTTCTGAACGTTTGTCACATGGATCACCTCTTGACTTATCCTATGTCCATGTTTTCCCATTTATACCCTGTTCACACTGACGGAACAATTTTCCGGTCAGCCGCCTATTTCCTCAAACGCCATGTTCAGTCCTTCTGAGATTGTGAAGCTCAGGTATTTTACTGTCTCATCCACATCTTTGGGAGTTACAAACATGGTGTGAAGATGAGGAGATATCATTTCTTCCAGAAATTCTTTCTGTTCTGCCTCTTCCAGAGCTTCCAGAAGGTGTGCCATGGAATCATGGACGATAGTTGCCGCATCTACTACGGTGGGTACTCCGATCCCGATCACTTTTACCTGCAGATTTTCTTCTGTAAGCCCCACTCTGTGATTGCCTACACCGGAACCCGGGTTGATTCCTGTGTCTGTGATCTGGATCGTACGGTTCAGGCGTCTGGTGCTTCTTGCTGCCAGCGCATCAATGGCAATCACTATGTCCGGCTTTGTCTCTGCCACGATTCCCTGTATGATCTCAGATGTCTCCATCCCTGTCTGCGCCATTACTCCCGGGATAATTCCGCTGATACGGTGCATTTTTTCTTTTCCAAGACTCTGCAGGCCATACTCTCTTATCATATGTCTCGTTATATGAAGATTTTCTACCACATGAGGCCCCAGGGAATCGGCTGTGATCGCTGAATTTCCCAGACCTACTACCAGAATAGACAACTCACGCTCCAGATTGATCACATTCTGTAAATGACGGGCGATTTCCAGGGAAATTTCTCTGTGATAATCCTCATCATGTACAGAAAGCCCCGGAGCTTCTATCGTAATATAGCTTCCCTGGGGCCGTCCCATTGTCCGGGCACCGTTTTCTGTGGTGATCTTTACCACAGTGGTACGGATATCTTTCTCTTCATTATAATCTTCGTGGACCTCCACTCCCCGGACTTCTACGTTTTCCTCTGTAAACCGTTCGGTTGCCTCCAGCGCCAGGTCTGTTCTTATTCCGTAATTATCCAACATCTCTTTTCCCTCCGTACTTCATTCAATATTTGTTACTGTTTACTCCGTTCTTATAACAACTTTTTATATCTATTTTTAGCTTTTTTTATAGAAATATGTATTGACAAGGAAGATTATTTGAGATAATATATATAAGCATGTTCATAGGAGCGCCCGTGTCTGTTTCTATGACAGGAGTATAATAATATTTTATCGAATTAAATTGGAGGTGTACGAATTGGCTAACATTAAATCTGCTAAGAAAAGAATTTTAGTAAACAGAACTAAAGCAGCAAGAAACAAAGCAATCAAATCTGCAGTTAAAACTTCTATGAAGAAAGTTGAAGCAGCAGTAGCAAATAAAGATAAGGCAGCTGCAGAAGTAGCATTAAAGGATGCTGTTTCCACAATCAGCAAAGCTACATCCAAAGGTGTTTATCATAAAAACAACTGCGCAAGAAAAGTTGCCCGTTTAGCTAAAGCTGTTAACAGCATTGACTAATTATAGATTGAATTTTTAATTATAAGCTTATGATTAAAAAGGACAGCCATCACCGTCATGTGGCTGTCTTTTTTGTTATTATCTTTTGTAACTGCCAGAATATCCGGCAGTTACCGTTTTTCTTATTTTACTTTACTGCTGTACTTAATGATCAGTAATTCTACACTCAGCTTATCTTCCAGTCGTCCTGTTTTTACTGATTCTTCCGCATCCACAAAATCTTTTACTGCCTGTTCCAGTTCAGATATGGTGTAAGCTCTGGCACATGTTGTAATGTTTCTCACAACAAATCCGGGAACTCCCAGTTTCGAAGCTATTTCTGTCTGCGCAAGTCCTGCTGCCACAAACTGTTTTGCCAACAGCAGCTGGCGATACTGCTTCGCAAGAAGAAACAGGATCCTCATCGGTGGCTCTTTCAATGTCAGCAGATCATAATAAAGTTCCAGTGCACGCTTCTGATTTTTCTCTGTTACTGCACGCACCATATCAAAAATTCTGTTGGTTGTCTGGGTGGTGCAGATTTCTTCAATATCCTCTGCAGTCACCACATCCCTGCCTTCTGTATAACTGATAAGCTTCTCCATCTCCATCCTGAGATTTCCCATATCAGTTCCTGTTTTGGTCAGCAGAAGTTCCATGTCTCTCTGGGTGATCTTTTTTCCGGCTTTCCCCAGGATCCCTGCTGCCCAGCGCATCAAAGTTTTTTCATCCTGTCTGATAAATTCCGCAATACTTCCGCAGGCTTTTACTGCTTTGTACATGCGGTTTCTCTTGTCTACTTCCGTTTCTGCAAAAACCAGATACAGATAGTCCGGCAGCTCTTTCATATAATCTGCCAGTTCCTCACACTTATTTTTGAAAAAACCTGTATCTTCCAGCAAAACAACTCTGCGCTCTGCGAAAAATGGCATGGTTTCACAGAGGTCGATCAACTGTTTTACATCAATCCCCTTGCCTTCATAGTGATTGAAGTTCATAGTATCCCCATCCGGATTCAGTGCCTTTACCAGATTCTGTTTATACTGTTGTTTCAGATATGCTTCCTCTCCATAGAGAAGATACACCTGTTTAAAATTTCCTGATTTAATGTCTGCCTGTATGTTTTTCAATTTTCTACTCCTGAGGCTGTTTTGTCTGTAACTGTTCAGCAATCTGTTGTTCTATTCACAGATACCAAGATATCAGACTGCAGAGCAGTTACTTTGTTACTGTTCTCAGTAACGTTACTTTTATTGTATCAATTCCATGACATAATAGCCAGCAGAAAATTTCAGATTATTATTCAGCCGCCCAGCTCCACCATTCTGTGAATGCATCTTCCGGCGCCTTCCATGATATTCTCCGGAAGGAAGATTTCTTCCCCGCCCTGTCCTTTCAGACAGTTATAGATGTCCATTAAGGTGGTAACCTTCATATTCATGCATGTAAGCTGTACTGCAACCGGGTAAAATTTCTTATCAGGACATTCAAACTGAAGATGCTCTACAATGCTGTTTTCTGTTCCGATGATAAATTCTTTATGTTCAGATTTCTTTGCAAATTCCATGATTCCTGTGGTAGAGCCTACATAATCAGCCTGCTCTACTACTTCCTGACGGCATTCCGGGTGTACCAGGAAAAGTGCATCCGGATGCGTTGCGCGGGCTTTTTCTACATCTTTTGCACTGACCACGATATGTCTCGGACATCCGCCTTTATAAAATGCAAAAGTTTTCTCCGGAAGCTTTTCCGCCACATAATGTCCCAGGTTCGGATCCGGAATAAATAAAATCTTATCCTGCTCCAGCTTTTTGCAGATTTCAACTGCTGATGAGGACGTAACGCATACGTCACATTCTGTTTTCAGTTCTGAAGTTGTATTAATATAGGCGACAACTGCATAATCCGGATACTGTGCTTTTAATTCACGCAGACCTTCCAGATCCAACTGCTCTGCCATAGGACATCCGGCTACAGGATTAGCCAGCCAGACTTTTTTCTTCGGGCTTAAAATCTTGCAGGTTTCTGCCATAAAACGAACGCCGCACATGATCACACCGCTGCAGTCTCTTTTGGATGCCTGTACACTCAGACCATAGGAATCTCCTGTATAGTCCGCCACTTCCAGAATCTCCTGACCCTGATATGCGTGTGCAAGAATACAGATATCCTGTTCTTTTTTCATTCGCAGGATTTCCTGCTGAATTTCTGCTATTGTCATCTTCTGAATCCCTTCTTACTTATATATTATGATGTTTTTCCTTTTCCCATGGCTGAAGTGGTGCAAGGAAACCTGCTTTCTTTAACTGTTCTCCGATCAGATCCAGCCTTTCCTGGCTGGATGCTTCTATCAGATGATAGTGATACCCGGAAGTAGCACTGCTTAATACGCTGGAATGGCTGCTATTGATCGCCTGGACAAATTCATTCACATCCTGTCTGGAACGAATATCCATTTCTGCAGTGACACGGCCATAAACCCTGTGGCTGATGCTGATATTTTTCACCCGCCCGCCACAGTCCACGATCAGATTCAGTTCCTCCGCTGCCTGCTCCTGCCCATGGCGTACTTTAAATTCCCTGGTGCATGCAATATCTTTATCCTGCTGCAACACATATCCTCTGGTCGTTGACAGGATTCCCGGTGTAGATGCACGTATCACAGCCATATCCTGCACGATCACCTGTCTGCTTACTCCAAACTGTGATGCCATCGCCCTGGCAGCCACAGGTTTTTCTTCCTGCTGAAGGAGCTTTAAAATTTCAGTTCTTCTCTGAGCAGTATTCATACTTTCCCATCCTTTCTCCACGATATAATCCTATAGCAAATTATCCGCTGCAAAACAGCTTCGCTGCCATGTTATTATATTGCATGAAGATTCTTCATGGAAATGTCAAGGATTGGAGCAGAATGTGTCAGTGCACCGCTGGAAACAAAATCCACACCTGTTTCCAGGATTTTGGCGATATTTTCCTTTGTGATATTTCCGGAGCATTCTGTCTGTGCCCGGCCTGCGATAAGCTCTACTGCTTCTTTCATCATTTCCGGTGTCATATTGTCAAGCATAATGATATCTGCTCCTGCTTCTACTGCTTCTTTTACCTGTTCCATAGTCTCTACTTCAATCTCGATCTTACGGACAAATGGTGCATATTCTTTTGCCATGGCCACTGCTTTCGCTACGCTTCCGGCTGCTCCGATATGATTATCCTTAAGCAGTACTCCGTCAGAAAGATTATATCTGTGGTTGCATCCGCCGCCTATGCGTACAGCATATTTTTCAAAAACACGGCAGTTCGGAGTTGTCTTTCTGGTGTCCAGAAGTGTTACCTTACTTCCTTCCAGAAGCTTTGAAACCTGTTTTGTATAAGTAGCGATACCACTCATTCTCTGGAGATAATTCAGGGCGACTCTCTCTCCGGAAAGAAGCACCCGGATATCTCCTGTTACTGTTCCAAGAAGATCGCCCTTCTTTACTGCCTCACCGTCTTTAAAGTTGAAACTGATCTCTGTTTTCTCATCCAGAATCTGGAATACTCTCGCATATACATCCAGTCCGGCAATGATTCCGTCTTCCTTTGCGATCAGATCTACGGTTCCTTTTACTGCGCTTCGCATCACTGCATTCGTGGAAACATCCTCACTGGTAATGTCCTCCTGAAGCGCCATACGGATCAGCTTGTCTGCCTGCATTTTCATTGTAATACTATTCATGACTTTTTTTCATCCTTTCAATCTCTTTTAATACGGTTTCGTGGCAGGCATTAAGCAGTTCTTCTCTGCTTTCATACATATTCATATCAATTTCATCTGCCCGCACATATTCCGGTATCTGTCCAAATATCATATCATCTGCAGCCTTTCTTGCAAAGACCAGAGATTCCAGAAGAGAATTACTTGCCAGACGGTTTCTTCCATGGACGCCATTACAGCTTGTCTCTCCACAGGCATAAAGTCCCTTCATGGAAGTTTTGCTTCCCAGATTTACCTTGATTCCACCCATAAAATAATGCTGTGCCGGAACAACCGGGATTGGCTCTTTTCTCGGATCAAAACCTTCTTCCACGCACTGTTCATAAATATGAGGAAAATGTTCCAGAATTGTTTTCTCTCCCAGAGGGCGCATATCTTCCCATACAAACTCTGTTCCATCCTTTTCCATCTGGGCAAAAATCTTCTGGCTCAGCAGATCTCTCGGCTGTAATTCGTTTGTAAAACGCTGTCCGTTCTTATCATACAGAAGAGCACCTTCTCCTCTGACTGATTCTGAAACCAGGAAACGCCGTCCGGGTTTCTTTGAATAGAGAGTTGTCGGATGAATCTGGATATAGTCCAGATTTTCCATTTCCACATGGTGCTTCATTGCAATTCCCACACCATCTCCCGCAATATGCGAAAAGTTGGTAGAGTTTTTAAAAAGCCCGCCGATTCCGCCGCAGGCAAGAACCACATACTGAGAATAAACAGGAAATGCCTGGTCATTCCGGTCCATTGCAATGATTCCGCAGACTGTATTGTCTTTGGAGATCAGGTCTACCATAGTCATATATTCACAAATTTCAATATTTTCTTTTATTTTTGCAGCAGTTAAGAGAGTCTGTGTGATTTCTTTTCCTGTAATATCCTCATGAAAAAGAATTCTTGGCTGGGAATGTGCTCCCTCTCTGGTAAATGCCAGATTTCCCAGACCATCCCTTGCAAAATCCACATGATAACGCAGAAGATCTCTGATAATATCATTGGAGCTGCGGATCATCAGATCTACTGCCCGTTTATTATTCTCATAATGTCCTGCCCGCATGGTATCTTCAAAATAATTTTCATAGTCATCTTCGCCGCGCAGCATACAGATTCCGCCCTGTGCCAGGAATGAATCTGACTGGTCTGCCTCCTGCTTGGTGATAAGCAGGATTTTCATTTTCTCCGGAAGGTTCAGTGCACAGTACAGTCCGGCTGCCCCTGTTCCCACAATAATGACATCATAATGTTCTTTCATCTTTCTTTCCTCACATCATGCCTGATTTTCGTTTGTCTGTGCAATTATACTCCCCGAATATACAGGTGTCAAGACACCTGTATATAATTATGACAACATTGTTTGCTTTGAGGTTACTGTTCAAACACCATTATCCCGAGACATACCGCGCGAATTTTTCACATCTCCACAGGGGTCTTACTTGATTCGGTTAAAGGCAGAAACAGATTTTCCATTGACTATTGTAACCGCCCCACAGTCTCTGGTAATCAGTACTCTGCTTCCACTCTTCTTCAGCCGTTCCAGCGTATCCGGCGACGGATGCCCGTATGTGTTTGTTGCAGAACAGGAAACAACAGCCAGTTCCGGTCTGACGATTTCCAGAAACTCTGCTCCTGTAGAATATCTGGAACCGTGATGAGCAGTTTTCAGGAAGTCCACATCTTCAAGACACCCATTCTGTATCAGTTTTTCTTCTGTCACCATCCCGATATCTCCGGTAAAAAGCCCTTTGAAATCTTTGCTTATCATTTCCAGAACCATCGCATCTTCATTTACTTCCTTCCCTGATGCTGTGGACTCCGGCCACAGAACCTTCAGTCTGACAGTTCCATATCTGATCTCATCTCCTGCTTTCACAGTAAGCACCCGGACTCCCGCTGACTCTGCCAGCTCTGTCAGCTCCCGATAATTTTTATTCTCCTGAATATCGCTCCATTTGGGCAGGATCAGATTCTCTATGCGCAGAGAAGTCAGATCTTTCTCAACAAATTCCAGAAGTTCCCGCACCCCGCTGATATGATCTTCATCTGTGTGAGAAACATAAATTCCGTCCAGTCTGGAAATCCCTCTGCTCTTCAAGTATGGGAGCAGCTGATATTTTCCCAGTTCATTCTTATTCGTACTGCCCCCGTCGATCAGGATATTCCATCTGTTTTCTATTTCCACCACAATTCCGTCTCCCTGTCCCACATCCAGACAGGCGATACGGAAATCTTCATGCGGTCTGTAACTGATCAGCAGAATTGCAAAGCATACCATACCTGCATATACAGCCCAGATTTTCCACGCAAAGATCTTACCATTTTCACTTTTCTTCACACCCGCTCTGTATATCCACACCGCTACTGCCAGAACCAGATAATATCCAACGATCTGCCACACTTCCGGCTTTCCGCCAATCCATGTACAAAACGAGAGTCGCCCCAACAGCACTGTCAGAAACTCATATCCTCTCAGAATAATCCTGCCCGGAACAACAGCCAGAAACGCTCCTCTGACAGTGACTAATCCAAGTAATGCACCGGCAGTTCCGCTTCCCAGTACAATCCCCACAGTAGGAAGCACCAGCAGATTCAGAAAAATCCCCATCACCGACACTTCTCCGTAAAACCACAGCACTATGGGAAGTGTGGTAAGCTGCACAACTCCGGATGCCAGAAATGACATCAGAAATTTATCTCTGATTTTTCCCTTCTCATTAATCTCACTTCGTTTTTTCCGGTTTAATACATCCATCCCCTCCTGCACTAACGGCCAGACACAGCCAATCCCAATCACCGATCCAAAAGACAGCAGAAAACCTCCATCAAGCAGATACGCCGGATTTTCCATAAGGATCAGAATCGCCGCAGCCGCCATTCCTGTAGGCATATCATAAATCCGTCCTGCGATCTTTGCACCTACAGAAAGTAAAAACATACATACTGCCCGCATAGTTGAAACAGTCCCTCCTGTCATCATCCCATACTGAAGCATGATCACCAGCGCCAGCAATCCTGCCGACCAGATACCCAGACCGATTTTTTTCAGCAGATTATACAGTCCCATTCCAAGAAGACTGATATGGAGCCCCGAAATCGCCAGGATATGTATAATCCCTGCCATCTGATAACGCATTTTCAACTCCGAATCCAGATTTGTTTTATCTCCCAGCACGATTGCTTCAAACGCTCCAGCTTCCATTCCACAGGTCTTCTCCAGAATACCTGCAAATTTCTGCTGCACATCGATCAGGAACTGCCCATATGCAGAATGACTCTGCGACTGTTTCTTTATCTTTCCTTTCTTCATCACATAGTAGATCCTCTGGCAGCCATAGTATGCTTTACTGTCAAACTCTCCCGGATTCGTGGGACTTTGCACCTCTTCCAGTTTTCCGGACACCAGAACAAGACTTCCTGCCAGAAGTTTATCAACATCACTGTTACCGCTATGATTCTTTTTTTGTTTTAAATAAACCTTTATATTATCAATGGAAACTTTTTCAGAATTGTAAATAAGATAAGTATTTCTAAGATATACAGATTGAAAATCTTCATTCTCCCGGCACCTGACCACCTCCCCGCAGATGGTGGATTCCGGATGCTTTCTGATCCATGTCTGCACAGACTGTGGCAGTGGATTCCCCCTTATCAGGGAAAATCCCAGCCAGTCTGTCACACACAGAAAAACAACCAGAAGCATGCACAGGATACACACAGGGCGTCTCCTCACTTTTGTGCCTCCTCTTCGTTTATGAATATCACTCTTTTTCCTTGACTACCAGCTTATCATTTCTTTCATAAAAATGATACAGCTCCATCTTCTTACCAAAGGTATCCAGCCTGTCCTTCCCGCCGACCGTAATCTGCACTTTGTCTGCATCCAGCGCATCCAGCAGCGAATTTACCACAGAATATACCGGTATTTTCTCCGATACATCCAGCGCATAGGAAGAAAATACTCCGTCAAATGCCACATAGCAGATTCTGTCTGCTATGGTCACATTCAGAACCTCCGTATTCTCCGGAATTGTGGGGTAATGCCCTTTTTCCAGCGGTCCCTTCATTAACTGTTCCAGAACGATCCTCTCTTTGGGGATACTGCGTTTATACCGCACAGTACGCTGTTCTTTTACCAGCTTCTGACCACTCTTATCAGTAAAATAAAGCGTAAAGGTATTGTTGCAATAGGCATCCGGTTCAGTTCCTGTGAACTCGGCAAAGGTATCTGCAGTCATATTTCCCACAGCCTGTCCCCTGGAATCTGTCAGATCTTCATTTTCTATTGTAAAACGCACAGAATTAATCCCCGGAACCTGAAGGAAAGTCTTCACAACACCTGCCCGCACAAGTAATTCCCTGGCGCGGCTCATGCTGCTGTACTGACTGTTAAAGTTGACCACCAGCACGTCCTCTTCTACACTGTAATTCATCTGTACTCCTTCAGGAAGCAGACTGACCCGGTTCTGCGAATCTGTCTGCTGGCTGTTCATCCGCTGCATCATATCCTTAAGCATATAGTCTGCAGTTGTCTCCTCCGGAGAGTAGCTTTCCTTCTGAAGCTGAGTTTCATCAGAACTGATATCGTACAGATAATATTTGGCATCCTGTTTACCCGAATCTTCATGTATCTCCACAGAACACCCGGCCGCAAGGATGCTTAGTATTAACGCTGTTATAATGATTGAAAGTTTCTTTTTCACAATGGCACCTCCTATGACGGTATATAAGACAGAGGAATACGCACAGAGAATGTAGTTCCCTCTCCTTCTTTACTGAATACTTTGATCGTTCCATGGTGCATTGCAATAGAACTCTTGGTGATCGCCAGTCCCAGACCGGTTCCCCCGATTTCCTTGGAATGGGACTTGTCCACACGATAGAAACGCTCAAAGATTCTCTCTATACTGTCCTCAGGGATTCCCATACCGGAATCCGCCACTGTTATATAGAAATATTTATGGTCTGCATCCAGAGACACACGCACCCATCCATCATCCACATTATATTTAATTCCATTCTCCACCAGATTGCTGACAGCAAGAGTAAACTTCACCTCATCCACATCTGCATCCACAGGTCGGAAGCAATCCAGGATCAAATCGATATTGCGCCTGTCTGCAATGGGACGCAAGCGCTTGAGGATATCCTCCAGAAGCTGATTGATATCCATATGGGTGGTGTTTACATCTGCTGCTTTCTTATCCATCTTTACCAGCGAGAGCAGATCTGTAATGATCTTATTCTCTCTGTCGATTTCAGCAGTAATATCACTCATAAACTCCTGATACAGTTCCTCCGGGACTCCCTGCTGTCCAACTAGAGAATCTGCCAGAACCTTCATAGAAGTCAGAGGCGTCTTCAGTTCATGGGACACATTGGATACAAACTCCTGTCTGGATTCATCAAGGATTTTCATACGGTTGACCATCTTGTTGAATGCATCTGTGATCAGCTCTGTCTCCGTATAGTCAGGAACACTGATTTCTTCATCCAGCATGCCATCTGTCAGGTCTTCAATGGCCTTCGTCACTCTTGCAAGTGGTTTTACAAGTATTGTAGAGAGTAGCCATGCCAGAAATACCGAAAGAACAACAATACTTCCGATCAGCATCACGCCTCTCTGTTCCATCTCTGCCAGTGTTTCCGCAATATCAACAGCCGAAACACTTACCAGCATCACGCCCTGAAGCTGCTGCACATCCGGACTCTGTACAGGAACCGCAAGCTCCAGTACTTTACTCCTTGCGTCATAATTGCTTGTCTCTTCTCCTTTCAGACAGGCTACAGCCAGTGAACTGAGAAGCGTCTTTCCCTCCTCTGTGTGGAAGGTATCACTTACTATCTTAAAATCTCTGTCAGCCAGCAGGATGCGTCCGTTATACACATTGGAAAACAGTTCCAGCTTGCTGTTTACAATCTCTGAATCTGTATCATTGAGATAATTCTCCCTGATGATCAGATTACATAAAATATCGCACTGATCACCCACTGTCTCTGTAAGCATTGCAACCGCCCGGTTCTGATAGTTATGAAGCATCGTATATGTTACAATAACCCCCGGCACGATTCCCAGAATGATCAGGATGATCAGAATACGAAAACGCAGACTTCTGAAAAAATTTTTTCTTTTTTTCACCTTTTCAACTCCGTTCTCTTCTGTCATGCAGTTTGATGCATGCTTTCTGTCTGTTCGTAAAACAGTCATTGTTTATCGAATCCTTATCATCTTATCACAGAAAAATGGGCTTTTCTACATCTTAGCGAAAAGTAATTTATTTTTTGTAGCAATCAATGTGCAAGACATATCTCAGGAAATATTACCATGAACGAAAGATACCCAAAATACTATTTGTATTGACTTTATTTTTTGATTTTCATTTCAGGTCAACTATAATCAAAATTTTAATTGACCTGCGATTGTACTTTTATTATATGAGGTCAATCCTGAACATGTTTATTGTTGACTGCAATCGCTCTTTTATTATATACGGTCATCACTAAT
>UMJP01018156.1_pt1 | contig 12532 bp, 16 predicted proteins | sample 1966041 | NCBI WGS metagenome assembly UMJP01 (sample SAMEA4836153, study PRJEB28245) | human gut metagenome | biome: gut microbiome; material: fecal sample | place: Denmark | collected 2008
ATTTGAACTTGTTTTGAAAATGTATTGAAAATCAGCCTTTTCTAAAAATGGCAATTTTCGCAAATGTTTTGGATAAAAATGATAGACAATTTTGTATAATCGAGATAATACAGCTACATTTGTAGGGTAACATAACGTAAAATCTATATATTATGATTGATGAAACCGAAAAAGATGCTTTGTTTCCTAATGGAAAAACTACAGACTCGACTAATTCCGATGATTTTGATAAGTTGTTGGAGGAATTTATTCGGGAAGAAACAGCTGATTTAATAGAAAATGAAGACGAGGTTGATAGTTCTACCTTTGAAGGTGAGGATGAAGTCGATTCTAAAAATTGGAAGGTAGAGAAAGTTGAGTATGCTTATTTACCTGAACCGATGATACCTGAAACGTATCAAGAAAATACATTTTTTCGGTTAAGACAATTGCATTTATTAAAATTATGCTTTATCTTTCGGGCATAAGATATATGCTCTAAAATTAAAGCTATGTTAACTGAAGATAAAAGAAAAACACTATTTCTATTAGGTGGACATGATTTGGAAATGTGTACCATCCGAGAAATTCTGGCATCACATCATTATCTTTATGTAGATCATCAGTTGGGTTGGGCAGATTCAAAATTAAGTAATTATAGAGAGGAAATAGACCAGTTTTATGGGAAAGAACCGGACGGATTGATATATGGCATTGAGCTGGAGAACGATATCGGTCTAAATACTCGACATTATATATCAATCGATCATCATAATGAATATGCTGATAGGGTTAGTGCTTTAGAACAGATTGTTGTCTTGTTGCAGCTACCAATGAACCGAATGTGGAATTTAATTGCTGCAAATGATAAGCGATATATTCCGGGTATGGAAGCCTTGGGAGCGACGAAAGAAGAAATCAATACAATCCGTCTGTTAGATCGCCAGGCTCAGGGAGTCACGGCTTCTGATGAGCATTTGGCCCAAAAAGCAATCATGGAAAATCTAACGAAACGTGGTGATTTAATCATTGTTAAATCTTTTTCTTCTCGTTTTTCTCCTATTTGCGACAGGTTGTTCCCGTATGAAAAACTGCTCGTCTTTACCGATGAAGAGTGGATGTATTACGGGAAGCAGGTAGACCGGTTGGTAGAAATTTTCCAATCTGATATACAGAATGGCCTCATATTTTACGGCGGTGGTCCTGATGGATATATCGGCTGCAAAAGAAAGGTATATACTTCTAATGAAATACAACAACATATTGAATTAATCAAAAATCTGATGAACCATGGAAACATATAGTTATCATATTTTTTATTTCCCATTTCGCTGGTCATTACCTACGGACGAGGGAAAGCTATTCTCCGAACAGGTGGATTTAAAGCGTATCCCCATTTCTAAATATACGATGTGGGAACGTACCCAACTTGACGATGAAAGTCAACCGCATTACCACAACGAGCAGGAGCTGAAAGAGGCCCGTGAATTGTTTGGTGAACGCCAATATTATTTCGACTTCGTCCACCCTGTTCTCTACGATATAAAAGGATGCGTCAATCCATTAATAAACCATTATGAGCGGCGTGAACCTAAAACGGGTCATACAGAATACCTTATTCAAGTCAGTAACAAGACTTACCGCCTAAGGTTAGAGGCTTTGAACTTAAATCTCTATTCTACGGGTGTCGGTATCCTATCCTTTTACACGGCGAACGAAGAAGAGAGCCAAAAAGATGAGGAGTCGATTCGTGACATCAACCAGTTCGGGCGACGAATTATGCCGCCTCATAGCGGTGAATTTGACCCAGATAATCGCAATATGATTGCCGTAGCTATCCAGATTAGAGGATTAAGAGGTGATGATGATCGTTATTATGATTGTTTTGATTATAAGGAACAAGCGCATGGAAATGAACGAGGTTTAACTACCGTTTGGGAACCTGCTCGGTTTATCGTAAATCTCATTCAAGATCTTTCTCCTGAGTTAAAAGTGGTTCCAGCTATTGATGATCGAATGTTGGTAAACTGCTGGTATGGTAATGATGAGTTATCAGCTTTGGTTAAGGAGCAAGGAGAAAATGAAAAATCAAAGTTCATTAACGGTGATTTTTGGTACAAATATGTTTTCGTAGATCATGGTAACTCTCTAAAAGACGAAACTTGCCAGAATAAATCAATGAAAGAAGATTTATTAAAAAAATCGACCTACTTCAGATGGCAAAATCAGGGTACCATATTTGGTGTATCTCGCTATTCATTAGTCGCATTGACAGACAAACAATGGTTTGCTGAAAACATCTTAGCCATGCACATGCGCACCATCTATTCCCGTATGTTTGAATTGATCATCATCCAGCGGGCCTCCATGTTGCGATTCTCTGGTGAAGTAACCAAAGTCAGTTCATTAACAGGTGCCAACAATAAAGAGGTTGCAAAACGTATAGGTTCTCTCTATAAGGAATATATTCGATTCGTGAATCAGGTCTATTTCCGGAGTGTCACCGTGCAAGACCAGGGCATTGAGCTTTATGAGATGCTAATGAACCAATTCGCGTCTAACGAGCAAATCAAAGACTTGGATGGCGAAATTGGTGAATTATACCAATACATCACGCTGATGGTTGATCAAAACAGGAACGAAAATGGAGAGAAACTGAACATACTCGCCGCTGTATTCCTGCCGGCCACACTACTCACAGGTATATTTGGCATGAACAAAATATCTGAACTTGAATGTACGGGGGGATTTTGGGTGCATCTAGTTATTATCGTGATCGTTTCTGTTATCGCATATAGGATTATTAAAAAATGGGGGGAATAAATATGGTATATTTTCAATCTTTTATAACTGAGTTTATTTTTATTATTTCATTGCTCTTCTTTCTGACTCTCATAATCATTTATATAGGCAGAATAATTCTACAAAAAGGACAATTAGATCATGAATACAAAATCAAAGTATTAGAATTCAATCAAAAGAAAGAATGGGAAGATATTATCACTAAAAAAACAAATCAAAAAAAAGATGAGGATTGGATAAAAGAAAAAGACGAACTCAAAAAGAAAGTCGATGAGCTCTGGGATAAACGGAATAACATCACGCCGTTAGATATGAATCGAATTGCGCTACTTCACTTAGTCTTATGCGGTAGCAAAGAAGCTATTACCGCAGAAAACATGGAAAAAGAAATGGAAAAAATAAAGCGAACATATGAAACAATTAAGAATCAACTAAATAAATAGCCATGGAAGTTTTAAAAATAACATTGAAACAGCACACTCCACTGATTCATTTCCAACATGATCAGTATGGGGCTACCTTGCGAGCTTCGGAAGTAAAACCGAAGCTGGATAAGTTTATAATATCAAGGGCATTTGACGATAAGTATGAAAAATGTAAATATTATCTTGTAGGCTATAAATTTTCCACAAAAAAAACTGAGACAGAAAGAAAGATAGATGAGGCTAATCTTAATAAAAGATTAAAACAAAAATTTGACTCTTTAAATTATAGAGCTCTAAATTATAAACTTAAAATAAGTTCAAATATTGTTGATGAATATCTTATTGCGTCTTATTTGAGTGACAGAGACAAAGCTGAACTGAGACGTTTAGATATTAAATATTTAGAAAACACTCCTTATTTTGCTCAAGAAAAGCAGAATAAGGAAATCGTTTCCACTCAAGATGTAGCCTTTTGGAATAATATAGGAAGTAAAGGGGTCATATTGGACAATATTATTTTGACAGTATCAAGTAATAATGATATGATAGGAATAATAGCTCAGAATATTCAGGCCTTTTTCTTATATGAAAATTTTGGGAACAGACAAAATAAAGGATTTGGATGCTTTGAGGTTACAGGAATTTTTTCTGGTGAAGGTGAAAGAACCCAAGAACTTCAAGCTAATGAATATTTGTTGAGACAGAATTTTCTCTTTTGTTATAAAAAAAATTTGCAATCAAATGATTTGAATACAATTTTTTCTACAATTAATAATGATTATAAATTATTGAAGTCAGGAAGAAACCGGCCATATGCAAAATCAAAGTTGATGTTGTATTTCTTAAGGGAGGTAAATAAGTATGGTTATCGTATGCGTTGGGAAAAAGCATTTTTTAAAGACAATGTAGATGATGTATATCAAAAAGATGATTATGATAACTACCATTTACAGAGTAATAGAAATGTAGATACTCAATATGAAGAGAATGATAGGTTCTACTATATAAGGGCTTTGTTAGGTGTTGCTAATCAGTATGAGTTTCTATTGCAGAATCCACCAGGACCCAATAAAAAATTGATTATTGCAGTGGATGGAGATGATAGTGGAGTCGAACGATTTAAATCTCCTATTATATTTAAAGTGCTGAATGGTTGCATTTATTTAGCCGGAAATCAAATTAGTCCGGATATTTTGAATAAAAAGTTTAAGTATTATGTAACAATTCAATCTGATATCTCATGGAAAAATGATCCTATTGAATCTCCTCTTAGAACACCAAGTACTTTTGACCTAATGAATTTTCTTCAATGGGCAATGAGAGATAGAACTAATAATGCAAGATTAGGATATGAATTATTATAGTTTATGAAATACACAGCAATAAATATAGGTCCAATTTTGGATACATTCACCCTGGCTAAAAAGCCTCGTGAATTGTGGAATGCTAGTTATATGTTTTCCTATTTGATGGAATGCATCATTGATGAACTTTCGGGTTGTAATATCATCTCGCCAGCCATACTTAATTGGAGTAAACCTGTTTTTTATGAGGTCGGCTTATATCCAGACAGGATTTTTATAGAAGGAGCTATCGATGCAAATAATTTGATAGACAAGGCTTTGACGACGTTTAAAACGACAACCGGCATTGGAATGGATTATGTGAATGTGATGTCAGTTTCCATTGATTATGACCAACCGACTGGGGTAATCAAGGAGTTGAACAGACTGTTAGATTGTCTGGAACTTTATAAACGTCCGGTCACTGATGAGGGGCTGAAGAATGTAGCTAGCCTGCTTTATGGAAAGAATAAGACGAGATTGTATGTTCATGCTACCAGTAAATTACGATTTTCCATTCCTTCATTGGCTGAAATCGCTACGTATCGTTTGAAAAGTGTAAATCCAGTTGACTGGTTAAATATATGCGGAATGTTGAATCATGATGATGCGGAAGCGGAAGCAGACGAGGATGTTTTCTATCAGGAAATCAAGAAACAATTTAAGGCAGAATATAAGTCATACTATAAATACATTTGTATCGTACAGGCTGATGGAGACAATATGGGCAGAATTGTGTCTGCATTAGATACAGCTAAAATCAAGAGCTTGTCAAAGTCGTTGTTGGATTATGGCTGTCAGGCCTGTGACACAATAAAAAAGTATGGTGGGTTGCCTATTTATGCAGGGGGTGATGACTTGCTTTTCTTAGCTCCGGTTGTATCGTCTACAGGTGCGGAAGGCACGAGTACTATCTTTGATTTGCTGTCTGCCATTGATAACTTATATCAGTCGGTGGATGTAGAGGTAGGACGTTTGGGAAGACCTTTGGATTTGCATACTTCTATCTCGTATGGATTATCTATTTCTTATTACAAGTATCCGCTGTATGAGGCTTTGGAGAGTGCGCGTGAATTGCTTTTTGATAAGGCTAAGAATGTAGATGGGAAGAATGCCATCGCCTGGTGTTTGCGCAAGCATAGTGGTTCGGGATTCGTGGGTTCTCTTTGTAAGAATTCAGATGTATATACATCCTTCTCCAAATTGATGAAAACTTCAGTTGATGAATCTACCGTGTCAGCCATCGCTCATAAATTGCGTGAAAATCAGGATTTGTTGAATATCGTTCGTCACAGTGATAAAGAAGATAGAATCAAGGCTTTTTACAATAAAGTAATGGAAGAAAGTCCGTTGGATGATAAATCCTATAAGGGCATCACCCGGAATCTGTTGTGGAAGTTGTTCAATCAGGAAAAATCGAAACCGGAAAATGAAGCAAAGAGTACTGAAGAGATTTTAGAAACATTATATGGTATGTTGCGTACCGCTAAATTTATAAATGGAGAGGGGGACAGCGATGAGTAAGTATTTGGTAAAACTGATGCCATTGGGGAGGTTCTTCTTTGGTGGCGATATGACATTCAAGGTTGGTGATAAGGAAACAGCTTTTTCAAGCTATATTATTCATTCTTTCATGACACCGCAGCAGACTTCTATTTTAGGGATGATGCGCTTCCTTATTTTGTCTAATAATGCGGATGCTTTTAACTGCAAAGGAAATTGTATCAAAAACGTGGATAAGGCTAATGAGTTAATTGGAATACAGGGATTTGTGGTAGGCTCGTCTGAGCATAAACCTTCGAATTATCAGTCTCTTAAAAATGTAGGTCCGTGTTTCATTTGGGAGACTCAAAAGCATAAGTCCTTTTTTAGGGGAGCAAAGGATGTGGATTTGCAGATTGGAAAAGGAGATATGGTTGATGCTACGATAAATATGATGTCTGTTCAGCTTCCAAAGATTGACATTAAGAAAGACGGAGAAATGAAGCCTTTTACCGGGAAAGATTATTTGCCCGGCTGTTACATATCTCTTGATGGAGAAAAGCTGAAAGAGAGTGATATATTTATTGAGGATACTCGTATCGGAATTAATAAGAGTTATACTGGGAAATCAGAAAATAACGCGTTTTACAAGCAAGTTTCTTATCGGCTGAAGAAGAACTTCTGTTTTGCCTTTGAGGTAGAAGTATCAGATTCCATTGACCTGACTGCTTATAACAAGCAGGTTGTGAAACTGGGTGCAGATGATTCCAGCTTTGTCTTTGAAGCTGCACGGGTGGAAAAGGTGGACTATCCGGCTTCGAAGGAAGGACTGAGAGTTGTGTTGTTGTCGGATACTTACTTGCCGGACATAGCAAACTGTAACGTGCTTTTTGCTATTACGGATGTCCGTCCGTTTCGCTTCTTGTCTATTTCGAATAGTACAAATGCACAGGATTATAATGTGAAATACAAATCTTCTCGTTCGGCCAAACGGTATGATTTATACCAAGCGGGTTCTGTGTTTTATTTTAAAGATGAGAAAGATAAGAAAGATTTTTGTGAACGGATAGATAGCTATAAAGAGTTCAAGCAGATAGGATATAATCAATATTGTTAATTAATAAAAACTGATATTTATGAAGAATGTGAGCATTTGGTTTATTATACCTCAAACAAATTTGCATGCTGGGAATGAAAGTACGGTAAACTTCAGCGTGATTGACAAGGCAATACAGCGTGACGCTACGACGAATTTGCCTTGCATTAACTCCAGTTCATTGAAGGGGGCCATTAAAGAGTATATGAGTGAATGTGCAAACATGGATGCATCTGTGTTGAAAGAGATATTTGGTTCCGTAAAATCTGATTTAAAAGATATAAAGAAGGGGAGTGTCTTGTTCTTTGATGCGTCTTTGTTGTTCATTCCCAAGCAATGTGGCGAAGGAAAAACGTATGAACTAGTTTACAGTGATAAGGTGTTGGAGGACTTTTCGAAGAAGGTGAACAATCTTATTGATGGGAAAGGCATTTCAAAAGAAACTTTATTGGAAAAGGTTCGCTCGATAATGGGGACGGAAAATGTGGCATCAAATTCAGTCGATGGGGATACCTTCACTACGTATTGTAATGATGACGCATTGCCTATCATTGCAAGGAACTGTCTGGAAAATGGAGAGAGTACGAACCTTTGGTATGAACAAGTATTGCCTTCGTTGTCGGTTCTGGCCACAGTCATTGTGACCAAAGAAAGTGGGCGGATGGACTTATTGAATGAGAAGATTGTACAGATTGGAGCAAATGCCACAATCGGATATGGTTACTGTAAATTTGTCAAAATAAATTGATGGCTTATGGATAAGAATACGAATTCTCAATTGATGACTATCGCGGAAAGTATTTTGAATGCGGAAAGGTCTACATGCCCTTTGTTTAAAAAGAGAGATGCCGGAAACGAAGTGATTTATGAAAGCTATAATGGGCAGGTTTCTTCTTTAGGAGTTTCTATTCTGACCATTGGACTGAAGCCTTCTATGTCAGTGTTCTATCAGGATGCCCCCCAGCAGGAGGGAGTTTACAATGATGCTTATCGTAGAGGTGTTCTGGAGGTCATTGCACGAATGCTTACACAATATCGTACAAACTATCATTTTAACAATGCCAGAGAGTTGTGTCATGTGGTGATCAACGATGTGAGGGATAGCATGAAAACAGATATTATCAATTGTTCGATTGCTTTGAAGGAAGTGATTCGGACTTATAAACTAGGATGAGTATGATTCAAAATATAGGAAAGCTCTTTTACAAGGACTATTACAAGAAAATCGACTTCAGGTATGTTTTAGATAAAACAAAAGAAGGAAGCCAAGATAATGAAAAAGAAATAGCCCGTATGAATGATAAAATCAAGAGCTCTAGCTTGGTACGGATATCCAATCCGATGGCTGACCATCACTTTCAGGAGAGGATAGCCTATCCGGGATTAGTGACGGGGACGGGGATTACACACGATTCCAAGAAGTTGGCAGGTGGTTATAACTTAGGGATGTATTTTGATTATACCTTCGGCATGCCCAATGTATATGGCTCTTCCGTGAAGGGTGTGTTGCGTGATTATTTTAAGCAAGCGCGTGTGAAGAAAGTGCAATCTGACGGTACAGAAACCATCTCTTATGATGATGATTTATTTGAGCCTATCGCTGACAGTGGAATAGACATAGATGAATTGTTTGAAGACATCTTCAATGGGAGAATGTTGAAAAGAGATACAGAAGGAAAGCCGATTTATGTTAATAAATCAATCTATAAACGTGATATCTTTTATGATGCCGTCATTATAAAGGAATCTGTAGTTAATCGAGGAAATGAACGTATAAAATACATAGTAACTGATGATTCCATTACTCCCCATCTTGATGGACCACTGAAAAATCCGATTCCGATTACTATGCTTAAAATAGCCCCAGGATGTGTGTTAGAATTTCGCTTTCATCTGAACGATTTTATATCTTTATATGGGGCATAGAACGAAGCGGTTTTTTCAATGGTCGGGAAAAATGGGCGAAAGGTTTTGAAAACCAAAGGGTTTAGGCATGATCGGGAAAATGGGCTGAATATTTCGAAGCGGTTTTTCTCTTTACATGGCTTACATCTGCTTTACGTTTGAGGGGCTTTTCTTCGGATATTCGGGGGATTGCTTTACATCGGGCTTGCAGATGGGGCTAAAACGGCCTGGAAGGGTTTTATTTTCGGCTGTGTGGCCGTTTTATGGCTGGGTTGATGGATTTTGTTATATGATGGTGTGAACGGCTGTGTGGCCGTTTTTTTGTGCCTATTTTTAAAGATGTTGCCTTAAAATTCTTCCAAATAAGTATTATTTGGTATATTTGCAGCATAATAGAAACAAATATGGCAAAAGTGATTCATGTGCATTTGCTGCATAAAATAGACGGGACGAAGCAGAAAGATTGGTATTTCAGCAGTATATCGGCTGTTTATACGGTTCTGACGGCAGATCAGGTGGGGGCAACCAAGAATTACCTGCTTCATGCCGGGCTGTCTGGTAACGGCACAATATGCACGAAAAAGGCTATAATTAAGCAATCTACGCTCATCTCGGGTGGTAGTAAGGGAATGGTTAGAACGATATAATAGCGCCGTTAGAAAGGCTTGTAGGCGTTATTTCTTTGAATGCTGATTGGGGAGCTTATGGCTCCCTTTTTTTATGCCCCTACGGTTGGTTTTATTTGGTTAGGGGTTACTATTGGGGTTACTGTTAGGGGTTACTACTTCTTTAAGTTAGGGGTTACTTTAGGGGTTACTTTTTCAGTTCTCAGAGGGTACGCCCGAAATAGGAAACTATGTTATAAATGAAAGCAAGTGCCGTTTTTCTCTGTTTTCAGAGAGGAAAAACGACACTTGTTTGTGTGATATACCTTATTATAATAAAATAAATCCTTTGATTTACAGTGTATTTACGAGTTTGCTTCAGGTAAATTCCTTCAAAAGTGTGTGCGTGCGTCCTTTTTTAGCCTTCTGTAGGAGGCATGCGTGTACCACTTAGAAGAACTTGCTGATACTTCCGATTACTTCAAAGACATTGATGATGCGTGATTTGTCGAATTCCTGTTCATCGTAATCATTGGTGTTGATGGGGATGAAGCGCAGCTTGTCCGGATCCGGCGACCTGCGGAGGATTTTAATGGTGCGGATGGTATCCAACACCACTGCATAGATTTCGCCATATTGGATGTCGTTGAGTGTGCATTGGTGCAGGGCAATGATGTCGCCATGGTTTATTTTGGGTTCCATGGAGTGCCCGGTGACATTGCACCAAAGGCTGGCTTTTTCGAATCCCCTTATTACAATGTTGGTGGCAGGTATGTTTACCTGTGAATTAAACACTTCATCAAAGCCCCCGATAAAGTCCACATCGTAGTATGGTGTACCGATGGATGGGTTCATAGATGTGGTAGGCAGAGTCGAAGAATTTGCTTCGTCTATTGTTTTAATGCCGTTCAAATCATCTTTCAACATGCTTCCTGCACCAGTAAGTAACCAATCGGCAGATAAATCCGGATAGGCTAATAGAATTTTTTCAATATTCATTGAGCTCATGCCTTTGCCAGACACCTTTGCTTTCCCAATAAGTCCAACAGAAAGACCGGCATTAACAGTCATTTGATTGTCATTTATGCCCTTTTTCTCCATGAAATATTGAAGTCTTTCTATAAAATTCATATCTTTATATTGATTTTCTTCCATATTTAGTTTGATGTATTGAAATAATTCTATATATTTGCAGCGTGTTTAAGATGTAAACAGCGCGCCAAATATACAAAAAAGGCGTGTGATTAGCGAATTTTAAGGATTAAAGAAAATGAAAGCAAAAGTAATTATAGCTCAAGCAACAGCCGAGACCGCCGAAGCTCTTTACGGACTGGTCAAGAAGATGGTAGATACAACAGCAATCAAGGCTTATCCCAGTGTAGATTATCAGGCAGTTTTCTTTTCAGCTGATAGATACGACTTAGACTTTGTAAAAAGAGTATTGGCGGATAAGTGCTTTTCTTTCAAAATTGAAGATGCAGAATAATACAATAAAATAAGTGAGTTTATGACACAGCAAGAATTTATGGAACGGACGGGGATAACCCCTACAGCAGAGGATTTTGATTACATCCATGCGGTTTATCTGAACACTTCGATGAACAAGGATGAGTTCTGCAAAGATTTCAAGAAACATGGGGACAGCCGGATTATCCGCGATGTTCATGTGCGAGTGCTGAACTATGAAATGAAATGTGAACGTCAAAAGGAAGTTATCGACAACCTGACCGATTTTCTGATTGGCAAGGCACATGCGTATGACGATACCGATTTCCGCAAAGAAGCGGTAGGGCTGGTCGGTGAGATGGAAGTGGTGAAACGGACCATTGAATTGGGGCTTCCGCTTTGGGATGAAGACAGGATGGTTGTCCTTTCGATGATAGAAGAACAAGGCAAATAGATTGCCGGATAACTGGCAGCCCGGAAAGACGGGCAGGGGCGGCAGGCACGGCCGGAGAGTTGGTAAATCGAAATAAGAAAGCGTAGAAAGCCGTCGGGGTTCGATTCCCCGCGCCCCACGATATAAACTTTTAAAATTTAGAGTTATGGCAAAGAATTTCAATCCGAGAACAGCAGAGAGTCTGTTCAAACAGAAGTTGCGCACGATGATAGGCAGTACGGCACATACGCAGAATATTGCCGACCAGGCGATGGAGCTGGCTGGACAATTCATGACGGAGGATGAGATAAGCAACTCGGATGCCTACCGGGTGATAGAGAATGTGAGCTGTGTGTGTGAGGAAGCGATGCAGGTGCTGGTCGAAGAACTGCAGAAAGGGACACGCCTTCATGAAATACTGACGGGTGATTAGGAAATAGCGGAAGCCGTTGAAAACCTTTGAACGAACGATAACGATTAAAAAGTATGACGATATGAGAAAGCAGATTTTGACAGATAACGAGACCAAGACCTTCTTGATGAAGACATTCGGATGCAGCCGTCAGGCTGTGTGGCAAGCACTGAATTTTGTCCGTGACAGCGATCAGGCGCGCCGGATACGCACTCTTGCCCTGAAGCGAGGCGGCAAACTGACTGACGGGAACTTCATCCCGAACTGCGAAACCACCTTCGAGGAGTGCGAGAAGACCATGACCTGCACTTTCGGTCCCCGTGTAAAACTCGTGGTCCACAGAAAGACCAATGATGTGGATGTGTACGTGGACGGAAAACGGACTGAAACCTACCAATGTGAATTTGTATCGGATTTCATGCAGCTGCAGCACGAGACCCAACAGATGGCATCTGCCTTATAAATAGAAATGAAATGGAGTATTATGGAAAGATATTGTGCATATCCTACAATGACCTGACTTACGATGACCGACCGGTGATGGTGAACGGAAAGGCAGACTATAGCAGAAGCCGCACGCTGAAAGGAGTTCATCCTTCCACTC
>UMJP01009869.1_pt1 | contig 12403 bp, 5 predicted proteins | sample 1966041 | NCBI WGS metagenome assembly UMJP01 (sample SAMEA4836153, study PRJEB28245) | human gut metagenome | biome: gut microbiome; material: fecal sample | place: Denmark | collected 2008
GTCGGGAATACCATTTCCGTTGGCATCCGGACGGATATAGAAACCCGACAGCCAGACTGTTTCGAGCGCATCTGCCAATGAAGGGAACGAAATACGTACTTCATCGTAACCCTGTAAAGGAGTAACCTCCATATAAGCCAGTCCGGCATCGCTTATCACCTCGATGGAAGCCAATCCGCCGGAAGTAGACTCACTTGCTACCGCCTGTCCACCATTGTATGCAGCTATTGTCACATTCTGAAGAACAGACGCATTCAGCACATATCCCGGCGTACGGAGTATGGCACCCAGCGGCTGTCCGCCTCTGATGGAATTAAATTTTACAGCCACGGTAGAACGGCTTATCAGGCTGACTCCAGCTACAATAGAAGCCGCTGTCTGCTGACTGTTGTCGATTACGTACGACAGGTTGTTCATGGTAGCCCCCACACTTGCCGCCGACGAAGATTTTGTTTCCGCATAGTTGATAGTCGCCCCATGCTTCTGTGCCGTGATCATTTCCATACAAGCCTCCGATGTCCCTGCATACTCTTCGCAAGTAGTGGGTTCGTAGAAAGCATAATACAAACGGAAGGTATTCAAATTGACATTCAGCAAGCCTGCAGTCCAAAGCTCCACCTGATCGAATGTCTTATCTGTTTCCACATAAAAACGTAACTTGCTTCCGTCGTTTCCTACCAGTCCCACTCCTATCGCGTCATTTTCTGCCGTCAGTCCGGAAAACACTTCTTCACCATCTTTATACAGTCTGATAAAGAAAAACTTCAAGACATCGGCACCCAGCAGCTGATTATTTGTCTGCATCACAAATCCCACGCGGGTCTTTCCTCCTTGCGGAGCAATGTCTTGAGAAGAATGTACACCAGCCAGACTGCCAAACTGAATCAAGCTCAATACATTGGTAGCTTCTGCATAATTAGTATAATCACCATCAACCAGATTCTGGCGGTTGTTTATCTTATTGAACAAAGAAATACCTCCCTGTGATCCACTGGATTCAACCACCGTATACTGTCCTTGGTTCGCAGAAGTATTAATCATCATCGTATTACAACCCGCCACAGCTTCTTTTTTATTGCGATGAATCACCGCATACGACCATGAAATTTCTTTTTCTTCTCGGGTATATACAGCCTTTACTGCATAGTCACCATTTACGGTCATGCCAGTTATGCGATTACCCGATATAGAAGAGGTAGCTCCGTCAGGAGAACTGAAAAGTGAATAGCTTACAGTACCATCCGATGGTGTCGGGAGGTTGTAATAATCGGTAGAAATGGTGTCATTGCCAATGGTAAAATAAGAGGATACGTCTATCTCTACCGGATCGCGGGAGTAGGCGTAATGAACCCGCACTGCTGATAACAAATTAATACCAGAAGGTAAATCAAGTTCCAATCTTTGGGCATTCTCTTTTGTTAATATCATGCTAAACTCTCTTGCGCCTCCTGCTAAAGCAGATACTCCGATACCACTTTCCGTATTAATGCTTTGAGGATTATTATCACTTGTGTCATAGGCATTTAATTTAGTAGCTCCTAAAGAAATAGAAGCTAATCCACCTCCCTTTGTATAATATCCTACTTCTGAACCAACGGGTATCGTCGCTCCAAAATCTACACGACAGGTGAGTCCACCCAAAAGTCCGCTTATAAGTTCACATACCGGTCCATCAGTTAGACTCTCGTTTACTAAATCTCCTTTCGACAAAGGATGTAGTGGTCTTTCCTGCTCAGCGTAAGGATATTCATGTTTTTCTGCCGCTATCTTTTTAGGATTCTCCCCCACAAACGCATAGTAGAACTCCAGTCCACTAAGTACATCGACATCGATGGAAGCACAACCGATGCGTACCTCATCAAAAGGTCTAGTAGTAGTAAATGAAATTTCACTTAATCCTCCGGATACATTCAAGAGATTTAAGTTTAGTAACTGAAAATTTTCACCACTTCCCAATGTAGAGGAACCGTCTTGTTCTTCGCCTTTTAAATAAGTCTTTACCCAAAAGCCTTTCAGTACATCCAAGCTGAGCAGCCCACCCGGATCTTTATACAAGAATCCGACCTTAATGCCATTAGAAGAATCGTAGTAAACACGATTGACATCTTTTACAGACAAAATTGGAAGCCCTGTATTTACCTCTGCCAATCCCTTCAGACTAACAGAGTTATCTAAGTTCTTGTCTACCAAATATTCCAACTTATTATCCGAGTTACTTAAAACGCCTACCAAATTCTTGGTTATCTGGTTGATTACTCTTCCTTCACCCACCAAAGGGACACGACAATTGGGCTTGTATGTAGCACCGTAGGTAGCATCCTGTACCACATCAAGTCCCGAGGTACTTGCAGCCTCAGCACGTGTTCCGCCTTGTTCGAAAGATTGCACCGAGGGAAGTAAATCCTCATCGCGGCATGAATAAAATACAACTGTCAGCAGTGCAGCCAGAAACAGCGGCACCGATGCAGACCATTTCTTTCCGGCTATTCGACAGGCGGAAAGAAAACTCCTTTGTCTGGATGTCTGGAAAAATACGCTCATTATCTTTAAATTTTATAGTTTTTACAATATTTCTTCACTTCCCCGTCGTGCATAAAACGGTACTACCTGCCTGCGGTTTTACGCGATTCTTTCTCTGAATAATGACGGAAAGCTGCCTGGCTCTTGCCTTCGGAATAATCATGAAAGACAGGCAGTCTTCCGGCTCCGATTCGTATCGTTCATGAGAAATCTCACTGTTGCCAACGTCTTGCAGAAGAGCTTTTTGTTACTTGACTTCGGAAATTCAAAAAACAGGGTAAAATAGTATTGCCTGAAAGTCAGGCAATACTATTTGATTTATCATTCTGAAAATTAATCCAATTCCATTCCGTGAATCACTTCCCAGTTATCGTTTACTTTCAATACAAGTTCTTGCTTGTTGTTCAATGATTCTGGTTTGTCATTTGGATTTTCTGGATTTGGATCTGGATCAACACCCGGCTTTTCGGGATTAGCTTCATCATTCATTCTGGTACCAATACCATACAAGTGGTTACGTACGAGGCTGTAAGTGCTTGAAGATTCACCAGAAAGAGAAGTGCTCCAGTTAGTAGATCCACTATTCCAGCATGTAATTGTTTGCTTCAACTGTTCATCCGCTGAACCCAGATTCACTTTCCAGCTTCTGAGTACTGTTGTTCCATCTGCATTTGTCAATTGCAAAGTCAAAGTCTGTTTCCCATCTACATGTGCAAACGGGATAACAAATTCACCACCAAAAGCAGAACCTTTCTGGAAAGTAGGATATGTACCAGTTGCAGGGCTGCCACTAGGTCTACGTGGATTTTTCCAGTTTTCACCCGCATCAATCAAATTATCACCGTTATCATCCTTAATAGCAGTAAACCATTCATTCAAATCAATAGTGCTGATCACATAAGTTTCACTTCCAGATTTGCCATTGGTACCGTTTACTACATATTTTACATTAGCATCATTACCAGAACCATTTCCAGTAAGATCAACGCTATTGAAGCTACCAAGAATCAATGACTGATTCTGAGCACTTGCAACCAGTTTCAGATACTTGGCACCTTCCATAAAAGGAATATCTTTAACGTAGGCAAAAGCACCTGCTACCTGACGGTTCAGTACTACCGGTTCCTTGAAACCTTTTCCCTTTTCAACAGTCAATTCCATCTGTCCGGCAAAGATTTCTTCACCTACAGTACTACATGGCAACACCATGTTTTCGTTGAAAGTACTTTCTTTTGCAACATTTGTGACATCAGTCAAAGTATAAGCACTGCTATTGCTATAACCTACCGCATAAATCTTATAAGTACCGGCAGCAAGTTTATCTGCATCCTTCAGTTCAATAGTAGTCTGGCGACCGTGACCACCGGTAGTATATACTGTTGAAACATCATCAGTATTCCAATCAGAGATTCCTTTTACATATACCACCTTACCATCATTATCACAAATCCACAGCTTCACATTTTCAATAGTCTGTTTAGCCTCAGCACTATACAGCGGACGTCCGGCACGGGTAGCCAGTCCGTCGCCACCATTTTCCACCTGAAGTGTGATAATCTGAGCACCGTCAGCTACACTCTCTACGCCTGTTCCATCTTGTACATATACGATCTCCTTGGTACAAGAGTTGAATGACAATGATGCCATCAAAGCCATTCCCAATAAGTAATTTTTCTTCATACTTAAAAATTTAAACTATAAATAATAACATTATCAATAATCGGTCAATCAATCCAGTTCCATACCGTGTAGTAACTCCCAGTTATCATTTACCCGAAGGTAAATCTCGAAGTCGCCCTCACCGCTTCCGCCTTCGTCTACATACACATACTTCAGGATGGTAATCTCGTTACGCCCCATGGTGATGTTTATGTCCTGTGGCTCCAGCGTAGGATAATAAGCAGCTCTGCCCTGACTTCCGGCTGCCGATTTGTCGATAAACATCACACTCAGCGTAGAACCTTCGTACGACGGCGACGGACACATCAGGGTTTCGCTCTTTATTTCACTGCGTATCTCCTGCCAGTCGAGCTCGGTATGTATATCGGTCAGACTAGAATAATGGAAACCATTGTCTACAAAATTGTAAATATCCTGTATATCCTTGGTGGAGAAGTCGATGTTATCGGGGATTCCCTCCGCCTTGATAAGCAAGTTGCCCTTGGTACGCTCCATGGCAAGCGAATGTTCTTCGTTGCCGTAACGATAGTCGAACGTAGCACTTGCCAGATAGATGTCGTTTGCCGCCGCACCCACAGCTTCCATTTCTGCCGTAGTAGCATCTTCTCCCAGCGGTTCATCGCTCTTCATGTTTCCCCATACGGTAAGAGTATATTTTCCATACGGCAACGACTCGGGAAGAGTGATAAGCTGAGTCTGATTATCGTTGTCTACCAGCGTATTTTTCTGCTCTGCCACTACCTTTCCTTCGGCATCGTGTACAATGTAATATAGCGTGCTCACGTAATCGCGAAACGGCAGGTTTTCTGCCTTGCGCTCCATCAGTCCCAGCTTCACGGCATCGTCGATGTTGAAGTAATTCTTATCTTTTACTGTAAGCGTAACCTGCAGCGGCGGACAGGGAGGAATGGAGTCGCGTATGCAACTGCTCCACAGAAGACACACAGCCACCGGCAATACATACAATATCTTTATTCCTTTACTCATAGTCTTTTCCTTCTGTCAATGCTTGAAATGCCGGTGTCGTAAGGTAAGGAAGGAAATCCGGCTCTGTTTGCATTCGTTCCTTCAATCGGCTGTCGGGCAGCGCATGTTCCAGACGGGCTGCTACCTCGTCTACCTCTTTCTGCATACGTGCAGCCACCAGCGCACGTACGTATTCTGCCAGCGGAGTGTGGTCTTCGCAGCGATCCATAATGGAAGCCGCATGCTGTGTATCGCCAACACTGAGCGATACAACCGCCGCATTCACGTCTTCGTACCCTTGCATCAGCGTGTATGCCTCTTGCAGCTTTCTTTCCTGTGCCTTAAGCAATGCCAGGTTGTAGCGCGCCTGAGGCAGTTCGGTATTGGTCTGAAGCAGCTCAATAGCTTTTTCGTTGTTTCCCTTATATACATATACGGCTGCCTTGGTATTCAGCACCTCGGGTGAATATTCTTTCAACCCGTTGAGCACAGCTTCTGCCTCGTTTGCCTTGTCTTCACGCAGCAGAAGTACCGCCAGATTATTGGCTGCCACCTGCGACTGCGGGAAGTAGTGCAGAATGGTACGGTATACCTCCTTCTTCTCTTCGGGAGTCTTCTTCAGGGTCGATACGCGCAACAGCTCTTCTTCATTGAAGGCATCGGGACGCTTGCCGTACATGTCGAGCAGTTCGGCATCGGTAGTGAAACTCTTCAGTGTATATGTATATACGTATTCTACCTTGCGGTCTTTCTGCAAGTAATTGTTTTTGATGTCGTTCCAGCAAGACAGACGGCGGATATAGCGTTCTGCCACATCGTCGTTCTCGGCATTATACTTATCTAATATCTCTCTTACCTTCAGCGAGTCGGGGTGTCCGTCGGCAATCATTGCCTGCAGCACCGGCATCCAGCCTTCGGGACGGGAACCGACACTGAAACGTGAAGCTTGCGACGCACTGATATGAAGCTGGTCTACCAGCCAGTTTTTGGCAGAATTGGCACGGTTGCGCGACAAGGTAGTATTGAAAGCATACGAACCGTCAGCCGATGCCATACCGTAAATGCTTACCCTGTTCAGTGTGGCAAGCGAGTCTGTCACGATTTTCTGCAGCGTAGCAAGCATACGGTTCATCTCGTTGCGGTTATCACCCAGCGAGAGGTTGATGTCGTAACGGTTTATCACGAACTGCAACAAAGCTTCTCCTCTGCCTTCCATAACCTTGGGACGGATAACAAACTCTGGCTCAATCCAGTTCAGTTGAAGCGATTTCTTAGGTTCTATCAGCGTAGGGATATTGTTGATGTAAGCAATATCTACGGTATCGGCAATACCACACTCACCACATCCGTCGGTAGAAAGTACGGCCACAATGCGTCCGCCGTCAATATCGGCAGGCACGGCTACCCGTTCGGAATAGGTTACATCGTACTCCTTGCGGTTGTTTACCTTGCGTGCGACATTTGCCAGTGTATCAACATAGCCGTCGAGAAGTACACGGCGGTTCATTTTCTTACTATAGATAGGAGCATCGAACACCATAGGAGTGTATTCTGCCAGCATAGAGTCTTTCTGCAGCAACTGCGGAACAACAATGAGGCGGGTGCGACCTGTAAAGGCCTTTGCCGGAATGTGAATATTCACATCCACACCCACAGTAGACATGCTGTCGGGGATCAGTGTACGCACCGGTGTTACCGCAACTTTCTTACTCATACCCGATGATGCACAGCCGGCTACTCCAAGCCACAAGCATCCAGCCCAGATTAAATATGTATATCTGAATTTCATATTGCAAACGTTTAAAAGATATAAGAAACCGATACAGCCAATTTTGTAAGCCCCCAATAATCTTTGGTCTTGTCTTCATGGCACTTACTGCAAGGAATGCGGGGACTCTCCTTATACCACAGGCGAGCGTATCCGGCACCAATCAGCGCTTCCAGGTTCCAGTGCGACGACAATATCCAGTTGTAGCCATAGGTTACTCCCCCTCCGGCCAAGTAACCGTCGTATCGCTTATCACTGAAACCTCCATAATATTGTGCTCCATGCAAGTGAGCTCCTACAAAATGACCTTCAAAACTCTCGCAGAACCAGTATCTCAATTCTGGTTGCACAAGCCAGAAACGCATCTTTCTGTCATCCCTAAACGTCCAAGGATTGTATGCCAGCTGCCAGTCGGTAGTAAACTTTCGGCTCAAACCAATTTCAACGCTGGCATTGGGGGTAGTAGCCCCCCAATAAAGAGCATTTGTCTTCAAAGCTACGTTTTGAGCATTTCCGTTTCCTCCGAAACACAGAAAGGCACATAGAAAGAGTAATTTTCTATATTTCCGTATCATCTACACTATCATTTTATTTTTTTGCAAAGGTAAACAGCAACGGAAATACAAAAATTACAAATTCACGTCAAATAATTACAATTTACAATCACCCTATAATTCTAGTCAACCTATACAGTTTTTCCAATTGCTTCTTTTCGTATTTCTTTAGGAGTCTTTCCAAAATATTTTTTACAGAATGTATCCAGATACGAGGTTGAAGAGAACTTATATTTTTCGGCAATCTCACTAAATGACAAATTGCTCAAAGCAATATCGCGCTTCACAAACTCCTGTTTACGTAATAAGAGCCAGTTTTTAGCTGTTTCATTGAAAGTTTCCTTAAAGCGCCGATTAAACGTACTCTGACTCATATTTGCCTGTAAAGCAAAATCCTTGACATCAAATATCTTGCGGCTATTCATTAATACAAAATCCTTAAATTCTAAATTTTGGCCCAAAACGGGATAGAAAAACAAAGCCAGTTCTTCTTTTGTATATCCGGCACGCAAATACAAGAAAAGTTCATCACGCTTTATCTGATGATAGTGTATGCACCCCAATCCCTCTTTTAAACAATCTACTAGTAAAGAAAAGAAACTTTGCAAGCGTATATCTAGTTTCAAGCAATATGGATTTTGACAAGTGCTTTCAGATATAAAATGCGACAACTGTTGAATGGAAAAACGCGAGCACAACCTCAAATCGTTTGTAAACGAACATAATAATAAGGTCGTAGCTTTCCGAGCAAAGGTCGTTATTTGTTTATTTTTTGGAAGTAAAAACATATACCCCAATTGAGGAGTAAAATATTTATCTATTTCATATCTTATCTCAATATCTCCTTGTAACAAAATAACCAAAAAAGTTGTATTAAGAAACCGACGTTCCACAGTATGCCCTTCGGGAATCTCCATCAACGTAAAAACTTTATTGAATTCTTCCGCATAATTAGTACACGAAATATGTTCATTTTTATACAAGAGTGTCATGCCTTTTCACTAATTAGGTTAATACTTACTCCTCAAAAAGCTTCTTTGACTTGTTAAGAACTTTACATATCCATTTATAAAAGCACAACAAATATAATTATCCTCTATATAAAAAACAAAAAAAAAAAGTTTTTTTCCTAATTAAACTAATCTTTCTCTAATGAAAATATGCTAAAATCAATAAGTAAAAACAGGCTAAATAGCCAAAACTTATCAACAAAAAATCCGGAAATTTGTACAATATCCTTTTGCTTTTGTACAAATTCCCGGAAAGGTTCCCCGATAAAAAAATCTCAATTATTTGTTTTTCTGCTTTTCACGGTATTCGGTAGGAGTCATGCCAAAGCGTTGCTTGAAGCACTTGCTGAAGTAACGCGGATCGTTGATTCCCACCATATACGAAATCTGTGTCATGTTAAACTCTCCAGTCTCGATAAGCTGGGCAGCACGTTTCACACGCATTTCCTTGATAAATTCTATCGGAGCAAGTCCGGTCAATGATTTCAGCTTCTTGAAGAAGACTGAACGGCTCACAGCCATTTCATGCACCAGATCGTCTACAACAAGTTCTCCATTGTCGATATTCCGTTCCATAAAGTTTGTCAGCTGCTCCAGGAAACGACGGTCCTGCTGCGACATGACATCTACCTCTTCTTCCTCATTTTCCACTTTCGGAGGATTGATATCCATCAGGTGGTCGCAATAGAACTGACGCAACTTCTGACGGCGTGCCAGCAGGTTATCAACACGTGCTTCGAGGTAAGTGGCACTGAACGGTTTGGTGATATAACTGTCGGCCCCCAGTTCCAGACTCTGCAACTTGGTGTCCATATCGGTCTTTGCAGTAAGCAATACGATTGGAATGTGGCTGGTAGTCAGTTCCTCCCTCAGCTCCTTCACCAGAGTTATTCCGTCCTTCTCGGGCATCATAATATCACTGATTATGATATCGGGCACATACTTAATGGCTTTCTCCAGTCCTTCCACTCCGTTGGCAGCTTCTATAATGCGGAAACGCTGGCTGAAAATACTCCGCAAGAAGAAGCGCAACTCCAGATTGTCTTCTATGAGCAGCATTGTCTTTGTTTCAGAAACCGATGCCTTGTCAGCCTCATCAGCAGCAGGAACAGCTTCCGGCTTATCCTCCGGTACAGCAACGGCAGGAGTTTCGACATCCACAGGCAAGGAATGCTTGGATGCTTCACCGATTATTTCCACATTATCCGACAAGACAAATTCGGCATTCTCACCGTAATGGTCTTTTCCCTTCAGGAAGTCTACGCTAAAGCAACTGCCTTCTCCTTCCTTACTGTCTACATGTATGCTGGCATGGTGCATTTCCACCAGTTCTTTCACAAGCGAAAGTCCGATGCCAGAACTGTTCGGATTGAACAGGTTCTTATCGAGCAGGGTTTCAAAACGTACAAACAGTGAAGCCTTCTTATTTTCAGAAATACCTCTACCCTGATCCTGCACTCCTACGGTAACCGTATCTTCATTTTCAAGGATAAATACGGTAATGTTTTTTCCGGGCTGCGTATACTTGAATGCATTCGACAGCAAATTGAAGACTATTTTCTCTACCTTGTCAGCGTCTACCCACAACTTGAGCTTAGGCTGTTCGGTTTCGAAAATAAAATCAATCTTGTTCGACTCGGCTATGGATTCAAAATTCTCCATAATCTTATGTACAAACGCGACGATATCAATCTGTTCGATGCACAGTTTCATCTTGTGATTCTGTATCTTACGGAAATCCAGAATCTGATTGACAAGTCTCAGCATCCGATGTGTATTACGTTCTACCACCTGCAACTGTTCGCGTACGTCCTTACTTAAATCCGAACGTTTCAAGATATATTCCAGCGGCCCTTCTATCAAGGTAAGCGGTGTACGGAGTTCATGAGAGATATTGGTAAAGAAGCGGAGCTTCATGTCCGTTACCTGCTGTTCGACAGACACCTCATGTTTCAACCGGTAAATAACGAAAAGTGTATAGGCTCCAACCAGCAGAATCAGCATAAAGCCTAATGTGTAAATCACATAGGCATAAGGAGTCTCCCAAAACGAAGGCTTGACGGTTATCCGCAAGGCACGTTCGTTCTCCACCCATATACCGGCTCCGTTGGTAGACTTCACACGAAAGACATAATTACCTTTCGGCAGGTTTGTATAAGTAGCTGTACGCTGTTTACCCACATAATTCCACTCCTTATCGAACCCGTCGAGCATATAGGCATACTTTACATTTTCCGGGAAACTCATATCCAGAGCAGCAAAAGAAAGCGTTACGGTGTTTTCCTTATGCGACAAATACAAATGCGACAAACTGTTCAAAGACTCAGGCAATACGGATTCCGGTCTGGGAACAACATCTTTATTGGCTATCTTCAAGCCCGACAATACAATGCCAGGCACATAGGAGTTTTTCCGTATCAGTTCGGGAGTAAAGCACAAAAGTCCTCTGTTTGTTCCGAACAGCAAGCGTCCGTCTTCGGCACGTATTGCCGTACTTTCTTCAAACGAAAGCTCCTCTCCTATCTCCTGCTTCAGATAATTATCAAAATGATGGTTGACAATATCCATCTTGCTCAGACCGCTTTCCGAACCAATCCATATATCTCCTTTCGTATCTTCGGCAAGTGAAGAAAGTACGTCGGTAGGAAGTCCGTCTTTTGCCGAATACGAAGTAAACAGGCCGTTACCATTCTTATCAAGGCTCTTAAGCTCATTCAGTCCTCCACCGAAAGTAGCAAAAAACAGACGTCCGTCGTGTGTAAGCAAGATATCGTATATATCGTTGCAGCTCAACACTTCACGCTTATTAGGCATGCACACGAACAAATGAAAATCAATCGTATCGGGACGTTCGAACTTTTCACTGAAAGCCAGCAGTCCATTGGAAGTAGCTACCCACAGCATACCTTTTTTGTCGAGCAACATACGACGTGCCTTATAGCAACGTTCCATTGGATACGATTTCAGATTATTGCGCGAGTTTATAAAACGGACACTTCCATCACTCTCCTTTTCGATGTAATCGATACCTCCACCGAAAGTAACAACCCAGATACGACCGTAACTGTCTTCACACAAGTCGTACACATTGTTATGGCTCAGACTATAGATATCGTTGGCATCGTAAGTATAATGAAGCATCTTATATCCGCTTCCCTGCGGTATCAGCTGAACGATTCCGTTTCCTTTCGTAGCAATCCAGATATTTTTTTTCGAATCCTCTATTATCTTATAGGCAGATCCTCTGAAAGGAGTGCCAGTAAGTGATATGCGTCCGTCGACTGTAAGATAACCCTGTAACTGGAAGTCAAGAGAATACACAGAAACTTTACTATTACGTGTACCTATCCACAACTGCTTACGGGAATCCTGACAAAGCGAACGTACCTGATTGGCATTGGTATCGTACTTACAGTTCTGCGGCTTAATCAACTGGAATTCGTTTTTGAAGAATGTAACCTTATCCAGTCCTTTGGAATGAGTGCCCAGCCATAAATTGCCCTGATGGTCGAGCATCATAGCATGAAGTTTGTTTGAGAAGCGCCATGCATCTGTTCCCACTTCATTATAGAAAGGCTTCAGCTCATTATTTTCTCTGTCGAACCAAGACAGTCCTCCTCCTACCGGATGTACCCACAGATTGCCTTGCTTATCCTCGCAGACAGCAAACTTTGGAGCATCACCCGGTTCTTTTTCAACCGGAACCTGTTCCACCTTGAACACCTCCGTCGACGGATTAAAATGACAGACCGTACCAATCTTGTTTACTTCGAACCAGACCTCATTATGACTGTCGACATATATTGACCGTATCGGATGCTGAGAAAAATCAAATTCATTTTTCAGACCGTAATACTTCAGTGATTCGAGCGCTGCATCTCCCACAACAAAGCCCGACCGGCGGG
>UMJP01011353.1_pt1 | contig 12305 bp, 9 predicted proteins | sample 1966041 | NCBI WGS metagenome assembly UMJP01 (sample SAMEA4836153, study PRJEB28245) | human gut metagenome | biome: gut microbiome; material: fecal sample | place: Denmark | collected 2008
AAATACACACACAACCCCTTCTCACCTATAGAAAAGAAATATTTCATCTCTTTTTCCTGGCGAGAATCCGTATTTACTTTATTCATTCCAAACTCTCGTGTATAAATCCAAACTCTCGTGTATAAATCTGTATATAAATAAAAACGCTACTAATCCTTTTAAGACGTTATTACTGCCATCTGTCAGACAAAGCGTCACAATATCTTAAATATTGACGTCGTTTTGTCATATTTCTTTTTCTAACATATCCAATAAGAGATCTAAATCCTTTTCTATTGCATCTATCTTATCGGATATGGGGTCAAAAGTATGATGTACCAGATCGACTTCACTTTCTGTCTCTTTCGCTGACAAATCCGGACTGCATTTTGCATGTTCATCTTCGTCGGCACCTTTCAAATAATCACTTGCCGCAGCCATAACAAATTTCAGCTAAAAGATATGGCATGTTATTTGTAAAAACATAAAGGAACACGGAAAGAGACGGATGAGAAACCAGGAGGAGACAAAATCCCGTCAGGAATAATCAAAAACGGAAGTTGGAAAACGACGGAGACACAAGACTCCTCTTTAAAACTCGTTGCTTTCATGATGTTCAGTATAACCAACTCTGTCCCCTCGGAGCTGCATTTATATATAGAGTGAAGCGTGGGAACTTTGGTATTACCGCTCAGAAGTATCCCCATACTCAACAACATAATACACAAAGCCCCACGCCTATATTTTTATCTATGATTAACATACATGCGAATATAGCCCGTGGAGCGTCATTTGTATTATCCAGTTGTTGTCTTGAAATTGGGGATTTCCTGAACTTGGATAATGCCTTAACGCTTAACAGTTATCCTTTCTACATAGAAAAGACTTACACAAATGTAGAAATTTTTCCGGAAACTTTCAAATGATGCCCTCAATTTTGGCTATAAATTTTGCAAAGTGGTCGTTTCAAGCCATATTTCCTTTATTTAATTCACGCATCTTCCGCTGATCAAACATAACTCTGTCGCCATACATTCCATAAGGATTTACATACATTTCCTACTACCCAATAATCCAAATCCCGTTAGAAAGTAATTGTTTGACATCCGTCGAAAAGCTTTTCCATATATGTGCTAAAGCTTTTTGACAAATATGATAAAGCTTTTCGACGAATGTGGTAAAGCCATTTTGTAGGGAGGGTTATACTACAAAGTAGTAAAAACAGACCTCACAAAAACGTTTTATCATAAACAAAAACTTTTTTCAAAAAAAACAGTTTCTTACTCATCCTTTTTCCTGCGTCGCGTGTCTATTAAGAAAAAAGATATATATTTAATTGTTTAACCTGTAAATAATACAAGCCATATGAGTGGATAATTAAAAACATAAAAATAGCCGAAAAGCTCCTACCCTTTCCGGCTACAATTAAAGACATTAAAAAACAAAGTTTTCAACACATCATTAATCTATACAAAGATATGGAAGAAAAACACAAGACTTCCACCGCTGGAAGTTATTTATTATTAACGAATAAAATACCTGGTTCCATGAAACTAACAGCATTATCGTTATTGCTTTCGATTTCAGCTTTCGCAGCCAATGCGGATGCCCAGCAGGTTTCTGTAACGGTCAACAACGCAAAAGTCAAAACTGTATTAAACAGCATTGCAGACCAAACAGGACTCAGCCTGGCCTATAGCGCACAAGTTGTCGATCTGAATCGCAAAGTATCCCTCAACTTCGTCAACACCGAAGTGAGCGAAGTATTAAATGCTATGTTCGGCAACACAGCCATCGGCTATGAAATAAAAGATGGCAAGATATATCTTTTTAGAGCTGCCGAAAGAACAACTACATCGATAAACCAACAGAAACGAATCATCACCGGAACAGTAGTTGATCCCAACGGAGAAGCCGTCATCGGAGCTAATGTCGTTGTCAAAGGTACCACCAACGGAACTATCACCGACATGGACGGTAAATTCTCTTTAGAAGTACCGGAGGGAGCAACTTTGGAAGTTTCCTATGTAGGTTATTCGAACCATGAAATTAAGGTAGGCAATCATACGACCTTATCAATTGCACTAAAAGAAGATTCCGAGGCTCTAGAAGAATTGGTTGTCGTTGGGTATGGTACACAAAAGAAGGTGAACCTAACAGGTGCTGTTGAACAAGTAACAAGTGAAGTGTTCGACAACCGTTCAGTTCCCAATGTCACGCAAGCTTTACAAGGCTCGATCCCAAATCTTAATATACAGATCACGGATGGTAAGCCAACTCGTACTGCCAGTTATAATGTCCGAGGCACAACATCTATTGGACAAGGAGGTGAAGCACTCGTTTTAATTGATGGAGTAGAAGGAGATCCATCCATGTTAAATCCCAATGATATTGCAAGTGTTTCTGTACTAAAAGATGCTGCTTCGGCAGCTATCTATGGTGCACGAGGTACTTTTGGTGTAGTCCTAATTACTACGAAAGAGCCTAATAAAGATAAGACATCTGTTACATATTCTGGTAATTTTTCCTTACAACGACCGTCAACAATCCCAGATTTTGTAACTGACGGATATGAATATGCCAGCCATTTTTATGAAGCATATCATGCTTGGAATAACTACTCTGCCGATCCTAAAAACATTAATAAAACACAAGAATTCTCGTTAGCATATCTTGATGAATTTAAGAGACGAAAAGAAGCTGGTATCACAGAAGAATGGGCTATTGATCCGTCTGGAAAATATGTATATTATGGTAATACAGACTATTACGGAGAATTATATAAAAAGAATACTTTCGCCCAAGATCATAATTTATCGATAAGTGGCAATAATGGCAAACTAAACTACTATATCTCTGGGCGTTTCTATGGATATGATGGCCTATTTAAGTACAACACAGATAATTATAAAATGATGAATTTAAGAGCTAAAGGCTCTATACAAGTTTTCAATTGGCTAAAAATTGAAAACAATATGGAATTCTCAAATATGAACTATCATAATCCTATAAACGTAGGAGAAGGAGGATCTATCTGGAGAAACTTGTCAGATGAAGGGCACCCCAGTGCTCCTATCTATAATCCAGATGGAACTTTAACGCATTCTGCCGCATATACTATTGGAGATTTTATTTACGGGAAAAACGGAATAGATACAAACAATCGGGTATTGCGAAACACAACGAGCTTTACAGCCTCTTTTTTAGATAACAAAATACACGTCAGAGGGGATTTTACTTTCCGAAATACGGACCAAGGTGAAACCCAACGCAGAGTTGCTGTACCTTATAGTACACAAGAAGGCGTCATTAGTTACCTAAGCACTCAATATAATGATCTGCAAGAATATAAGAAAGAGACAAATTATTTAGCAACAAATATTTATGCAGATTATGAAGATACATTCAACGATGATCATTATTTTAAGGGAATGATCGGTTACAACTACGAACAATCTACATATGATGCACTAAAAGTCTTACGAAACGGTTTATTACTTGAAGATTCTAAAAATATCAATATGGCATTAGGAGATGCCATTACCACGTCTGGAGAGTATAATCGTTGGCGAGTAGCAGGAGCTTTTTTTAGAATAAATTATGCGTACAAAGATCGTTACCTGGTAGAAGTCAATGGACGTTATGATGGTTCGTCCAAATTCCCTACAGATCAACAATGGGCATTTTTCCCTTCTGTATCAGCCGGCTGGCGATTATCTGAAGAAGCCTTTTGGAATGTAAAACCTGAAATACTTTCAGATGTCAAAATAAGAGCATCTTATGGATCATTGGGTAATGGAAATGTGGATCCTTACAGTTTTCTGGAATTACTGAGCATACAAACATCAGATCGGGTATTGAATGGTCTAAAAAACAAATATACCAGTGCTCCTGGAGTGATACCAGATGGACTGACATGGGAAACTGCAACAACAACTGATGTTGGATTAGATTTTGGTTCATTGAATGGAAAATTCAGATTTTCTGGAGATTATTATATCCGAAAAACGACCGATATGTATACGGTAGGACAAACATTACCAGATGTATTTGGGGCAGATTCGCCTAAGGGGAATTATGCTGATATGACAACTAAAGGTTGGGAAATTACATTGACATATCGAGATCAATTCCAATTGGCCGAGAAACCTTTCAATTTTGAAATACGTGGAACATTGTCTGATTATCTATCTACAATTGATAAATACAATAACCAAGATGGTAAATTAACTGATTATTATTCAGGCATGCGAGTCGGTGAAATTTGGGGATATGAAACAGAAGGTCTCTTCCAATCACAAGAAGAAATAAATAATCATGCAGACCAAACATTAATTCAATCTTCATCTCAAAGAGTTACCTATCCAGGAGATGTAAAAATTAAAGATTTGAATAATGATGGAGTTATTGATTATGGAAATAATACACTCGATGATCATGGAGATAAAACGATCATAGGTAATAGCCTGCCTCGTTTTTCTTATAGCTTAAACTTAAGTGGAGATTGGAATAATTTCTTCATTTCAGCATTTTTCCAAGGCGTAGGAAAACAAGATTGGTATCCAAGTAATGAATGTATTTTCTGGGGTCAATATAACCGTCCATATAACAATTTGCCACAATGGCACTTAGGTAACTATTGGACAGAAGACAACCCTGATGCGTACTTGCCTAGATATGCAGGCTACAATTCTTCTATAAAAGAAACTCCGCAAACTCGGTATTTACAAAACGTAGCATATATCCGCCTCAAAAATTTACAATTAGGATACAATTTACCGCAAAATATTACATCTAAATTATATATACAAAATGCCAGACTATACATCTCAGCAGAAAACTTATGGTGTTGGTCTCCTCTTTATAAGCATACAAGAGATTTAGATGTAACTAACATTTACGGTTCTGATCCTGAATTAACGGATGCGGATATGAATTCCGGACTAAACGGTAATCATGGTAGCGGTGATGGAAACAGCTACCCACAGATGACAAGTATAAGCTTAGGAGTATCCGTAACATTTTAAATTATACAGACAATGAAAAGAATAACAATACCAATTATAACAGCTTGCCTATTTTTATATTCTTGTTCTATGGACGAGATCCCGCAAGCTTCAGTGGATAAAGAAACTGTTTTTAATAACGAAAATGGATTAGAAACTTATTCTTATTCCTTTTATAACATGCTTCCATCTGTAACAGATGGCTACAACATGGACGCCATGTGCGATTATGGAGCTGTCACTAATTATGATGATTTCATCCGAAAAGGGGCTTATTCTGCAGAGCTAAGTACAGGATGGGATTGGGAAGATCTTAGGAATATCAATTATTTCATTGAGAATTGTACCAGTGAAGCCGTAGAAGAAAATGTTCGGAATAATTATATAGGTTTAGCTCGCTTTTTCCGAGCATATTTTTACTATAATAAAGTAGTTCGCTTTGGTGATGTCCCTTGGATAGATCGAACTTTAACAGTTGATGATGAATTACTTTTCGCACCACGAGATTCCCGTACAGTTGTAATGGATCATGTTTTAGAAGATTTAAATTTTGCTTGTGAACACATTTCAAGGACAAAAGACGAAACCGGTTCTCTTGTAACAAAATGGGTTGCGTATGCACTCAAGTCACGTATCTGTTTATTTGAAGGTACATTTCGTAAATACCATACTGAATTAGGTCTATCAGAGACAGCTAATGTATGGTTACAAGAGGCAGCTGATGCAGCAAAAACTGTTATGGCTGAAAGTGGACATTCTATTTACACCGGAGAAGGAGTTGATGCCTCTATGAGAGCTTTATTTATTAGTACAACGCCTATTACTTCTGAAGTAATGTTAGCAAGTGTGGCAAGTGAAAGTTTAGGCGTTTTAGGTTCTGCTAACTGGTGGTGGACGTCCGGTACTTATGGTTCACGTTTTAACATGATTCGTTCATTTATTAATCTTTTCTTAATGAGAGATGGGACGCCATTTACAGATAAAGAAAACCATGAGCAAATCGAGTTCTTTGAAGAATGCCAAAATAGAGACACTCGCTTGGCCCAAACAATTCGTACGCCAGGATACCAACGGGATGGAAAACCTGCAGCTCCCAACTTTAATGGTTATTCGTATACCGGATATCAACCAATTAAGTACACATTAGACGATACAAAATATGATGCAGGTCAATTAAATACGAATGCTATTCCGTTATTCCGCTATGCAGAAGTATTGCTAAATTATGCGGAGGCTAAAGCAGAATTAGGCACATTAACAGATGAAGACTGGGCTAATACAATAGGTATTCTTCGCGCACGGGCAGGTATAACTGCAGGATTAACAGCAAAACCAACTCATGTAGATAAATACATTCAAGATACCTATTTTCCAGACATTTCAGATGCTACTATTTTAGAAGTTCGCCGCGAACGTTCTGTGGAACTCGCCTTAGAAGGATTCAGATTCTCAGACCTTTTACGGTGGAAACATGGAGAATTAATGATGATGCGGTGGACAGGCATTTATGTTCCAGCATTGAATGTCCAAATGGACTTAGATCATGATGGAACAACTGATGTTATATTTTATAAGGGAAATCAACCTACTAATTTACCTTCTTCTTGTACACCCATTTCTGTTGATGGTGGGGACGCGACTCGACAAGGAATAACTGGCAATAACTCAGGAAATTTAACATGGTATGATAATGATCCATCAAGAATTTGGTATGAAGATGGACGTCAATATTATTATCCAATTCCGCAATCTGCTATTAATCTCAATGAGAATTTAAAACAAAATCCAGGTTGGTAAATAATATATACTTTATCATACACATTTTTTATGTATATAATAACCATAGAGGTATATGTATTTTAATAAATAAAATATGAATCATAATTAAAGGACTATATGAAACGAATATTTATTATAATATTATTATGTATTGTTGCTATAGGGAGCAATGCAACTTCTTTTACAATTGCAACCTATAATATACGTAATGCAAACAAGGAAGATTCTTTAGCCGGCAACGGATGGGGACAAAGATATCCTTACATTGCCCAATTGATACAGTTCCATGGATTTGATATTTTTGGAACGCAAGAAGGAAAATATCAACAACTTCAAGACTTAAAATCAGCTATGCCAGGATATGATTATATTGGTGTTGGCAGAGATGACGGAAAACAAGGAGGAGAATTTTCTGCTATTTTTTATAGAATTGATCGTTTCGAAGTATTAGAACATGGAGATTTTTGGTTATCGCAACAGACTGATTTTCCTAATAAGGGATGGGATGCTGTATTACCAAGAATCTGCACATGGGGGAAATTTAAAGATAAACAATCTGGTTTCATCTTTTTATATTTTAATCTACATATGGATCACATAGGTGTACAAGCCAGAGCTGAAAGTGCCAAATTGATTTTACAAAAGATAAAAGCACAGCCCGATCATATAGCAGTAATCCTATCAGGAGATTTCAATGTAGACCAATATAGTGAGTCCTACAAACTACTAAACACATCAAATATCATAAAAGATGCTTATGAATTGGCAGAACTGAAATATACTCCAAATGGAACTTTTAATGCATTTTATCCTGATAGAAAAACAGATCAAAGAATTGATCACATTTTTCTCAGCAATGATTTTAAAGTTTTGAAGTATGGTATTTTAACAGACAGTTATCGTTCTCCCAAAAAAGAAAATGTCTCAGATGAGCACAATGGTAATTTCCCCAAAGAAACTCTTATGAAACAATATGATGCCCGAATGCCATCTGATCATTTTCCTGTGATGATAGTAGTTTCCACAAAGTAGGAAGCAATATTTCTAATTTATATCTATTTAAATGGGCCATTACTCCAACAAGAGCAGTGACCCATTTTTATTTATACCATATAGAATCGCAATTCATCTTAAAGTCACCTAATTTTTCTTTGGGTTAAAGATATAATTCTTTAAACACAAAAGAAATAAAATCACTATCTTAGAAACAAAAATTCTGATAGCCATGAAACTCTTATTTTCAGTTTGCTTGTGCATTATTTCTCTTTTATCATCCTCCGCCTCCAACCTCTTCATCGAGGCAGAAAGTTTTACTAAGAAAGGCGGATGGGTAGTTGATCAGCAGTTTATGGACCTGATGGGCTCTTCTTATCTGATGGCACACGGAATGGGTGAACCGGTAGAAGACGCACAAACAGAGGTGACCTTTCCGGAAAAAGGAACGTATTATGTATATGTACGGACGTACAACTGGACTTCGCCCTGGAAAGATGGTGAAGGACCGGGAAAATTCAGCTTGTATGTCGGAAATAAGAAGCTGGCCTCACCACTTGGGTGCGAAGGAAATGCATGGATGTGGCAAGCTGCCGGGAAAGTGACGATCAAGGATGTGAATACGGAACTGCGTTTGCATGATCTGACTGGATTCGACGGGCGATGCGATGCTATTTACTTCACAACGGAAGAAGATGCTGTTCCTCCTTCGGATGTAGCAGCGTTAGAAAAGTTCCGGCGGGAGAAACTGAATCTTCCGGCAGAAGCTCCATTAGCCGGAGAATATGATCTGGTAGTTGTAGGTGCTGGTATTGCCGGAATGAGTGCCGCCGTTTCAGCTGCCCGCTTAGGTTGCAAGGTGGCTTTGCTGAACGACCGTCCGGTGATAGGAGGAAACAACAGCTCGGAAATTCGCGTTCACTTGGGCGGACGCATCGAAGCCGGTCCTTATAAAGAATTAGGGAATTTACAGAAAGAGTTTGGTCCGACGCGAGGCGGTAATGCCCAGCCAGCCGACTATTACGAGGATCAAAAGAAGATGGACTGGCTGCTGAAGGAAAAGAATGTTTCCTTATTCACCAACTATCGTGCAATCGCTGTAGAGAAAGAAGGGAATCGCATCACTGCTGTCATCGCCAAGCATATTGAGACTGGCGAAGAGAAGCGTTTCGAAGCACCGTTGTTCTCTGATTGTACAGGTGATGGAACCATTGGCTACTTGGCTGGAGCTGATTATCGGATGGGACGTGAAAGCCGGGATGAATTCGGAGAAAGTACAGCTCCGGAACAAGCGGATAAGATGACAATGGGCGCTTCCGTACAATGGTATTCGGAAGACACGAAGAAGCCATCTTCATTTCCACACTTTGAATATGGAGTTGATTTCAATGAGAAGAATTGTGAAAAGGTAACGATGGGCGAATGGACTTGGGAAACAGGTATGAACTACGACCAGATCAAGGATTTCGAGCGTATCCGGGATTATGGTCTGTTGGTGGTTTATTCCAACTGGAGTTATCTCAAGAATGAGATGAAGGAAAACGATGTGTATAAGAATCGGAAGCTGGCTTGGGTAGCTTACATCTCCGGGAAACGGGAATCACGCCGGTTGATGGGTGATTATATCCTGAAAGAAGACGACTTGCGGAAGCATGTAGTCCATGAAGACGGTTCGGCTGCTTCTACGTGGAGTATCGACCTGCATTATCCGGATCCGAAGAATACAGAGAATTTCCCTGGTCAGGAATTCAAGTCGATTGCTAAACATATCAACATCTATCCGTACCCGATTCCATACCGTTGCCTGTATTCGCGCAACATTGACAACCTGTTCATGGCTGGTCGGAATATCAGTGTGACACACGTCGCCTTGGGAACGGTACGCGTCATGCGAACAACCGGAATGATGGGCGAAGTGGTCGGCATGGCGGCTTCTATCTGCAAGAAATATCAGGTGAACCCGCGTGGTGTCTATCAATATCATTTGCCGGAATTGAAAGAGCTGATGAAAGAAGGTGTCGGGCAGAAAGGCTTGCCCAACAACCAGCGATACAACGAAGGCGGTACACTGAAAGAAGAACCGGTCGTCCGGTAACACAGCTGACTCGTTAATGAAATAAGCCTGTTGTTCTCCGTTTTATTTGCGGGAAATAACAGGCTTATTTGCCGAAAATGGCGAAGACTTAACGCAGTTTTATTACCTTTGTATTTTCATCATCAAATATTAATCATTAAAGATCAAATCTATGAAAACAAACAGATGGCTACTTACGCTGCCGGTGTTGGCACTGCCTTTCTATGCGTGCAACAACAAGCAGGCCCAGTCTGACGGACAGCAAGAGAAGAAACCGATGAACATTCTCTATATCATGTCGGACGACCATTCATACCAGACAATCAGCGCGTATGATAACCGCTTTATCCAGACGCCTAATATCGACCGGATTGCCAACGAGGGTGTTCGTTTCACCAATAGTTTTGTAGCCAATTCCATCAGTGGTCCCAGCCGGGCATGTATGCTGACCGGTAAACACAGTCATGCGAATGGCTTTACCGACAACAGTGCTGTTTTCGACGGCAGTCAGCAGACGTATCCAAAGTTATTGCAGAAAGCCGGATACCAGACAGCAATCATCGGGAAATGGCACCTGACTTCCGCTCCTACCGGATTTGATTATTCGGAAATCCTGATCGGACAGGGTATTTATTACAACGCACCGTTTATCAAGAACGGCGAAGAGATTACCTCGAAAGGGTATGCAACGAATGTCATCACCGATAAGGCAATCGACTGGCTGGAGAACCAGCGCGACAAGAGCAAACCATTCTGCCTCTTGCTTCATCACAAGGCTCCGCATCGTACCTGGATGCCAGATTTACAGGATCTGGAGCTTTTCAGCGACAAGACTTTCCCGCTGCCGGACAACTTCTACGACGATTATGAAGGCCGTCAGGCTGCGGCTGCCCAAGAGATGAGCATCTTCAAGGATATGGACCTGGTCTATGACCTGAAGATGGCAGATAAAGAGAACGAAATCCATACGACAACCGGATTGGAAGAAGTTGGGCGCCACATGTACGACACCATGACACCCGAAGAGAAGAAGGCTTGGGATGCTCACTACGATCCGATCATCCAGAAATTCAAGAAGGCGAATCTTTCCGGCAAGGCTTTGGCTGAATGGAAATACCAACAGTATATGCGCGATTACCTACGGGTGATCCATTCGGTAGACCGCAACATCGGTCGTGTACTGGATTATCTGGAGAAAGCCGGATTATTAGAGAACACTATGATTGTCTATACATCCGACCAAGGTTTCTATATGGGCGAGCACGGCTGGTTCGACAAACGCTTTATGTATGAAGAATCGTTCCGCTCACCGCTGCTGGTTCGTCTGCCGGAAGGTATTCATGGAGATGTGGATGCGTTCGTCCAGAATATCGATTATGCGCCGACCATCCTGGAACTGGCTGGTGTAGAAATACCTAAAGACATGCACGGAGAATCGTTCCTGCCGTTCCTGAAAGGAGAAAAGCCTGCTCACTGGCGCGATGCTTTGTATTATCACTTCTACGAATATCCGGCCGAACATGCGGTGAAGCGCCATTACGGAGTCCGCACAGACCGCTATAAGTTAATCCATTTCTACAACGACATCGATACATGGGAATTATACGACCTGCAGGAAGATCCGTCGGAAATGAAGAATCTTTACGGCCAGCCGGGTTACGAGGAGATCACCCGTCAGTTGGAAAAGAAACTGGTGGAACTGCAGCAGCAGTATCAGGATACTACAGCTTTGGCGTTGAATCACTTCTAAACGGACAGATGATTAAGGGCTGTTTGGATATTGTTGGATTAATACATACTTTTGTCTCATTCAATCAGAAGAAAGGAATCTAAATGAATACGATAAGCTTACAGTCTGAACAAAACGAACTGATACGCCGGATTCTCGAGGTGAAGGATCTTTCCTTGCTGAAGAAAGTAGAAGACTTGCTCAATGCAGAAGAGGCGAAAGTTTCGAATGTAAAAGAGCCGGTAATGTCCTATATGTCTCGCCAGGAGATAGAGGCACATATCGAGCAAGCTTGCAAGGAAGCCAAGCTAATACAGGAAGGAAAGCTCCAGCCCATCAACGCGGAGAATTTACTACATGAGCTGTAATATTATTGCAACGCCTGAATTTTCTCGTAGCCTGAAGAAGTTGGCTAAGCATTATAAATCGATGAAAGATGATTTTGCTTACTTGCTTGGCCAGCTTCGAGAAAATCCCTGGATGGGAACGGATTTAGGTCGAGGCCTTCATAAGATCCGTTTAAGCATCACTTCAAAAGGGAAAGGCAAAAGCGGAGGAGCTAGAGTTATTACATTGGTGACTGTGCATACGGATGAAAACGACCAAGTACTATTATTGGCCATTTATGATAAATCTGAGCGTGAAAATCTGAGTGACAAAGAACTGAAGGATTTATTGTACCGTTATAGCCTATAAGAGTAAACACCTTAAAATAGGGATAATAAAATAGAGGCACGGAAACAAA
>UMJP01032406.1_pt1 | contig 12231 bp, 9 predicted proteins | sample 1966041 | NCBI WGS metagenome assembly UMJP01 (sample SAMEA4836153, study PRJEB28245) | human gut metagenome | biome: gut microbiome; material: fecal sample | place: Denmark | collected 2008
GATTTTCAATCAAAGTCCAATTTAGAGCGAGTTAGGAGTTTTAACTATTAAGCCACATTTTTAATAAAGACACTTTTTCGCGACTGATATATATGGTTTCGCTATAAGGAGGAATTACGCTTACTACGGCTTTGCCATTGAAATGGTTTTGTATACTTTTAATAGCATCTGCCGATAAAATAAACTGTCTGTTGGCACGGAAGAACATTCTATCATCCAGTTGCTCCTCCAGTTTATTCAGCGGAAAATCGATGACGTGGGTTTTTGCATCTTTCGTTACGGCAAAAGTTATTTTATCTTCTGAGTAAAAATAGGCAATGTCACTTACCTGGACTGTATATAGGTGCTTGGGGCCGGAAATGAGAAAGCGAGTACGAAATTGTTTTTCCTTTTTTTCGGCAAACGACTTAAGCAGTTGCTCTATGTTTGATAAATTATACGTATATTCCGAGCTTAAAGCGAAAAGGCGTTCAAATTTTAGAATTGCTTCAAGTAGTCTTTCTTCGTGTATCGGTTTTAGCAGATAGTCGATGCTGTTTACGGTAAAAGCACGTACAGCATATTCATCGTATGCGGTTGTAAATACAATCATGCTTTGTGGCTGTGCCTGTTCGATAAAAATAAATGATATGCCGTCATTCAGTTGAATATCAAGGAATATAATGTCCGGATGAGGATTTTCATTAAACCAGCTTACTGCTCCTTCGATTGTTCCTGGAAGCACCGTTACCTCCCATTCCGGACGTACTTTCTGTATCATCTTGTTCAGCAGTCGAGCTGCCGGAAACTCATCTTCTATGATTACGGCTTTTATTTTATTCATATAGTAAAGGTACTTTAATGACAAATTTATTCTTGTTGTTTTCTATGATAAGCTCTCTGTTACATAATAACTTATAGCGTTGGGAGAGATTCATAAGCCCTTTTCCCGATGAGGCAACCCCTTGTTTGAGTTTTATAGGATTGGAAACACTGAGCCAGACCTCTTTGTCACGTACTTCGGTGGTCAGTTTTACTTCCATGGGTTTACTGAGACTTATGATATTGTGTTTGATGACATTTTCTATTAAAAGTTGTAGTGTTAAAGGAGGAATAGGTACATCCCAGTATTTTTCATCTATTGTATTGTTGATATTTAGGCAATCTCCCAGACGGACTTTTTGAAGTAGGATATAAGTATTAAGAAAGTCAAGCTCTTCTCTGAGCGGAATGGTATGCTTGTCCTGGCAGTAAAGAATATACCTGTATGTATCGGCGAGGTTTCGTGTAAATTCTATGGCATTCATCGGATTATATTCTATTTCAGAAATAAGTGTATTCAGACTGTTAAATAAAAAATGCGGATTCAGTTGGTTTTGTAGCGCCATATACCGGGCTTGTGCTGTTTTTTCCTCCAGTTCTTCTGCACGTTTATATAGCTTCACCAGATCTACGTAAAAACGGTTTAGCATGAATTGTCCTACAATGATGAGTTCTATAAACCACACTGTAAGCATGACATACAATCCTTTATCTTTCAGCATAAAAGGATGAGGTGACTCTATGAGCAGTTTGGTAGAAACCAGCAACAGGTAATTGGATATGAAGAGAATGATTGCAGCAGTTATTAATCCGATAGACAGCATGCGATGATTCTTTAAGAAAAACTGATAATACATCATCAGTTTCTCGTTTATGTATTTTACGCTGAGTCCAACCCCGTTAAATAATACAACTACGGCAGAAAAAGCCTGAAAAGTCATCAGCCGGTCTTGATATTGGGAAGGAATATCTGCATAATATACCAATAGAAAATAAGAGAAGCATCCTATTCCGGAGAATAAAAGTACATCCCACAAATACCGCTTTATGTCTTTCAGTCTGTTTTTCATTTCTATCATTCTATTATTGTATGTCTATTTTCCCTGTGGCTCTGTCCAGCCCGCTTTTAGCTATCTGAGCGTTTAGCTTCGACTGAATATAATTGATTTTGGCATCCTGATGATATAATTGTGCATTGATAACTTCAAGGATGGAAATATTACCTTCTTTATATTTGTCCATTGCCATCTTTTCGCTGTCGGCTGCTTTCGACAGGGAGCTTTCTGTGAGTTTAACTTTTTCTATAGCTTGCGAGTAGGTATAAAAGGCGGTTTCTATTTCCAGACGAATATTGTCGGCCACCTTATGATGATTCTCGATTGCCATGTTTACACTATATTTCCCTGATTTTTTGGTATGTCTGCGTTTACCCCATTCGAATATAGGTACGCTTAACTTGGCATATACAGCGTAATTAGGATCCAGATCCGATTTGAAATCATATCCCGGTGATGAATAACTTCCATCTATACCAACCGACAGTTTAGGCAAATATTGTGCATTAGCGATTTTCGAAGCTGATCTTTGAATATCGACTTTATTGGTTGCTATTCGCAGTTCCGGTCTTGATGCCATAGCTGTTTCTACCGTTCCCGGAAAGTGCTGAACTTCTGTCAGTGGTACAACGACGGAGTCTGTTTCCAGCTCTTGGTTGAATGGAATGCCGGAGAAAGAGTTCATAGATAAACGTGCTACTTCTGCGTCATTGCGCGACTGTATCAGCCGGTATTCAGCATCATTCAGTTTAACTTCTGCCATAAGTAAATCGTTACGGTCGGAATATTCTTCTTCTACGCGGTCTTTTACTACCTCAACCAACGTTGCGACCGATTCTTTAAACTCTTTGGCCACTGTCACCATTTCCTGACGTGCGACTTTGTTCCAATAATATACATCAGCATCATATATGATATTGTTTGTCACACGCATCTGCTCATAACGTGACGATTCATTTTCTTTTTTTGCCTTGTCATATCCAGCCTGTAGAGCTCCTCCTGAATAGATAGGCTGGGCTAATGTGAGCGATGCCCCATATTTCGCATTTCGTCCCTGAAAGCTAACAGGTTCATTAAGTGAAGGGATAGCTACAGAGAGTTCTGCCGGATTACCGGTATAGTTGAAGTTGGCATTACCAGACAGCGAAGGCAGGAAATCAGCTTTTGCCGATTTCTCTTTTTCCTGTTGTATGGAAGCTGCATATCCTGCTGCCTTTATGTCTTGGTTATATGCTTTCACCTTGGTGCGATATTCTTGCAAAAGTTTGTTGTGTTGTGCCTGAGCTTGTGCAGAAACACACATCAGGCACAATATAATCCATTTATTCATCCTCTTGTAATTTGTAAAGTTAAGAAAAAGTTCCACATAAATTTCGAGAAAACGCAATAGACACTATATTTTGTAAAAAATAGCATATAGAGCCGGAGTCACAAATAATGTAAGCAGTGTGGCAAACGACAAGCCGAATACGATTGTTGCTGCCATGCCACCAAATACGACATCGAATAAAAGCGGGATACTTCCGAAAACAGTTGTCAGTGCAGCCATCAGTACAGGACGTACTCTGGAAACTGTAGCTTCGATGACTGCCGTATATGGCGCGATACCTGCTCTTCGCTGTACGTTTACTTCATCCAGCAATACAATAACATTCTTTATAATCATGCCTAATAATCCGAGCCATCCGGCTATACAGAAGAAACCAAACTGGAATCCTGTGAGCAATAATCCGAATACCATACCGATGAGTGACAACGGTAGAATAAGGAAAATGATAAGTGGCTGCCGGAAATTTCCGAAAAGCATGACGAGAATGATTATCAGCATGATAATGGCCAAAGGAAAATATTTGGTCAATGCTGCCATGGCTTCTTTCTGATCTTTATATTGTGAATCCCAGAAAAAACTATAGCCTTCGGGCAGTTTGATGTTTTCTATTTCTTCCCGTATCTCTGCGTGTACTTCTTTCATGGTATGTCCACGTTTCACGTCACATTGGGCAGCCATAGAAAGCTGTCGGTTGTATGTACGCACAAGCGGATATTCCCATGCGATATTGATGCCATCGGTTACTTGTCCTAACGGAGCAGAGTTAGATCCATTCCATATCTGCAGGTCTTCCAGTTTTTCTGTATCCCATGATGCCTCTTCTTTTGTGCGGAGTAGTACGGGAACCTTTTTGTCATTATCGCGGTAAATACCTATGGCCGTTCCGTCGCTAACCGATTTGACAGCATTCATCATATCACTCCGTCCGATATTCAGTCTTCCGGCTTTTACCGGATCGTAGCCCGCTTTTATCATCATAGCCATATTTCCCCACTCGTTGCGTGCATTCAGCACTTTCGGATTCTTACGCATGATACCGATAGCAATGTTTGTCAGAGAATCCAATACAGCCGGAGCATCTCCACAGAACCGGGCTTCGATTAAAGCCTGAGGTATGCTGTTGATTTCGAAACTGTTGACGCGTATAAGTGCATCCTGAAATTTTTCAGGAAGCTTGTGGTATAAAATTTCCTGTAATTCGCGTGACTTTTCAGGAGTTTCTGCCTCTATCAGACATTGAGCATAATTAGGTTGCGGACCATAAGCAGCATTTGCCAGATAATATCTTGGAGGAGTTTGCCCGATATAAGTCGAAACCTTCTTTACTCCATCGAATGTTTGCAGGTATTCCGTCAGTTGTGCAGCCTGTTTTTCACTCTCTTCGATACGTGTACCTTCGGGCAACCACATGTCTACGGAAAAGTATTGCTTGTTTAATAGTGGCATAAATTGCTGAGGAATATATCTGAATCCCCATCCGGCACAGCCAGCAGTACAACCATGCATCCTACCACTGTATATCGTTTCCATATCTGAAACTTAGTGCTTTACGGAAAAAGTCGTATATACGTCCGGTAAATAGTTCGTTTTTCAGTTCTTCCGGTCGTGGACGTCTTACGAACTCTTGAACGAAAAATACATTTTGTGTGATGGCAAGTACCCAGCTGAGCAGCAAAGACACCGCTATTACAATAAACAGCGATGAAAGAATCTCGCCTATGATATGTGGAGAAAGATATACCGGCAAAAAGGTAAGTACTGCTATCAGTGTAGCTCCGAGAAGAGGCATGGCGGTACTTGATACGGCGTTCAGTATGGCAACACGCTTTCTCATTCCACGTTGCATATTAACTAAAGCTGCATCATATACCACAATGGCATTGTCTACCAGCATACCTATTGCAATGATGATGGCTGCAAGCGACATACGTTGCAGGGCAATTCCAGTAGCCTGCATGTAGATCAGCGTTCCGAAAATGGAAAAAATCAGTCCACTACCTATCAGAAATCCGTTTTTGAATCCGATGAAGAACAATAGTACAGCTACTACAGTCAGTACAGAAACAATGAGATTCATTACAAATCCATCGTTAGCTACAGCCGATTCATATCCTTGATCATAAATAATGTCCAGTTCATATCCCTCCGGCATATCAGCTTTCAGTTTATCTATTTGCTGGGATACAAGTTCTGCCATCTCTACTACATTCCCGTCGGATACTGTTGAAATTGCGATACCTACAGCTGGAATATTTCCGATTCTCATCAGGTTTCTTGCCGGACGCGAATAGCTTTCTCTGATTTCTGCAATTTCTCCCAGCCGGAAATATTCACCTTTACGCGAAACGACAGTCAGATTCTCTATTTCTTCCAGACTTGTAAAACTTCCATCGGCTTCAATTCGAAGACGGTTTGTGGATGTTTCTATCGCACCTGCATCGACTATCTTGTTTTGTCTTTCAAAGGCTGAGGCTATGTCGGCCATCATTACTCCACTTTGAGAAAGTAGTGAAGGGTTGACCGTTACTTCGATTGTCCGGTTCTGAATACCGAACAGTTCGACTTTAGCCACGTCTTTTACGTCCAACAGTTCATTTTTTATTTTTTTTGGCACAGTCTTCCAGTTCGCGATAAGTATGTGTTTCACTGCTTAAGCCGTAGAATACTCCCAAGACATCACCAAAATCATCATTTACAACCGATGGACCTGCACCCGCGGGTAACTTGTTTTGTACATCGTTTACTTTCCGGCGAAGTTTGTCCCAAAGCTGTTGCATATCTTTGGCGCGTATTTCTTTTTTCACATAAACGGTAATTTTAGAAAGCCCTGCCCGGTTTTCCGTCTTCAGATAATATAGTTCACCCAGCGACTGAATCGATTCTTCCAGTACATCGGTTACTTGTTGTTGTACTTCCATTGGAGAAGCACCCGGATAAGAAGTTGTTACGAGTGCTTGTTTGATTGTGAATGGTGCATCTTCAAGCTTTCCCATATTGTTATATGCGAATATGCCTCCACTCAAAATCAGTATCAGTATCAGCCAGCTTAAGGCTTTGTTCGTCAGGAAAAATTTTACTAATCCTTTCATCAGTATTTCGTTTTAGTCTTGAATGGTTATTTCTTCGTTTTCCGAGAGATAAGTCAGCCGTGTTGCGGCAATTCTTTCACCGGCAGAAAGCCCTGACAGAATTTCTATTTTGTCATTCTTTCTTAGCTTGCCTGTTTTTACAGACCTTTTTACAACCCGGTTCTGTTCGTTCACGAGCCAAACGAAAGAACCCGTTTCGTCAGTATGACAAACAGCCGTTTGGGGGATGACCACGCTCTGGTATAAATATGAAGATGAACTAAAGCTAGGGATTAAAAGAGAGCCTGCCATACCACCCAATAAGCTGTTGTCTGTATTGTTGATTATTGCTGTAAATAAATAAGATATGTTGTTGTCGCTTGCGCTTTGTGTGATATAAGTCTTTTCCGGTATAAATGTTTTTTCCTGTATAGCATTGAATGTGATAGAGCAGGGGAGGGCAGACTGCTTTCGGGCATTTACTGCCATATCTTCCGGAATATAGGCTTCAACCTTGATTTTGGAAAGGTCGATAAATGTTACTACCGGACAGAGGCCTTGATGTCCTGATAACGCTCTATGTTAACTTTTTGGATATATCCATCGAAAGGTGCATACAGTTTGGTATCTTTTAATTCATTGACGGATGTTGTATAGTCTGCTTGGGCTTTTTCGTAGTCAGCCTTGGCTTTTTCGTAACTTGTTCCTGATATACTTCCTTTTTTATATAGATTTGAAATACGTTTGTAGTCAGCCTCCGTTTGTTTATAGATAGCCTCTGCGCGTTGTTTGCGAATCAGAAAGTCACGGTCGTCGATAGCGGCAATTAGCTCTCCTTTACGGAAGAACTGTCCGCTTTGTGTATCGAAAGTATATACCGGACCACCTACTCTGAAAGAAAGTTCTGTAGTCCGGTAAGGTTGTGAAATGAATGAATAGCTGCGCTCGGAAGATGTATCCGACTGTTCGGCACGGATAACTTTTACATTAGGAGCTTGCTGCTCTTTGTTTGAGTTGTTGTCGCACGATATGAAACACCCTATACATGCGAGAAATAAAAGTGCTTTTTTCATCTTAATGTTCTTCTGAATGATTATTTAGTAATGCAAAAGTAAGTCAAGGTAAATAAGGCTTCAATATTGTTGTTTTTGAACCGTAGATAGAAGATACTGAACCGTAGAAAAGCAAAACTGAATACTTTTGGGCAGTTTCACCTTATATATAATATATATATGAAAGGCTTTATATAGAAGCGTTTAGATCTTTACAGAGATTTATCTCGATGTTTTTTTATTTTTTGTACAAATGTTCCGCTCTTTTCGTACAAAAATTCCGATGTTTTGTACAAATTTTCTGATTTTTTGTACAAAGATTGAGAAACATTTCAGGATGTTTTTTGAAAACTTCTGCATGAATTCTTCTAAACATGGCATATACTGGAAAATGACTTGTGTCAAATTCTGTCGATTTTAGGTGAGATTATGTAATTTTTGGCGTATGCTTTGTCTGCTTTGTCATAACGGACTGCCAAAATGTCCGTCGGCTATGAAAAAAAAAGAAGTTTTCTTTCTGGCACGCCATTTGTTTTAATTATGGCGTAATGCTTCGGTATTACAGAGTAAACTTGAATAAAAATAAATAAAATAGATACAATTATGGGAAAGATTATTGGTATTGACTTAGGAACAACAAACTCATGTGTTGCAGTATTCGAAGGTAACGAACCGGTGGTAATTGCCAACAGCGAAGGTAAGCGTACCACTCCTTCAGTAGTAGGTTTCGTTGATGGTGGCGAACGTAAGGTTGGTGATCCGGCTAAACGTCAGGCTATTACAAACCCGAAACGTACAGTATATTCTATCAAGCGTTTCATGGGTGAAACTTACGATCAGGTTCAGAAAGAAATTTCACGAGTACCTTATTCAGTAGTAAAAGGTGACAACAATACTCCGCGTGTAGATATCGACGGACGTTTATATACTCCACAGGAAATCTCAGCAATGATTCTTCAGAAAATGAAAAAGACTGCTGAAGATTATCTGGGACAGGAAGTAACAGAAGCTGTTATCACAGTTCCGGCATACTTCTCAGATTCACAGCGTCAGGCTACTAAAGAAGCTGGTCAGATTGCAGGTTTGGAAGTAAAACGTATCGTAAACGAACCGACAGCAGCAGCACTTGCATATGGTGTTGACAAATCAAATAAGGATATGAAAGTTGCAGTGTTCGACCTTGGTGGTGGTACATTCGATATCTCAATCCTTGAATTTGGTGGTGGTGTATTCGAAGTATTGTCAACTAACGGTGATACTCACCTGGGTGGTGATGACTTCGACCAGGTTATCATCGACTGGTTGGTACAGGAATTCAAGAACGATGAAGGTGCAGATCTGACAACTGATCCGATGGCTATGCAGCGTTTGAAAGAAGCAGCTGAAAAAGCTAAGATTGAATTGTCTTCTTCTACATCAACAGAAATAAACTTGCCGTATATCATGCCGGTAGCTGGTGTTCCTAAACACTTGGTTAAGACATTGACTCGTGCTAAATTCGAAGCTTTGGCTCACAACTTGATTCAGGCTTGTCTTGAACCTTGTAAGAAAGCAATGAGCGATGCTGGTTTGAGCAACTCAGATATCGATGAAGTTATCTTGGTTGGTGGTTCATCTCGTATACCTGCCGTTCAGAAACTGGTAGAAGACTTCTTCGGAAAAGTTCCTTCTAAGGGTGTTAACCCAGACGAAGTAGTTGCAGTAGGTGCAGCTGTTCAGGGTGCCGTTTTGACAGACGAAATCAAGGGTGTAGTTCTGTTGGATGTAACTCCGCTGTCAATGGGTATCGAAACAATGGGTGGTGTGATGACAAAACTTATCGATGCTAACACTACTATCCCTTGCAAGAAGAGTGAAGTATTCTCTACTGCAGCCGACAATCAGACAGAAGTAACAATCCACGTACTTCAGGGTGAACGTCCTATGGCAGCACAGAACAAATCAATCGGTCAGTTCAACCTGACAGGTATTGCTCCTGCTCGTCGTGGTGTTCCTCAGATTGAAGTAACCTTCGATATCGATGCAAACGGTATCTTGAAAGTTTCTGCTAAGGATAAAGCAACAGGTAAGGAACAGGCTATTCGTATCGAAGCTTCATCTGGCTTGAGCAAGGAAGAAATTGAACGTATGAAAGCTGAAGCTGAAGCAAACGCAGAAGCAGATAAGAAAGAAAAAGAACGTATCGATAAATTGAACCAGGCAGATAGCTTGATCTTCACAACTGAAAATCAGTTGAAGGATCTTGGAGATAAGCTTCCAGCTGACAAGAAAGCTCCTATCGAAGCTGCTCTTCAGAAACTGAAAGATGCTCACAAAGCACAGGATTTGGCTGGTATCGATGCTGCAAGTGCTGAACTTCAGACTGCATTCCAGGCTGCAAGTGCTGAAATGTATGCTCAGACAGGTGCACAAGGCGGTGCTCAGGCTGGTCCTAATGCAGGTCAGGCAAATACTCAGAATGACGGAAAGAATGATAATGTTCAGGATGCTGATTTTGAGGAGGTGAAATAAAGTAGATAACTATCCAAAGAGATAAATAAGAAAAGGAGTGTGACTCAATGAGTTGCGCTCCTTTTTCTTTTGTTAAATATTGATTTATCTTTCGTTATTTACCGATTTTTACTGTATATTTGCACCATGTTTGGTACGCGACTTATTTTCTGACTAAGTGCGACCTATCAATACTTATTCAAACGTAATGCAACTTAAATCGGTACAATATGCCATCTGCTAAATTTGAAATAAAAAGGAAATGTAAGTGCTGTGGGGCTACATTCCTCGCAAAGACACTTGATTCGTGGTATTGCTCACGCAAATGTTCTCAGAAAGCCTACGACCAGAGAATGGCTGAAAAGAAGAAGGTAGAACACTTAAACGCTATCGTCACACAAATACCAGATGCTCGTGACTACATCTCCGTGCAAGAAGCAGTAGCCATATTTGGCATTAGCAAAGACACAATATATCGACTGATTAGAAAGGGAAAGATTTCAGCAATAAATATAGGTGAACGTTTGACTCGTATAAGCAAAAGCAAATTGGAAGAAATGTTTCCTCTCCGGGAAGAACCAATAGACCGTAGCAAACCATTGCCCAAGTTTTATAGCATGGAACCAGAGGATTGCTATACCATAGGCGAAATATCCAAGAAGTTTGGCATCAACGACAGTACGGTCTATGCCCACATTCGCAAGTATTCCATTCCCACAAGACAGATAGGCAACTATGTATATGCACCTAAAGCCGATATTGATAACTTGTATAAAGATGTAGTGAAATTATGAAGAAGCCGTTAGCACATACCAAGTGTACAGTAAAGCTCCGTAAGTCTGAATATCATGACGAATGGTATCTCATTGTGGAGAGTTATCCTGTATTCAAAACTACTGGTGGCAAGCCCTCACGAATAAAGGAGGCTTTGAATAGAACCATTACTACACCGATATGGGATAAGAACCGAAATGCACGCACTTCGGCAGATGGTGTGGTAACGTACAAACCGAAGCGTGACGAGAATGGTATCATACTTTGCAAGTCGCAACTTGACCAAGAAGCGTGCATCTATGCCGACAAAGTGAGAGCCATTCGCCAAAGGGAATATGACAACGCGGCTCTATATACAGACAGTGAAGCGGAACAGGCAGCACAGAATGAACGTTCGCAATGCAACTTTATTTCTTACTTCAAGGATGTCACGGACAAAAGGCATAGGAACAGTTCGGAGTCTATCAATGTAAATTGGCGACGAGTGTATGAGTTGATGAAAATATTCGTAGGTGGTGACACGTTAACTTTTGGGCAGATAAATCTCGGACTGATTGAAAACTTCAAGCTGTTCCTTCTCAATGCTCCACAAGGCGGGGGAAAGTCGGGGACAGTATCGCAGAATACAGCAGCAACATATTTCGCAATATTCAAGGCTGGACTGAAACAAGCATTTGTGGATGGCTACCTGACAATCGACTTGGCAGCAAAAGTGAAAGGCATTCCCGAACAAGAAAGCAGACGTGAGCCCTTGACTTTGGACGAATTAAACACGCTTGCACAAACACCGTGCGTCAATCCTATAATCAAACGTGCCGCTTTGTTCTCTGCACTCACAGGCATACGCCATGTGGACATCAAGAAGATGAAGTGGAAAGAGATAGTCAAAGAGGGTGACCACTACAGGGTGAACTTCACTCAGCAAAAGACAAAGGGTGTGGAATACAAACCTATTTCTGCCCAAGCCTATCAGTTGTGTGGTGACAGACGTGGTGATGACCAGTTGGTATTTGAGGGGTTGCCTGCCCCATCATGGATTTCAAAACCATTGGAACGATGGATAAAGGCTGCGGGTATCACCAAGCATATCACATTCCATTGCTTCCGTCATACTTATGCTACCTTGCAGCTGGCCAACGGAACGGACATCTACACGGTGAGCAAGATGCTGGGACATACCAATGTGCGCACAACGCAGATATATACAAAGGTGGTGGATGAAAAGAAGGAGAACGCTGCCGATGCAATACAGATAAATTTGGACAATATCGAATAACAAACATACCTTATTATATATGTCGAACATGATTGAGGTGCTTGCAGAACAACTGCAAGAGGTAAACAAGGTAATAGAAACTCAGGCAAGAGTTAGTGATGTGAGTTTCAAGGATGTGCTTGTCCTTGTCCGCTTCTATGATGAATACAAGAACACCAATGAGTTCATTGATGAAGCGGAACAACGTGCCCATGATAATGTCGGGGCTTTACTTGTATGCGTCACAAAGCTACAGGGACTTATCAGACGTCTTCTCTCTTTAGATATGTCTGTATGGAATGAGGTGAATTTCGCTTCATTGGAGCAGAGACACTTGAAAGCATATCAAGATAAGTGGAATAGAGCTAAAGAAAAATCAACCAAGTTGTGGCAGGAATATCAATCA
>UMJP01001517.1_pt1 | contig 11781 bp, 8 predicted proteins | sample 1966041 | NCBI WGS metagenome assembly UMJP01 (sample SAMEA4836153, study PRJEB28245) | human gut metagenome | biome: gut microbiome; material: fecal sample | place: Denmark | collected 2008
GAAATAATTTATTTTCCTTTCCATAATCCGTGCAGATTGCAATATTCACGGGCAGTCACCTCGATGGCGTCTGTCATGAATATAGCCTCGGGTTTCTCGCCTGGTTTCAGTTCATGGCGCAACACATCGGTAGGGGTGAGTAATTCTATCCACTCGATATAGTGCTCGGGCATCATGGGATGTTCTACGCTTCCCACCTTTACCCGATAACCGCCTTCTATGGGCTCAATGACAGGCACATGCTTCTCATAAGCTCCGTCGGTGGCGTTTTCTTCCATCAACTGCATGGGTTGTCCACAGCAACTCAGAACGGCTCCTGAGTGCAATACTTCTACTACGTTGCCGCAGATAGGGCAGCGATACACTTGTCTTGTTTTAGTCATCATGTTTCCTCCTATATAAAAAAGTTAAATGAATGAGTGGGTTAGTAACTTATATCAGTCCATGGGGCTGAACTCGTCTTTGCCTACTCCGCACAGAGGGCAAACCCAGTCGTCGGGAATGTCTTCGAAAGCTGTTCCTGGTGCTATACCGCCTTCAGGATCGCCTACTTCTGGGTCGTACACCCAGCCACATACATCACATACATACTTTTTCATAATGTTTCGTTTTAAAAAGTTATTTTTTAAGGTTAATTACTTTCACTATTCATCATGATGATGATGGATAGATGTGGCAAATATATAACTTTTTTGGATAAGTTCCAAATTATTCTGTGCAAATGATGTTAAATGTAAGTTCTTTTAAGTCAAAACGATAAGATTACTGTATTGCATTGGCATGGTCTTCTTTCTTTGTTTCGAGCGAATCTTTGTGCATCTGTTCCTTCTGCTTCTTAACTTCTTTGTATTCGCTCTTGTAGTAGTGTGCGAAGTTGGCAAAGGGTTCGGTGATGACGTCAGAACTGCTGGCCGTATAGGTGTGTCCATAAGGGTCGATCGCCTTGATGGTGATATGGGCATCGGGATTCTTGGGCTCATAATAGTACAGGTGGTTCATGATGAGGTAACCATTCTGCTTGCTGACGAACCAGTAGGATACCGATTTGCTGTACTTGTGGTGATAACCCGTGGCAAAGGCGTCCTGTCCCTTGCTGCTGATGCGGTGCATGGGATATTGTCTGCCGTCTTCGATGGCATATATCTTCCAACGGCTGTCGGCATTGAATACATTGGCTATCAGTACATTCTTTTTTGATGGCAGGTTCCAGTCGTCGGCGTATGATTCCTGATTGAAGTTGGTTTCGGCACGAAAGAGTGTCATCTGCTTGTTGGCTTTCCAGAATGTGCCCTTGTAGTAGCAGTCGGCGAGGCGGGTGCCTTCGAAGGTATAGACATAATAGCCATTGGGCGTTCCGCAGATGTTTACGTTCGACTGCCAGATGTTTCCGCAGGCGGCAGCATGGCAATGCTCCATGACATGGCGTCCCTCATATTCTATCTCATGGTTGCAGGCAAAGTGGGTGTGACCGCAGAAGAGTTCGTATCCTCCCTCAAATGATTCTAAAAGAGCAAGCAGCGACGACAGGCGGGAAGACGTGAAATGTCCTTTCTCGCTCTCTATGCCAACGGGTTTTGCCTTTCTATAGGGGGCGTTGCCAAATGTAAATGGAATGTGGTAGCAAAGTATTACCTTCTTATTTTTGGGGGTGAGCGCGAGGTCTTGTTTGAGCCATCGCATCTGCGAGGCGTGCAGTTCGCCAGGCGAATAATAGGCCTTGCCCTTGGTGAAGAAACAATTGTTGATGCATACATAGTGCTCATCGCCACGGTCGAAGGAATAGTCGGTAGGTCCGAAGTTTTCCTCCCATTTGCGTTTGTAGAGTGACTTTCCGTCCTGGTCGTGGTTGCCTATAACGGAGAAGAGTCGCATCTCTGACGAGCCTAAAGCCTCGCGAATCTGACGTTCCAGTTGTGGATTGTAGCCACCATAGTATTGTACATCATCGCCCATACTGAGTCCATAGACGGGTGTACCGGGCTTCTGGTCTCTGATAGTTTGTCGGATGTCGCGCATCGTCTGGGTAGTAAATCGTTCTACGTCGCTTTTCTTGATGGGATTGTCGTCTGGCGAGTCGTAATAGGGGCTGATGGCATTGGTAACCTGCGGGTCGCCGATAACGATCATCTTATACTGCCTCTCCTTGCCATAAGGCAGGCGGGTAAGCGAAAAGTCGTATATCTTCTTTTTAGCTTTGACAGCCTGATAGAAGCAAGCCGTGCGGTCGGTATCAGAATGGGTGGGAACCTCGCAATCGGCTGGAACAGAATAGTATATAAACCGTGCCAGACTGTCTCGCTTCATCTTGTATCTGCCTGTAGAATCGGTTTTCACACAGGTGTAGCCATCGCTGACGATGACGTCGGCCACTCCGTTCCCCTCCTCGTCGGTAAGAGTTCCGCTGATGGTGTAGTCTGTTTTTCTGACTACAGGTTTCACCTTCTTAATGGTGTCTTTGGGCTGTGGCTTTTCCTTTGCCACGATATTGGGTTTAGGAGTGGGGGCGGGTGGTGTAGAGGCTTTTCTGCCAAAGTGTAAAGTCATGCCTATTGCCACAAGTATGCAGCAAGTGATGGCTAAAGCTATGATGTATGTTTGTCGTTTTGTCATATTTGCTTTTCTGTTGGTCTTCTTTCGTAACTCAACTTTTCGATACAAAAGTACGTAATTATTATCGAAAACGTTCAAAAGGAAGCTCTTTTCCATCAAAAAAACATTAAATTAATGTAGAATCATTTTGTTTTCTCCTCATTTTTTCATATTTTTGCAATTCTGATGATACGGCTGGAAAAGTCATGGTATAGCCGTTTCGGGACAAATAAATAAGTACAGGAAATAAACAATGGCAAACAACGATAAAGGTCTGACGCCCATGATGAGGCAATTTTTCGAGATGAAGGCAAAGCATCCCGAGGCATTGTTGCTCTTCAGATGTGGCGACTTCTATGAAACATATTGCGAGGATGCGATAGAGGCTTCCAGGGTTCTCGGCATCACGCTGACACGTCGTAACAATGGCGGTTCGGCAGGTGGAGCAGAGATGGCTGGTTTCCCTCATCATGCTCTCGACACTTATCTGCCCAAGTTGATAAGGGCTGGTAAGCGCGTGGCTGTTTGCGACCAACTGGAAGACCCTAAGAAGAAGCGTCAGGAAATAAAGGGCAAGAAAGGACTGAGCCAGATGGACAAGATGGTGAAGCGTGGCATTACCGAACTGGTGACACCGGGTGTGGCCATGGGCGATAATGTGCTGAACTACAAGGAAAACAACTTTCTTGCTGCCGTGCACTTCGGAAAGGCGGCCTGCGGTGTGGCTTTCCTCGATATCTCTACAGGAGAGTTCCTGACAGGAGAGGGAACTCCCGATTATGTGGAGAAACTGATGGCAAATTTTCAGCCTAAAGAGGTGCTTTATGACCGCGCCATGAAGTCGAAGTTTGAGCAGGCTTTCGGTACCAAATACTGTACTTTCGAACTGGACGACTGGGTGTTTACAGAACAGACAGCTCGCCAGAAACTGTTGGGGCATTTCAAGACCAAGTCGTTGAAGGGCTTTGGTGTGGAACACCTGAAGAATGGTGTTATCGCCAGCGGTGCCATCATGCAGTATCTTGAGATTACTCAGCATACCCAGATTAACCATATTACGGCCCTCTCGCGCATAGAGGAAGATAAGTTTGTACGCATGGACCGCTTCACCATACGTAGTTTGGAACTTGTAGCTCCGATGCAGGAGGATGGCTCTTCGCTGCTGAATGTTATCGACCGCACGGTAACGGCCATGGGTGGACGTATGCTCCGCAGATGGCTTGTATTCCCTTTGAAGGATGTACGCCCTATCAATGAGCGACTCGACATCGTGGAATATTTCTTCAAAGAGCCAGAATTCCGTCAACTGCTGGATGAACAGCTGCATCGCATAGGCGACCTGGAACGTATTATTTCCAAGGTTGCCGTGGGCAGAGTTTCTCCACGTGAGGTAGTGCAGCTGCAGCATGCCCTGGAAGCCATTCGGCCTATCAAGACAGCTTGCGAACATGCCAAGAATGAGGCTTTGAGACGAGTGGGAGAGCAACTCAATCTGTGTGATACGCTGAGGGAACGCATCGCCAAGGAGATACAGCCCGATCCGCCTCAGTTGGTTAATAAGGGAGATGTTATAGCCGATGGCTATCATGCCGAACTGGACGACCTGCGTGCTATCAGCCGACATGGAAAGGACTATCTGCTCAAGATACAGGAGCGGGAGATAGAGAAGACGGGTATATCGAGCCTTAAAGTAGGCTATAACAATGTCTTTGGTTATTATCTCGAGGTTCGTAATACCTTTAAGGACAAGGTGCCTGAAGACTGGATTCGCAAGCAGACTCTGGCGCAGGCAGAACGTTACATCACCCAGGAACTGAAGGAATATGAGGAGAAGATTCTCGGTGCAGATGAGAAGATATTGATCTTGGAAACGCAGCTTTTTAATGAGCTGATTGTTGCCATGCAGGAATATATTCCACAAATACAGATCAACGCCAACCTGATAGCCCGAATGGACTGTCTGTTGTCGTTTGCAAAGGCTTCGGACGAGAATCGTTATGTACGACCTGTAATAGACAACTCGCAGGTGCTCGACATTAAGCAGGGGCGTCATCCTGTTATCGAGACCCAGTTGCCATTAGGGGAAAGATATGTGCCCAATGATGTGTTGCTTGATACAGAGAAGCAGCAGATAATGATGATTACGGGTCCTAATATGGCTGGTAAATCGGCTCTGCTGCGACAGACGGCTTTGATAGTTCTGTTGGCTCAAGTGGGTTGTTTTGTTCCTGCAGAGAGTGCGAGAGTAGGTTTGGTGGATAAGATCTTCACCCGTGTGGGAGCCAGCGACAATATCTCTTTGGGAGAGTCTACCTTTATGGTGGAGATGACAGAGGCTGCTAACATTTTGAATAATGTATCGCCTCGCTCGTTGGTGCTCTTCGACGAATTAGGACGTGGTACTTCCACCTATGACGGCATCTCTATAGCATGGGCCATTGTGGAGTATCTGCACGAGCATAAGAAGGCTCAGGCGCGTACACTCTTTGCCACTCATTATCATGAACTTAACGAGATGGAGAAGAACTTCGCGCGTATCAAGAACTTCAATGTGAGTGTGAAGGAGGTGAGCGGAAAAGTTATCTTCCTGCGCAAGTTGGAACCTGGTGGAAGTGAGCATTCCTTTGGTATTCATGTAGCTGAAATTGCCGGTATGCCCAGAAGCATTGTAAATCGTGCCAACGTGATACTGAAACAGTTGGAAGATGATAATGCGGGAGTAGGGGGTGCAGGCAAGCCTAATGTAAAGCATCTTGATGAGCAGAAGGAGGGTATGCAACTCAGTTTCTTCCAGCTTGATGATCCTGTGTTGACGCAGATACGTGATGAAATCCTCGGTTTGGATGTGAATAATCTTACCCCGGTAGAGGCATTGAATAAACTCAACGATATAAAGAAGATATTGTTGGGAAGATAATTATCAAGAGGGTGTGTCAAAAAGGATGACACACCCTCACTTGTTTTTTTTCTGTTATCATGTATGATGACAACGAGTTTTGTCATCTTCTGTTACCATTAATGGCTTTAGTGTTTTTTACTTGATTCTTCCTGCAGAGTAATCAGAGTCAAAAGATCGATGGGATACATATAGCTATGTTTACGTAACTTGGAGAAGCAGAAGTAATTGTTGGCTTCAAATACGCTTACCACCATCTCTGTGCAGTAGAGGGCATCAGGGGTTGTATGGTCGAATTTGAAATCAAAAGGCACACCTTTCGACACCAATGCCTCTACGGTCTTTCTGATGGCCAGGGTGTCCACTCTACAGGGAGCCTTCCTGGTATAGATGCAGTATGAGCCGTTGTTGCGTAGATATTCTTCTGTTGTTTCCATGACGATCTTTTTGGCTACAGTAGAGGCATGAACTAACTTCACCCCATCGTCATTCCTGATGACTATGCCGCAATGGGATGGGGTAGAGTCGGCCACCTCAAGGGATCTGGTACCCGATAGTGCTCTTACAGCTACCGATTCCCACGAGTCACCCACGCTGAAAAAGATATCACCTGTTTCAAACCTTGTTGTGTCGGGCATGAGATAGGGAGGGCGGTTGAGCAGGCATATACCTATCCAGACTGTGATAGCCAGAAAGAATAAGGTGCTTCCACAGCCGATAAGATAGTAGAAGCGCCTTTTCGATTTTATCATTCCGTTTTGTTTTTTGCTAATTTTTCGATATTACATAAAGCGATGCCTACTGCGGCTGTCACCATATAAAGCCAACCACCCCAAGCTAAACTGACTTGATCTTTCAGTGTTAAGCCAAAGACAGCGCAGAGGATGAATCCTACTACGAAGCATATGGTGTAGTAGTTCTCATTCATCTTGCCAGTAAACTTCAGTTTTACAGATTTGCCTAATACTATCAGTATCGGAACTAATAATATTAACAATGCTAAAAACCAGTGAAAACCTAATCCACTGCCTTTAAACAACAAGTTCAATCCGTTCATCTGGACTTTCCCCATCACGTCAAGGACAGAACCGAATCCGAAGAATATAAACATAAGGACTGCGCTGGCATTTATAGCGATTCCTTTATATTGTTTGATGGTTTTTATGAGTTCTTTCATAATCTTCTATTTTTTATTTACTGAACTTTCGCATACCAGGAAGTTAAAGGAATTAAGGAGGAAGTTAAGACGTATGTCTTGCTACTTAAAAACTGCGCCAAAAAGTCTATTGTCTTTACTCCTCAGCGACCGTAGGGAGCGATAACTCCTTTAACTTCTGAACTTGCGAAACTTGGATTATTTATTAGAGGCGTTTAAGTTCCAACTTGTAGGTCTTGGCATCCTTGCAACCATTTTCGATGTCTGACTTACTGAATTTCACGTTATCGAATTCCACAGGTGTACCAGCTTTTACAAATGTCTTGCCATCCACATTTTCAGCTGCAATGTTGCCTACCAGGGTCTTGTAAACCTCCTGACCTTCAGCATTGTACCCTACGAGGTAAACATTCTCGCTTGGGAGGATAAAATCATTGCCTGTCTTCATGTCTGATGTGGCTGTAGCTTCACCATTTATCTTGAATGAAGGCGTCAAGTTAGAGTTGCTATAGAAGTCTGTAAACTCTAATGAGAGGGGAGTTGTTATTGTGAAATCACATTTCTCTACCTCAATAGGTTTGCCATTGAGAGTTTTTGCACATTCTTCGATCTTTACTTTCCATTCCGCTTGCATCTTTTCCGATTTCTCGATCAATTCCTTTTTGTCGGCTTCTGTCTTGATGTTCTCGGCCTGTTTCTTTAGATCGGCTTTTTCCTGCATAAACTTTTCATACTTCTCTGGTAGAGAGCCATACAGGTTAGTGTCGGTCGAACTGCCTCCTGAGCAAGCAAATAAGAGTGGCATCAACAAGACTGCAAGTGCCATTTGTTTCATTTTCTTCATAAGCTTTGTAGTTAGATGATTGATTAATTGATTATTAGTAATATAGATAACTTTTATGTTTTCATCTTTTTGCAAATTTAGGAATAAACGAAGAAAGATAGTTAACAATCTCTCAAATTATTCTTTGCAAAAGGTAAATAGAGGTGGCAATGCGTAAAAAAACGATTCGCAACGTATTCTAAATACATTGCGAATCATCTGTTTCTCTCTTTACGATATTTGCTGGGAGATATTCCTTTTATCTTGGTGAAAACACGGATAAAAGCCTGCGCACTATTGAATCCAGAAGTCTCAGCTATCTGAACGATTTTGTCGTCCGTACAGTCAAGTTGCTTACAGGCGTATTCGATGCGGAATCTGTTGACATAGTCGTAGAAGGTACATTGAGTTTCTTTGTTGAAGTATGCACTGACGTAGGTGCGATTGGTGCCTATGGTTGCAGCTATGTCTGATACTTTGAGGTTAGGGTTCAGATAAACCTTTTCTTTTTCGAAAAGAATGGCTATGCGTTTTCCGATTTGGGTGTCTTTTGTGATGGTTGCAGTGTCATTTTTCATGTCAATATATTGACTGTCAGATAGTTCGTCAAGCACTGACTCGTGTTTATAGATATAGTAGCTTATGAACATCCATACCACCAAAGAAATGCTCATATATAGTGCTTCGATGATATAATCTGCATATATGCTGTTAGCTATCCAGAGTATCAAGATGAATACAAATGACAGGAATATGGCGCGCAACCAGTTTAGATTGATGTTTTTGGTGTAGGAGAAGCGTTGTTTTAGTTCTCTGTTGTATCTGGGAATGGCGATGATTCCCCATATCGTAAAATAAAGGCCATAAGCGAATGTTTCGAACACCTCAGCGTAATAGAATAAGACATTTTTGGTCAAGATGAAGAGGACAAAAGGTGCTATAAATAGTAGCTCATGCACGATGATAGTACGACGGGTGAGGCTTGTAGGACTGCATAGTTCGATGAGGATAAAGGCGTATAAAGGGATTGCCACCACGTCGGAAGCTATTGTCATCATCCATCTTATCTCGTTAGGATCGTTTATGGGTTTGATAAAATATAGATTCTTCAAACATTGCACACCGATAACCAGCATCAAGACTGCCACGAGTCTTGATAGTAGTTCTTTGTCCTTATGGAAGAAGAGCCATGACATCATGAAATAGAACATGACGCACAGTCCGTAAATGAAATAAATGGTGTGCAACATTTTGTTATTGTCTGTTTGGGTTGTAGAGCAAAGTCTACCGCAAATATACACATTTTATTTGAATAATTATCTCTTAGTCCTTTTTTTATTCAATCTTTCTTTCATTATGAAGTCGTCATTGGGGGAATTTTGCTTTCGTTTGTTACCATACTATCCCCTTGGTATCGTTACTTGTGTTCTTTTTATCCTCATTCTTTTCATCATATCATCTTGCAGGATTTACGAAAAGAAAAAAGGATTTTTCTAATCATTGGGGGCAATAGAAATCCCTCGAAATATGAAAGCGGCTTCGATAGTCAATGAAGCCTATTTCGATAGCCATCGCAAGTACTTTCATTTTTGGGGGCGTTTTTTAAATAGAAATTCTGCCCAAATATTCAGAATAGCTTAAAATGAGCGATTTATGAGTGTTTCACCTCAATTGAGGTAATGATTTGGCAATAGTGCTAAATTCTGCAAATTGCATACGTTTGCTTGTCAAGCAACTCTTTTTGTCTGCAAAAATACAATAATTTATGTGACACACAAAGAAATATATATTTTTTAACTAGAGAATCTCTAAAAGAAATTCTGTGGATTAAGTTTACCCATTAGAAAAATATTGGCAAACTTCATCACACAGAATTTTATTTTTCCGCTTTGTTACGGAATCATGTATTGAGAGAGTTTATAGTCTATCTATTTCTTCACTTGCAGCACTTTCGCCCTTATAGCGTTTTTTGTCTTTGAATGTATATCTTACCAAGAGGCTGATGCGGCGACCATCCTTGAAACTGCTTTTGTCGAATATGTAATCTGAGGCATATCTTGTCTCTCGTTCTTTTGTGCCGAGGATATTGTTAAGACTCAGCCTTACCAACCATGCATTGTCAGCAAAATGCTTGGTTACTCCTAGGCTAAACCATAATGCCTGTTTAACCAGATATTCCCTCATGTTTCCATCAGAATTGTAACTTAGCAGTACGTAAGGCATCCAATGGTGGCGCAAGTTGAAATAGCTGTTGAACGACATTGATATGTAAGGCTTGTCATTTTTGATTTTTCTTCCATCCGTATTATAGAGTGACATATAAGTTCGCATCATATTAAGGTTGAAATATGGTTCCCAAACACCCACATTCGTATGATAAGCCAAACTTGCATTTACTGCAGAATAATGCGGAAAATTTTCAGGCTTTGACATTGCCACCAATGGGGATGCCTGCTGAATGATATTCGTTGAGATGATGTAATCTTTTATCCTTTGATAATCGACTGAGAAACGCAATTGATGCCATTGCAACGAATAGGATATATCTGTCGTATATTGTGGAAGTAGCCATGGATTACCTGCCTCGATGGAATAACGGTTAAAATATTCTTCGCTGTTTCTAAGTTCGTAATAGCTTGGACGTTTTACCTTGGTTGTCATACTTAATCCCATTTCGACATTCTTTACAGGCAAAGACAATGAGAAGAAAGGATAAAAATGACGATAAGTCTTATCCACCAAGCTATTTTGGGAGATGGCATCACGATACAGCATACGAAATGACTCAAATCGCATTCCCAGTTGGGCAGACAATTTGGCGATAGATACATTGCATCCGGCAAAGGCGGCGAGTTTTGTTTCTTCTGCATGAAGACGACTCGTTGCGCTTGACTTCTCGTTTTCAAGGCTCTGATAATCTTTTTCTTCTTCCACATAACTTGCATCAGCACCTATGTTAAAAGTCAAGTTTTTGTTGGCTTGATAATTGATTTTCATATTCCCTGCATAGATGTCGTGAGTAGTCTCATTTTCATTTTTCACCTCATGCGCATCCGTCATGCTTCCAGACTCTTGATTAAGACGGCTATCTGCAGCTTTTCTGCTAACATAATCAGCATTCAACGTCATTTTCCATTTTTGGGAGAATTTTCCATCGTAGAAGATGTTTCCTATCCATTGATCATAGTTTGCATGAGAATGGATGTTAGAGGATAAATCTTCAAACAGAAGATTGTCATGAAACATTTGGCTGGCAGAATGTCCTCCCCACTTGTCCGTTTCCTTGGAGTATGACAAACTTGCGCCAATGGTATGATTCTTTGCCAATTCTGCACTGATACCTCCGTTAATGGTTTGATTATAATAATTGGAATTCCATTTAGGCATATCACTTTCCATATTCCAGACAGAATGATCAGCCAAAGTCTGTTCCTTATTGGTTTGATCTGTTTTATATCTACTGCTTGAATTGGTAAAAGAAAGGAATCCATTTATGTTCTCGGTATCGTAAGTGAGCTGCACCTGTTCCGAATCAGAGTTTTTTCTGCCTTGGCTGTCAAATACAGAAGTTCTGATGCCTAATCCTCCATCAACCTTATGTTTCAAGTTGATTTTAATGACAGCGTGGGTGTCTGCATCATACTCTACCCCAGGATTGTTGATTACCTCTATCGTAGAAATATCCTTGGAATTCAAGCGGCTCAACTCACTTTTGTCCCTCATCTTACGATTGTTGATATATACATCTGCAATTCCCCGTCCAAAGACAGAATAGCTGCCATCGCTACCTGACACTGTTGGTAATTGCGCAACAACATCATCGGCACTTCCAAAATCGCTTAATACAGATTTCTGAACATCCACGATAAGCTTTGTTCCGTCTGACTTATAAATCTTCCGATGACCTTTCACGACTACTTTTTGTAGATTTAGCGTAGCTTCGCTTAAGGCTATTGTACCTATTTTGCCAGTACTAAAGATATTGCGATAAGTGTTATATCCTACACATGTTACTTTTACAATAGCCTTTTGAGCATTGCAAGGTATTACAAATTGTCCGTTTTCATTGGTCACACCACCAGTAATAAACGAAGAGTCATTGACATTCAGAAGTGAAACATTGGCGAAATCGACAGGTTGATGATGAGTGTCCACGATGCGTCCCATCATTCTGTTAGAAGCCTTTTGGATACATTCAACGATAATAACATTATCCACTTGTTTCATCTTGATAGGGTAAAAGCCTATCAAGTTCATGATGGCATCAGGAACGCTTTCATTTTTGATGTTCTTTGTCACCTTGAAATCCTCCAACTC
>UMJP01023515.1_pt1 | contig 11691 bp, 9 predicted proteins | sample 1966041 | NCBI WGS metagenome assembly UMJP01 (sample SAMEA4836153, study PRJEB28245) | human gut metagenome | biome: gut microbiome; material: fecal sample | place: Denmark | collected 2008
AAGGCATGTGAGTTAACCGTTTCTCCAACCGGCCAGCGGAATTGAGTATATCATAGGAGAAACGAATACGTCAATAGTTATTTTAATATTTTGATAAAGAAAATGCTGAAATTTTTTTGTCTTTAAAAGTAAATTTAATTTGTATATTCTTCTCTTTATATTTATAGGTTATTGTACCTTTTCCATTATTATAATGGTTAGAGGTAGGAGAAGAATAAGTATGCTTTACTGTAGAATAATCAGTTCCAACAGTAATATTATTCTTAAGTTTATACTTCTTAGTAAAGAGAGTGATTGTTTGGATTTTTCCATCCTTTTCTGAATATTGAATATTAGAATCAAATAAAGCATCTGACATCTTTGATGCACTCATACCAGGATAGAGCTCTTTATTCTTATAAATGACTGTATAGTCCTTTATATCAGTTTGAGCACTACATGCACATAATAAGAGACATAGTAATAATAGTATCTTTTTCATATGTATACCTCCTTGTCTTTATATTAGAACTTTAATAAGAAATTGCAAGAGAAGTTTGACAGGGAGTAACTACCGTCTAGTACAGTAAGTGTAGGAGGTATTCGTTATGGAATATGTAAAATTAAATAATGGCATAGAAATGCCACTCATCAGTTTTGGAGTCTATCAGATTCCTAAAGAAGATACTAAGAGATGTGTCTTAGATGCAATTAAGTCAGGATATAGAGGCATTGATACAGCACAGAGCTATTTCAATGAAAGTGAAGTAGGAGATGCGATTGTGGAATGTGGTGTACCTAGAGAAGAACTCTTTATTACTACTAAAGTGTGGATTGATCATTATGGTTATGAAGAGTGTAAGGCTTCAGTAGAAGAATCATTAAGAAAACTAAAAACAGATTATTTGGACTTATGTTTGCTTCATCAGCCTTTTAGTGATTATTATGGTGCTTATCGTGCTTTAGAAGAGTTATATGCGGAAGGTAAAATTAAAGCAATTGGTGTTTCTAATTTCTATCCTGATCGTTTGACAGATATTTGTATGTTTGATAGAAAGGTTATTCCTGCAGTGAACCAGGTAGAAGTAAATCCTTTTAATGCACAATGGTGTGCTCAGGAAAACATGGAAAAATATGGTGTAAAAATGGAAGCATGGGCTCCGTTTGGTGAAGGAAGAAATAATCTATTTACTAATGAAACATTAGTTTCTATTGGTAAGAAATATAATAAGAGTTCTGCCCAGGTTGTGTTGAGATGGCTTATTCAAAGAGGTGTTATTGTAGCCTGCAAGTCTACTCATATTGAAAGAATGCAGGAAAATATCAATGTCTTTGATTTTGAATTAACAGAAGAAGACATGAATTCTATTAAAACATTAGATACTAGTAATAGCTTATTCTTCTCTCATAATGATCCTAATATGGTTGAATGGTTCGACAAGATTGTGAAAGAAAGAAGAGTAAATGAAGATTAAACAAAAAGACTTCAATTGAAGTCTTTTTTTAACGGATGTTATGTTTTGATATCATCTTTTGAATGAATACAGGTATAAAGAATTCTATCACAAATGAAGAAGTATAGAATAATACGATATGTATTTTTGTGATAGGCATGATTAATGGAATAATCATCATCTTTATTGTAAAAATCATAATCACTTCTAGAAGAATCCATACAAATGTACCTAATATTAATGCGTTTTTCAAGTATGTGCGATAGAAGCTGTGATCTATTCTCTTAGTTGTTAAACCCATGTTATAGAGATAGTCTCTTGTCTGTTTTTCTTCTCTTAAAATGAGATACTTAAGGTAAAAATAGAAACCATACAATAATATAAAGACAACTGCAATGAATTCTATCAATACTTTCTGATTGTTGTTGATAAGAGAATTGATTGCATCATTATCTACAAATGCACCCTCTACCTTAAAACCTAATCTTTCTAATTCATTCTTTACCTTATTGATATTCTTAAGACTATCTACTCTTAATGTATAAGCATCTGGACGCCATGGAGTTTTCATGGTGATATCAGTCACATCATTTGTAGTGTATTTTGAAGGAAGAACATTTTCAAATGTTACATAACCTTTTTCACTATGAGGATCATCTATACTATAAATAACAACACTTTCTTTGGCTTTAAATGCCTCAATATAAGGTGTTATACAGTCGCTAGGAATATAAACATATGGATTTCCTGTGCCAACACTATTAGTGCTTATAGCTGATCCTGGTTTTAAAATTCCTCTCACAGGCAGGTTCATATAAACAAGTTTTACACTAGGTGTGTTGATATCGATCCACTCATCACCATCAGTTGATGTTCCCATTTGAGAAATACCAGAAGCATTATAGACAGGTATTGGAACCCATAATCCTATTTTTAATTTCTTGATATTAATATCCTCTAGTCTAAGGTTATTTTCTTTTAAGAAAGCTTCCATTTTTTCATTGCTTAAATAGACACCTTTATTATCAGCATGTTTAATAGTGATGTTTGTATAATCATCCCTGCTATCATATGTTTGAAGCATAAAGATGGATGAACTACCATTCATATGACCATCAGATAGTGATATCTGATCATAGTTATTTTCAGTTGCACCATTCATATCATCCATCCATTCTGAGAAGGTACTATAGCGAACATCATATCTCCATGTAAGGCGTTCTATGTGACTGACACTTTTAATCTTATTGTAATCCTGTTGACTCAGAGGTGTTTCTCCAGAATAGTATGTATAATAATCATTCTTATATTTTTCTTTGTAGACAACAAGGTCTCTAGAAGCAACAGAATTAATTTTGTCTTCATAAGAAGCACTATATGTTCCATAAATATTATAACTATAAGCACATATAATCATTGTGAAAGCAATAAGTATATTCATTACTGTTCTGAAAGTACGATGCGAAAAACGAATATCCATGTTTTTATCTTTTAGGATAGGTGCTTTTATTAGATTCTTTTCTTTGGATAGATCTCTATCTATGATTAATGCACCCTCCACTTTATAAAGCGTATCAGCTGCTTGAATCATTCTACTATCATGTGATGCACTAATAACATAATGACCTTTATCTGCATATTCTTTGAGGATATTAATCATTATTTGTGCATAACCTGCATCAAGCGCAGCAGTAGGTTCATCTAAGATAAGTATTTCAGGCTGTCTCATTAAGGCTAAATAAACAGCAGCACGTGTTTTTTCTCCTCCAGATAAGCTTTTAGGATACTTATTTTCAAGAGGTTTTATACCTAATTGTTCTTCATAATCATTAATTCTTGTACATCCTAATTTTTCTAGCTGTTTAATATGGCTGCCAATGGTCATTCCTTCTATGAATAAAGGTATCTGGTGAACATTTGCGAGATGATTATAAATAAACTTTTGTTTACTTTCTTCATCAAGAGTATCTATTCTTTCACCTTCATAAAGATAAATACAGTTATAAGCAAATTGGAAGGCTTTAAGAAATGTGGATTTTCCTGATCCGCTTCTTCCTTTGATAACAGTTAAATGTCCACATTCAGCGCAGAATGAAGCATCTTTAAATAGAGTCTTTTTTCCAAAAGACACATTAAGTTGTTTAATTTCAAGCATATTAAACCACCTCATTTCTTAGTTCTGTAACAATATCAATCTTTTTGATAAATCTAGATTGCGTAATCACTCTTTCTAAAAGAAGTGCAATTATAAATACAAAAGTAGATATAAGAGGTGCTACAAGTGAGGATATACCTGTTAAAAGCAACATGATAATAGATATAATTGTACTAATTACTAAAACAGCACAAAGCCCAATAATGCTTTCAGTCAGAGATATATGAATCAAATCTTTTTCTCTTAAGCCAGATATTCTTAATAAAACAAGTTCGCTCTTTCTTTGCATTAATAAATGTGATTCAAGAACAATATCAATAATCATAGCAACAAGAATAATAATACCTGCAAACGTAAACATCAGCATTTGATAATAGTTGTTTAAGCTATTCATCGATTCTCTATCTGTAAATGAATCATTGATTGTATAACCACTGCTTTCGTAGTCTTTAAGAGCTGTTTCTAATTTATCGTATGTATCATAGCATATTACGTATCCTATATATTGTTTAACTTTACTATTCTTTTCATAAATGGATTTCATTAATGAATAAGGCATGTAGATATATCTTTGACTTTTTACTACATAATGGACTTTTTTAGAATTTTTAAATACACCATTCATATCAAAACTATGTTCAGTTTGATGCATTCCTTCTCTATCTTTAATGGTTATATCAAGGTTTATTTTATTGTTCTTGGATTTCTGATTGAGAATATAGAAGGTAGATTCATCCATATAGATACCATTTTGTTTATCCTGTATAGGTCTATCTATATACTTGGATAAATCATCTTCTTTGAAATAAGGCACAATATAAACTTCTTCACCATTTATATCCGTACACATCTTATATAAAGGATATGCATTCTTGTCTTTTAATGTGATGAGTTTGCTGTAGTCTTGATCTACATATGAATGCTTATCTTTTGTGATAATAGCTTTGTTTTCTAATTGTCCTACTAGCATCTGCATTGCCTGCTTTTTAGAGTTATGAATAATTCCAGTCATAACCTGACATGAAACAAGACTTAAAACAAAAACCATCAATAAAAGAACATACATGAATCTATAATGTTTCATATATGTTTTAACATATTCAATACAGAAATTTTGATTAATAGAAGGGGCTGTCCCTTCACCGCTTTGATCTTCTGAAAATAAAAAATCAGAAGATGAAAGCATACCATCTTCAATCATATAAGTAACATCAGCATATTCTATTGCACATTCAGAATGTGATGCCATAACAATAGTCATATCATGACTCAGTTCTTTTAGGATTTCATATATTTGTATTTCATTATCATGATCTAGAGAAGCGGTCGGTTCATCAAGAATAAGAACCTGTGGATGACTAATAAGGGCACAAGCAATAGAAAGCCTTTGTCGCTCACCAAGAGAAAGTGTCATAACATTTTGTGAAGGAGAAACATCTAAATGCATCCTATCAAGGCATTCATCTATATCATCATCTGTTAATACTTTATTATGAATACGTGCAAAATATTGAAGTGTACCTGTCACATCAAGGTGAGGAAGAAGACTGCTTTCCTGCAAAACATAACTTATACGGCTTCTTCTATATTCGTCTCTCATCTTTCCTTCTATGAGTTTTCCATCATAGAAATATTTATAATTACTTTTATTATCCATAAGAGCAATACAGTAAAGAAGTGCAGTTTTTCCTGAGCCACTTTTACCTCTAAGAAGAGTGACAGAGTGAGCAGGAATACTGATTGTTGCATGATCTAGAATGACTCTATCATAGGTGATGGTTACATCTTTGAGTTCAATCATATTATTATTCCTTTCTAAATATGACTTCCAGTGGAACTAGAAGTCATAATGTTTAATAATCCTATATATAATAATAGCAATTCGCAAAAATAATGTATACCCTTACATTGAAATCGTTAAAAAAAGACCTATGAAGGTCTTATAAAATAATCGCAATAATTAATTCAATTACTGCAAACACAATAAATGCGATTGTCCATCCTTTCTTGCTTTTTTTAGATGAAAACTTATCCATCTGAACAGGTACAATAAATAGAAGGGTAATAAGAATAATACCCGGAAAACGGATGCTTATACTTAAGAATCTTGTACAATACAGCAATATAATTAAAAACAAACTAGTGCATGTAGATGGCAAATTTTTAATATACTTTTCTTTCATAATATATCCCCTTAGCGAATTAGTTTAAACTAACTACAGTATATACCTTATGGAAGAAAATACAATACTATATTATAAGAAATACTAAAAGGGCAGTTAACTGCCCTTAAGTCTTCCAATCTTATGAATGCATAGTGTAGTAATAAATTCTTCTAGTAGAATGCTGAAGAACCATAATAAGCATGCATAGAGAATAATAGGTATATGCATCATGAAAGTCATAAAGATACTTATGATTAGTAGTATGATTAAATAGAATACGTAGTAGTAAACATAATCATATCGTGCAAGAGATTTTAACTCCTTAAGACTTAATCCATTCTCATATAGGAAGAAGTATTCATCCTTGTTGGAATCAATCGTCTTTTGACGATGATAGATTAGAATAATCAACATGATAATAAATATCGCACATATCAGCATCAGTAAACTATTCATCATTCTAGAATTAATCTGAGTGAGATGATCAAGATTCACATTAGAATATACTGTTAAGTGAGGATCTATATCATTGATTTGTGAAAGAATACTAGATATATATTGTGCATCATCCACTCTCACAAGTAACATCCTTGTATCATCAATTTCAAAGTATTTCCTATATAGAGCTTCAGGAAGATAGAGTACATCATCTCCTTGAGAAGAAATAGTATTCTTCTTGTTTATGTAGGAAGAAATGTGAAAAGTATGATTGTTGATGGTGATGTCTTTACCTAAATTCTTGATTGTACGAGATGCTTTGATTGTATCGCCAGTATAAGATTGTACGATTAAATCATCAGTCACTGTTTCATAGAATGGAGTGATATGAATATGTTCTATTTCATTGAGGTCTCTTCTTATATCCATTCTAATGGGCTCAGTAATAGAATCATAAGCATTCTTACTGTTATTTCCATAATAGAGGCGTACATCTAATAGTTTCTCTTGTATCGCATTAATCTCATGTGAATAGTATGTACGATATCCAAATATACCTATAGTCATAGAAAGAATCAAACCAAAAAGTATATATAGGATTTTAGAAGAACGTATAAGATGTTTCTTGTAGTAAGATAGATAGTTCTGTGGTTTTCTAGTAACAGAAGTGGTTTCTAGCTCTTCTATCATACTCTTTTTGAGAGGTACTATTTTATGATTCTTAATCTCATAGAGATCATCTGCATAATCAATAATACGTTTATCATGAGTTGCGATAAGAACGCATACTGGATGTGTATGGATATAATCACTCAGTAGTTCTATTAATAACTTGCAGTTAATAGAATCTAGAGAAGCAGTTGGTTCATCTAAAAGAAGGAGAGAAGGATCTTTCATTAATGCAAAGGCGATAGCTGCACGTTGTCTTTCTCCTCCTGATACATGATCAGGTGTCTGATTGAGTAGATGTTCTATCTTCATAGAACATAGAATATCATTCATTCTAGTTTCGTTATATTCCTGCCCGGAGAGTAGGAATGCGAATTCCATATTCTCTCTAATGGTCATGTTATTGAATAATGTACTTTCTTGATGTACATAACCAATCTTTTCTTTCCTTGTAGTAAGAGGGTCATCAATAGAATGACCCTCCATTAAATAATCACAGGCTAAAGGGGCTACAAGTCCTAATTGATTCAATAAGGTTGTTTTACCTGTACCACTTTTTCCTTTGATTGTAGTAATGCTGTTGTTAGATAAGGTGATGCTGGCATCATCAAAGATTACTCTATCAAATGTGATAGAAAGATGTTTAATATCAATCATGATCCGTACTCGTTACCATTATTTTATTTGTAATATAGAAGACTAATGTAGTCACAACAGCACTTACTAAACCTATAATCATCTTGATTGAATTGTTTACTAACGCAAACTCACTTGATGAGAATAGTCTTAAACAGAAGGAAAGAAGAACAGTTATAAACAGGAATGTAGACATAAACTGTATATCAACCATATGGATGGATTGAATCTGTTTCTCATTTAAATCAAGTTCTCTATATCTTATATATTCTCTTGATTTATTATAGAGGATTAAGAAAACAACATAGGCAATAAGACCAACAACAGTATAGATGAGAATCATAGTCTTTGTATTTTTAGAATCCTTTTGACGCATCTTTGCTGTTTGTTTGTAATCATCACTCTCTATATAAGTAACGATGTTTTGAGATATCTTATTGAGCCCATTTCTTACCTGGTCTACATAACTTGCATTTTCACACTCAATTGCATAAGTTGCAGGAACATAATCAACAATATGTTCATTTAAATCCTCATATAAATTAATTGAAATATTAGTTGTACGATATTTATTTATAATAGAGTTCGCAAAGTCATTGTTTAAATAGACTTTAAATGCGTTATTTCCTGTGAAGTCATCCTGATCTTCATTTGATTTGATGACACCATAGATTTTAATGGATACTCTTTTCTTTTGATACACAGGGTGTCGTGTAATTACATCATAAGATTTTTTCTGTAATCCATTTTGATCACCATATCGCATAGTGCCATTATATTCAGTAGAACATACAGGTACACCTATATCCATTTTCATGGTTACAGGAAAATCTGAATCAGTCAATTCTAACGTTTTCATAAGACCTTCACTTATGTAATTTTTGTTTTTATTACCAAACTGACCTTTTATGTAACTTGATACAACAACATTATCATCAGTAGAATATTCTCTTCCCTTGACTGACATATATGCAATTAAATTATCATCCTTGTCATTTCTTGTATCATAATTACGAGTTGGGAACTGATAATAGCTTGTTATACTTTTAACTCCTTTGATAGAGTGAATAGATTGTATTTCTTGAGTAGTCATAGAAAATCCTTGATCATATTCCATGAATCTATAACCAGAAGGTAATTCATTTCTTGTAATGTATTCCTTGCCAGTATAGATAATTTTACTAGTCAAGTTATCCATCATAGATGCTGTATTCTTGTTTGTCATATATAACTCTATACCAGAATATAAAGTCATATTGATAATAACTAAGCACAACAAAGCATATAAGAGGATGCTGAACTTTTCTTTCTTACTTTTTACATGTGCAATTCTTTTTGGGGTAAACTCCTGTGTCATTGAGAGTGGTTCGCCATTAATTTCAGTATCTTTGATACGAGTAAATTGAAGATTCTCAATTAAATACTTAATATCTAAATATTCATCAAATTCTTCATCATGAATAGTAAGAATAATAACACGGTCATGACTATGTTCCTTTAATAATTTCATAATGGAATGTTTATCTTCATAATCTACAGAAGATAGAGGTTCATCTAATATAATACAAGGACTATTAGAATAAACACTTAAGGCTATCATGATTCTTTTCTTTTCACCCAATGAACAAGAATCATATTTCTGTGATAAGCTGGCTTTAATATTTAAACTGTTGAATAGTTCATCTATTGTATTTTGATCATGTTTTCTATTATATATAGATTCTATTAATTCAAATTGTTGCATAATGGTAAGGTCTTTTTTTAATAATGCATCCTGGTTTCCATAGAATATAGAAGTGGCATCATTCACCATAGAGTCTACATGAACCTGTTTAGAGATGATTTTTAAGAAGGTGGTTTTTCCACAGCCACTCTCACCTGCAATACCTATAATACCAATAGAAGGAGTAATGAAATTGGCTCCTTCGAAGAGTATTCTATTAGTTTTGTATGTGAAATTATTTAATTCAATCATTTAGTTCTCACCATCCAATTGTATGATTTTTAAAGTCGTCTACGGTTGTAGTTACATATGCACTAGAATAATAAGTATCGATTTTTGTAACATAAGTGTTAAATTTTTTTTTAAGGGACATTTATATTTCCGTGCCACATCTCCGCTAGATACTTTCTTTGATATATATGATATAAACTTATAATAGCATATAAATGTCAGCGCTAACATAATTATTATATATATAATGTAAACAAAAGGGACAATGAATTATAAAATTCACTGTCCCTTTAAAATGATCAGTTATATGTACCTTATGAATACAAAAAGTAATTCGATAATAGCAACGATTATATATGTGATGGTCCAACGTTTCTTCGTTTTTTGGGATGACTGTGGTCTCATTTGGTTAGGTATTATAAACAAAAGAGTACAAACAACAATATACAACCCACCAGTAATACCATTTAGATATTTTGAACAATACAACAATAATAATATAAAATAGTATGTAGTTGCGTAAGGCAGATTCTTTATAAATTTATCTTTCATGATATTTACCTTCTTCTATAATCGTTAATTATAGAACATAAACAATGATTAGTTCAAAAATTACAGCTATAATAGTAAAAATAAGCCATCCAATCTTAGTTTTTTTAGATTCAGCTTTATCTAAATAAAAAGGTAAACCAGTCATCATTGTAAGAAAAATAAGAAAGTTTGGTGCTACACGACTTGGTAAAAATCTAGAACAATATGACAATATACATATCAACACTGTGATTAAATATAAAGGTTTTTTAGGCAAAAGTATAGATTTGATTTTATTCATAACAACCTCTCTTTCGTAATTAGTGACCACTAACTGAATTATATATTCTATTTGAAATATGTCAATATTTTACTTATATCATTATTGATAATTTTAAAGTGAAAAGTTAAATTCCACTGTAAGCAGGTCAAAGTTGCGTTTAGTCTTTCGTAACTTTCTAGTTGATTTTTTTACAAGTATATAGTTATTGTGATATCTTTTTCTTTATTTTATGAAAGGCTAATTATTATGACAAAATTAAATAAGAATCTGTATCTAAAAGGCGTTTTGTGATTGTATGTGTCATAAACCAACATATATAATATATATGAAGAGGTATTCCAATTGAATAAAGAAAGGAGAATAGTTATGAAAAAGTTAATTCAATTGTTGGTGGTACTCTGTATTTTTGTATTAACGGGCTGTAAAACAAATAAAGAACGTTATCTATCTATTACAACGAGTGGATATGATAAGAAAGGGAATGAAGTAGTGAATATCTATGAATATTCATTATCTACTAAGAAAGTGACTAAAAAGTATACTTCTTCTAATCCACTTGGTGTCTATTCTAAATCTAATAATGCTGTATATTATGTTGAAGAAGATAATAGTGGTGATCATCTGTATACTTATGATCTTGATACAAAGAAATCTAAAAAGTTATCTGGTGGTTTAACCGCAATGAATCAGATTATGCCTGTAGAGAATAATATCTATGTATTAGGTGTAGAAAAAGGTCAAAGATCACTTAAGCCTTATCGTTATAATATAGAAACAAAGAAGTTCAGTAAGATTAAGGCAGAAGAGAATTTAGATTTTGATCATATGGTCTATGATGTTTTCAATCATGATTTATATCTATGTGCAAGTGATCAAAAAGAAGAAGATCAGGCATTAGAAGAAGCAAATGCGGGTAAGGGAAGTAAGTACATTGCACCTAATACTCATATTTACCGTTTAAAGAATAATCAACTTAAACGTATCTATTCTACAAATCGCAAGTTAGTCTATAGAATGTTTCCAATGGAAAGTGGAAATCTTACATTTACTGAAAGTGACACCATTCCGGCTTGGAATCCTCAATATCATACATATACATTAGATACAAAAACAAATAAGAAGAAAGCAGGTATTAATATTGATGAAATCATGGATGTGACACAGTATGCTTGTTTTAGTTCTTCTCATCAAATTATTCTTCTTGGGCGCAATGATAAACATCAAGGAATATATACATATGATATTGATTCAGGTAAAACTGAATTATTATATGAATCTAAAAATGAATTAATTAATAGTTTTGAATTATTGGAGTAAATGAAAATACCCACAGCTCGTAACTGTGGGTATTTAGATAATAAAAAAATAGACCTTAGTCTATCTTCTAATCGTATGGAGCGGGTGATGGGAATCGAACCCACGTAGTC
>UMJP01001446.1_pt1 | contig 11652 bp, 5 predicted proteins | sample 1966041 | NCBI WGS metagenome assembly UMJP01 (sample SAMEA4836153, study PRJEB28245) | human gut metagenome | biome: gut microbiome; material: fecal sample | place: Denmark | collected 2008
CGGAGCGTTAAATAGTACATGTATTGTTGAAGCGTCTATTAACGGACAAGAAGTGCTGGTAGAGGCCTCTTATGCGGAGTTGCGTATCTGGAAGAAACAAGCGGGGATATGGAAACTATCGCATAATGTACAGGATTTTTATGCGCCGATTAAGTCGCTGGAAGTTGATGGTACTGGAACAATCTGGGCTTCACACATGTACAATGGACTTTATCGTATCAAACTGGATGATGATTTGCATCGCATAAAAGATTTGGAGCATATTCATACGTTGGGAGGCAAGCAGAAGTCCGGCAAAATTCATGTAATGAAGATTAGAGGGCGTATCGTCTTTTCCAATACAGAAGGATATTTCATGTACGATGATATCGAACGGAAAATCAAGCCTTATGATTTGTTGAATACTTCTGTTCCGTTTTTGACAGATGCCCATACAGCCGTAGATGTGCATAATAATGAAATGCTGTGGCTGATAAATTCACATGAATATGTTCTTCTGGCTTATCAGGAAGGAAAATTTGTAATTAAGCGTCGTATTCCGGTAGAAATGTTCAATTCTCCTTGTATTGAAGGGAATAATAAAATATATGTAGATGGAAACGATTGTTATTTGAATCTGAATAATAGTATAGCTTGTTTGCATTTCAACGAGCAATATATAGGTCAGAAGGCCTTGTCTGGTTTAAAAATCCGGCAAATATTGGCTTCTTCTTCATCCGGTAAAGAACTGGCATTGGATTTATCGCAGAAAACGACAATTTCCAGTGATTATCGTGACATATCTGTTCTTTTATCTTATCCGTGTTATGATCAGCCGGCTATTCGTTTTAAATTTAAGCTGTATGCCAATAACCAGCTTTTGGTAGAAGATTCTTCCTTCCCGTCCGTTCACTTTGGTAGTCTGGAGTTTGATACATACACTTTGTGGGCTGGGGTATATAGTGATGATGGCCGTTTATTGGATGAAACGGAGTATGTTTTTGTTATCAATAAACCTCTGTGGATGTCTTATCCGATGTTGTTTTTATATCTTTTGCTGTTGGGAGGATTGGTTTACGGTGTGGCCCGATGGCGGGGAAAGGTTGTTGCTGAAAAGAAGAGAAAGGAATATGAAGCGCATAAAATAGAGCAGAATATTAAATTGAGTGAGCAGCAAAGGCTGATAGCTGAACAGCAGAAAAAATTGCTGGAGGCAGAATTGTCGCTCAAGGGAAAAGAGCTTGCCAGTATGGCATTAGGAACATTTGCCAAGCAGGAAATGCTGGAGAAACTTCGTCTGGTTGTGCAGGAGCAGTTGGCGAAATCGCAGTGCGGGCGTAAAAACATGGAACTGGTACTGAAGCAAATTAATGAAAATATAGTAGAAGAGGATTCGTGGGAAGTTTTCCAACAGAATTTTGACTTGATTCATCAGCGCTTTTTCCGTACGTTGCGTGAACGCTATCCGAGCTTGACGGCAACCGATTTACGGTTCTGTGCCTTTTTGCGCCTGAACCTTTCCACTAAAGATATTGCTCAAATGACAAATCTGACAATACGAGGTGTAGAGGCAGCTCGTTATCGTATCAGAAAGCGTATGGAAGTACCCGATGGCATGAGTTTGGTTGACTTTTTGATAGAACTGAAGTGATACTTTAATTACCTGATTATTAATGTTGATTAGCTGAAAAAAGTAGTAAAAAAGTAGTGTGAAAAGGGCTCGAAGTAGTAACGTCGTATTACTTTTTTTGTGAATCGTTAAGTTTATGTTCACCTTTGCCATCGTTTTGAATCATAACTTTAATCAATTCATGAAAAAAAAATTAGTATTCATTCTGATGTCATTATTGTTCGTTGTTGGCGCTTATGCACAGCGAATGGTAACGGTTCAAGGTGTTGTTACAGATGCAACATTCAAGGAACCTGTAATTGGTGCTAATATTGTAGTGAAAGGCACAACGCTCGGAACCATCTGTGATGTAGATGGTAAGTATGTTCTTGAAAACGTTCCAGCAGACGGAACGTTGGTTTTCAGTTTTATTGGTATGAAAACCGTCGAAGTAAAAGTCGATGGTAAGACTACAGTTAATGTTGAGCTTTCTGATGATGTTCAAAAGTTGGAAGATGTAGTCGTTATTGGTTATGGAACCAGTAAAGCTAAAGATTTGACTGCTCCTATTTCGGTTGTAAAAAGTGATCAGATTGCTTCTCAGGCTACAACTTCACCGATGTCGGCTTTGCAAGGTAAAGTTCCTGGCATGAATGTCGTTTCATCGGGTGCTCCAGGTAGTGGTCCGAAAGTAACTATCCGTGGTTTGGGGTCATTTGGTGACACTTCTCCTCTTTATGTTGTAGACGGTATGTTCTACGATAACATTAACTTCTTGAACAATTCTGATATTCAGGAAATTTCTGTATTGAAAGATGCTTCGGCTGCAGCTATCTATGGTGTACGTGCTGCCAATGGAGTTGTGATTATTACAACAAAGAAAGGTAAGCGTAATACAAAAGCGCGGATTACGTATAACGGTTATGTAGGTGTACAGACTGCTACCAATGTGCTTGATATGGCTAATTCGCATGAATATGCTACGTTAGTGCTTGAAGCTAACCGTCAGGCATATGAACTGCTGGTTAAAGCTTCTATCGAAAAATTCGGCGGTAATTATGATTCGTTGACTTTTGGAGCTGATACTGACTGGTATGATGAGTTGCTGCGTCCTGCATTGATGACTAATCATGGAGTAGATATTGCCGGAGGTAGTGAGAAGGCAACATATGCAGTGGGTGTAAATTATCTGTATCAGAATGGTATCATGGATACCCGAAACAGTTATAACCGTCTGAATTTCCGTGCAAATTTTGATTTTGAAGCAACAGACTGGTTGAAAGTAGGAAGCAACATTGTTATCAGTAACTCAGAACAGTACAATGCAGAAAATTCAGCTTGGCTGGCTGCATACAATATGCCTTCTTTAATTCCGGTATACGATTATAGCCGTTCGGATGATGAGGCTTTCCCTGAAAAATTTGCTTCTCCTCAGCAGATTGGTCTTACTAATAACTTCTCGAATCCGGTAGCTATTGCAAAATACAATAACAATAGTCTGAATGAGAACTTCCAGGTTATGGCAAATTTCTTTGCAGAATTGAATTTAATTCCTAATAAACTGAAATTCAAGACAAGTTACAGCCAGGACTTCTCATTGATAAGAGGACGTGTATATGTTCAGCCTTATCTGGTAAGTTCGTTGCAACAGAATTCAGAATCAAGATTGACCAAGACAGACACAAATTATTATAATTATATATGGGATAATACATTGACTTATACGGATTCTTGGGGTAGTCATAATCTGAATGTCTTGTTAGGACAGTCTGCTCGTCAGGAACAGATGCGCAAGCTGGAAGGAAAAGCAACCAATGTTCCCGGTGACTATGATGAATATTTATATCTTACTCAAGGTAATGCAACAGGACGTGAGGTAAGTGATGACGGTTCTTGCTATCGTGGATTGTCTTATTTTGCTCGTGCTAGTTATGATTATGCAGGAAAATATTTATTGTCTTTGACAATGCGTGCAGATGGTAGTTCCAAATATCAGAACAAATGGGGATATTTCCCTTCTGTGGGTGCTGCATGGGTAATGAGTGATGAAGATTTCTTTAAGAAGCAAGAAGTAATTGACTACATGAAGGTACGTGCCAGCTGGGGACAGCTCGGTAATGACCATGTTTCTGCCAGTGATGGATTTGCTTCAATTGTAACTGGCACATCTGCTTCAGGTGTATTTGGAAATACTACATTGCCTGGTTTCCAGAATACAAGCTACTTTAGCTGGTTAGGTTGGGAAAAAGTAGAAGAATTCAATGTTGGTGTAAACTTCGCTGTACTTGATAGCCGCCTGAATGTTGATGTAGATTATTATAATCGTATGACAAAGAATGCTGTTATCAGTACAACCTTGCCTTTCAGTACTCAAACTTTAGCTGGAAACAATGGTGAAATTGAAAACAGTGGTGTTGATATTCAATTAAACTGGAGTGATAAAATTGGCAAAGATTTCAGCTATTATGCTGGAGTAAACTTGTCTACTCTCCGTAACCGTGTAAAGAGTTTGAATGGTGCTCCTTATATTTATGGCGGTAGCGCTGAGAGCCGTACCATAAATCTGGTAGGAGAAGAAATGCAGTCGTATTATGGATATAAGGTATTGGGTGTATATCAGAATCAAGCTCAGATTGATGCAGACCCGATAGCTAAGGCGAATGGACTGGAACCAGGTGACTTTATTTACGAAGACATAAATAATGACCAGGTTATAGATGATAAGGACCGTCAGATTTTAGGATCGAATATTCCGAGATTGACTTATAGTTTCAATTTAGGTTTCCAATATAAGAATCTGGAATTCTCTCTGTCAACATTCGGACAGGCTGGAAATGAAATTTATAACCGTAAACGTGCTGTACGTTACACTCAGGCAAACTTCAACTTCGATAAAGACTTTTATGATAACCGTTGGACAGGTGAAGGTTCTACCAATACTTATCCGTCAGCAAAAGGTATGCTGAAAGCATGGAACAATAGCCATACAAATTCTTTCTTTGTTGAAAAAGGAAACTTCTTCCGCATACAGAATATTATGTTGGCATATAATTTCCGTAATATCCGTATGGGAGGCTATACATTGCCAGGAGTTAAACTTAGCTTGACTGCTGATCGTCCGTTTACTTACTTTACATCTAACGGATTTACTCCGGAAATTAGTCAAAACTTTGGTTGGGATGAGGGAGTTTATCCTTTGGCAGCCACTTATACTTTTGGCTTGACTATTGATTTCTAATAAATTGCTAAACACGTTAAGTTATGAAAAGTCTTAAGATAAAAAATATATTATTGTGTGCATTTGCTGCCACAACATTATTGTCTTCCTGCTCCGATTTTTTGGATAAATTGCCGGAAAATAAGGTAGACGAAGAGAAAGTTGACTATACGAACCTGAATAATATGTACCAGCCGGTGTCTGGTGTTTATGCCAAATTGCGTCAGAGAGGTTCTCACTGGATTGTATGGGGAGCTACAGTAGTACGTGATGATGATGTTTCTACCGGACGAATTGATGATCAGGCTGATTTGGTGGCTATTGATCAGAGTTATAATTATAATGCAGGTTTTTGGGGAACCAATGAAGCATGGATGGTTTACTATGATATCATCAAAGTTGCAAATGCAGCACTGGAAGCCCTTGATAATTATGCCGTAAATATTGTTTCGGAGGCAGATGGAAAACGTTATGAAGAATATACAGGTGAAGTAAAATTTATTCGTGCATACTGCTATTATCGTCTGACAGAGTTATTTGGCCCGGTTACTATCTTGCGTGACAATAAGCAGACAGATATGACTCGCTCTACAGTTAATGCTGTTTATCGTTATATGCTGAGTGATCTGGAATACTCTATGACATATTTGCCACGTATCCGCCCTAATGAATATACAGACCGTATCGGAGCTGTTTCTGCTTTTACAGCTGAAATGCTGGCTGCTAAAGTTTATATGGAGCAGGGAAACTGGTCGGAAGTTGAAAGACTGACAGATGATATTATTGGTAGTAAGAAATTCTCTTTGTACAGTGATTTCAACAATCTGTTCAAGATTCCAGGTAAGCTTTGCGATGAATCTTTGTTCGAAATGCAGTTTACTGACTTTGGAAATGGTTCGGGAGAAGTTGTTGTTTCGGATAGCTGGTTCACATTCCAGGGACCTTTGAATGATGGTAATATATCTGGATGGGGCTTTATCAGTCCGACCAAAGCTTTCCGTCAGTGGGCTGCAGAACGTGGTGAGACTATTCGTGCTACTACTACTTTCTTAATGGCAGGTGAAACTACTCAGGAAGGTGATTTCATTAAAGCACCAGCTAGTGATGTTGCTCCAGATTGCTTCAATGGCAAGGCATATACTCCGTCTAACCAGATGACTGAAGGGCGCACAGAGTATGGAACAAATAATAATATTCGTGTATTCCGCTATGCAGAAGTCCTTTTGATGAATGCGGAAGCTAAAGTTCGTCAGAATAAAGATGGTGATATTTCATTCAATTTGGTTCGTAAGCGTGCAGGAATGCCTGAACTGGAAGATGTGACACTTGACCAGATTATGGACGAACGTCGTATGGAACTTGCTTTAGAATGGGGTGAACGATATAACGATTTGCGTCGTACCGGAAAACTGAGTGAGGTATTAGGTCCGTTGGGATGGACTTCTGGAAAGGAATATTATCCGGTTCCTACAGCTCAGATAGACATCTCTTCTACTTTGGAAAATGAGCCAAAGGATGAATAAAGGTAGATAGTTTTTTTGAAGGTAGCTTTCAGGAGTTTATCACGTATGTGCAGGTGATGCTCCTGAAAGTATTATAAACCGATAATCTGTAAATTCTTATGTGGAAATATTTTTGTGGTCTGTGTGCATTGTTTTTGCTTTCATGCACATCTACGTCCAAAGAAAAAACTTTAAGTATAACCGAACAGACAGCATCTCGTCCGGATTCTTTTGCTTCGGACAGCGTGATGTTAGATTATATACAAAAGGTGCATTTTAACTATATGTGGGATGGAGCAGAACAGACATCCGGTCTGGCTCCTGAACGTATTCATCTGGATGGGAACTATCCTCAGAATGATTCTTCAGTAGTTACTACGGGGGGAAGTGGATTTGGTATCGCAGGTATTCTGGTTGCTATTGATAGAAAATTTATTTCTCGGGAAGAAGGAGTGGCACGCTTACATAAGATCGTCGACTATCTTACACGTGCCGATCGTTTTCACGGAGTATGGCCCCACTGGCTTGATGGACCGACAGGGAAAGTTAAACCTTTTGGAACGAAAGATGATGGAGGCGATCTGGTGGAAAGCTGTTTTGTTATGCAAAGCTTACTTTGTGTCCGCCAGTATTTCGAAAATGGTAATCAGGAAGAGCAGCTGTTGTGTACAAAGATTAATAAATTGTGGCATGAAATGGAGTTCGACTGGTATCAGAATGGCAAGGATGTCATCTATTGGCATTGGTCGCCCAATTATGGCTGGGAAATGAACTATCCTCTCGAAGGCTATAATGAAGCTTTGATTGTCTATGTATTAGCTGCATCTTCACCTACTCATCCTGTTCCTGCTTCTGCATATCATAATGGATGGGCGCGAGGAGGAGATATCAAAACTTCAGCTGCACCATATGGACTGCCTCTGGAATTGAAGCATAATGGTGCGGAAGAATTGGGAGGACCGTTATTCTGGGCTCACTATTCGTATATAGGACTTGATCCTCGTAAGATTAAAGATAGATATGCTGATTACTGGAATGTAGTACGGAATCATGCTTTATCCGACTATAGATATTGTGTAGAGAATCCTAAGAAATATAAAGGTTATGGTGAAAACTGCTGGGGACTTACAGCCAGTTATTCTGTGAAAGGATATGCTGCACATTGTCCGGGTGAAAATGATTTGGGAGTAATTACTCCTACTGCAGCTTTATCTAGTTTCCCTTATACTCCTGAAGAATCAATGCGTGCCTTGAAATATTTCTATTCAAAAGGTGACAGCATATGGGGAACTTATGGCTTTTATGATGCATTTTCAGAAACGGATAACTGGACTGTACCGCATTATCTGGCCATTGATCAGTGTACAATTGCGCCAATGATAGAAAACTATCGTAGCGGATTATTGTGGAACTTGTTTATGAGTTGTCCTGAAATTCAGGCAGGACTGAAGAATTTGGGTTTTGAAGTTAAGAAGTGATTTATTTTAATTAGAAAGAAATAATGAAAAAGACAACATTCCTTTTAGTGACTTCTTTGTGTGTGTCGGCTACTATGTTTGCCGGGAACAAGAAATCACTGTTGCCTAAAGATGAGGGTAATATGGATAAGTTCGTGACCGAACTGATGAGCAAGATGACTCTTCAGGAAAAATTAGGTCAGTTGAACTTGCCTGTAACAGGTAATATAACAACGGGACAGGCTAAAAGTAGTGATGTAGCCGGAAAAATCAGCCGCGGAGAAGTAGGAGGCTTATTTAATCTGAAAGGAGTAAAGGCAATCCGTGAAATGCAGGAACTGGCTGTTGAGAAAAGCCGTCTGGGCATTCCCTTGCTCTTTGGTATGGATGTAATTCATGGATATGAAACAGTTTTCCCTATTCCTTTGGGACTTTCTTGTACCTGGGATATGGAAGCAATAGAAAAATCTGCTCGTATTGCCGCTGTTGAGGCGAGTGCCGATGGTATTTGCTGGACTTTTAGCCCGATGGTAGATATCTGTCGCGATGCACGTTGGGGCCGTGTTTCAGAAGGTAATGGAGAAGATCCCTATCTGGGCTCTGAGATTGCAAAAGCTATGGTCAGAGGCTATCAGGGAGAGAAGATGGAGAGAAATGACGAAGTTATGGCTTGTGTAAAGCATTTTGCATTATATGGTGCTATCGAAGCTGGTCGTGATTACAATACTGTAGACATGAGCCGTAACAGAATGTTTAATGAATATTTTCCTCCTTATAAAGCAGCAGCAGAAGCTGGTGCTGGTAGCTTTATGAGCTCATTTAATGAGGTCGACGGAATACCTGCAACCGCTAATCGCTGGTTGATGACGGATGTTCTGCGTAATCAGTGGGGATTTGACGGTTTTGTAGTTACTGACTATACGGCAATTGCTGAGATGGTTGATCACGGTATCGGTGATTTACAAGAAGTATCTGCACGTGCACTAAAGGCTGGTACGGATATGGATATGGTAGCTGATGGTTTCATCGGAACACTCGAAAAGTCGCTGAAGGAAGGAAAAGTCAGCATGCAGGATATCGATACAGCTTGTCGTCGTATGCTGGAAGCTAAATATAAGTTAGGTCTGTTTGAAGATCCGTATAAATATTGTGATTTAAAACGTCCGGCTAAAGACTTATACAATGCAGAACACCGTGCTGAAGCTCGTAGAATAGCCGCAGAATCATTTGTTTTATTGAAGAATCAGAACAATCTCTTGCCTTTACAGAAAAAAGGAAATATTGCATTGATTGGTCCTTTGGCTAACACTCGTACCAATATGCCTGGTACATGGAGTGTAGCTGCTACTCCTCAGCGCTATAGCACACTTCTGGAAGGACTTCAAAGAGCTGTTGGTAATCAGGCTAATGTTCTTTATGCACAAGGAAGTAATTTGATGTACGATGCCGACTATCAGACTCGTGCTACAATGTTTGGGCGTGAAATACCTCGTGGAGATGATAAGAAGCTATTAGAAGAAGCCTTGAATGTTGCAGCACAAGCTGATGTCATCGTTGCTGCATTAGGAGAATCTTCTGAAATGAGTGGTGAATGTAGTAGTCGTACAGAGTTGGAAATGCCTGATGCGCAGAGAGATTTATTGGATGCTTTGTTGAAAACAGGTAAGCCTGTTGTGTTAGTTCATTTTTCAGGACGTCCTACAGTAATGACATGGGAACAACAACATGTTCCGTCAATCTTGAATGTCTGGTTTGGAGGAAGTGAATCGGCTGATGCTATATGTGATGTCTTGTTTGGTGACGTTTGTCCAAGTGGAAAGCTTACAGCAACCTTCCCACAGAATGTCGGACAATTGCCAATGAACTACAATCATAAAAATACGGGTCGACCTCTTGCAGAAGGAAGATGGTTTGAGAAGTTCCGTAGCAATTATATTGATGTCTCGAATGATCCTTTATATCCTTTTGGATATGGATTGAGCTATACAACATTTGCTTATTCAGATATGCAGTTGAGTGCGGATTCTATGAATAAACAAAATGGTGAGCTGACAGCTTCTATTACAGTTACGAATACAGGAAATTACGATGCAGACGAAATTGTTCAGTTGTATATCCGTGATATTGTTGGCAGCATTACCCGTCCTGTAAAAGAGTTGAAAGGTTTCCAGCGTATACACTTGAAGAAAGGAGAGAGTAAGAAAGTTTCCTTTAAGATTACTCCTGAACTTCTTAAATTTTATGATTACGACCTGAATTATGTCTGTGAGCCGGGAGATTTTAATGTAATGATAGGCTCAAATAGTCAGGATGTGTTTGTCTTGAAATTTACTGTTACAGAATAAAGAGAAATAAAAAATCTCTAAAAGAACAGATTATAAATTATATAAAAAGTCATAGCAAGATTTATTTCTGAGATCATGCTATGGCTTTTTCTTTTTTTATCTTCTCCCTATTCTGAAAAGTATTATGCTATGCCGTATGAGATGCTGAATAACATAATTGACATATATAAATACATTTATGTCATGGATGTATACAATAGGGAGGCCTTTAGCAATTTACATATTTCTTGTGCGTTACATGATTGTCAGTTTTGGATATAAAAAAAACGTATTGTTAAATTATCTTTGCTGCAACTTAAATGAGTGAAAGGCGTTTAATTAGATTATTAAAGATATGAAAAACCAAATCTTAATCCTGTTTATAGGGTGTTTATTCATATTTAGTGGGTGTCACAAAGTAAAACATGAATCTGATTTTGCAAGCTATGCCATGACGTTAATGGATAGTACTTTGATGTATTATAAAGTACCTGGTCAGGTCCTGTTTTATGAAACATATCCTAAACGTGATGCGGATCTGGTTACCTATTTAGCAGGAGCTGACACCATACGTAAGAATAGAGTTGCTTATTTATGGCCGACTTCAGGTATGTTTTCAGCTTTGAATGCTTTGCAGAAAACTACAGGCGATAAGAAATATGAGAACATGATTGAATCTGTAATCTTACCGGGCCTGGAATGTTACTTTGATTCATTGCGTGTGCCGGGTTGTTATCAATCTTATCTTACAGAAAGTGGAAAGTCGGATCGTTTTTATGATGATAATCTTTGGTTAGGATTAGACTTCTTGGATCTGTATGAACAAACAGGAAATGATGCTTATTTAGCTTCAGCACGCAATATTTGGAATTTTATAGAAAGTGGTTGCGATTCAATTCTAGGAGGTGGAGTTTACTGGTGTGAGCAAAAAAAAGAATCTAAGAATACATGTTCGAATGCTCCGGCAGCAGTGCTGGCTTTACGGTTGTATTCATTGACTAAAGAGAAACACTTTTTTAGAATGGGGCAGGATCTATATTATTGGACGAAGAAGAATTTACAAGACCCTGCTGATTATCTTTATTTTGATAATATTACTTTGGATGGTAGTGTAAATAGAACCAAGTTTCAATATAATGCAGGACAGATGTTGCAAGCTTCAGTGCTATTGTATAATCTGACAAAAGAGAATTTATATTTAGAAGAAGCGCAACGTTTGGCGTCGGCATGTGGTCAATATTTTTTTGAAGACTTTGTAGCTGAAGATGGCGAATCATTTAAGGCAATAAAAAATGGAAATGTTTGGTTTGTTGCCATTATGCTGAGGGGATTTGAGGAGCTGTATAAAGTAGATCGTAATCCTGTTTATTTGAATAGTTTTAAGAAAACATTGCAATATATGTGGGAACATAACCCCAATCAGAATATGCTGTTTGACGATGATTGCTTTGTAGAGAAAAGAAGTGAAAGTAAAGATACGAAGTGGTTACTTACTCAAGCTGCGATGATAGAAATGTATGCAAGATTATCAAAAATAAAGTAAAATATAATAGTTATGAAAAAC
>UMJP01001132.1_pt1 | contig 11222 bp, 9 predicted proteins | sample 1966041 | NCBI WGS metagenome assembly UMJP01 (sample SAMEA4836153, study PRJEB28245) | human gut metagenome | biome: gut microbiome; material: fecal sample | place: Denmark | collected 2008
GGATACATATAAGCAGACAATCTGTAATAACCAATGTTGTCAAGGTACTGTATGGCTTTGTTTCTATCACAAATTTGTAAACCTCGAGATTCAAGCAAATCAACGAGATTTTCTGAAGATTCAAACCGTTTTGTAAAGGGGATAAGATTCGCCATATTCAAATGTGTATAAACAAAAAACGCCTCGCACGATTTGAGCATTGTTAAGAGGCTTGGCGAGGACTGACGCTGCAAAGATACGAATAATCATTGATAATACAAACTTTTCGGCAAGAAAAATCAAGCAAAAGTGGAATTCTTTGACTTATTTATATTTAATAACCCGTTGGCGGAATTAATTAAGTGCAAACTTAATCCTACCGATGGGCTTATTATTAATGAAGTTTACATATTGTAGAATGATAAGTGCACTAATTTTGCCGATTATTCTGGCAAACAAACCATTCGTTGTCTTAGCAAAGTTTCTGATAATCAAGAATTGGTCAGTAAGTTGCGAGAACAGTGTTCTTCTCCACCATCCATTTCAAAAGCAAGTCGCTTGCGTATTTCTTCGCACAAACCTGCGGTCTTCTTGCGGTCATTGAATTGTCTGCGTGATATGAGATTGGGGATTTTGTCCCTATGTTCCTGTAGCTTGTAATCAAACAGCCAATTCTCGCTGTCAATACTTTCTGTTTCGGCGGTTAATGACAAAGCGACCACTTCTTAATCAGAAAATTTAGGAATTGGGCCACGGCGTGGGATATTTCCCAGGCTATTAACAAGATTTTTGGAATTTTTCTTGCATTCAACCAACAGCATTGAAACTATGCCAATAGGTAAAAGCAAAATCTCGGATATGGATTTCTGTTCTTTCGAGAACACGATTGACAAGAATATCGAAACGGACAAGGCATCGGACAAGTTTGACCAACAGCTTCAAGCCTACAAGAATGCTGGCAATAGCTTGACTTCGGCAAAAAGTGGCGTTGAAATGGCTACTGCTTCCATACATGAAGCAAAAGACAAATTGAGTGAAGTGAAGGAGTTTGTTTGTCGAATGGTAGGGTAAAGACTTTGCTTTGGATATTCTTGCCGTGTTTCCTTTATACGAGCATTTCGATTGTTTATTTTGTCGCATCACATATAGATAAATGAAAAAGCGGATGGATGTTGCAAACACAACTCCATCCGCAATCTTTTGCTTTGAATAGATTCTGTCATTCTAATAGAATAACATGTGCCTGAGAATTATCCATGTCAGGCATCGTTCTTCCAACAGGTGCCCCGATATAAGTCGGATCTGTGATGACATAACGTTTTCCATTCAAAGAAATATAATCTCCAGAAACATTTTCTGTAAAACATACAGCACTCGCCAGATGTCCAGGATAGAATACTAATATTGTCTCTAACCCTAACAAGTCTCGTGTCAAACGAGAAAACAATATAGACCTATCTTCACAGTCACAATATGGATAATATAAGGTTTCTTCTGCAAAGAAAGCCCTGTCGTGTCCCCATACTTTATCATCATATTCGTAAACAAAGGCCGTTTGAACCCAATTCAGTAATTTGTTAGCAGCTTCCAATTGATTCATACCATTGATTTTTTCTTTTAGTGCAGGATAAAGGTCTTTTTTCACATGTTCATCCAATGGCGTATTGGCATACATAGCCCATCTTGTCATAAAGTTGTTGTTAATTTCCGAGGTAGGGTAGGTGTTGTAGAAATCAATCATATTTCCATTTACTTGAACATGTATTTGAACGTCAGGATATCTTTTAGAAGTCAAAGTCCTTAATTTGCTTGCTTTGTATTCAAATTGCTGGCTCTGAGGAATATATAGTGACAAAGGCTTTTCTTTAGGAAGTGAAGCGTCACATATCTCCAGTTGGTCTTTGTTACATTCAAATGGATAAAACTTAAGTCCATCTATATCGAAATATGCAATATCATAGATTCCATGTTCACTTGCATATAATAAATATATGTTTTGCTCATTTCTTCCTAATCTCATTTTATATCCGCTTTGGGCATAAATATAAGAAGTAAGCATTGTCGCTTCATTGGATTTTCCATATATAGCTTTTGAAAATGAAGATAATAAGTTTAGGTATGCCCAATCACATAAGTTCCTGCCAACTCTTATTGCAAGACAGTCTCTTATGGTGTTGTTGAGTACGCCCTCTGCTGACAGTTGTGTCCAGACATTAGATAACTGTTCGTTGCTACAATTTTGGAGAGTCAGATTTAGGTTCTTATTAAGGCGAATCCGGCATTGTGTTCCACAGTAGACAAAGTCAATCGTCCTTTCTTGTGGTTGAGAGTCCTCTTTGATGGGCGCGATAGGAGTAGGTTGTGGATCTGGTGTTGGTGGTACAACAACTTCCTTGATCGGGATTGGATTGCTCTTTATAGTCTTGTCCTTATCTTCTTCGGGAATAGTGACAGGTGGCACAGTCTCGTCCTTGGGCTTTGGAATGGCTGGCAAGGCATTGTATTGCTCCCAAGCTTGCTTTAAGAAAACGGCATATTGTTCGTTGGCTTGCGTTCTAAAGTCTTTGTATTTTTGTAGTGCCTGCTTTTTGAAATCATCGTATGTCTTGCGAGGATTATTGTTTTGGGCGAATCCGTTTGTTGAAGCCAATATACCCAAAAACAATATAGGCAAAATTTTGTTCTTTTTCATCGCTTTATCTTATTTAAGTGTGATGTTTCTCCAGTCTTCCAGTTCTGACGAATTATATACAGATGGAGTTTGTGTCTTGTTCTTTTCCTTGAAAGCTTGTTTGGAAACCTCTGCCTTCACATAGTCGGTTAATTCTCCTAAAGATGTATTCCCTGATGTTTCTTGCAGCTTTTTTAACAGATAATAAGTGAACATACCATGTTTTGCCTTGTCGTATGGCAGTGCTGACTCGTCACCTTGACTTGCTGAGAACACAACAAGTTTACCTGTAGGCGTGTCTGGCTTGGCTTTGATAGCAACTCTTCTTGCCTCGGCGTTAGCTGGATAAAACGAGATTTTTCTTTATCACTTCCTTATGCTGATAGCTATTTTTTTATAGGTCATATCTTTGTCTTTTGTCCGATTCCTTGCTAACCACTTCTGAAAATCTTCGTTAGAAAGTTCTCTTGGCAATGTCTCTTCTCGTTTTCCATCTGTAGCTTTTACAAATGTATTCGGTGAAAAAACAACGTATATCTGATTGAGTTCTTGGCTATGTGAACACATCATGGTATATTCATCCACATACGCTTTCAGATCTTGTGGAGATAGTTTTTCGGAAAAGAAGACATATCTTTCGTTTGCATTGATTTTTACATTGCCTTGCTCTTGGTTCTGGTAGGGTAGAAGGCAAAATGCCGTTCCATCGTTGTCAACTAAATACACAGCGACATAACCACTAATGGGAGATGTAAATGACAAGAACAGGTCGTCTCCGCTTTTGAAAGTGTCATCTTCATATTTATCTTCTGTACCATTGCGAAGGACTAATGCCTTGAAGTTGATATCTGCCGAGACAATCTCGCGTATTTTTCCTTTAATATGTACTTTTATAATCATTTGCCCGTTATCAAAGGAAGGCATAAAGTCTGGTTCTCCAATAGTTTCTATCCATTCTCCTCTTACTTCACTACCGCCAACAGAGACGAAGTCTATGTCTGACTTTCCGTTGCTATTCTTAACGGTAGTAGCATTGTTTTGGGAAACAACTGTGCCAAACTCATCTGCAATCAATTGAACTTTGACTCGTTCCAAAGCGATTTGTTTGGCTTTTTCTAAATCAATGTTTTCGGGAACGTAATAGGTGTATTCTCCACTTACTGTTTTTATTTTTTGTGAAAAACAACAAATGGAGAAAATACAACCAGCCAATATGCAGAGATTTTTTTTTACCATCCTAAGATTTTGTCAAGTTTTTTTTGAATGTCTTCACTCTTGCTTTTTAACTCATCTTGTATGGCTCGCTTTGCTGCTGCTTTTGCCATTGCTCCATTATACGCTATACGAACAAGAACTTCCTTGTTCTTATTTGTTTTTACACGGTAGCACTCCATCACTGTTATTGTACGACCTATGCTTTGCGAAATAAGATTCTTGGCTCCCATGATACTTTGCGTCAATGAAGAAGCATCTTCATTTGCAAGTTGTTGGTTGGCAACTGAATTCTCAATCAATGCAGTTACTTCTGTTTGTATCTGACCTGCAAGATTCTGCTTGGCTAATTCCAAAGCCTGCATTTTGGCGGCATCATAGTTCTCGCCAATACTCATTGCTTCTCCCATAAGATACTTGGGGTACATGTCATCATCATACTCCATCTGCATCATGTAAGACTTGTCCAATTGTTTCTCTAAAGGCAAAGCACCAGGCGCCGTTATCCAACCTTCTTTTGTTAGTTTCTTGGCATCTTTTCTTGCAGCTTTAGATGCCTTTTGGTTTAACTCACTCTTGGACGCTTTACGCATCTCTTTTCGTTCTTTACGAACATCTTTTGTAGTCTGAGCTGTCATGTTTGCACTAAGGCAAAGAATGACAAACGTACATACGAACAATTTTTTCATTGTAGGATTTTTTTAATTTATAATTGGTTTTGTACTGTTTCTAAAAATAGATTTATTTCAGTTTCCAATTTTTCCAGCTATTGCCAATGTTGGGAGAAACTAGGATGGAAGGTGATTGTAGCTTGCCATTGGTAACCACGGATTGGCGTCTTACTTGTGTTTGAATATAATCGCCAAGTTCGCCTAATGTAACATTTCCTTTCGTTTCTTGAAGTTTCTTCAAGAGATAGTAAGTGAAGAGACCATGACCTTCCTCTTTGTATGGGTAGGCTGTCTCATCTCCTTGGGCGGCTGTGATGGTAATCATGTTGCCTTTGGGGGAGCTAGCTTTTGTTTTGATAACAACACCACGAGCTGCGGTGAGCATGTTCCCGTCACGATTGGTTCCACTAAAGCAGGCATCTAAAAATATTATGACAGATTTTGACGTTACATTTCCTAAATTGTTGTAAAGGTTGGTAAGAGAATAGCCAGTGCTGGCATCAGAACCATAACCGTCAATTGGGAGCAGGTATGCAGTCTTACTTTGTTCGTCAGGGATGCCGTGACCTGCGTAGTAGAAGATAATTTTTACATCTCCTTTATATACGGATATGATATCTTGAAGCCATTTTATTTCGTGTCGCATCTCGTTGAGTGTCGCATCCGATACTGTATGGATATTCGTCTTTGGTACTCCTAAAGTTTTGTGGCAATATTGTTCAAACGAGTTTCCGTCATTACCTGCAAATGGGACGCTAGCTTCTTTTTTGTAGTTCTCGTTGGCAATGATTAGTACAAACGTGTTTTCATTCTTTTGAGGTGTTGTTGGGATTGTAGTATCAATATCTGATATTCTATGATTATTGCCTTCCGATGTTTCTGTACTTGAAAATGGCGTATTTACGACAGTTGGGGCGACTTGCTGTACTATGGTAATGTTGTTGGTGACATTGGGGTTGTAGCCAGGGACTTTTTGTTTAGTCTCATCTTTTTCGTTAATGCCCAATAAGTACTTCTCTGGGTGTTTCAGTCCCTCGTTGTATAAATCAACGATATTTGGCAGTTTACAGACCCCACCTTTCTTGTTGTAGCGAGAGAGCCACTCCTCACTTTTGATGTAATCCTTTTCACCAGATAAGCCTTTCTGATAAAAAGATGCAAGATGATACATTGCGTCAGGAAGTCCTCTTTCTGCGGTTTTTCGGTATAGTTTAAAGGCTTCTTGGTAGTTCTGCTTTACCCCGATACCATTTTCATAGCATCTTCCCATAAAAAACTGAGCGTTGACATCATTTTCTAGAACAGATTTTTTGAGCTCTTCAATTCCATGAAGAATGTAGCCTTCTCTAATCGATTCAATGGCAGATTGGGTTCGGGAACTCATGGATTGCCCAAATAAGCCGATACTGTTTAAGAATAATAAAAATATAGTAAGCGTTTTGTCCATGTCCTTCATTATTTATGGACTTAACCCCCTGTTGCCAAAAACGTTTGGTAATAGGGGATTAAGTGCATTTTATTTTGCTTGCATTGTCTTGTTGATATCATCAACAAAATTCATTTCTCCCCAATCGGAATTTTCGCCGTCAAACCGATATACGGATTCATAATATTTTCGGTCAAGCGGAGCGTTAGTTCCAGTAAGGGCATTTCTGAGTGTACCTTTCAGGTATGAAGAAAAGCTCTTGTCTGCTTTGGAAGGGCTAGGACATACTAAAGTGAATGTACCCTTCTTGTAATTGCCTTCCCAGTCAGAGAATAAACCTGTTGGCTTTTGGTTGTCTTTCTCAAAAGGCCATTCTGCTTTTATATGAATGATAGCAGGCTTTTGTTCTTTTACTCCAAAGCCTTTCTTGTTTTTGACGTCTTCTGGCATTTCTACATAGTAAGGAGCCAATATAACATCGCTGACCCATGTGGAAAGTTGGCAGTTAGTCCAATCTTCTGTTCTCTTGTTGAAAGCATATGCTATGGAAACGGAGATTGTCTGGATGCTTTCGTCTTCTGTAAGATGGCATGATGCAGTTCCTATGTATTGTTTCTTTTTGGGGTCGGCAGCTTTGGCTTTTTCCGTCAAATCGTTAAGTACGTTGAATAAGTTTTTGTCAGCCTTTGTTAATTCGCCACCTTTGACATTCCCAAAGAAATCTGTACTGAGAGGGGTTTCTGTAGTTGTGTAATTTCCCCAGACAAAAGGTGTCAAGCTACGTATGAAAGTTGCGTCTTGTTTGTCGCCAAGCGAAGGTGCAATGGTGAGGAATACATCTGTAGAAGTTGTTATTCCCTTTTTGGATTTCTTGCTTTTGCCTTGGTTCTCATCATACATAGGGCTGGAATTGCCGTTGATGCCGATGAAACACTGTGATAAATCCAAGAAGATTGTTTTCTTGGTCTTGTTGGTTGCATACAAGGAACCATTGATAATTTCTAACTTGATGTTGTCATCTTCGATGGAAGATTCTGCATACGCATAAATCAATAAATTGCGGTAGGCAGTTTTTAACTTACTTTTTGCAGATACTCCCAATGAAAAGAGACCGCATAGAGTTAACAGAAAGAGAATTCTTTTCATATAATTGTTAAAAATATATGCCAACGACTCCCCAATTGGCGGTTACTATATTTATATTATGTATATACAGAAAAAAACGTGGAGCCAGTCCTGTCGCTCGTTCCACGTGTTAAGGCCTTCGCATTGCCCAGAATGTCGAAACGAGCAACGCTGAAAGCCCCACGTAGATGTGTATATAATTCCTCCTCCCTACCAACGAGCATATTGCTCGAAGCCAAAGAGGGCTGTATATAATACACCCTGTAGGGCGTCCCCGTTGCTTTGTTCTTGACATTCTGTTTGAAGTTGCGAAGTTCTAACACGTCAAAACCAAAGCGTACAGTTACGCCTTAATATGTATATGTCGCCCCGGCCTCCTGCCCTCTTGTGGGCTTTCAGCAAGGGTTACGGTTGCAAAAATAGTGATAATTTCGATAAGTCGTATCAAAAAATGGAGATTTTTTTGTGGTAGGGGGATAAAAAAACTTCATTTTCTTTGTTTTTAACCTCTTAATCCTGGTAATTCACGTTGCAGCCTGTCACTAATAGTATCAAGAGCCTTTGCGCCCCAATGTGCTTGTTGTAAATTGATAGACACATAACGCCCTATACCATAATATAAAGACAACTGTATGGCATTACCAGACGTAAAAGATGTCGTAAAAGATGTCGTAAAAGAAACGAAGCCGGCTTCATGTGGCAACGCAAGCACTTTCGATCAACAACGCAAGTACTTTCGATTGCCATAGAAGCCGGCTTCGTTTTTGGGGTTATTTCCCTCTCCTATTCATCCCATGCAGTCCAGGGGTTATAGGGCTTTGCCATATCGGCAACACTGCCGTTGCCGTTGTCTTCACTTCCTCCTTCTGATGAAGTTCCACCCACATTAGTGCCAGTGCTACCACTCCCATCTGTACGAACTTGGTTTTGGTCGTAAATGCCAGGCGATGCTGCAATAAAATGTTCTGTCTCCATCTTCACCAATATCATGGTTGGCTTGTTGTATATCTTTTTCATTTTCTTTTCTCCTTTTACTGTTATTTTTACATCATTTTCCCGTCATGTGCATTCTCGGCACACTCTTACTTACGGAGATATTTTCTGCCGTTGCGCACCACGATGCCCTTGTAAGAAGCATCCACACGCTGTCCGCTCAGGTTGTAAGCCTCGGCTTGCTTAGAAGCTTCCTCTGCCGAAATGTTGCTGATACCTGTTGTCGAAGCAGCCATCACTGCCACATGAATCTTGGCGTTGGTGTTATTGTTTTGGCTTGCAGCCTGTGCCGCGTTGTTGTTGTCCTTGCTCCAGTTGGGGAAATAGAAATAAGCACGCATGCCATTGAACTGAAGAGTGGAACCAGATGGCAGATATTTCAGATAATTGCCAGCAGCTGTGCTGATGTACTGATACTTCTGGCTGCCATTGTCGGAAATAGGAGTCTTTGTGCTACCATCTATATATTTCTTGCGACCATACAATCCGCGGAAATAGAAATCGCCGTTCACAATGTTGTCGTTATACGAAGCCTTCACCTCATAAGGAGGCACCACGGAAATAAGTTTTTCTCCGATATGGGCATAATAAGTTGACTCTTGCCCCATAAGAGTTTCAGGCTCCATGTTCTCTGCACCTTGAATGGTCGTCAAACAATATGTCTGTGTACCCGATGCCTGCATCAGATAAGGCACACCAGCCTTAATAGTGAGGTCTGTATCTGGCAGTTTGGTAAAGGCAAGTACACCTTTATCGCTCACCTGTCCAGCCCATTGATGAACAGTCTCATCACTTGTTGCAGGTTTGGCAAGAGCAATAAGTTCGCAGCCAAAAGCCGTCTTAAATTCTTCTTTTGTCAGGTCGAAAGGCAGACAGATTGTATTCCATGCATCGGTGTTGACCAGTTTCGTACGATGCACATAGACATCCACCTCATCGTCAAAAGCGCCCTGCGAAGCCAAGTATTCGACACGACCCTCAGCATCGTTCTCATCAAGATAAATTTTGTTTACCTTAAAGAAATCGCCTTTCAGTACAATGAGTTTAGACTCACTTCCATTTCGCTTCACCAAGATGCCTTCAAATGTTCCGCTGGTTCCTACATAGTCATCAAGATTGATGCCATCCAACTGTGAACTATTGAAGTAAATACGGTTTGATTCATTATCAGTTTTTGTAGTTTCATCCTGTACCAAATAGTATTCACCGTTAGTTCCCTTCTTGATGGTTCCTGGTACTCTGATAATCGTATTCAGATAGGGGCCATACGAAGCTGTTGCCGTATTTCCACCGGCATTATTTTTTGCAATTGTGTTCACATCTGTGACTACTGTATAAGGATAATCTGCCTCTGTGGTTTCATTTGCCTCACCATCACGTTTTACAGTAAGACTTGTATTGTAAGTAACATCACCAATTTTAACTGAATTTACAAGGGATCCAAAATATGGCATTCCGCTCTCATTTTCTCTATAGTCACCAATGATAGAACCTGTTATCTTGCTGCCAATTTTCAAATTCCAAGTAGAAAATAATTGTTTGTCGTAAACACCATTAGGCGAAACCCATAGACCATAATAATTATTATCACTACCTTTATTTACTATAAAAAAGGAATTGACAAATTTATCAGCTTTAATATCTGGGTCTGCATGTTTCATCACAGCCACAACAGTTGTGGGATTCGAATCATCAAACTTGACTACTACATCATCGTGTTTCAGACTATTTGTTTGAGCTGCATCGCGCAATTCTTTAATCGAGGTAAAAACCTTCTGCGATGTTGGGGGGGTCTGAGCCACAATCTGTCCTGTGGTGAGGATGATGATACTGATCAGCATCCATAATCGAGATAGAATTAAACTTTTCATTTTACTTACAGTTTTAGTGGATTATTTTGAGTATATTTCTTGTTCTTGTGAATTATCTTTTCCCAGATGAACGTTTTAAACGTATATCTTCTTTCACAGGGGCAAAATTAGTAAAAATTTAAAAATGTCGCCTTTTTGTATTTTATTTTTTCGCAATTAATTACGAAAACGTTTACGATAACTCCCCTTTCCTTGCGTTTTATCTCTCAATCACTATCTTTCACTTACTTTTTACTGCCAACTTCGTCATTTATACATAAAAAAGACAGAAAGCAAATCTCCCCATTTCCTATATATAATAAGGTATAAAGGGAGAAAAAGAGGGTAAAAACAGTCATATACCACAAACGTGGTAGTAAGAATGCCACTATTATGCGATTTCATAACTCGTTTTTTCGCCGTACCTTTGCATCGTCAATCAGAAATAATAAACAATTTAAAGAAAGGACATAGATTATGAGTACAGAAAAGAAACTTCGCTTTGAGACACTTCAGTTGCACGTAGGTCAGGAAAATCCAGATCCAGCTACCGACGCCCGTGCAGTGCCAATCTATCAGACTACAAGTTACGTGTTCCGCAACTCTCAGCACGCTGCTGATCGATTCGGACTCCGTGACGCAGGAAATATCTATGGTCGATTGACCAACTCTACTCAGGGTGTATTCGAAGACCGTGTGGCTGCCCTCGAAGGTGGTGTGGCAGGTCTTGCCGTAGCTTCTGGTGCTGCCGCTGTTACCTACGCTCTGCAGAACATCCTTCAGAATGGCGACCACATCGTAGCAGCCGACAATATCTACGGTGGTACTTATAACCTCATCACTCATACATTATCCACACAGGGCGTCAGCTACACCATCGTGGATCCTCGCAACTTCGAGCAGGTAGAGGCAGCTATCCAGGACAACACCAAGGCACTCTATGCAGAGACCTTCGGAAATCCTAACTCAGATGTAACCGATATCGATAAGTTGGCTGAGATTGCTCATCGCCACAACATCCCATTGATTATAGACAACACCTTCGGCACTCCATATCTCATCCGTCCTATCGAGCACGGTGCTGACATCGTGGTTCACTCAGCCACCAAGTTCATCGGCGGTCACGGTTCTTCTCTCGGTGGCGTCATCGTAGATGGCGGTAAGTTCGACTGGAAGGCCAATGCCGACAAGTTCCCTACCCTCGCCAAGCCAGACCCATCTTATCACGGTGCAGTATTCGCAGATGTAGCCGGAGCAGCTGCCTTCGTAACCCGAATCCGTGCGGTCATCCTTCG